>Ga0137407_10002455_pt1 | contig 12184 bp, 6 predicted proteins | sample CZOMad2_2_16fung_FD_108410 | JGI IMG/M metagenome (GOLD analysis project Ga0137407, IMG submission 108410) | Vadose zone soil fungal communities from Angelo Coast Range Reserve, California, USA - CZOMad2_2_16fungal (Illumina Assembly) | ecosystem: Environmental > Terrestrial > Soil > Vadose zone...
CTCTACATGGGCATTGCAGAGGACCAAAAGCTGCTCACGGTACATGTTGCGATGATGCTGTCGGGCTTCGTGACGCTCGCGCTCTACGGCATGCTGTACCGGCTATGGCCGGCGATGAAGAAGGCGCCCCTGGCTCTTGCCCAGTTCTGGATCTCGGCGCTCGGCACCGCCGGTCTGATTGTCGGCAGTTATTCCTGGTGACGAGAGGTAGCGTCCCGCTCGCCGCCATCGGCTCAGTCGCCATGATCATCGGCGCTGCTCTGATCAGCTGGATGTTCATCGCGCAGGGCCGCGAAGCGATGTGATGTGTCGGCTCGTCTGCGTAGGCGCCGGCCGAGTCTGACGAGGTGGTCGACCAAGCGCGTAAGGCAACTTGGCCCCAACGGGTTGGCTGAGCCGCCATCAAGGCCCAGGCGATGTTTGCCGGAGCACGGCATTCAACGCGGCGCGAAGATTGGCTAACGAGAAGGGAGCGAAGCGAAAGCTGACCCGATGCGTTCCAGGCGGTATCTCCACCGCACGGAACAAGATGTCGGCGCGCAGGATCGGCGTTGGCTTGCCGTCGAGGTCCGCAAACCAACCGGGATAGTCGATGTCGTGCAGCACCAAGAGGCCGCCTTCAGCCGATGTAGCGACGACCTCAACGCGACCAGGTGCGGACGCCGCGATCTTTGCCACGCCGCGATATTCTGTCGAAGACAACGCGGTCGAATCGCGCGACGCATCGGCCGCGGCATCGGACTTCCCGAAAACGCACGCGCGTGACATGGCGCCTGATAGCCGATAAATCCAAACCGGCGGGCCCGGCAGCAAAAGGTCCGCTGCCGGAGGTGCCGTCAAAGCCGGCAATCGATCAAGGGGCTGGCCGAGGACGAGATAGGTCAGGCCGAGGGCTTGCGCGAGCGGGCTGTTGTAATTCGGAAATGACGGCGGAAATTGCCGGTGCCTGACATCCCAGTTTTCCTCGCCGGGCGAGACGAGACTATCGTAGATGCCGATGCGCAGTGGATTATAGCCGTTGGTGGCTTCCCACCCGCGCACCATCGCGAGATTCTGCCAGGGTCCACCGAGTCCGAGGACTTCGACGCGCGGATAGTCGCCCCTCCGATGATCCTCCTCGATGAGGGAGTCGAGCCGCGTGATCGCGGCGGGTTCGGCACCCGCGGGTGTCTCGAGTACGGCATAAAGGCTTCGGCTTTCGGCGTTAAGCCGCGAGGCGGCGTTCCACCAAAGCAATTCCGCAACCGCAATACAGGTGACGAGTCCCGCCGCCGCGACGCGGGCGGCGGGCCGGCGCGCGCCATGCAGTATCAAAGCAGCGACGGGCATGATGGCCCCCGCAAGAGCCGCCTCGCGGGCGGCATCCAAAGCGTGTCCGGTTCTGGTCGAGAACAAAACCGCTGATCCAACGAGCGCAAGCAACATCGAGGCGACAGCGAAAGTGGGCAGCAGCCTTGTCCGCGGCAGGCCATCGCGAACATAGTCGGCAAGCAGATGCCCGCTGAGGATCGCAAGCGCAATGCCGAACACGAAACTGGCGTCGGTCGGACGCCGGAACAGATCGATGCCGGGCACGAACCTGAAGGCCAGGTCATAGAACGGCGTGTAGCGACCCAGCATGAACAGGCACGCGATCGCGAGCGTGCCTGTCATCAGGTGGCGGCCGGGCCGCCAAGCGTTGCCTCCACTCACGCCGAACCATAGTAGCAGCAGGATCGGCACGGTGCCGACGAACAGGTAGTTTTCGCCGTCATCGGTGAGGGCGACATCCGCCAGGGTCGAGGCACCCGGCCCCCAATAGCTTGCGTGGGTGCCGAAGATATTTGGCACCACGAGGGTCGCCAAATTGGCCGGATACAGCGAGCCCCTTAGCGCATCGTTCAGCACTTCGGCGGGCCGGTTCGAAAGATCGGCAAATTGCAGCGTCAGTAACATCGGCACGACCAGAAGCGCACCGCAGACGACCGCCATCGTCGTCAGTATTCCCAAACGGTCGCGCAGATGGCCGGCCGGCTGTGGCGCGCGCCATAGTTCGGCCATGCCGGCAGCCAGCAGCAGCATACAAAGCAGGAGAGCCACCTGATTGCGGCCCAGCGCCACGCCCGCCGCCGAAATCGCAAAGCCAACGGCCACCCAATGAAGGCGCCGTTGCAGCGCGACTTGCAGCATCACGAGCGCCACCGGAAATAGAGAATAGCTGAGAATGATACCGGTATGTTGGAGACGGCCAGACGCGGCGCCCCCGAACATGAACAACGACGCCGCCAGCACACAACCAGCGACCGGCCATCGTGCTCGCCAGCCGATGATGGCGATGGCGATGCCGCCAGCCAACAGGTGGGCAAAGACAACGAGGTCGAATGCCTGCATCGTCGGGGCTGCATCGAGCACGCCCCAGACAACGAAGGTCGGTGAGAAGATCAGCGATTGCGGGTCGGCCACGCTCGGGTGCCCGCCATAATGGTAGGGATTCCAGAACGGCCACTCCCCGGCGCGCAACGTCGCCGAAAAGAAGCGAAAGAAGGCGTAGAACTGGTTTTTGGAATCCCAGGGAATAACACTGTCTTTGACGATCCAGCGGCTGACGGCGAGAAGCCACACGACCGCTACAAGACTGATCGAAGCGGTCAATCGGGCGCCTCGTCCTTTGGTATCTTGCGATTGGATCACGATCCGAACCTTGCTTGCGTCGACCTGCGAAGTGACGGGATAGCGATGCTATTTGCCGCAGGGCTTCTTCGCCGCAGCTTCGAAAGTAAAATGCGAGCGCTGCAAGCGCCTGATGAGAGTAAAGCCGCGCTCCTCACGTCGTTAAATCCACTTGACCCCAACCGTACATAAGTACCGTGATCCCGGAGGGCTTTGGCGTCCAGTTCCTGCAAGGGAACCTGCCGACTTGGTGAGAGTTTGTAACGGTCACTCTCGCGCATTCTGGAGGCTCCTTGAACCGTCGCCGATTCTTGCAGGCCACTGCATCGCTGTCCCTGGTGAAATCGAGTTACGGCGGCTTCATTTCACCCGCGAGAGCGGATTCCGTGCCGTTTGACCGGTCGATCGTTCGGCAGATGGCGCGCGATGCCGCCAGCAAACCGTACAAGGCGCCCGACACAAAATTGCCCGATCAGTTCAAGAACCTCGATTACGATCACTACCGGCAGATCCGCTTCCTGCCCGAACATGCGCTTTGGCGCGGCGAAAAATTGCCGTTCGAGGTGCAGTTCTTCCACCGCGGATTTTTCTATACACCCCGGGTTGACATCTACGAAGTCAACAACGGGCAGGCGACAAAAATTGCCTACCGGCGCGACGATTTTTCTTTCGGCAGCAATGCATTGCCCGACGCTCAGACCGATCTTGGCTTCGCTGGGTTTCGGCTTCACGCTCCGATCAACCGGCGCGATTACTACGACGAAGTATGCGTCTTTCTTGGCGCAAGCTATTTTCGCGCGGTGGCAAAGGGAGAAATTTACGGCCTGTCCGCCAGGGGACTCGCGATCAACACCGGCGACGCAAAAGGGGAAGAATTCCCCTTGTTCAGGGCATTCTGGATCGAAAAGCCGACATCGAATGCCAACTCGATTGTGGTGCACGCCCTGCTCGACAGTGAGAGCACGACGGCGGCCTATCGCTTCACGATTCGGCCCGGCGACACCACCGTGTTCGACGTGGAAATGGCGATCTATCCGCGCGTCGATCTGGAGCATGCCGGGCTCGCTCCAATGACGAGCATGTTCTTCTTCGGACCGAACGACCGGCGCATCGTCGACGATTTCCGCCCCGCGGTGCACGATTCCGACGGGCTGGCGATCTTCAATGGCCGAGGCGAAGAGTTGTGGCGTCCACTGGCCAATCCCAAGGATTTGCAGATCAGCACCTTTTCCGATCTCAATCCGCGTGGGTATGGCTTGATGCAGCGGCAAAAGAATTTTTTCGCCTATCAAGATCTCGAATCCAGCTTTGAAAAACGACCGAGCCTGTGGGCAGAGCCAATCGGGGACTGGGGCGAGGGTTCGGTTCAGCTTATCGAGATTCCGACCCAGGAAGAAATCCACGACAACATCGCCGGCTTCTGGCGGCCAAAAAACCCGCTGCCGGCCAAAGGTGAGCATACCTACACCTATCGCCTGCATTGGGGTCCGGATACGCCAAAGGTCTCGGCGCTGGCCCGGTTTGTGCGAACTGGCGTCGGTGCCAAGGGCGAGGACACCAAAATAGTCGTCCTCGACTTGATCGGCGACAGGCTCAAATCGATCGATCCCAACAGCGTACGGGGCAACGTCGCCGCGGAAAAAGCCGAGGTAAAAAATATCGTCACCCAGCCCAATCCCGCCATCGGCGGCTGGCGGCTGAGCTTCGAACTTTCCGTCAAGGAAAAGGCGCCGGTCGAGCTTCGCGCATCCCTCATGCAGGGCAATGATGTGATATCGGAGGTGTGGGTCTATCGATGGACTCCCTGACGCAAAACGCCCAGTTTGAATTGTCTCAGGGTGGCAGCCCGCCGGAGCAATTCCTCCCGCCGGAATCGCCGCTGCCGATGCCCGAGCAGCAATTGCGCGCCGTTCATCGAGGCAACATCGAAGCCAACGCCGCCAACATGCCGGTGGCGTTTCGGCGTGCTTTCATCTTCGCGGGCACCGCGGCCATGACGGTTGCCGGCTGCTACGAGATGTATGAAGTGCTTAGCGTCGGCGGCGTAACGGCCCTGGAATGGATGGTGCTGGTTCTTTTCGTGCTGCTATTCGCATGGATCGCCTTCTCGTTCATGTCCTCGCTGGCCGGGTTCTTCATATTGCTGTTCCGGCGAAAAGACCCGCTCGGGATCGATCCCGAAGCACCGCTTCCTTCGCTCTCCAGCAAGAATGCGATGCTGTTACCGACCTACAATGAGGATCCCAACCGGATCACGGCTCGCCTCCGGGCGATGCACGAGTCGGTCGAGGAGTCCGGCCAGGGCGCGAAATTCGACTGGTTCGTGTTAAGCGACAGCACGAACCCGGCGGTCTGGATCGCGGAAGAAAAATGTTTCCTCAGGTTCCGCCGCGAACTCGGCGCGAGCAACATCTACTATCGTCACCGGCTGGAAAACACGGCGCGCAAATCCGGCAATATCCAGGACTGGATCAAGCGCTTCGGAGCGGCCTACGATCATATGATCATCCTGGATGCGGACAGCCTGATGACCGGCGATACCATCCTGCGGCTTGTTTCGGCGATGGAGACGCATGGCGGCGTCGCGCTCATCCAAACCCTGCCGATTGTCGTCAATGCAAGAACCCTGTTCGCGCGATTGCAGCAATTTTCAGGAAGGCTATACGGTCCACTGATCGCGGCCGGCATCGCGTGGTGGCACGGCACGGAAGGAAACTATTGGGGACACAATGCGATCATTCGCGTGCGCGCTTTCGCGCAAGCCGCAGGCCTGCCTGACCTGAAGGGCCGCAAGCCGTTCGGCGGACATATTCTGAGCCACGATTTCGTGGAAGCGGCGCTGATGCGGCGGGGCGGTTGGGCCATTCGGATGACCGCAACATTGGGTGGCAGCTTCGAGGAATGTCCACCGTCGATGTTGGATTACGCAGCGCGCGACCGCCGCTGGTGCCAGGGCAACCTTCAACATCTGGCGGTGCTGCCCTCGCGAGGGCTGCATTGGGTTTCGCGGCTCCACTTGATGACGGGGATCGGATCATATCTCACCGCGCCGCTGTGGTTTCTTTTTCTGGTGCTCGGAATCCTGATTTCGTTGCAGGCGCAATTTGTCCGTCCGGAATATTTTCCGAAGGGATTTTCGCTGTTTCCGAAATGGCCTGCCCAAGACCCGATTCTCGCAGCCTGGGTCTTTGTCGGAACGATGGGATTGCTGATCGTGCCGAAATTTCTTGCCTGGATCTTGCTCGCAACCCAGCGCCAGAATCGGAAGCAGTTCGGTGGATGGTTTCGGACGCTTGCGGGTCTCGTGATCGAGACCTTTTTGTCCGGCCTGATCGCGCCCGTCATGATGATCTTTCAATCTACTGCGGTCGGAGAGATTCTGCTCGGACACGACGCAGGCTGGCAGGTTCAACGCCGTGACGACGGTGCGATACCTCGCCGGGAACTGATCCGCAAATATGCCTTGCCGACCTCCATCGGTCTCGCGATGGCCCTGAGCGCCTACGTGGTTTCGCTACCGCTATTGCTCTGGATGGCGCCCGTCATTCTCGGTCTTTGGCTTAGCATTCCGATCGCAATGGTATGCTCACGGGTTTTCGGCTCGAATTCGGGATTGTTCCGTACTCCCGAACAAACCGAACCGCCGAGGCTACTGGTTCGCGCCAATGAACTCGCAAGCGCCCCGCATGAACATGCGGCTCCCCCGCTCGTCGAACTGCGAAACGACAGGCAATTCCTGGAGAACCATCTCGCCAATCTGCCCGATGACAAGCGCCGCGTCCGCGGCCAGATCGATCCGCATTTGGCGATTGCACGCGCAAAAATTGAAGAAGCGGAGACCTTTGACGAGGTGCTGGGCTATTTGAAAGCGCGCGAGGCATACGCGGTCCTTCACTCGCCAACGCTGCTGCGAGCCGTTTGCTCAATGCCAAGCCATACATCCTGATCGAAAACGCGCCATTCGGCGGTCGAGTCGCCGAGGATGTCGCAGCCGCCATCGCGATCAAATGTGACGCTGAAGGCTCAATTTGCTTTGGCATACAGCCGCGCGATGTAGCCGGTCCGATCCAGCTCATCGACAAATGAGGCGTCGGCAAGGTCCTCAGGCCTGATCGTGCTCGCGGACGGGTACTTCCGTGAGACGATGGCTCTTAATGGCTCGATTTCGGAAACGAAGGTCGGTCGCGGGGTCGACTGAAACAGCGGGGTGTAATAGGCAAGCACCTGCTCCACCGATTTGCGATCGTCGATCTGCAGGTAACGCTGCAACAGAGGGACGACAACATCGGGCTGCGTCTTGAACAGCGCAATGGTATCGACGGACGCCTGGACGAATTGAACGACGAGATCGCGATTGGCCGCAATCAAGCGCCGTGTCGTGACGATGCCGCCGGCGCCGACCGGCAGGCCGGCGATGGCGTTCAAACCGAATTCGTTCTCGCCGAGGAATCGAAGATCGACCGGCAGATAACCGGCGTCGATCTCCCCTGCCCCAAGCGCCTTGTAGATTGCCTGAAACGAGCCGAGGGAAACCACCGTCGCCGGCACGCCCCACTTCTCCAGCAATATCTGAACGGCCCGCCCGAATTGACCCGTGGCATCGACGCCGCCGATGCGCCCATTGGCGAGTTGTTCGGGTTTGGTGATGTCGCGTCTGGCCATCAGGAACGCCGCGTCATGCGGCAGCGTCGGCGCAACGATTAATACCGGATCCTGCCCTTCTGCCACCCCTTCGATGATGGGAAGGTCGCCGGTGTGACAGAATTCCCAATCGCCGCGCACGGTACCGGCGGCGGCGCGCGGGCCGCCGGTTTCAAGCGTGAACGTCACCTCGATCCCATGCCGCTTGAAGATGCCCGCCTCGGTGCCAACCCACGTCACGCTCTGGAAGGCGGCGCGCGTGGGCAATGATGGCGCGGCCTTTGGTGCTCCGCCCGACGGCCAGATGTTGAGACCTAAGGCGGCGCTCGCCGCGATCCCAAAACCTCTCCGTGTCATCGAAGGTCGCATGATTTCCATTCCTGGCCGCCTTGGTGCTCGGCAAGCCTTAGCTCGGGGCGGAATATGAGAGAATTGGAGGTCATCGGCAACAGCCGGCGCGAATTCATCACGCTTATCGACGCGGCGCCGCGGGCGGTCCGGCTCAATCCAATGCGGACACGGCTTCAGTCACCAAAGTGACAAGCGACCTCGCGGTGTAGGGTTTCGGCAGCCAACCGAGCGGGGCAAATGGCTTGGCGCGCTCGCGGGTCTTGGCGTCGTCATGGGCGGTCGCGAAAATACAGCGGATATTGAGTTCATGGAACAGCTGGCCGGCCGCATCGATGCCATCGCGCTCGCCGGCAAGCCGTATATCCATTACTACCAAAGAGGGACGCTCTTCCCTGGCGAGACTGATCGCCTCTTCCGCACTCGCCGCGGTGCCGACGACGTCGAAACCGGCGTCGATCAAGGCGGTCTCTGTTTGCATGGCGATCAGGAAGTCGTCCTCGACGACCAGGATGCGCGTCGGCGCCTGATCGCGATCGATAGCATCGGTGCGTTGGGATTTTGGTCGGGAATCTCTCGGCGTGTCGGAAGGAAGCGGGAAGCGCCCGGCTCGCAGCGGCCCTGCGTGCCGAACCGTCACGAGGTAATTCCCGGCGCAAAGCGAAGCGAAGCGCGCGAAGACGGCACGCGCGTTACCTGGAGCGTTCCGTTGAGCTGACGAGCCAGGCCGAGGACGAGTTGCAAGCCCGAGGAACTTTTCCTGACCGCATCAAGATCGAAGCCATCCCCGTCATCCTCGACATACAATTCGAGCGTGCCATTGGTCTCGGTCAAACCGACGCGGATCGTTTGGTTCGCCGGGTCCTTGATACCGTGTTTCACGGCATTGGTCAGCAGTTCGTTCAATATCAGGGATAGCGGCATCGCGACATCGTTCGACAGCACGCCGCTTGCGCTCTGACAGACGATTTTTACATCCGGCGGCAGCGTCTGCTTGACCGTCTCACAGACGGCATGGAGGAATTCGCTGGCCGCAAAACGGCTCGCATCCATCGTGCCATAGAGCGCCCGCTGGGCGGCAGCCATCGCGGCGACGCGCCGTGTGGCGTCATCGAGCACCTGGCGTGCTTCGTCGCTCTTCGCCCTCTTGGCCGAGGTGAACAACAGCGATTGCAGGATTTGCATGTTGTTCTTGACGCGATGGTTGAGTTCGTTGAGCAACAATCGCTGCTGCGTCTCGGCCTGCCTTCGCTCGCTGATATCAACCAGCATGTTGATGGCGCCGACGACCTTTCCCGTTCCGTCGCGCAACGGCGTCGGAAATGGAATGAAAGGGACCCGCGTGCCGTCCGGGCGTTCCGCGACCGCCTCGGCATTGCGAATCGCACGGCCCTCCTTCAGGGCCACCGCCATCGGACATTCGTCATGGGGCAAGGGTGTGCCGTCCGGACGATAGAGCTTCCAGGTGACGCACCATTCATCGGTGCCCAAATTAGGCGTCCTGCCCGCCAGCGCGACCGCGGCTTCGTTGAAGTAGGTGATTTTGCCCTCGGCGTCCGTCGTGTAGATCGCGGCGGGAATGGCGGCAATCAATTGTTGCAGGCGTTGCTCGCTGTCCTTCAGCTTCTGCTGCGCCTGCTTGCGCTCGCTGACGTCGCGCGCGATCTTCGATGCGCCGACGATCTGCCCGGAGCCGTCGCGCATCGGGGAGACGCTGAGCGAAACGTCGATGAGACGGCCATCCTTGCGCTGCCGGACGGTTTCATAATGGTGGATCCGCTCGCCGCGGCGAAGACGCGCGAGGATACCCGGCTCTTCGTCGCGCCGGTCGGGCGGGATCAGCATGGTGATCGGCTGCCCCACCGCTTCTTCCGCGGTGTAGCCGAACAACTGCTCAGCGCCGGCATTCCAGGTCTGGATAATGCCATCGAGGTTTTTGCTGATAATGGCGTCATCCGACGACTCTACGATGGAGACCAGTCGCAACGCATCGCGCTCCCCGGCGCGCCGCGCGTGTTCCGCCTCAAGCCGGGCAAGGCTGAAACCAAGCTGACGGGCAAGCGTCAACGCGACTTCGACTCCCGGGTCCGCGAAACGATGTGGCGCATCATAATACGCCATGAACTTGCCGATCAGTTTGCCATCCTGCTGGATCGGAATGAACCCAACCGCGCTGATGCCCTCACGCGCAATCGTCGCCTTCAGCTCCTCCGAAAGATCGGACGCGGCGACGTTCTCGAAATAAATCGGCTGCGGATTCTGGTCATCTCTGGTCCAGGGTGAATGTCCCTCGACCGCCGTACGGTAGGCATCGGAAAGACCGCGCCAGGCGACGAAACGCATGAGGTCGGAATTATCGAACCGCAAAATGGCGGCGCGTTGGCAATCCAATGCGCGCACGATCGCATCAAGCGCAAATTCATAGATCTGCGGGGCTGAATTTACGTGTTGCAGCCGGTCCGAAAATTCGAACAACGCGGCTTGCTCGCTCATTCGGCGCGCCAGCGCTTCCTCGGCGAGCTTGCGTGCGGAAATGTCATGCTGCGCCCGCACAGCGTACAGGAATCGGCCCGCCGCGTCGCGCACGCTTGATGATTTTACCTCGGCCCAGAAATGACCGCCGTTCCGCCGATAAATCCGCTTTTCAATTGAGTAGCGATCGATTTCACCGGCGAGCTGACGATTAAACTGTTGGACGTCGGCATCCACATCCTCCGGCAGGGTTTCTTGAAAGACAGTCCGGCCCAACAGCTCCTGGGCGGTGTAGCCGGTAAGTTGGCAGAGTTGCTGGTTGACCCGCAGCATCCGGCCATCGCGATCGACCTCTACGATTCCAACCCCAACATGCTCATAGGTGGCGGCCAGCCGCTCGTCGCGGGTGATCATCCAATCGACCGGGCGCGCGTCCTGCGTGCCCAGGCGGCCATCGGACAGGCGCTCGTGAAAGCCATTGACGGCTCCGATGACGTCGCCCTGCTCGTTCCGGATGGCGTTGACATTCACGACGGCCCAGATGTGCGAACCGTCGGGCCGCTCGATCCGTGCCTCAACACCCCGGATCGGAATCCCGGTGCGGAGCACTTCGGCCATCGGCGTCTGATCGCGCGACATCGGCCGGCCATCGAAATAAAGCTTATAGGAGCCGCAGTAGAGCTCGCTGTCGTCACCGACACGGGGCGACCTTCCCCACAACTCGACCGCCAGGGAATTGAACCAGAGGATCCGCCCGAGCTGATCGCAGGCGTACATCGCCACCGGAAGCTGCTCCAGGAACTCGGTCGAGGGGTTTTCCCACTCGCCAGACGCGAGCGACTCGAATGCGCCCAGGCCGGGTGCAGACGTTTCGTGCTTGTTCATGCCTAGTCTAACCACCGGTAGAGAAAACCCAGAGATTTCCGAGCGCCGACTTTGTTCCAACAAAGGTACAATGCCATTGCCCGCCCTCTGAACACACACACCGTCGAACCTAGCCGCGAACTACGGTAAAAGTTCCATTGGAATTCGATCCCTATGCAGGGGAACCGCGCAATTCCTCGATGTTCTGTCTAGGAAGCGCCCTCGCCGGCGAAATGGAAAGCATGATTGTCGATGGACGGCGGCGATCTTCGACAATCCCTCCCGCGCGGCGACGCCGCTACTCTGCCGCTTCCCGTACATAGCGCGCGCTCGGCGTGCGCATCGTCACCAGTTCTTCCGCCGCGGTCGGATGGAGCGCCATCGTCGAATCGAAGTCGGCCTTGGTCGCCTTCATTTTGACGGCGATGCCAAGAACCTGCACCATTTCGGCAGCACCATCTCCGACGATATGACAGCCCACCACGCGATCGGTGGTGGCGTCGACGATCAGCTTCATCAGAACTCTGGTGTCGCGCCCTGACAGGGTGGCCTTCATCGGCTTGAAATTGGCCTTGTAGATATCGACGCGGCTGAATTGCGCGCGGGCTTGGTCTTCCGTCAGTCCGACGGTGCCGACCTCGGGCTGGCAAAACACCGCCGTCGGAGTGTCGGCATGATCGACCTGAACCTGCCGCTTGCCGAACACGGTATCGGCAAAGGCGTGACCCTCGCGGATCGCCACCGGCGTCAGGTTGAGGCGGTGGGTGACGTCGCCGATCGCGTAGATATTCGGCGCCGAGGTTTTCGAAAAGCCGTCGACCGCGATCCCGCCATTGGCGGGGTTGATGGCGACGCCGGCCTTCTCCAGCCTGAGATTGGCAACATTCGGATGCCGGCCAATCGCGAACATCACCTGGTCGGACGCGACGCTCGAACCGTTCGACAGGTGCGAAGTGAATTCCTTGCCGTGCTTGTCGATCCTGTTGACGACGCAGCCGGTCAGAATCGTGATGCCTTCCTTTTCCATCTCGCTGCGAACGTGTGCGCGCACGTCCTCATCGAAGCCGCGCAAGACGTTGTCGCCACGATAGACCACCGTCACGTCGGAACCGAAACCGGCGAAGATGCAGGCGAATTCCAGCGCAATATAGCCGCCGCCCTGGATCAAGATGCGCCGCGGCAGCGCCTCCAAATGAAATACCTCGTTGGA
>Ga0137407_10002458_pt1 | contig 12175 bp, 14 predicted proteins | sample CZOMad2_2_16fung_FD_108410 | JGI IMG/M metagenome (GOLD analysis project Ga0137407, IMG submission 108410) | Vadose zone soil fungal communities from Angelo Coast Range Reserve, California, USA - CZOMad2_2_16fungal (Illumina Assembly) | ecosystem: Environmental > Terrestrial > Soil > Vadose...
AGCAAAAGACGTATCCCGCGCGGCTCAAGAACACGACGCCGTGCCCCGTTGGATTCGATTTGTCCCACTTGAGTTTGTTGTTCCGGATCTCGATCTCGGTCCCGACGTCGATATGCGGACGATGCCGAGGCTCGTCCGGCCGATCGTCGGTGATCTTGGCGTAGGTCTTGCCGTTGCGCACATGGATCTCATCGGCCCAATAGGCGTCGGCCTCCCCGCAGCATGAAGCATTCGGAACGTCCGGCTGCATCAACGATTGGTACCAATCACTTTGGTCCGTGTGGTCCGGGTCGTGGGCATTGGTACCGCCGACGACGAGCGCCGCGATTGCGCCTACAATGAGTCGTGTGAACGTGATTTCAGCGGCACCATATTTTCTCTACCTCACGAATTGTTACGTCGGAACGACGCGGGTTTCTGTGATTGAGATCTGGCGACCACGCGTGAGTTGTGCAGGTTTTATCGTGTCAAGCTTTTGTGAATCGCGTCAAAAGACCAATAACGACAGGCCTTTCTTCAATCGCTTCGCGTCGCTTTGAAAAATCGTGAAAGTCAATTTGCTATGATGGCCTCACGCGCACGAGATGCACCGCTCTGGTCCACGACATTGCCGATCACGCTATTTGGGAGAATCGGCATGTATGTCTGAGCAAAGGCCGACGATATCGCGGTCAGCCATAAGGCTGCCGTGAGCAAACCGAATCGTAGCGATGACTTTGTCGCGCGTGCCGGCATCGGCGCGCCTTCCCCGGAAATGAGAAACCGATTGTCCGACCGTGCTGGCTAGGCACCGTCCAGACTCATCGGCCGTATCCAGTTAAGGGGGCCGCCAACCTTGCTGCTCGTGCGCCGTATCCGCAAAGCGGGTGTGTGTACCGAAAACCTTGTCCGAGTTGATGACGTGATGGAATCGCCTAAGCTGGCGGAATGATCGGGCTGTTCTGTTTCTTGCGGGCCGTCATGGGGTCGCCGTTCAAGTCGAAGTTGCGGCTCGAAGCGGAGAACGCGGTGCTTCGACATCAGTTGATTGTCTTGAGGCGTCGGCTGCACGGTCGCGTCCGGCTGACGAACCAGGATCGATGGTTCTTGATCCGGCTGTATCGCTGGTTTCCATCAATCCTGCAGGTTCTCACAATCATCCGGCCCGAGACGCTCGTACGTTGGCACAGGGCCGGCTTGCGCTGCCACTGGCGTTGGAAGTCGCGCCCACTGGGAGGGCGACCGCGGATCGGCCCGGAGCTGCGCGTATTGATCCGGCGGATGAGCATCGAAAATCCGCTGTGGGGCGCGCCGCGCATTCACGGGGAGCTGCTCAAGCTCGGGTTTGCGGTCGCGCAGTCGAGTGTCGCCAAATACATGGTCAAGCGACGCGGGCCGTCCAGCCAGGGATGGCGCACCTTCTTGCGTAACCATGCGCCAGACACCGCCGCCATGGACCTGTTCGTTGTCCCGACCCTTGGCTTCGACCTGCTGTACGCCTACATCATCGTGCGGCTGGATCGCAGAGAGCTGGTCTGGATCAACGTCACGCCACATCCGACCGCGGAATGGGTTGCGCGCCAGATCACGGAAGCATTCCCGTGGAATGGAGCTCCGCGCTACATGATCCGCGACCGGGACCGGATCTATGGTGCGGTCGTCACACGCCGGTTGCGCGCCATGGGCATTCGGGACAAGCCCACCGCACCAGCCTCGCCCTAGCAGAATGGCTTTGCCGAACGGCTGATCGGATCGATCCGGCGTGAGTGCTTGGACCACATCATTGTCCTGGGCGAGGTGCATCTGCGCGGCATTCTGAAATCTTACGCCCACTATTACAACGGCGTCAGAACTCATCGATCCTTGGACAAGGATGCGCCGGTCTTCCGCCCGGTTCAGCGAACCGGTGTGATCAGTTCACGCGCCATCTTGGGCGGACTTCACCACCACTACGCCCGTGTTTAGGTTTTCGGTACACACAGCTGTTTCGCAGCTTCTCAATAGCGCGCCGTCGGCAAAGTAAGGCCGCCTCAGTTGGCGGTCTCTTTCAGTCCGCTGGTTGCATGCCGCCCTCAACCGCGACTGCAGTCAACTGAATCGGGTCTCTTACGCCCTCAGACGCGGCCCGCAGAATCCGTTCCGCCATCCTCGCTTTTGTCGCGGGTGTCCGGTTCGCGACAGCAATTTTTTCTACCGCCACGTCGAGGACTAGACGCATAGTTGAAATTAATTCCGGCTCAAAATTTGACGACGTTAGCACTGGCAATCTCCTGTTATCGGGTGCCGTCTATCGGTCCAGTGAGTCGGTTGTGTGACAGGCCGCGCAAATTGTTTTGATTCAAATTGAATGCGCCGTTAGGTCGCATCCAGCGGCTCAAAGTTTAATCACATCTGAAAAAATAATAACCAGACGAGGCCAAGGAGGGACACCGCGAGGGCAATGCTGATAACCAACAGCAAAAGCACGGACGGGCCGGGTTCGGCTTGTCGTGCCTCTGTCGGTGTTTCAATGATTATACCGTGCTTTTTGGTGACCATTGCACGCTCACTCAAATTTCGGTGCGTCACCCGCCCGGTCAAACACCGGCGTTTTTTCTATATCATCCGGCGTAGCTCCAGTGGGAAAATCCTCCGCTGCGTGCCGTAACGACTCGGTCGTGGCATCCAGACCGTCAACGGTTTCATTGGCCTGACTGCCCGAGTCGTGCGGTCGTGCTGGAACCTGTCTGGCACCGGAACCAGTAACGGCATCTATTACGCTCGACCCGCGTGGCGTTCGGCTTTTCTGGGTCATTGGATTACTCCGTGACGAGTCAATCTGCTCGCTCGCTGTCGGTTCCACCCAGCAACCGCTGTTTCATCAATGACTCCAAACCAGCAAGCGCGTGGCTGGCATTTTTCGCGTGCGCCAACGCCGCTTTAGCGGCCATCAAAGGATAATATGTCTACAAAAATTGATTCGTGACTTATCTCAAATCAACACTGACCACTGCGTTTACAAAACTGACGGTGGGACCATCTCCCAACATTCCCGCAGCACAAAGAATTCAACGCCTCGTGCTGAGTGCCGAAAATATTTCTGACGGATACTTTGCCAAGATTTGAGCCGTTCTTCGAACCGTTGTCGCCTAAGTTTTTTCTCATGGTGAAAGTTCAGAACGAGTCGATCATTAGCGGAAATTCGTCCGCTACAAATTTCGATGAGTATGTCGCCAAGTGATCGAATAGTGAGATGACAGTCTGTTCCTGCCACTTTTGCAAAGTACCGCGACGTCGCTAAACCGCTATCGGGGAGAAGCTGAAGTGACAGAGACATCGTCAAACTGACGCGATTGTCCCAATCCGGACATTCGCGGCGATAGACGCGTCATGATATTTAGCCTTTCGCGTCCCTCGCAGTCCGGTGGACGCACTCGACAAAAAGCCTTGCTGCCGGGCTGAGCGTGCGATTCTTTAGAGCCACGATTCCGACGGGCCGCTGCTGCGCGTGAAGCTTAATCGGAAGAATCTTGAGAGACTGGTCACGGTTGCTAAAGCGTAGCACCGAGGCTGGAAGCATCGTCACGAACTGCGCGCTCGCGGCCAACTGAGAACATAGGTGAATGGAAAGCGTAGTGATGGGCGAACGGGGCACCTCGGCGCTGCCGGCGCGAAACAACTCCGCGGCGAGTACGCTAGGCATCGTATTTGCGGGCGGCAGGATCCAGCGCTCGCCGGCGAGGTCGGCGAGCTTGAGCTTGCGCACCCGCGCCCATTTGCTCTGCCGGCCTGCCACTACGACGACCTGATCGTCATATACAACTCCCGCTTCGAGATCGTCCTCTTCGAACGGCCTCGGAATGCGACCCAACAACAGATCGATGCTGCGCTCGCGCAATTCCCGATAATGCTGTGTGTTCATGACCGCCTGCGCGACGTCGAGGCGGACTCGTGGCTGCTCGCGCGCGAAGCGCTCGATGACGGCGGGCAAGAATCCGGCCGCGATGCTCTCGGTACTGCCGATGCGCAGATCTCCCACGGTCGGGTCGGCGAGAAATGCGAGTTCCTCAACACCATGCTTGAGTTCGTCAAAGATCACCTGGCCGCGTGTGACGAGGGCGCGGCCGTAAGCCGTGGGCTCGATGCCGCTGCGGCCACGGTCGAGCAGGCGAAGCCCAAATGTGTGCTCCATGTCCGCAATCGCCTTCGATACCGCCGGCTGCGAGATCGCAAGCTCAGCTGCGGCCTTTGCCATGCTGCCGTGCTGCACCACCGCCAGCAAAATGTGCAGATCACGCAGCTTGAGGTGGCGTCCGATGCGATCGACCCATTGCATGGCACAGACCTATCAAATTGGTTATGCAACCGTCATGTATCAGAATTGGACGGATATGTCTGCACGGCGCATCGTTCAGGGGTGTGAACGCGAACAAACGGAGGTTCTCGATGGCTGGATTGAGGCGTGCTCTGGATGTTGCAGTCGCCGTCATGTTGTTGAGTTCTGCCGCACTCGGCTGTCCGGCCGCCTCTGCGCAGAGCTATCTCTCCAGACCGGTCAAGATCGTGGTGCCATTCCCGGCCGGCGGCCCGCTGGATTTCACAGCGCGCCTGCTCGCCGACAGGCTCGCCGCCAGCATGAAGCAACCGTTTGTGGTGGAGAATCGGCCAGGTGCTTCCGGCAATATCGGGACCGATGTGGTCGCCAAGGCCGATCCGGATGGCTACACGCTGTTGCTCGTCCTCGACACGCCGCTGACGGTAAATCCGACGCTATATGCCAAGCTCGCATTCGATCCGGTCCGGGATTTAACGCCGATTGCGAGCGCCGCAAGTTTCTCGCTGACGCTCGTCGTGCATCCCTCCGTTCCTGTGACATCGGTGGCGGAGTTCGTCGCGTATGCAAAAACGCTCAAGGGCCGGCCGCTGATCTATGGCAGCGGCGGAGGACGTGGCGATCCGGGTCACCTGACGATGGAGTATTTCCGGATCCAGGCGGGCTTCGAGGGCGTGCACGTGCCCTACAAGGGCAATGCCGAGGTCGTGATGGGCTTGGTCGGTGGGCAGATTCAGGCCGGCTTCCTTGCGACTCCCGGCGTGCTGCAGATTGTGCGGGAGGGCCGGCTAAGAGCGCTTGCGATCTCGAGTCCTCGGCGCACACCGCTTGCGCCGGAAATCCCCACGATCGCGGAGAGCGGTTACCCCGGCTTCGAAGTTGGTTTCTACCAGGTGATGTTGGCACCGAAGGGCATTCCGGAGCCGATTCGTGTTGCGCTTGAACGCGAAGTACAGCAAGCGTTGCAATCGCCCGATCTGCAGGCGCGACTTCGCGCACAGGGACTGGAGCCAATGGCAAGCGCAGGTGCCGAGACCAGCATCTTGCTCAAATCCGCGACCGAACAATGGCGAACCGTCATCAAGACATCCAATATTCGGCTCGATTGACACCATGCGCCTCACGCAAGCAAGAGCGCGCCGCGGACCGACACCAACGACACAAATCGTCATGCTCGGAACGGGAACGCCGCGTCCGGATCCCCAGCGCTCTGGGCCCGCGACGGCTATCGTTGTGAGCGGAACGCCCTATCTGGTCGACTTCGGTCCCGGCGTCGTTCGACGCGCAGCTGCTGCGTACAGCAAGGGCGTAGTCGCATTCGGACCGGCTGCTGCTCAGTTAAAGACCGTTTTCCTGACACACCTGCACGCCGACCACACCGCGGGCTATCCGGACCTGATCCTGACACCGTGGATACTGGGCCGGAAACAACCGATCGAGGTTTACGGACCGAAGGGTCTCCGCGATATGACCCAGCATGTGCTAAGCGCATGGAAGATCGACATCGCAAATCGCGTCAACGGCACAGACAGACTGCCACGCGCCGGATGTCGGGTAATCGTGCACGAGATAAAACCGGGAGTGATCTACACGGACCGCAACATTTGTGTCACCGCCTTTCCCGTGCGACACGGGCTCAAGCATGCATTCGGTTTTCGATTCGAGACCCCCGATAAGGTCATCGTCATGTCGGGCGATACGGCGCCGACGCCGAGCCTGGCCGAGCATTGCGTCGGCTGCGACGTGCTGATTCACGAGACCTATTCGCAGGAAACCTATCAGAAGGTCTCAGGCAAATGGCAACGGTATCGTCGAACCCATCATACCTCGTCCATAGAGCTCGCAGTGCTCGCAGCGCGCGTCAAACCCGGTTTGTTGGTGCTCTATCATCGCGCCAACGCTGGCGGCGCATTGACGCTCGCCGACCCTGAAGAAGCCCTGCTGAACGAGATACGGCAGCTCTATGACGGCCGTGTGGTTACCGCGCACGATCTTGATATCTTATGAGTTGGGCTGCAGTCGAGGTTACGGAGAAAATGGACGTCCCTTGTTGGCACGTTTGAGACATGCCGATACTGCGTCGGGCAATGTCTGAGTTCGATGGCAAAGCGGAAAACATGTGCTCGTACTGAGTTCTTCTCAGTTTGACCCCAAGATCTCCCGGTCGTGGTCGCCGGTGAGCCCGAGCCGAGCGCATCGCCGATGGCATCGAAATAGATGACGCGACTTGGGCTCAGTTGTCAGCGATTCGCCGAACGCTATCAGATCCGGCTGGATAGCTGAGAGGGCCAAGACGGGCTCACTGCGTCGGCGCCGCTGGTGGCCAGCGCAGACAAGGTGGTCGAATAGACATCGTGGACTTCCGGCATTGGCACTTTTGCGAAGTCCCGACCGGCCGGCGGAGAGTCCGCTTATCGAGGTAGACCGGAAGTGGTCGGCGCACGGTCAAGCTGAACGAATTACCCATGTCGGACATCCCCACTGACTCAATTTTATGTACACTTGGGCGCTGACTGGCTAACAGTTGAGGACGTAGCCCGTATGGGCTCGGGGCAAGTATAATGAGACGGCGCGAGTTCATCGGTCTGATCGGTGGTGCGACGGTATGGCCGTTGGCGGCGGAAGCGCAACAACCGTCGATGCTGGTGATTGGGTTTCTCAGCAGCCGATGGGCGAAGGATTCGTCGAAGGTCGTGGCCGCGTTCGGAAAAGGATTAGAAGAGGTCGGCTTCGCTGAAGCAAAAAATCTTTCCACCGAATACCGATTCGCTAAAGGCCGGCTGGATCGCCTCCCGGAGCTGGCGGCCGACCTTGTTCGCCGGCACGTGGCTGTACTTGTGGCAGTGGGCGGTTCTACCTCCGCACTCGCCGCAAAAGCCGCAACATCGACAATTCCTATCGTGTTCGTGATGGGCGGCGATCCAGTTGGATTGGGTCTGGCTGCGAGCCTCTCCCGTCCAGGCGGCAATGCCACTGGCATGACGATCATTTCCGCGGACCTGGCGCCGAAGCGGCTCGGGTTGCTACGCGAACTCGTTCCAAAGGCGACCGCTTTCGCGGCCTTGACTAATCCCGATACCCCTGAGGGACGAGGACAGTCCTCTGACATACGCGCGGCGGCGCAGGTGCTAGGTCTTAACCTTCGCTTTCTCGAAGCAACCGACGAGAAGGGGATCGAACGAGCCTTCGCAACGCTCACCCAAGAAAAGGCCGACGCATTACTGGTCGGCAGTGATCCCGTTTTCGACGTGCATCGCGACAAGCTCGTGGCGCTTGTAGCAGCAGCAGCGATCCCCGCGATCTATCAGTTTCGCGACTTCGCAGTGGCCGGCGGCCTGATGAGTTATGACCCAGACATCGGCGATGCCCATCGCCAGATTGGCGTCTACGTCGGTAAAATCCTGCAGGGCGCAAAGCCCGCCGATCTGCCAATCCAGCGGCCGACAAAGTTTCAGCTCATTATCAATCTCAAAACCGCCAAGACTCTCGGCCTTGAAATCCCACCGACGTTGCTTGCCCGTGCCGACGAGGTGATCGAATGAAGCGTCGTGAGTTCATAGGACTCGTTGGCGGCGCGATGGCGTTGCCGCTGGTCGCGCTGGCGCAAAACAGCGGACCGCGAAAGATTGGCGTGTTGTTTCCGGGTGTGCTGGGGGCCGACCGGGAACGATTGATCAGCGAAGGATTGATCAGTGAGCTTGGCAGCGAGAAATTCATCCTGATCGTGCGATCCGCGGAGGGCAACGATGAGTTGCTTGCTAAATATGCGAACGAATTAGCGGCAAGCATGGATGTCATTATTGCAATCGCGTCGGGAAGTCTTATAGCTGCGCGGCATTCCTCGCAAACGGTTCCCATTGTCGCACTCGACCTAGAATCCGATCCCATAGCCACCGGAGCCGCGCGGAGCCTTAACCGGCCGGGCGGGAATGTGACTGGCATCTTCCTCGATGCCCCAGAAATTACAGGCAAATGGATTCAGATTATCAGGGAGGTGCTGCCCCAAATCCATAAAGTCGCGCTGCTCTACGATACACATCTCGATCAGACGCAGCTCAAATCCGGCGAAGACACCGCCCGCAAAATCGGAATCGAAACACTGCGGCTCGGAATCGATCAGCCCGGTGAGTTTCGCAACGCATTCCAGCGCGCCGTAGAAGCAAAAGTGGACGCGATGCTGGTGCACTCGTCGCCCATATTCGTTGATCAGGCCCCCGTCATCGCCGAACTCAGTCGCGAATTTCGACTGCCGTCAATTGGATTGTTCCCGATCTACGCCAAGGTCGGCGGCCTGATTTCCTACGGACCGAATAATTTCGGGTTAATCAAGCAGGCTGGCGGCATCGCTGGCAAAATCCTGCGCGGCGCAAAGGCGGCGGAATTTCCTATTCAGAGACCCATTTATGTGTCGTTCCTGATCAACATGCGGGCTGCAAAATTGCTACATCTCACCATTCCTCCTTCGTTGTCTGCCTTGGCTGACGAGGTGATTGAGTAAGCTCTTAATTTGTTGCGATGCATGAGTCTCTGTTGGTACTTTCGACGTGCCGATCCTGCCGACGAAGGTCGGCTATCAGGGGTAAAGCGGAAGTGACGGGGACATCGTTAAACCGACGCGATTGATCCATCTCGGACGTCCGACGACATTTTGCCCAGCGTTCGCGCTTAGAAGATCTCAGAGCCAGACGCCAGGACCTGTCCGGAGCAAACAGTCAAGAGTGCTGACTTAATGGTTGCGGTGATTGAACAGCGAGACGTTATTTTGCGGCCTGGCGGAGAAGGGTCTGCAGGGATGAAAACAAGATCCGCGCGACGGCGCTTTGGTGACGCCCCGCTGGCGTAACCGCCTGGATGTCACCTGATGGCAGGCTCCACTTGTCGAGCAGTCGGATCAAGCTGCCGCTCTCTAGTCGCGAGCGAACGGCAAAGTCCGGAAGAATGGTGAATCCTCCGCCGCTTTCGACAGCAGCCCTGACGGCCACGTTCGTGTTGGCGAACATCGTGACGTCGAAGATTTGCGCTGCATGGATGAGCGGCGGCCGTAGCGGTCTTCCAGGATCTCCAGGAGGTCGCGGCGGGCGGCGGCGTCGATCACCACCGGCACGCCGTCGCCGGCATAGTCGACAAGACGGCACGGTTTTCCCACACCGTGTGGGAAGCATAAAGCGTGTGATCCTCAGCTTCGGGGCCCTTGATCTCGACAGCTTGACGGCAGACAAATGCTGCTGAGAGGACCCCGCTCCTGTCAACGCCCATTTACTCTGACAACCAGCGATTCGACCACGCCGACTTGCGCCAAGGCACTAACAAGTCCTGGCTGCCGTCATATTGTCTTAGCGCCGCCCTCCGACCTCGTCGATGCGGCGCAGCAGATCGGCGGGATCCTCGTAGACGCGGAACGCTCCGGATTGTCTCAGCTCGTCCGGCCCATAGCCGCCACTTAAAAGGCCCACGCCCAGCGCACGACATCGTATCGCTGCCAACATGTCCCATATGCTATCGCCGACGACCACTGCTGTTTCGATGGGTGCGTTCAACCGCTCGGCGGCAGCGAGAAACAGGTCTGGGTCCGGCTTGGCATATTTCACCTGATCGCGCGTCACGACCGGAATCCGATCCGGATCGACGCCGAGAGCGGCCAGATTGACGGCTGCGGTTTCCATGCGGCCGCTGGTCGCGATCGCCCACGGAATGCCGACCTCCGACAACCAAGTCAGCAATTCGCGAGCTCCGGGCAACGGCCGGACACGGTTTGCCTGCTGCCGATAAGCGGCGGCATGGGCGTGGCGAAGCCTTTCGACGCGTTCAGCGCTAATTTCGATCCCGGTCTCGCGAAGAAGTTGGTTGGTGAACAAGCCTCCGCTCATGCCTATCTTGCGATGGATGCGCCACACCGACAGTTCTATGCCCTCTGCATCGAGCGCCTCCTTCCATGCAAGGACGTGCTGATAAACGCTGTCAACGAGCGTGCCATCGAGATCAAACAGGAAGACCGGTTCGATACGCATGCTATCTCTCCCGCTCTAGAACTTTGTCGCCATCGGCGCAGATGGGTCTGCGCCAATTTGCCTACCTCATCCCACCGAATGACCAGCGTTAGTTTGGCCACTATTCAGGAAGGGAACAATTGTTGCACGGTTCCGTTCCTTTCCGACCTGAGCCTCAGCCAAACAAGAGCAGATATATAATCGAGTGGCCGCCGAAAGCTCGAAAGATGCAGACCTTTCAGGCGCCACGCGAGAGCCTCCCGTAAGCGCTTGGTAATCGTCGCAAATCAGGCCCGCTTTTTCCCCATTGGTCGAATACCGTCGGCTGAGGGAAGGCCCAACGTTTCCCTCAGCTGTGCGACAGAGCCCCTGCCAAGTTCCGGCAAGCTGAGAAGCGTATTGTCCGAAGCCTCGCGGACTTCGCCGATCGTTTTCATTCCCGCAGCATTTAGAGCATTCCGAATCCTGGTAACAAAGCGGACGTTTTCGATGAGCGTTTCGTCGGGAAGTTCTGGCGCCGGATGGAGCATCGGCCCCGCGGCTACCTCGCGCCGAAGGCGCTCTTCCTGTAGGCGCTCCCGGTTTTCATGAAATGCCTTCAGCGCCTCTTCATGATCGGCAATCACTTCTTGTGCCTCGTTGCCTCTCAGAGTTTTTCGCTCCGCGGCAGAGAGACCGGGATCAGTGCTTTTCTTGTTGTCTATCATTTTCCGCTTCGCCTTTCAGCCCAGGCGCCCAAGGCCCGATTTGGCCACGCGCGATATTCAGCCGGACGTCTCGTTTTCGGACGCCTCGCTGCGCTTCATCTGTGCGATTCTAGTGACAAAGCCAGCGCAGCCGCTCGTCTTCATATGGTGTGTAGAGAGCGCTCGCGACTACAACACCTTTCACTTTCGCTTCATTCCCAACACTAGAAGCTGAAGATTTTGCGACCCCCGTGCGAAAGGTGGATATATTGTGGGTTAGGCGCGCTAGCTGGTCAAAACAATTCTGTGGCGACGAGACTTCTGATGCCGCAAGCCAACGCACTTAGGCGAGCGAGCCGCCCGTCGTATCGTTCGTGAAGGTTGCGCCAGCTCAGATGATCGCGGGGTAGCGAACCTCATCATGCCTGTCATCATGTGGTAGAGATTGTGGCAGTGGAACGCCCAGCGGCCGGGATTGTCGGCATCAAAGGCCATGGTGACGCTGCCCATCGGTGGCACAAGGACGGTGTCGCGCACGGCACTTGCCAGCGGGGCCCCGTTTATCGCGACCACCTGGAAAGCGTGGCCATGAAGGTGCATCGGATGCGGCATCATCGTGTGGTTCAGCATCTCGATCGCCACACGCTGGCCTGTGGCGATCATCAGCGAGGTTACGTTGGGCCAGTACTCACCGTTCAGCGACCAGGCATAGGGCGTCATGGCGCCGGCGCAGATCACGCGGTGCGTCACGTCGGGCGCGCGGCGACAGAGGAGTAACCGCTTCGAGGCGACGCTCCAGCGAGAGATCGACCGGCGGCGCATTTTCTCCGGCTTCCACGGCGAGGCGTGACACGGGGGCGCCGGACGCTGCGAGAACGATCCCCGTGCGTGCCCGCTTGCTCTCGACCTGCGCAAAGATTGGATAGGGACCATTTTCAGGGAGATCAATCAGCACGTCGAGCCGCTGGGCGATGGCGAGCGGGAGACGGGGATGCGCACCGGTCGAACAGGGTGGCCGTCGGCGGCGATGACGGTGCCGGTGAGCGCACCGAGATCAATCCAAAACTGCGTCGCGGACGCGGCGTTGATCAACCGCAGCTGGATTCGCACGCCCGGTTCGGTGCGGATGACCTCGGGATCAGCGAGTGTGCGGTCATTGGCGAGGAATGCGTCATAGTCGATGTCGTTCAGGTCCATCGCCATGCCGGACC
>Ga0137407_10002460_pt1 | contig 12171 bp, 20 predicted proteins | sample CZOMad2_2_16fung_FD_108410 | JGI IMG/M metagenome (GOLD analysis project Ga0137407, IMG submission 108410) | Vadose zone soil fungal communities from Angelo Coast Range Reserve, California, USA - CZOMad2_2_16fungal (Illumina Assembly) | ecosystem: Environmental > Terrestrial > Soil > Vadose...
CGTCGGCCCGGGCTGTTGGACGCGCAGCGCCACATGCAGCGTGTCACCCGTGGTAAACGTCGCCTGATTCAAGAGCATCGTGATGGCTGGGGGCGAAACGATAGGCGTCAGGAGCCAATTGCGCCCTGCCGAGGTGCCGATGATCTCACCCTCGTCATTAATACCCGTCGCCGACTCCAACATAAAGGGCGCCTGGACGCGCGTGTTCAGGTCGACGACACTGGTCGTGTCCGGCCAGAGCATGGCCCGCGATGGTGAGAATTTCGCGCAGTCGCCCACGGTCACACTGGCGGCATTGATGCCACGCGCACTGCAGCCGATGTCGTTGCCGGTGAGCAGCGTGGGCAACAGTATAATCGCCGGCGGAAACCTGAAGTGCGCGGCGAGAAGGTTGAAGCTGCCTGGTTGCTCAGCCCAGCCCACGGCCAGCACCTCATTGCCGCCGCGCACCACGGCTTGCACCCCTCGTTCGCTGACCAAGAGGTACGGCGCTTTCCCCACGTCCCATACCGTCACGACGTTGGAGGTTTGGCCCCAGACGCGGTCCTGCCCGTCGATGGCTTTCCCCCATGAGGCGCCCACGCGACTTTCCAGGCACTCCGCGCGCCCCTCGGTGGGATACCAGCGCATGGCCCGCTGGCCTCCAGGGCACGAGGCTGACGATCCGGCCACCGTCCAGGCCTCATTGAGGTCTCTGGCCTCGCTCGGCAATGGACCAGGTAATGGAAACGCCTGCCCTTGCGCGTCCCAAAAGGTCGCGGCTCCATCCTGCACCGAGGCCGACCGGTACACGGTGCCCACCGCTTCCCCGCTGGCCAGGACGGCATAGGCGATGCCGCCGAAGCCGAGATGGCCCAGCGTGATTTTTTGCATGGTGTCCAGGTTCAGGCGGATGGGCAGGTTGTTCTCCTCTCCCACGACCCAGGGCCCGGCGATCGCACTTGGCGTGAATGGCCCTAAGTCGGTGACGGTATACTGCGGTTGTGCGTACCCGTAGACAGCGATGGTCAGCACTGCCATAAAACTGTACCACGTGATCCTCAGTTCAGCGCACATCGGGACTCCTTCTCTTCCCCGCGGCGCGGGGAAGAATGGGACGCTTCTCTCCTATGCGGTCATCTGCCTCCACACCTGCAGGCCTTCGTCCAGATCGTATTCGGCATGCTCACGCCGTCTCAATCCCTCCAGCCCCTCGACAGGTGTGCTCATCATGCCTTCAGCGATGATGCGTTCGTAGTCTTCAAGCGCTGATATCTCAATCAGTGAGAGCTGTTCTGACATTGTCCCTCCAATGTGTCTTCTCTCTCCATCAGTCTTCTTGAAATAAGCACGCGATCAACGCGTGGGTTTTGCGAGACGGGTGAAAGATTCGCATCGTCCACCCTCGCAACTCTGGGCGCTTGGCCAGAACGTCTTTCGAAATGATTGTGCACGCCGTCTTCGCATCGCTCATAGTCAACGGTGATGTGAGATCGATCCGACGCTTCGAGGCCGTGACGATGCATTCCGTTACGCTGCCCCCCGACATCAACGCCGCGCATAGGTCTAGGGCGTCTGGGACGGCCGTCGAGTCGTTCAGTGCCAGGGCCCAGGCTGGCAGAATCAGGAACAGGCACAGCATCAGTACATACCTCATGCATCTCTCCAATCAGATCGTTAGCGACATTTATCCCATTCGCTGCACGATGGAACCACGGAACACGCCAAACACCTCTTTGAAACGTTCGGGGTGTGGTCCGAAGTAAAAGAACGTTTGTCCTTGCGTCGGATCGGCGAGCTTGCCCTCTGGACTTTCAAACCGAATCCTGCCCTCTGGCAAGAGAACGGCCCGTACCACGGCTTGCGCCCGATGATACCAGGCCGATGACGTGTAACTGTGGCTGAGGAGAATGGCCTCACACACACGGCCCGCGCGGATTTCACCGATGAGCTTGTCGATGAATCGCCCCATCAACGGCGGTCGATAGGGAGGATTGAGCCAGACTTGGCCGTGCCATTCCTGATTGAGCCCGTCATTGTCGGCGGTATAGAAGCGTGCGGCTTGGATGCGTTCTTGCGCCCGCAGGCTTGTCGCGGGGTCCAGGTCGATGCCGCCTAACACCGCGCGAGCAGCGTCGATGTAGAGCTGTGGCGTGTACCACTCCTCCTCGCCCGTGCCCAGCGCTCGAAAGTGGCGCTTTTTGCGCTGGCGATAGCGCTGGCACATTTCGGCATTCGTCAGAACCCGATGCTTATGGAATCGTGGGCGTCCTCGTGGGCGCTTTTTGGCTGATTTTCCTGTCACCTCTTTCGACAGAAAAACAGCTCTTCCTGCTGGGATTCTCTCATCTCCCCCTCTCGACTTGACCCCTAGCGACGTCGGTAGTCACCAGTGCACGACCATGCACGGTCGGCGGCAGGTCGCGCTATGCTCCCGTTTCCCCGACTGCTGCTGCCAGCACATCAGGCACTTCTCGCCATACCAGACCGTGCCGTGACATTCGGGACAGGCGACTAAAGAAAACTCCGGTGCTGTGGCTGTGGCAGTATCCATCGTCACCTCCCCTCCAAGTCGCAATACTCGCACGTGCCCTGGTGGAGTCCATGTGACACAATACAATACTCCTGGCCAGTCGCGTCTTTCGGCCACTGCCGCTGCTCGCGCAGGGTGGCGATATGGGGCTGACAGATGGCGATGGTCCGTCCTGTGGGCGACTGATAGGTGATGACCTGTGCCATAGTCTCTCTCCTCCAAATAGTCAGTTAGCGACTACTTACAAATCCATCCCACGCAAGATGTCGTCCAGTTGATTACGAAGCCACTGCTGCTTGTTCTCGGTCGGCGTCTCGCCCTGGAAGATATCAATGAGCTGTTGCGACCGTGCAAGCGCCTGCTTCATGATGCGGTCGGTTGCCTTGTTGGTCAGTGCCCCTGAAGTCTGTCGCCGAATATCGGCCTCCAGTGCGTCAATCTGGCGGCGCATCTCGACCTCATCTACCTTCCCCACAGGAATATCGCGAGTCTGACAAACCTTCGCGGCCCGATTCCCAAGGATGCGCGCGTGAAACACGGCAATCGACAATCTGTGCTTTCTCGCATATCCAAGAATCGACAGATAGCCAGTGCCAATCGACTGCTGGACCTTCAGTGCTTCCACGTCTTGACGAACCGATGACATCTCCTGGGCATGATGCTGCCCTAGTCCCACAAGGGCCTGTATGGACTGCGCCAGAGAAAATGTGATCGCTTGTAGCTCTGGCATGAGGAGAGAGGGCGTCACTTGTGCGGGTAATGGCTGGTGCTCATAGCGACCGGTCCTGCGGATCGTGGGTAAGACTTCACCAGTGACCCAATTTTGGAAAGGTTCAGCCTGATCTTTTTCGCTCCTCATGATGTATTTGTATAGGCCGCTCTCGCTTATGATGTTCATAGATTGCAGACCGCCAGGGGTACGAATCAAATGTTTGCCCTTTTCTAAGTCCATCGAGGGCAAGACAAAGTGCCCCCCGAGATGCTCGCGCATCGTGTCTAGGATCCGAAAGAATTGTCTGACAACGGCCTTCTGAATAAACGGGAGGGTTTTCTGGCCACGGGAGGCGAGGGGGTTATCTTTCATTTTATACCAATCTTCTACCCATCCGGTCACCTTGACGGCAAACTCTGACGAGAGGCGTATCGCCAGGTGAATCGCGATTCTGGGATGGACCCACGTGCCTTGCTGTGCTCCCCCGCGAAGCGACTGGACCAATTCAGATATAGGAATTCCTATATCGGTCGAGAGCGCTGCAGCAAAATTTCTGGCGTCTTGGGTATCCCAATAATTGGCCCAAAATTTCCCGACTGATCGGCACATCGCCGTGGCATCGATAGGGGTAACGAATCCCCGGACATTCCAGACGAGATTCGTTAGGGATAACGTATCTGTCCCCCGATCTCGTCGGTGCGATGCCACGGCGCCCAGCACCAGTCCGGACGCCGTGGCGTATCCCCTCGATCAGAAGCCAATATCGTCGGCGGCTTGGTACGCGGCCAATGAGGCCTCGGCCACGAGCCTCAGCACCGCGGCTCCTACCCGTTGGCCATCCCGCATGTGCAGAAAGGCTTTGCCATCCCACGCGTCTCGAATCGGGGCGTCAAATAAGGTGTCGGCTACTTCGGCGAGTGGATGCCCGATCTCTTGCAGGGCATCCGCGACATATCGCAGAATTTCCTCCTGGTACGCGGCCTTCGACATGCGGGCCCGCACCTGCTGATCACGCTGCTCACGCTGTTCGGCTAAGGCGTCGACCGTGTTGAGTGCTGGTACGTCGATATCATAGACGGCCATGTGCTATACTCCTCGTGGTGTCTGAAGGGTTCGGTTGATCTGCCAAGGATCCTCGGTGTTTCGCCGACACTGGGGATCCACCACTTCGCCTTAGATCTCATCCGCATACTCCCGTAAGCAGGCCGTCAAATGCTCCACTAAGCGCCGCACATGACGGCACGGCCGCTGTGTGGTGCGGAAGGTTGCACAGCTACACCGAAGCTTGCCCTGCGCCCCACGCCACAAGTAATGACAGCCATCCCTGCCTGCGACGCGCCAGCAGCTTCCGTCTTTGGTGATGCTGCCCAGTTGGTCTTTCACTGCCAGTCTGCCCATGGTCACCTCCTGAGTTGACAGTTCCCTTGACAATTACCACGTTCTGCAGTAATATGTACCACATATCGTAGTAGTATGTCAAGTGCCACAGGAGAAAAAATACATGGCTGCGACACTACAAAATGAAGTATTGTCCTGCAATATGGACCACCCACTAGGACGTTGGCGACATCGACGCCAGATGAGCCAGGACGCGCTTGGCAAGCTCTGTGGCTTAAGCCAGAAGGCCATCTCGGCCTACGAATCGGGCACCCGTGTGCCGCGGGGAGAATCGCTACGGCGTCTTGCGGAGGTCACAGGACTGCCATTGGAAGCGTTGATGTTCCCCGACGCCTTCTTACAGGAGCGCCCGAATTTCCTCATGGATCCACCACGACAACGGAAGCGAAGGCAGCCGCCAGAGGGGGGGGAGGGCCATGAGTCGCATGGTCTACGTGGTACGTAGCCGCCAACTCTACAAGATTGGCCGGACTGACAATCTTGAGGCCCGCCTAACGAAGCTCCAATCGGACTGCCCGCAGACGGTCAAGGTGATCTATCAACTCAAGACCAGCGATAGTGCGGGGCTTGAGCGCTATCTGCATGTAAGGTTTGCCTCATGCCATGTACGTGGGGAATGGTATCACCTGACAGCTGCCGATATTGACGCGATCAGCGCGATTCAGGTATGGCCCAGTCCAGAGCTACTCATGACTATGGCTCCTATGATGAATGGCGTTCCGACGCCTCGGAAGCTGAAAACCCACCGGCGTCCTGTGACGTGCCTGCGCTGTGGGTATCAATGGCGACCCTACGGCCGACGCCTGCCGCGGAGCTGTGCCCGATGCAAGTCGGCCTATTGGAACCTGCCGCGCGAGCGTGGCGTGTAAGCGTAGTACACTACCCACCGCAGCCAGGTAGGGGGTCGCTCCCCCTCGATGAAAAGCTCGTAGCCTACACTGCGGGGCCTGGCTGCCTTCCTTCAACCATGTAGGAGGTTGTCGATGAGTATCCCTGCGCATCTGCACGTCATCAAACACACCAAAGCCCTGCAGTCCCATCAGTTGGTCCTCATACGCCTGGCCGATCACGCCAACCTGCAAGGTCTCGCCTGGCCCTCAGTCGCCTTACTCATGGCGGAGACCGGCTATAAACGCCGCTGGGTGGAAATGGCGTTGGATGCGCTGGTCAGGATGGGGGAAATCATCCGCGTCAAAGTCGGCCGGTCCTATCGGTACCAGCTTGACCTCTACGATACCGAGGCGGACACCTGCACATGCGCAGTAAGTGCGCATATCATTCCAGACGCTGATGGGATATGCGCAGATACTGCCGAACATGCGCACTTACTGCCACGATATGCGCACTTACTGCCACGATATGCGCAGTACTCGGCGCCTAACGCTAGTGGCCAGAAGGGAAATCCCGCCGAACCTGTTTTTGAACCTGATAGTGAACCTGTGTATGAACCTGGTGCGAGCGATGTGCGATCGCACGAGAGGGCAGACACGACACACCCGACGGACAGGCACCCCCAGACCACAGAGCCGTGCCATGTGAAGGGCTGTGCGGAATGGACAGGCGCCTTCTCTCGCAACTTCTGTCAGCGGCATGCGGTCACCTTCGCCCGTGACGTGTATCAGGCGGGACGGGCACACCCGGAGTATCCCCGAGCCTGTGAGATCCTGCGCTATGCCGATGCGCTTGCAGACGCCTAGGATCCCATAAGCGACATTCTCGCGACTCCGCATCGATGCGTTGTCTGCACGATCAAGGACTTCCGAGTAGCCCGTGTTCTGGCCACGAGGCTTGCGGCGGGCTTTATACGAGGGTCAGGGGATGCATGGGTAGGGGGGCAGGGCCGATCGGTGATGGTGGGGCAACCTGGTGCGTTTGGGCTACCACTGTGGGCGTTCGTGGGTGCCCATGATGCGGCCGGTCCGAAGGCCTGCCGAGTTGTCACATGACTTCTCGCCTGGACGTTTAGAGCGCATAGTTTATGTGACGGATTATGTGACACTGAGGCCGCGAGTGGAGGCTGATTGGAGAGTGTTCCGTAGACGAACGTTTAGGTGACAGGGCGAGACCCTATGATATCATCAGGGGAGAGGCATGATATCATGGCCACAGGAGGGTGGGCTGATGGGCACTGACGATCGATTCTTAGTCGACCTGGGGGAGCTGCGCGAACCGTTGCAGGGACGAGCCGAGGCGGAGGGGAAGTCACGGAACGAGGCGGTCCGGGAGGCGGTCGCTCGCTACCTGACGCCGTCCCCGGCGGAGCCGTCTCCTGATCCCCACCAGGTGCAGGTGACCCTGGACGATGCCTTGCGGGCGTGGGTGGACTCTTGGCGGGATGGTGAGGAAGACGTGGCTGCGGTGATTCTGAGGCTGTTGACGCTGCTCAACCTGCTGTACGAGGATGGCATGCCCAACATGGTGTTGGTCGACCTGCCCGAACCCCTGCAAGAGGCGATCGCCACACGCCTCGCCTCCCTGCAGCGCACACAGCCCGAGCAGCGGTGGTCGCGAGCAAGACTGATCAGGTCCAGGCTGAAGGCCTCCTTCCCCCCGGTGACGCCTGCATAGGGGTGGGGTCGTTCATTTGATCACCAGCTGCTCGGGGATCTTCCGTCTCGCCTCGAAGGACTCCCGGTTGCGGCCAAGGATCCGGAGGGCTTCGGCCTTATACGCCCAGGCGAAGGTGGCGCCATGCGGACAGGCCGCGAGGGCCTGATCCGCTTCCCGGAGCACCTCACCGGCGTTCCCCACGGTGACCGGCTCGTTGCTCCACGGCTTGATGTGACGGTAGCCGAAGCGTGCAATCACCTCGGCCATGGCGGGGGTCCGCTGCACGAGCACAAAGACTTTATCGTCGAGGTACACGGGCACCCACGCCGAGGGCAGGAGGTACTCTGCGAGGCGATAGTGGCGCAGCTCCTGCACGATCACATCCACCCGGTACGTGGCGAGAAAGGCGTCCAGGGCCTCGGTGCTGTCGTTGACCTCGATCACCTCGCGATAGAGGGTCTCGCCAAAGGCGAAATCAAAGTCGTAGCCGCTGACGCGCACGTCCGGGTGCAGGCGAGCGATCAGCAGGCCAGCCCTGGGCATGGAGTTCAACGCATGTCCCCGGATGTGCTGCCGGGCGAGAAAGTCCACCGCACAGTCCGCGAGCATGCCATAGCCTCTCGCGAACCCTGGCATATCCCACCTCGGGTAATAGCCCACGGCCGCCACGAACGCGCTGAGGCCGAGGAGGAGCCCACAGCCGAGGAGGATCGCGGCCGGGCGGGCTCGATCGGCGGATCCCGCGGGGACACGCTCCCACCGATCCAGCCGGGTGGAGACCGCGGCCGTCATGAGGGGATACATCACGAGCGCGGCATCGGCGACGACGCGCATGTGCCGCAGACTTGAGGTGTAGAAGAGGGTGACCAGGAGGGCCTGCGACACCTCGACCGTCCGCCAGTTGACCAGGGCGCACAGCAGCCAGAGCCCCAGCGGCCCATAGAGCAGCACCGTGAGCGTGGGTGACACCCAGCCCCCCGCATCGACCAGGCCCACGGGCGCGTGCAGCGCGCAGACCATGATGGCACCCACGCTGAGCCAGACGCCCGCGAGCAGCCCGCGATGCACCGCTGCTCGCGTCCTGGTCAGGAACGGCGCGCGATCGCGGCACACGCCCATCCAGGCCGCCCAGAGCCCCAGGAGGAGCCCCACATAGGCCAAGAACCACGGGCCGTAATAGATCCCATGGGCAGGCAGAGGATTCCACTCTTCCCCGACTTGCATAAAGTATGGGACCGACGTGAGCTGGAAGGGGAAGATGAGCAGTCGCGGGCCGTAGGGGGTGATACAGGCAGCGGCGAGGCAGGCGGGGACCAGGGCCGCGAGTCGAAGGACCTCACGACGCGGCAATGCCTGCGCCACCCCGAAGCCGCCATACCGTGCTCTGGCCCACATGGCGGCTTCCCCCAGGGCGACGATCGCCACCATGGCCAGGCCCTGCGGGTGTCCCCCGTGGGCGTTCGTCCACAGCATCTGCAGCGGCGGCAAGACCCAGAGCCATTGGCCGTGGAGGTGTCCGGTGCGGTAGCGGACATACAGCCACAGATAGACGGCGATGAGGAGCGTGGACGTGAGCGCGGGCCGCTCCACCACTCGCGCGCAGACGATAAACAACACGACCGGAGCGGTGAGCACGAGGACCGACAGCCGGGCCTTGAGGAGCCGGGCGGTCTGGAAGGCGAAACCATAGGCGGCCCCCGTGAAGGTGAGCTTGAGGACGATCAGCCCGGGCACCCCCAGGGCGGTGTAGATGAGATACCAGAGGACTTCTGAGCCCCATGCCGGATCCAGGAATGGCCTACCGTTGGCCACAAACGAAAACTGTTCGGTGGTCGCGGGCCACCCATGCGTGAGCACGTAGGCGCCCAGTTGCATTTGGATGAGCATATCGCCAGGGAGCACGAAATAGGGCACGATCAATGCCACCAGGGCCGCGGCGAGACTGCCCCACGCCACGAGGATCAGCCCGCGCGGAACGGTCGTCCCCTGCGGTGGGGGCGGGGCCAACGGCTGCACCGGGCGGCGTCGGGCGCGCGTCATCTCTCCCCTCCTCACAAGGCGCCAAAGTGCGCCTTGATGCGCGCCACTTCACGGCTCATCTGATCGCGCCGCGCCGTGACCTCCACGAGCTGATGCTGCACCGCATCGGCCTCCGACGAGGCCTGATCTCGCCGGGCCTGGGCGTCGACGATCTCGGCCTCGAGGGTCGTCAACGCGGCCTGCCTCTCCGCAAGGGTGGATTCGACGTTGGCCGTCTGTCGGAGCAGGTCTTCCAGTTGGGCGAGATGCGCCTGAAACTGGCGCAATCCCTCGGCGAGCCGTGACGCCTCGCGGGTCATTCCGTCAACGATCGGCAGGGTGTCGTGGGCGCGCATCAAAATGCCCCTCGCCCGAAGCTCGGAGGAGGCATCTTCGGCCGTGCGGGGAGATCTTCCCACCGAGCGGTGGTGAGGCTTTCGAGCACGTCTGGGTCCTGGCTGGCGGCCCGCAACGCTTCACCCATGCTCGATGCGGGGCTCGTCGGCGCTGCAGCCTGTGCGTGAGGCACAATCCTGGGGGGAGAGCCCTGGGCGCGCGCCCGCTCGATGCCACGGGCTTCCGCCGCGTGCATGGTGTCCTCAAAATGCATCAACCTGTACGCCTGCGTCATGTCGCGCAGGCCTTCTGCCGCGGCAAAGCGTACGACAGATTCCGCATCCATCTCGGGGTGCTGCTGTTGTAATGCCCCGAGCTGCCCCTGCCAATGATTGAGCCACCGCTGCTGAGACTCGGCCTGCCTGGCCTGTTGCTGCCCCTGCACATACTGTTGCAGACCACCGAGCCGCTGCTCGACCGAGCGAAGGTCGTTCCACACTGGTGCGAGGTAGGGATCATCATCGTACGTTGGCATGGATTACTCCTTATGGGCTTTGCCGTTGCCGTCGCGCCCGGCCTTGCCCGTGATATATCCCATGGGATCTCGCACCTCGCCGTCAAAGCCCATGGGTGCCGAGGGCTCAACGATGTCGAGGCCACGGGCATACCGTGGACTGAGAAATGTGAGCCCATTGACCTCGCCGTCCTTGGGCGTGACGCGCGTACCCAGCGACCTCGATGCCAGAGTGACACTCTGGCGTGATGACGCATGTCGGTGTTTCATCGGAGCCTCCTGTAAATGGTTACCGGCGACTACTGCGCTTGTGCTTCCCCCGGCCAGCCTTGGCTTTGCGCTTGCCTCTGGGGTGTGGCTTCTCGGGGTGGACGTGGATATGAATGTCTTCGCCGGTGCGCTCTACACGCGCGTCACCAACATGGCGGGCCATATCTGACATGTCTCTCATGCGGGTCTCCTAGAACAAGAATTGTTGCAGCCGATCAAAGATCCCAGGTGTCCGCCTGGCCGGCACCGGGAGGTCTATCCCGGGTTCATAGAAAATCATCAGGCTTGGGGATCTAGGCGAGCAATCCCCGCCTAGTTGCTGGAAGTCCCTCAGGTCCTGGCCTGTCAGCTTCTCGTAGTCTTCCCCTTCCTCAAATTCGTCGTGCCATTCATCGTGAGGGAGGCGGTCGAAGATATCTGATTTCATCCTGTGGTCCTCCAGGCCCGGGTACAGATGGGGCACTCGCGCGACCTCGGGACGCCACGGCGCCGATGCCAGCGATGGGAGGCCAGGTGTGAGAAAAATTCACTGTGCGGGATCCCCCGATCCGCGAGGTCCTCACTGAGCTGTCGCCACCGCCGCTTGCCGAGTGCCGAGCAGCCATAGGATTTGCTGCCCCACGCCAGCGGCCGCTTGAAGAACAAGGCACTGAGCTTGACCTTCGGCGGAATATCAGCGAGGGGCACGAGTCCCCCACACACCCGCCTGGCCAACACGCGCCGGCGCCGGTCCTTGATGCCCTTGCAAGGCTGACAGTACCACTGCCCTGGCAGGGCCTGGGCCGTTCGACACCACGAGCAGCGGGTGTCCCGTGGGAGCTCGAGGGCCTGTCTGAGACGCTGGAGCTGAGCCGCCTTCGTGCGAGCAGGGTCAGGACGTGTGGAGGGTTTCGCGGCGTTGAGATTGGCCATACAGTTCCTCACCAGATTGACCGACGTTCAGTGATCGCCATGACAGACATATCACCCCAGGAGGCAGGTGGGCGCGTGGCACCTCTGGCTTATGGCGCCGCCTCTTCGTCCATCTGCCGATCATAGGCCGCCCAGTCGGGGCAGCCCACGTTGCGCCTCCCGATCGACACCTCCATCGTGCACAGCAGCAGACCGGCGTCACCCATCGCGAGCTGGCCGTCCACCAACACTTCATCGCCGGCGCGGAGTGCCTGCTCTTTCAGGGACGCCACGAGCTGAGCGCCAATGGCCTCCACCGGGATGGAGACATAGCCGGGCGCCCCATCAGGGCCCGCGCTTTCGACCACGATGGCAAAGCTGCACAGCTCCACGGGGCCCACGGTATACCAGCGGACGCCATCGATATCGCTGACGACGCCCATGACAAAGGCACGATTCAACGAGCGGATCATGACGCCTCCTCCCTAGCCTTGTGGCCATTCACCGTACACGGCGCCGTCTTCAACACATTCTATCCTGAACGTTGAAGACGGCGCCAGGCCACGCCATATCTGGATCCAGAAAATGGGTTCGACGTTGTCCATACCCCTGGCGGTCTACAGCCGCGGTGTGCTCGTCGGGCGCCACCCTCCCTCAATGCTGAAATCCTCCGTCCAGTGCGGCCTTGGGATACGGGCGCCTTCTGGGGGCCCTAGGCGCCTGTGTGGGCAACGCCCCCTCGTCCACGCCACCTCCGTACTCGGGCGAGGCCTCGTGTGCAGGGGGAAGCGGCGTGCTAAGCCGGTCGACACTCCACACGAGGATTTCCATCCGGCTCTGCTCGACACCCTTGACCGTGCGCTTTTTGTAGGTGAGCTTTCCGCTCGTCACGATGAGATGCTGCCCGTCCTCGATCTCACTGGCGAGGCGTTCGGCCGCGGCACCCACGGCACAGCAGGGCCAGTAGGA
>Ga0137407_10002462_pt1 | contig 12166 bp, 9 predicted proteins | sample CZOMad2_2_16fung_FD_108410 | JGI IMG/M metagenome (GOLD analysis project Ga0137407, IMG submission 108410) | Vadose zone soil fungal communities from Angelo Coast Range Reserve, California, USA - CZOMad2_2_16fungal (Illumina Assembly) | ecosystem: Environmental > Terrestrial > Soil > Vadose zone...
GGCATTCCCCTCGCCCTCAAGGACGTGTTCTGCACGCGGGGCGTGGAGACGACCTGCGGCTCGAAGATCCTCAAGGGCTACCTCCCGCCCTACGATGCCACGGTGGTGACGAGGCTCCGTGCGGCGGGCGCGGTGCTCCTGGGCAAGCTCAACATGGACGAATTCGCCATGGGCTCGTCCACGGAGAACTCGGCCTTCTTCACCACGCGGAATCCCTGGGATCTCTCCCGGGTGCCCGGTGGATCTTCGGGCGGCTCCGCGGCAGCGGTGGCCGCCGACCTCGCCGCCGCTACGCTCGGCACCGACACCGGCGGCTCCATCCGCCAGCCCGCGGCCTTCTGCGGCACCGTCGGCCTCAAGCCAACCTATGGACGCGTGTCGCGCTTTGGCCTGATCGCCTTTGCCTCTTCGCTCGATCAGGTCGGGCCGTTCGGGAAGGACGTGGCGGACGCCGCGCTCATGCTCCAGACCATCGCGGGGCTCGACCCCATGGACTCCACCTCGGCGCCGATGCCGGTGCCCGACTACGCGGCCGCGCTGTCCCGGGGCGTGAAGGGCTTGAAGGTGGGCATTCCCGACGAGTACTTCATCGAAGGGCTCGACCCCGAGGTGGAGGCAGCGGTTCGAGCGGCCATCGCCACTCTCGAGGATCTGGGTGCGCAGACCCAGCGCGTGTCCCTGCCGCACACCGAATACGGCCTCGCCGCGTACTATGTGATCGCGCCCGCGGAGGCCTCGTCCAATCTCGCGCGCTACGACGGCGTCAAGTACGGCCTGCGCGTGCCGGGCGCCCGCGACGTGATCGACATGTATTCCCGGACGCGCGGGGCCGGTTTCGGCGACGAGGTGAAGCGCCGGGTGATGCTCGGCACCTATGCGCTGTCGGCGGGCTACTACGACGCGTACTACGGCAAAGCCCAGAAGGTGCGCACCCTCGTGCTCCGCGATTTCCAGCGGGCCTTCGAGCTGGTCGACGTGATCGTGGCCCCCACCACTCCCAGCGTGGCCTTCAAGCTGGGGGAGAGGGCAGACCCGCTGCAGATGTACCTCAACGACGTCTTCACCATTCCCGTCAACCTGGCCGGGCTGCCCGGCCTGTCCATGCCGGGGGGATTCACCCGGACGGGATTGCCCATCGGGCTCCAGATGATCGGCAAGGCCTTCGACGAGGCCACCCTGTTGAGAACGGCCAAGGCCTACGAAGCGGCCACGCCGTGGCGGGAACGGAAGCCGGAGCTCGTGGCATGAGCGACGCCTACGAAGTGGTCATCGGGCTCGAGGTTCACGCGCAGCTTCGCACGCGCAGCAAAATGTTCTGCGGCTGCTCCACGGCCTTCGGGGCGCCACCCAATACCCAGACCTGCCCCGTCTGCCAGGGCATGCCGGGCACGCTCCCCGTCATCAACCGGCGGGCGGTGGAGTTCGGGATCAAGACGGCGCTGGCCATCAATTGCACGGTCAACGCCGACAATCGCTTCGCGCGAAAGCACTACTACTATCCGGACATGCCGAAGAACTACCAGATCAGCCAGTACGAGGAGCCGCTGGCCGAGCACGGCTATCTCGACATCGAGGTGGCGGGCGCCTCGCGCCGGATCGGCATCCAGCGTCTGCACCTCGAGGAGGATGTGGGCAAGCTCGTTCACGAAGGGAGTCTGGAGACGGCGCAGTCGAGCCAGGTCGATTTCAACCGGGCGGGGGTGCCGCTCATGGAAATCGTCTCCATGCCCGACATGCGCACCCCCGAGGAAGCGGCCGCGTATCTGAAGTCGCTCCGCGCCATCGTCGTCTACCTGGACGTCTGCGACGGCAACATGGAGGAGGGCTCGCTGCGCTGCGATGCGAACATCTCGTTGCGGCGCCCCGGGGCGACGGAGTACGGCACCAAGGTCGAGATCAAGAACATGAATTCCTTCCGCAACGTCCAGCATGCCATCGAGTACGAGATCAAGCGCCAGGCCCGCGCCCTCGATTCGGGCGAGCGCATCGTGCAGGAGACGCGACTGTGGGACCCGGACAAGGGACACACGGTCTCCATGCGCTCGAAAGAGTTCGCCCACGACTACCGCTACTTCCCGGAACCGGACCTGCCCCCGCTCGACGTCGCGTCTGCCTGGATCGAGCAGGTGCGCGCCACCCTGCCCGAGCTGCCGGCGGCGCGGCGCCAGCGCTTCACCAAGGTCTACGCGCTCAGCGCATACGATGCGGACGTGGCGACCCAAAGCAAAGGGCTGGCCGACTACTTCGAGGCGGCGGCCACGGGATCGGCCAATCCGAAGACCGTGGCGAACTGGGTGCTCAACGAGGTCTTGCGGGTCGTGCCTCCCGACGACGAGAAGGCCATTGCCGCATGCCCCGTCAGGCCGGCTGACCTCGCGGGGCTCATTGCCCTGATCGAGGATGGCACCATCAGCGGCCGGATGGCCAAGGACGTCTTCGAGAAGATGCTCGCGTCCGGGGAGAGCGCGCGCGCCATCGTCGACCGCGAGGGCTTGGTCCAAGTCGCCGACACTGTTGTACTGAGCACGGTGGTGGGCACGGTGCTCTCGACGTACCCCAAGGCTGTCCAGGACTACAAGGCCGGGAATAAGCCTTCCTTGGGCTTCCTAGTCGGGCAGGTCATGAAGTCCACTTCCGGTAAAGCCAACCCTGCCGTGGTGAATTCACTTCTGATCGAGCAGATCGAGAAACTACCGAAAGTCTGAAGGCTTGGATAGAATGGTGGCAGCCTCATGATACGGCTCCAGCACGTCTGTAAGCTCTTCCACGGCGGGCCGATGAAGCTGCCCGCCCTCAACGATGTCTCGTTCGCCGTCGAGAAGGGCGAGTTCGTCGTGCTCTCCGGCGCGAGTGGGGCGGGCAAGACCACCCTCTTGCGCCTCCTTTACGCAGACGAGCAGGCCTCGGACGGCGAGATCGAGGTCGCCGGCTTCAACGTCACCGGGCTCAAGCGCTCCGACGTCCCGCTCCTGCGGCGCTCGCTCGGTATCGTCTTCCAGGACGCCAAGCTTCTCTCGGGCCGGACCGTTTTCGAGAACATCGCCTTCGTCCTGCGCGTACTGGGCACCTCCCGCCGCGAGATCACGCCCAAGGCCTTTCAGGCGCTGAAGGCGGTGGGGCTGTCGTCGCGCGCCCAGGCCTATCCGGCGCAGCTCTCGCAGGGCGAGGCACAGCGCGCGGCCCTCGCCCGAGCGATCGTGAAGTCTCCCGCCCTCCTCCTCGCCGACGAGCCCACGGGCAATCTCGACGAAGAGATGGCGGGCGAGATCCTCGACCTCATCAAGGACATCTGGAGCCGTGGCACCACCGTGCTCTTCGCCACTCATCAATTGCGCCTGGCCACCCAGCTCAAGCGCCGCACCCTGCGCCTCGAAGCGGGCGTCCTGACCAAGGACGAGGGCTGAGTAAGACGAAAGATGAGCAAAGTGATGGGGGCAGGTGCGCAGCGGTAGCCGCCCATGCTGAGCTTCATCGTCAGCGAGGCCTTCGTGGATCTTCGCCGCGCCGGCCGCGTGGGCGTCAGCGCCATCCTGCTCATCACCTTGTCCTTGACCGCACTCGGCGGCTTCTGGCTCCTGTCCTTGAACCTCGGCCGCGCCGTCGGGCAGTGGCGTGATCGAGTGAGAGTGGTCGTTTTCCTCAAGGACGAGCCGACGCCGGCCGCCCTGTCCGATCTCACCCGGCGCGTCGAGGATCTCGACGGAGTGCAGCGCGTGCGCTATGTCGGCAAGGCGGAGGCGCTCAGCGCCCTGCGGCAGTCACTGGGACCCCAGGGAGGCGTGGTCGATCACCTGCCTCGTAATCCGCTCCCCGCCTCGCTCGAGGTCACGCCCGCCGAAGGCGCGACCACTCCCGAGGCGACGCGTGCGCTTGCCGCGCAGCTCGCGGCATTGCCGGAGTCGGAAGAAGTGCAGGGGGGCGCGGAGTGGGTGGAAGGTCTCGCCCGCTGGCAGCGGCTCTTCCAGGTGGTGGGTCTCGCCGTGGGGGCGGTGCTGGCGTTGGCCGCCATTCTCACCGTGACCACGGCCACCACGCTCGTGCTCCATGTCCGCCGCGCCGAGACGGAGATCATGCGGCTGGTCGGCGCGAGCGAGGCGGTGGTCCGCCTTCCCCAGCTCCTCCAGGGCATGGTTCAGGGGCTCCTCGGTGCCGTAGTCGCGCTGGCATTGCTCGAGGCGGCCTATGCGGTCGGCGCGCCGAGGCTCGAGCCGCTCCTCCAGCTCACGCTCGGACTGGCCCGGGCGGTGTTCCTCTCGGTGCCGCAGATTCTGTTGCTCATCACGGGCGGAGCCGTGTTGGGCGGATTCGGCGGCCTCCTCGCCCGCGGACGGGTCGTGGCGTGACACGCGCCCTCCGGATCGTCCTCGGCTCTCTTCTCGTGCTGGCCTTCACCCTGCCCGCGGTGGGGCAGCAGAAGAAGGACGGCGCCGACCTCGGCGACAAGGAGCATGCGCTCCAGCAGACGCAGAAGCGGCTCAAGGAAGAGCGCGCCAAGGCCGCGGACGCGCGGAAGCGCGAGGCGGGACTCCTCGCCGAGCTCGAAGCGATCGACCGGCGATTGAGCGAGAAGCGCAAGCAGGTGGCGATCCTCGACGGGCGGATCCAGCGCTCCCAGGCGGAGATGAGCGAGCTTCAGCGCGACATCGTCCGTCTCGAGAGCCAGCGGTCCGGCCAGGAAGATGCCCTCGCCCAGCGCCTGCGGACCATGTACCGGCTGCAGGTCCAGGGCGGCGCCCTCCCCGTGCTTCTGTCGGGCGACGACCCCGTCGCGCAGGCCGTCCGCCTGCGCCATCTGACCACTCTCGCCACGGTGGACGCCCGAATGATTCGAGAGTATCGTGTTACTTCTGAGGGTTTGGCGGACCGGAAGGACAGACTGGATGCCCGGCGCAAGGAGATGTCGGCCCTCAGGGGCGAGGCCGAGGGCGAGCGGGCCGAGGCCGACCGGGAAGCAGGCAAGCGGCGGGCGATCCTGTCTCGGGTCAAGGACGAGCGGGTCTACCACGACCGCATGGTCGGTGAGCTGAGCGAAGCCACCCGGCGACTCGAAGCGTTCGTTCGGGATCTCCAGGAGAGGCGTCGGGTCGCGAAGGTTCCTCCGCCCACGTCGAAGCCGCCGAAAGTAGCGCCCGGCGAGAGTGCGACGCCGGGGGTGGGGTTGGGAGCGATGCGCGGGCGGCTGGTCTGGCCCGCGGAAGGGCGCGTGGTCGAGGAGTATGGCACACGCGTGAACCCGCGCTTCGGAACGAAGACGTTCCGGAACGGCATAGACATCGACGCCGGCGAAGGGTCGAACGTCCACGCCGTCTTCCCCGGGCACGTGCTGTACACGGGGTGGTTCCGGGGTTACGGGAACCTGATCATCGTAGATCATGGAAACGAGTACTACACGCTGTATGCTCACGTGGCCGACATGAAGGTGGCCGAAGGTGATGACGTCAAACAGGGACAAGTGATCGGTACGGTCGGGGATACGGGCTCGCTGCAGGGGCCGCGCCTCTACTTCGAGGTGCGCTACCAGGGCAAGCCTCAGGACCCCGCCCAATGGCTCAGACCACGAGGTTAGGGAACAGGAGAACGCGATGGGCTCGTTTCGGAGTGTGAAGAAGGCGGGGATGGTCGCGGCAGTCTTGCTCCTGCTCACTCTGTCGCTCGGTGGTGCAGTGGCCAGCAAGAGCAATGACCAGGCGGCAACCTACGAGAATCTGCGCCTCTTCACCGAGGTGCTGTCCATCATCCAGAGTCAGTACGTGGACGAGATGCCGCCCAAGGAACTGATCTACAGCGCCATCAAGGGGACCCTCCGCGGTCTCGACCCGCACTCCTCCTTCCTCGACCCCGAGATGTACCGCGAGATGCAGGTTGAGACGTCGGGGAGCTTCGGGGGCCTCGGCATCGAGATCACGCTGCGCGACGACATTCTCACCGTGGTCACGCCCATCGAAGGCACACCGGCCTACCGGGCGGGCATCCTGCCGGGCGACCGCATCGTGAAGATCGAGGGGATCTCGACCAAGGACATGCAGCTGGCCGACGCGGTCAAGAAGATGCGGGGCAAGCCGGGAAGCAAGATCGTCATCGCCGTCATCCGCGAGGGATGGCAGGAGCCGAAAGACTTCACCATCACGCGCGAGCAGATCCGCGTCCAGTCCGTGAAGAGCGGCGAGCTCGAGCCCGGCATCGAGTACATCCGCCTGCGCCAGTTCCAGGAACAGACGGGCAACGACATCGAGACGGCCCTGGAGAAATACAACAAGGCCAAGCCCATCCAGGGGCTCGTGCTCGACCTGCGCAACAATCCGGGCGGGCTCCTCACCTCGTCCGTCGAGGTCGCGGAGAAGTTCCTCGAGCCGGGCAAGCTCGTGGTCTACACGGAGGGGCGGGTGCGGAATCAGAACATGCGCTTCCAGGCGAGCGGCAAGCATACCTACTCTGACTTCCCCATCGTCGTTCTCGTCAACCAGGGCAGCGCGTCGGCGTCCGAGATCGTGGCCGGCGCGCTCCAGGACTGGGGGCGCGCGGTCGTGCTGGGTACGCAGAGCTTCGGCAAGGGCTCCGTGCAGACGATCATTCCGCTGTCGGACGGCTCTGGCCTGCGTCTCACCACCGCGAAGTACTACACGCCGAAGGGGCGCTCCATCCACGGCAAGGGCATCTCGCCGGACATCGTGGTCGAGGCGCCCAAGCCCGTGGCGCCCCCGTCGGGCGAGGCGGCGCCTCAGCCGCCGGTCGATGAGCAGGCGAGGCTGAACGATCAGCTCAAGAAGGACACCCAGCTGCAGCGCGCGCTGGACCTGCTCAAGGCGATGAAGATCATGGACAAGACCACCCGGCCGGCTGGCGCGCCCGCGCAGACCTCGGCGCGCTGATCGGGCGGCATGCCGGCGCGAGTCTGGACGGCTCTCGCCGGGCTCATCACGGTACTGTTGGTCGCCGTGGTGGGGCTAGACCAGTGGCAGGCGCGCCGAGGCGAGGCTAGCCTTTTCGGTCTGCCGTGGCGCGCGTCGCCGCCTCCCGCGGCAAGCGCTCCGGTACTGCCGAAGCCCCGGGCGTCAGCAGCGCTCGTATCCTCCTCCCCGGCTCCGCCGGGCCTGGCGGGGGCGCCTCGCGTCGCCATCATCGTCGACGACCTGGGCAGCCGGCGTGACGTCTTCGACGTGCTCCGCGACATTCGCCGCCCCTTGACGGTTGCGGTGCTGCCGGGTCTGCCGCTATCCGGGTGGACGGCCCGCGAGGCGTCGCAGGCGGGCATGGAGGTCCTCCTCGATCTCCCGATGGAGCCGTACCGCTTCCCCGAAGTGGACCCCGGGCCCGGCGCTCTGCTCATGGCCATGAGCCCGCGAGAGCTACAGGCGCAGATGGGTGCGCACCTGGCGAGCGTGCCCGGCGCGGTAGGCGTGACCAATCACATGGGGTCGCGCATGACGGAGGATCGCACGCGCATGCGCAGCGTGCTCGAGGTGATGGCAGGCCGACGGCTCTTCCTGGTGGATGGACTCACGAGCAATCTCTCCGTCGCTTACGACGAGGCCAAGGCGCAGGGCCTTCGCGCCGGGCGTCGGCAGGTCATCGTGGATCACGCGGCCGGTGAGGCCGGTGACCGGGTGCGGTGGGACGAGGTGGCGTGGTGGGCGGAGAGTCGCGGCGAGGTCATCGTCATAGCCCACGGTCATCCCCTGACCGCGCGGCTCCTGCGCGAATACGTGCCGCGCTGGGAAGCCCGCGGCATGCGGCTCGTGCCCGTGTCACAGGTCGCGCGGTGATTCACGTGGCGGTGGCTCGTACATGATCGTGCTCGGCATCGAGACCTCGTGCGACGAGACGGCCGCCGCCGTACTCGACGGGGGGCGCAAGATCCTGTCGAGCGTGGTGGCGTCGCAGGACGACGTCCACGCTCCCTACGGCGGGGTCGTGCCCGAGCTCGCGTCGCGGCGTCACCTCGAGGCGATCGTGCCCGTTGTCCGCCGGGCCCTCGCCGAAGCCGGCATGGGACTCTCCGATCTCGACGGCATTGCCGTGACCCAGGGACCGGGTCTCGTGGGCTCGCTTCTCGTCGGCTGCTCCGCCGCCAAGGCCCTGAGCTGGGCGCACGGCACCCCGCTCGTCGGGGTGAATCACCTCGAGGGCCATATCTATTCCGCCTTCCTCGAGGAGCGCGCGCCCGAGCACCCCTTCCTCGCTCTCGTGGTGTCGGGCGGGCACACCGCCCTCTACGTGGTCGAGACGCCACGGCGCTACGTGCGGGTGGGACAGACACGGGACGACGCCGCCGGCGAAGCCTTCGACAAGGTCGCCAAGCTCCTCGGCCTGGGCTATCCGGGTGGCCCTGCCATCGAGCGCGCGGCGCAGGGCGCGAATGCCGCAGCCATCCGCTTCCCCTCGGCCAGCATGAGTGATGGCGCGCCGGACTTCTCGTTCAGCGGAATAAAAACAGCGGTGTCGCTGCATGTCCGGAAGGCTGGCGTGCTCTCGACGGCGCAGGTGGCCGACGTGGCCGCGTCCTTTCAGGCCACCGTGGTCAAGACCCTCGTCCGCAAGAGCCTGCGGGCGGGGCAGCGCCTCGGCATACGGCGACTGGTGCTTACGGGGGGCGTGGCCGCGAACACGGCGTTGCGCCAGGCGCTCGCGGCCGAGTGCGGTGAGCGAGGCTGGGAGCTCTTCATCCCGTCGCGCGCGCTCTGCACCGACAATGCGGCCATGATCGCCGCGGCGGGGAACGATCGACTCGAGGCGGGCGAGCGGGCGCCCCTGACCATGAACGCCGACCCCGGGATGACCCTCGCGTAGTGGCCATGCCGCAACTGGGCTATGAGGCACTGGTGTCCGGGTTGCCCGACGCGCTCGTGGGAGTGGACGCCGATATCCGTGTGGTGTTGTGGAATCCGGCGGCGGAGGAGTTGCTGGGACGCTCCGCGCGCCGTGTGATCGGCCGGCCGCTCAAGGAAGTGTTCCCACCCGATACGTCCCTGGTCCGGCACCTCACGGACACCCTCGCCACGGGCGAGAGCCGGTCCGAATCCTCGGCGGTGATCGAGGGGCAGGACGGCCGGTCCGTGCGCGTGAGCATCGTGACCGCGCCCCTCGCGGGTCGAAGCGGCGCCATCGATTCCGCGGTGGCCGTGGTGCGCGACATCACGCGGCTGCATCAGCTCGAGTCCGAAGTCCGCCGCGGCGAGACGCTGGCCGCGGCCGGGCAGATGGCGGTGGGGCTCGCCCACGAGATCCGCAACCCACTCTCGGCCATACGTGGCGCCGTGCAGCTGCTGCAGCGCGAGCTGGGCGACGAGGCGCGTTGGGGCGAGTACACGGACGTCCTGCTCAAGGAAGTGACGCGGGTCAACGGCATCATCGAGATGCTCCTCGACCTGAGCCGCCCCGTCACGCTCCGCGCGGTGCCCCTCAATGTCCACCAGCTTCTGGAGCGCGTGGCCCTCCTCCTCGAGGAGATGGCCGCGGCGCGCCAGGTGTCCTTCGTGCGCCGCTACGATCCCAGCCTGCCCCCCATCATGGCCGACGAGGATCGCCTCGTGCAGGTCTTCCACAATCTCATGCGCAATGCCATCGAGGCCATGCCCGGGGGCGGCAAGCTCACTCTGGTGACGCGTCTCAGCATGAACCCGCTCTTCGCCAAGGTGGACTTGGGGCAAGGCCAGCGGACCATGGCCGAGATCCAGGTGGTCGACGAAGGGGCGGGCATTCCCGCGGCCACGCGAGAAAAGCTCTTCACGCCGTTCTTCACCACCAAGGATCGCGGCCTCGGACTGGGCCTGGCTCTCTGTCACCGCATCGTGGAGGAGCACAAGGGTGCCATGCAGGTCACGAGCGAGCCCGGGCGCGGCACCGCCTTCTCATGCTTCTTGCCCATTGCCAAGTGATGCGCGCTGAGCGGAGCCGGAGGCACGGAGGGTAGAATGGCCAGCATGACGGAAGGTCGCATCCTCATCGCCGACGACGAAGACGGTCTGCGCTGGGTCCTCGAAAAGGGATTTCGCGGGGCCGGCTACCAGGTGACGGCGGTGAAGGACGGCACGGCCGCTCTGCGGGAGGCCGAGGCCCAGCCCTTCGATCTCATCCTCCTCGACATCCGGATGCCCGGTATCGATGGGCTGACCCTGCTCGGTCAGGTGCGCGAGAAGCGGCCAGATGCCCAGGTCGTGATCATGACCGCGCACGGCACCGTGGAGACCGCCATACAGGCGATGCAGCGCGGCGCCTACGACTATCTCGCCAAGCCTTTCGACCTCGACGAGGCCCTCCTCCTCGCCGAGCGCGCCCTGACCGCGCGCCGTCTCTCCCAGGAGGTCACCTCGCTCAAGACGGGCCTCAAAGAGGTCTGGGAATTCGGCGCGCTCGTCGGACGCCACCCCACGATGCAGGAAGTCTACAAGACGATCGGGCGCGTGGCGGCGAGCGACGTCTCCGTTCTGCTCCGCGGAGAATCGGGCACGGGCAAGGAAGTGGTGGCACGTGCGCTCCATCACTACAGCCGCCGGGCCGGGCGGCCCTTCGTGGGCATTTCTGCCGCCGCCATTCCAGCCACCCTCCTCGAATCCGAGCTGTTCGGGCACGAGAAGGGCGCATTCACCGATGCCAAGGAGCGGCGGCTGGGCAAACTCGAGCTGGCGCACGGCGGCACGGTATTCTTCGACGAGATCGGCGATATGCCGCCCGAGCTCCAGGTGAAGCTCCTGCGCGCCCTCCAGGAGCGGGCCTTCGAGCGCGTGGGTGGTCACGAGCTGATTCGCATGGACGTGCGCGTGCTGGCGGCGACCCACCGCGACCTCGAGGCGATGATGAAGACGGGGAAGTTCCGCGAGGACCTCTTCTATCGGCTCAACGTGGTGACGCTCTCCCTCCCCGCACTGCGCGAGCGTCGCGGCGATACTCCGCTCCTCGTCGAGCATTTCCTCTCGAAGTATGCCGAAACGCTAGGGGAGCGCGTCATCGCCCCCGACACCATGGATCGCCTCGTCGGCTATGAGTGGCCGGGCAACGTGCGCGAGCTCGAGAACGTGATCCAGCGCGCCATGGTCATGGCCTCGGCGGGGGTGATCTTGCCCGAGCACCTCCCCATCGGGCCCGTCTCCGCGGCCGCGGGTGTAACGGCCGATGCCTCGCTCGAGGAGATCATCGAGCGCAAGATGGCGGAATGCGTGCGCGGCATGCGCGGCCAGGCATCGGCCAATCTCCACGGACTCATGGTGGGGCTCGTCGAGAAGCCGCTCCTGCGTACCGTCATGCGCGAGACCAAGAGCAATCAGGTGCGCGCGGCCCAGCTCCTGGGCATCAACCGCAACACGTTGAGGAAGAAGTTGAAGGAGCACGGTATCGACCCCGACACGCCGTAGACCGGCCGCTGACCGGGCTGCTGAAAAGGGCCCATCTGCTTCGTTGGCGCCCTCGGCCGCGGGCTCAACGTACCAGGGGTACGCCTCGCCCGCGGCCTTCGGGCGCCGCCTCGCATCTGGGTCCTTTTGAGCAGCCCTATGGGTTTGCGGACAACGGAGATTGCATGCGTGTGGATTCTTCGCTTCGATTTGCTGGCGCCCTCACTTTTGCCGCTACTGTGCTGTTCGCTCCTGGAACCGGGTGGGGGGCGGAGGGGGTGATGACGTGGGGCGTGCACGTGTCGTTGACCCCGGCGTTCTTTGATCCGGCGGATGCCACGGGGACCGCGCTGCCGCTCATGGTGTACTACGCGGTCCACGATGCGCTGGTGCGGCCGCTGCCCGGGACGCGCATGGGGGCGGCGCTCGCTCAGTCGTGGGAGGCGAGCCGCGACGGCCTCGTCTACGAGTTCACCCTGCGCAAGGGCGTCCGCTTCCAGAACGGCGACCCGCTCACCGCGGAGGACGTCAAGTTCTCCTTCGATCGCTATCGCGGGGCGAGTGCCGGCCTGCTCAAGGCCAAGGTGGCGGCGGTGGAGGTCGTGGATCCTTACCGGGTGCGCTTCCGCCTCAAGCAGCCCTGGCCCGACTTCATGACGTTCTACGGTACGCCGGCCACCGGTGCGGCGTGGATCGTCCCCAAGAAGTACGTGGAGAAGATGGGCGACGATGGCTTCAAGAAGGCGCCCATCGGGGCGGGGCCCTACAAGGTGGTCAGCTTCAACCCCGGCGTCGAGCTGGTCATGGAAGCGTACGAAGGCTACTGGCGAAAGGTTCCC
>Ga0137407_10002464_pt1 | contig 12163 bp, 11 predicted proteins | sample CZOMad2_2_16fung_FD_108410 | JGI IMG/M metagenome (GOLD analysis project Ga0137407, IMG submission 108410) | Vadose zone soil fungal communities from Angelo Coast Range Reserve, California, USA - CZOMad2_2_16fungal (Illumina Assembly) | ecosystem: Environmental > Terrestrial > Soil > Vadose...
AACGGCCTCGAGGACCCCCTGTTCCTCCAGTACAAGGAAGCCCAACCCTCGGTCCTGGCGCCCTACTTCAAGACGCGTCGCTGGAAGTGCGAGGGCCAGCGCGTCGTGGTGGGACAGCGCATCATTCAGGGCGCTCCGGACATCTTCCTGGGCTGGGGCGTACAGGAGAACGGGATCCATTTCTACATGCGCCAGCTCCGGGACATGAAGGGCGGCGCGACGTTCGACCCGGCCACAGCGCGAACGAAGACCTTCCCCGACTATTGCAAGCTCTGCGGGTGGGCCCTCGCCCTCGCGCACGCCAAGTCGGGCGACCCCGCTGCCATCGCCGGCTACCTCGGCAAGAGCGACCGCATGGACGAGGCCGTCGCCCGCTTTGCCGCCGCCTATGCCGGGCAGACCGAGCGCGACCACAAAGCTCTCGGCAAGGCGGCCAAGGAGAAGCGGATTCCCGTGGCGAGGACGACGTGAAGGGTCCTGCGGGATAGATTGGTTATCTGATCCCCATGACCTATTTACTGGACCACCCACTTCTTGTCTTCGTGCTCACATTCGTGGTGCTCTGGCTCTCGGAGCTCATCGGGGCCTTCCTTCTCAGGAAGCACGGAAACCTGGAAGAGAGCGCGCGTGAGCAATTCGGCGTCATCCTGGCCGCTGCCCTGACACTTCTCGGCCTGATCATCGGATTCAGCTTCTCGATGGCCATCAGCCGGTACGATCAGCGCAAGAACTGCGAAGAGGCAGAGGCCAACGCGATCGGCACAGAATACGTCCGGGCTGACCTGCTGCCTCCCGCCGACGCGACGAGAGTGCGTGCCCTGCTCAAGAACTACCTCGATCAACGTGTCTCGTTCTACACGACTCGCGACGAGCAACAGCTTCAGCGGATCGATGCCGATACTGGTCAATTGCAGGCCGAGTTGTGGTCCACGGTCCGGGCTCCGGCCTTGGCACACCCAACGCAGGTCATCGCCTTGGCCGTCTCGGGCATGAACGATGTGCTCAACTCGCAAGGATACACGCAGGCTGCGTGGTGGAACCGGATTCCAGCTGCGGCATGGGGTCTGATGGCGGCGATCGCCATCTGCTGCAACCTGTTGGTCGGCTACGGTGCGCGACAGGCTAGAGGGGAGACCATCCTGAAATTGGTACTGCCGTTCATTGTGTCCATCTCGTTCTTTCTCATCGCGGACATCGACAGCCCGCGCGGCGGCGTCATCCGCGTGCACCCGCAAAACCTGGCAAGCCTCTCTCAATCCCTCGGTCAAGGGGCAGGCCCTACTCGATGATCTTTTCATCGCCAGGGTAGCGCGCGCTGCGGGGAGGGCCGCTCTCGGCGGAATACGTCCTAGGTCCAATTCCCCGCGCGTGGCAGGCGGGAGATGCTGGCTACATGTCGATGTCACGCGCCTTCGCAATCGCTGCCGCCAGCACCATCATTGCCGCACTTGCCCAGGCGCAGGATGCAGGAAGCTCCGCCGCTCCAGCCGCCGGAGAAGCACCCGCACCTGCCGCGACGCCCGCAGCCAAGCCCAGTGCAACGGCCGAGGTCCCTGCCACCTCACCCTGCACAGAAGACATCGAGGCGTTCTGCAAAGGCATCAAGCCCGGCGAAGGCGACATCCTGCGATGTCTTGCCGACAAGTCCGGTGAGCTATCGAGCGCGTGCAAGGGACGCCTCGACCAATTGAAGAAGGACTTCCTCGCCTCCGCGGCCGACTGTGAACCGGATGTCCAGGCGTTTTGCGCGACCGTTCCCCACACCGGCGGGCGGCTCCTGCAATGCCTCAAACGCCACGAGAAAGAAGTGAGCGCTCCCTGCCGCGCGCTGCAAACAAAGCTCAAGAACACTGCGCACGCGCCACACGCCGCGGTGCCTGCGAAGTCGTCTGAGGCGGCCGCGTCTTCCGTCGCGGCGGCGCCGGCAGCCGATCCGGCGGCACCCGCGACGACGCCGCCCGAGAAGAAGTAACCGGCCGGCACCCGGCACCGCCTTCCTGGGGAGCGGGCCTCACTTGAACACGCTCGTGGGTAGCAGGAGCGCTGCCTGGATCCGGAACGTCCAGCTCGCTCCGGTGTCGGGCTTCGCCACGTTGTCGTAGGCGCTGGCGTTGATGTTGATCGGCACTCCCCTGGACCCCACGCGGAGGAGCTTGCCGATGCCCAGCCCGAGCGGCAGGGTCCACACCTGGCCGCTGGCTGCTTCCCAGTTGGCGGTGATGATCGGCGAGAAGGTCAGATAGAAGCCGGGGAAGTTGTAGTTGAGAAAGGGTTGCACGGTCATGAAGTTCACGCTCGGCGCGCTGGAGTCGCCGGCGAACGACCAGACGTTGTTCGCGATCGCTCCGACCACCCACGGTCCGGGCGTGGCCAGCGCCACCACGGACGGACCGAGCCCCCACTTCTGCGTTCCTCGCTCGGAGCCGCCAGTCGGGATGGTCAGGACCGGTCCGATACCCCAGATCAGGCTTTTGCCCGAAGGCGGGGAGTAGAACGCCGTCAGGGTCAGATCTCCGAATCCAAAAGAGCTGTCGCTGGCGCCGATGGGCTGCCACACCAGCGGGATGATGGTCCGGGTGATGATCTCCCCGTTCTTGAACGGGATCACCGGCTGGATATTGAGGACGTTCTGGGTCCGATTGTTCGGCCCCGTGTCGAAGTTCGTGTTGTTCTGGAACGGAAGGCTGACCATGTTCGCGAGTGGGTTCTGGGCCGCCTTGGCCAGGTCGGCGTCGCTCTCCTCCTCCGCCGGGGCGCCCGGTGAGACGACCGACGACAACAGGATGGCAGCGAGCCACGTCCCTGCATGCCGCGAGAGAATCGTCATCGCCAGCTCAGTTCTGGAGACTTGGAAGGACTCTGCAGCGTGCCGGGCGCCTTCTTTTCGCCTGGAAGCGAGAAGAGGTGGTTGTAGAGCAGGAAGAAGGAAGCGCCATTCGTCGTGTTCTTTCCGCCAAATCCTTGCAGCCATCGCACGTTGACGCCGTCGGTGGTGCTCCAGTACAGCGCCACCTCGGCGCCCAGGCCGGCGCTGAAGGACTTCGCCGCGTCGATGGCGGGCAGGATGGCGCCGACGCCCGGCGGCAAGGTGTCCTCGGTCACCTTCCACTGGACGAAATACGGAATGCCGAAGTTCAAGCCCCCGCCCAGGAGCTGATACCCGAGACCGCCTTGCAGCGTGAGAGTGTCCCCGGTATGGAGCTGAGTGTTGCTTGGGCCCACGGTTCCCCGCCGGTCGGAATACAGGTCGAAGAAGATCTGCGTCGCAAGATTGAGGTGGTGCTCCTGTTCGAGCCAGCCGGTGGCGCCGAGGGTGAGCTCGTAGCCCCACTGTCCCTGCCCTGTGTTGTTGTCGCCGCCTGGAGTGTAGCGGCCCGTCGGAATCCAGATCGCGAACCCGGTGATGGCGTCGAGATGGGGCGTGTGCCAGCCAAGCTCGACGGGCTTGACGTACATGTCTCCGAACCCGTAGGTCGACTGGCTCGCATTGAACCGCGGAGCATCGACCGAGGGGCTCGCTCCCCACATGGAAAGGACCGCGCCGTAATTTGCCCCAAGGAGCTTCCATGGGCTTACGAACCAAAGGTTCAACCCCGGCGCCGCGATCAGGTTGAGCGATCCGCTCGTCGCGAGCGAGTTTCCGCTCGGATCCTTGATGGTGGTCGCGTAGTAATCGTAGGCGAACAGCGTCGCCACCACGCCTTCGGGGGGCTGAGTACCGGACTGCAGCCCGAACTGCCCTTTCACCAGGCTGCCGGCGAGCTGGGCGTGAGCGGAGCCAGCGGCGAGCAACGCGCCAAGGACAAGCAGCCGTCCGAGTCCGATGTGCATGTGTGACTCCTCGCGCAGGGCGGACCCCTGGCCCGAGTCCGATTACCGTCACACGTTGGGACACCGCGATTGGACCATGGTGCTATCGAATCGCGTGCCGCCCGGGGGCATGCGCAAACGGGGCCCGCACGTTCTCGGCGAGTCACCATTCTACCAAGGCCCAATACCGGCGATCCGGACCGGGATGACACGCTGCCCTCGCTGGAGCGACCAGAGGGTTCCTATGCTCCGAGAGGCTGGACGAATGCGGCAACTAACCGCCGCGCTGGTTGCCTCGGCGTTGCTGGGGGCTACCGGTGCGAGCGGCGAAGACGGCAGCTCCAACGTGCCCGCGATTCACGCGCCCGACGTCGCTGGCGGCGCCCGGGCAGGCGGCGCCGGAAACGCCGGCGCTCGCCCCGCGTTCGAGGGAAGACCCGGTCGAGCCAGCGACCTGTACACGCCGGACGAGGACTTTCCGGCATGGCTCGGGCGCGCAACCGGGTGGTGGCAGACTTCTGCGGAGGCGCAAGCGGCCCAGACCAGGCATACGGCGGTGGCGCCGTTCATCACCTCGAGCCCCCTGATGGGCGTGGGCTTCGGCGTAGCCGCGGCCGGAACGATCCAATTGGGCGACCCCGAGACGACGCAGCTGTCGACGTTCGCGACCAACCTTCTCATCACGACCAACAGCCAGTACTCGGTCCCGTTGCGCACCAACATCAACCTCCCGGGAGGGGACTGGAACCTCGTGGGCCTGTGGCGGTTCAGCAAGTTCCCCAGCCCGACCTGGGGCCTGGGCGGGAACACGCCCGAGTCCAACAAGACCACCATCGACTACAATCAGGTCACCCTCTACGAAACCGTGAACCGCCGGATCACCGGGGATTTCTGGATGGGACTCGGCTACTACTTCGACATCTTCTTCAACATCGTGGACGAGGGAGCGGTCAACGGTCCGACCGTCTTCACCCAGTATCCGTATGGAACCGGATCATCCTCGAAGAACTCGGGCATCGGCCTGAACTTCATGTACGACAGCCGCGACAGCCCGGTGAACGCGCATCACGGCATCTACGCCAATTTCAACTACGCCTTCCAACCGAGGTTCCTGGGAAGCGACACGCAGTGGCAGTCGTTCTGGCTCGAGGGGCGGACTTATCTGCCGCTGTCCCAGCGGCTGGTGCTCGGGTTCTGGGCTTACACGTGGTTCAACTTCGGCGACGTTCCCTACCTGTCACTGGCCTCAATCGGCGGCGATCCTAACGCCCGTTCCGGCCGCGGTTACATCGAGGGCCGCCATATCGGGAAGTCCCTGCTCTACGGCGAAGCGGAGCTGCGTTGGACGATCTGGGATTGGTTCGGAGTCATCACGGCGCTCAACGCGCATTCGGCAGGGCAGCCAGACGCGAACGGGATCCTCGTCGACGAGCCGCGGTTCCAGTACTGGAGCTACGCGGCGGTGGCCGGCGTGCGGATCCTGGTGGTGAAGCCGACCCGCTCCAACGTGTGCATGGATTTCGCGTTCGGCCAGGACGGCAACCACGGCGTCTACTTCAACTTCGCCGAGGTCTTCTGAATCCGAGCGTATTGGACCTTCGAGGAACTCGGTTGTGTTTCTTTGTCGAGCTGACGCCGTCCGGGAGTCGAGGGTCTTCGCGCCGGTTGGCAGGAAGGGCTTGATGCCTTCATGCTCCGAGGTGTCTTCAATGCGAGTGCATTGGACCTTGGACCACGTTCGCTTGACTGACATCCCGGCCCCCCGAAGGATGCCGCTTGAGGGAGGCGGATGGACCGGAATGCAGGATACGAGAGGAGCCGAGAAGAGCCGCTCGGCATGGCCTGGACCGTAGGGGCCGTTCGCCGACCGGCGTTCACGGTCGATGCGGGTACCCACGAGCAACTCAGGAGAGCGGGCTGGGTGGTCTGTGCGCTCTGCTCCTTGCAGACGTACTTCGTGGTCGCCGCGGCAATTCCCACGCACCGCGCCGTGACGCTCTCCTCCTCGATCGATCGTCTGATTCCTTTGGTTCCTGTCTGGGCGTACGTCTATGGAGCCGTCTATTCGGTCGCAGTGGTCCCCGTGTTCATCGCTCGAGACCTGCGCGTGCTGCGCAGGATCGCTCTCGGATTCATCGGTATCAACCTGATCGCGGCCCTGGTGTTCCTCGGGTTTCCCACCCGGATGGAGAGACCGCCGTTGATCGGGCTGCCCGCGGGCTCCTTCACGCAATGGACAATGGGCCTCATCTATGCGCTCGACCCGCCTGTCAATTGCTTTCCCTCCTTGCACGTCGCGAATGCGTTCTACGTGTGGTCCCTGGGCCGCTCCTTTGATCGTCGGGCGGGCCGCTGGCTTTTCGCGCTTGCCTGCCTGATCGCGACCTCGACCTTGCTGGTCAAGCAGCATTACCTGCTCGACGTCACCACCGGCGTTTTCCTCGGCTGCGTCGCCGGCAGGCTCGCCACCCCGCGTGGCGGGTGGCCGGAGCACATCGAGTTGCCGGCACGATCCCAATGGCTCTGGATCCCGGGTTGCTACGCGGTCCATCTGATGATCGCAATCGCGGCGTACTCCGGCGGCTGGCGTCCTGTCCAGGTCTGGGTGCGCTGATGCGGACCTGGCCGCTCGGGCGCATTCCGACGCTCGCGGTGTGGACCGCCGCGTTCGCGCCGGTCGCAAAGGCCGCCCCGACGAACTTTCCGACCTCGGCCCCGGTGCGCTTCCTCCTCCTCGGCGACGCTGGCACGGGCAAGCGGGGGCAATACGCCGTGGCGGAAGCAATGGAGGCCGTCTGCGCCGAGCGGGGCTGCCAGTTTGCCCTCGCCGCCGGCGACAACATCTACGACTACGGCCCGCGGAACAGCCTGGACCAGCAGTTCCAGGACAAGTTCGAGAAGCCGTATTCCAGGCTGTCGTTTCCGTTCTTCATGGCTCTCGGCAACCATGACCAGAGCGGCACCATTCCGGGCAGCGGCGTTCATCCCGACAGGGGTGACTACGAGGTGAGCTACACCGAACGCTCGACGCGGTGGATGATGCCGAGCCGCTATTACAAGTTTGGCGTGCCGTTCGCGAACGCCACCGACTTCCAGGCGCAAGTCGAGAAACCGGTCATCGAGTTCTTCGCCATCGACACCAACTGTCTGGCGCCCCAAAACATGCCGCGGTACGCCTGGTATCGGCCGCTGGGAAAGTACGACACCGACCAACGGGAGTGGTTGCGGGAGGGGCTGGCCGCAAGCAAGGCAAGCTGGAACGTCGTCCTCGGGCACCATCCGTACCGGAACAATGGCGAGCACGGGAACGCGGGCCAGTTCTTCGGCCTCGGTCTCTCCAAGGGCGAGGAGTTGAAGAAGATGTACGAGCAGGAGGTGTGCGGGAAGGCCGACCTGCTCGTCAGCGGCCACGACCACAGCTTGCAGTGGCTCTCGCCCGCCCCGCGCTGCGGCGACCGCCCGCAATTCATCGTCTCAGGGGCGGGCGCCCGGAGCTACCGGCGATCGGCGAAGGCCAGGTCCAACCCGGCGCTCTGGGAGGCGTACGGGACGCTGGGTTTCTTCTGGGCCGAGGCGACAGTCGAGAGCCTCACCATCGCCGCCTATACCGTCGATGGCAAAGGCACGCCCGCGCTCGCGTTCGAAAAGACGATTCGCAAATGACCGTGAGGGGGGAGGAACCTACGACACCCGCCTGCCTGAGAAGAGTCGCCGCCCGGCCGGTCTCCCTCGGCCTTGTGGGACTCTCGCTGGCCCTCGCTCCTCTGATGGGTCAAGCCGCCGAACCGGCCGGGACCGGTTACCTCGATCGCGGCTTGAGCATCTATCCTGCCGGGCCTGGCAACGGAAACGAGCGCTGGTCGGTCGGTGGCCTCTGGCAGATCGCGCCGATGTTCACCCTGAGCTACGAGCGGGGACTCGGCACCGGCTTCAGCGTGGGCGCAGCTCTGGAGACCGTCGTCCTCTACAACCAGCTCGGCGGCGGCGCCCAGTGGGCCGCCCAGGTGGGCCCCTTCAGCCTCGGGGTAATGGCGCACTTGAACGCCTTCTACGGCGTCCTCGGGAAGGCGTTCATCGCGACCACGCAGTTCGACGCCACCGGCTGGGGCCTTCTCTTCGACCCGGGCGTGAAGGGCGGCCTGCAGATCACGAACGATTCCTGGCTCACCCTCCAGATCGAAGCCTACCTCTCGCTCTACCAGTCGCAAAAGCTCGGCACGCTCCAGATCAGTCCCAATGCTCCCTCGTACGCCGGGCTCGGTTTCACTCTCGTCGTCGAGTACGCGCCGAAACGCGAGGGCGTCATCTACTACGGGGCCAGCCTCTATCACACCGCCACGAACTACCCCATGTGGATGAACGTAGAGGCCACTCCGGAGAGCGAACCCTTCAGCTCGCAGAAGATCTGGTACCTCGGGGTCCTGGCTGGCTATGAGTTCTGACCGCCGGATATTCGCGCTCGGACTCGCGTCCCTCGCCTCCGCCGCCTGTCTCTCGCGGCAAGGCGCGAAGCCGCCGGAGTTCCCCGCAGGCGGCCTCGTTGCGCTCTCCAAGCCGCCGCCGAACCCGTGGTCGCTGGCGAACGTCTTGGAGGGCGTCTACGACACGTCGAGCCGCTTCGGGTCGGGCATCGTCATTCACGCGAGCCAGTGGGGCGACGTCGCGAGTGGGGTGCGATCGTCGGTCGCCATTCTCGCCGGAGACCACTTCGCCTACGCGCTGATGCAGCCAGGCTGCCTGGTCGACACCACGACCACGCCCGCCACGACGCGTCTGGTGCTCGAGGGCTACTGGCGCTACCTGGACGATCCGGACCCGAGCCCGACCACCACGGGCCTGATCCGGCTCTTCGTGGCGCCTCAAGCGGTGGTGGACTACGTGTGCAGCGCGCCGGCCTGGCCATCGGACGCGCTCCCCGAAGACCCTCGCCCTCCCCCCGGCGTGCAGGCCGCGCTCTCCGGCTCGACCGGCGCAGGAGAAAACACCCCCGGCGATCCACTGACGGTGACCTGGGTGAAACCCCGCAAGAGCCGCAACGGCCTCGACGGACAGCAGAGCTTCTTCGTCGGCGTCCACCATGGCGGATGCCAGACCACCGACAACTGCGGCATCTCCGAGAACACGCCGGAGAGCGCCATCCTCGCCACCCAGCTCGGCGGCGACTACTTCGAGGCCGACACCCATCTGACGGCCGACCAGGTGCCCGTGTTCTTCCACCTGAGCCTCAATCCCGCGGTGGTTCAAGGCGTGTTCTGCACCGGCAAGGTGGAGGACTACACCTACGCGCAGCTGCTGGCGAACTGCCGGCTCCGCAACGGCGAGGTCATCCCGCGCGTCGAGGACATGCTCTCCTACGTTCTCCGGCGCACGAAGCTACCTCTCTACCTCGACAGCAAGACCTCCTCGGTGATCGTGCCGGTGAGCCAGATCCTCAATCAGCTCGACCAGGACCTCGTGCCCTGCAATCCGCCGCCGCCCGGCTCGCCGACCCCGTGGCCGCCCGCGGGCAAGCAGTGCCTGTTCCCCGGAAGCGCGCCGGTCTGGCAGCGGGGAGTCATCGGACTGCCGGCCGCCGAAGACGTCAGCGCCTACGTCCAGGCCTTGAACGCCGGACAGCTCGCGCCAAACCAGCATTGCCTCATCGAGGAGGATGCCTCCGACGTGACCAGCGTCCCCTGCGTCGCCTGGATGCCGCGCTACACCAGAGGGCCCATGACCAGCACGGCGCAACCGCTGCAACAGCAGGGGTACTTCGTGGGGTTCTGGACGATCAACGACCCGGCGACGATCGACGCCTTCCTCACCAATGCATCGCCGAACGGAATTCTCACCAACTACCTCGGGCTGCTCAACCAGCGCTTCGAGGCCGTCGGCACACCCCCTCCCAATTCGCCCTACCGGACGACCATGCCGTGACGCACCTTCTCCTCATCGCGCTCGCCCTTGCCCCCGCCGCGAGCGCCGAAGAGCCATCGCCCGTCGAAGAGAGCGCCCCCTACGCTTGGGAGCTCGACGCGTTCGTCGGGTACGGCCGGCTCGCCTTTCCAGCCATGGATACGTCCGGAGTGAGCTCGTCGAACGGAGGACCGGGGTTTGCGCTGACCGCCGCCTATCGCGGGCCGCATTTCACGCATCCCTTCGTCGACCTCGCCTACGTGCCGATCTTGTCGAGCAGCCGGCAAGTCAACGTGTACGTGCCCGGCGGACCGGCGGGCACAGTACAGGCGAACAACCTCTCTTACGCGATTGGCCTCGTACTCGGCCCGGGCTGGGACATCGATTGGTTCCGTCTTCGTACGGGGGTCGGCCTCTACGACGTCGTGGTCCGGACGACTGTGGACGGCGCGACCAACTCCCCGTCCAGCCTGGGCCTTGGTTTCCTGGTGACGGCTTCCGCCCTGCTGTGGCGCCCCGGGCCGTTCGCCCTCGGCCTCGAGGCCCGATTGGCGGCGCTGCAAGTGCCGACGGTCGGGATCTCCCAGAGTATGTGGGAGGTCGGCGTCACCGGTCGCTGGGATTTCGTCCACCACCGCTGAGATGCTCGCCGGCGGCACGGCCGTTCAGGGTCAGCTATCGCGCTCCCTGCTGAATGCGAGCATCCCGACGTCCCGGCGCAAACGTCCCGCAAGCGACCTCGCGATCGCGCGGTAGAGCTGGTATCCCGCCTCGGGGTTGCGAACCAGCGCGTCGGCCAGCTTTGCCGACCGGATCACCAACAGATCGACGCGCTCGACCGCGATCACCGTCCCGCCGGCCGGCCCGCCATCGATGAACGGGCCGTCACCGATGGTCTCTCCCGTTCCGAACAATACCGGGGGTGCCTTTCCACCCTCGAGAAGCACGCGCACGGTCCCGTTCCGGATGACGTATAGCGCATTCGGAGTATCCGTGGCCGACATGATGGTCTCGCCGGCGGACACCGAGATCTCCTCTGCTGCGCCGGCCACGACCTCCAGCACGCGATCCGGCACGTCCTTGAACATGAAGGCCTGCTTGAGCTCTCGAATCCTATCCATGGATGCCTCCTCGATCACTCTACTTGACTGCCTGCGGCGGCGCCTCCTCCGCCTGCCATCCGCCCCCGAGAGCGCGATAGAGCAACACCGCGGAGGCCAGCTCGTCCCGCTGCGTGTGCGCCAGGCTGAGCTGCGCGTCGAAGAGCCGCCGCTGGGCGTCGAGCACCTCGAAGTAGCTCGAGACGCCGCCCTGGTAACGGTCGAGCGCGAGCTTCGCTGCCCGGGTGCTCGCCTTCACCTGATCGGTCCGCGCCACCCGCGCCTCCCGCAGCTTCCGGACGCCCACCGCGGCATCGGCGACTTCTTGCAGCGCCACTTCCACCGCCTTCCGGTACGACGCGATCGACTGCTCGAGCCGGGCGCGCGCCGCCTCTTCCTGGGCCGACAACCGCCCGCCCTGGAAGATGGGAGCGAGGAGGCTTCCGCCGGCGGTCCCGGCGACACCGTCGGATTTGAACAGGTCCGGAATCGACGTCGCTTCCAGCCCGATGAACCCGGTCAAAGAAAACGTCGGCAGCCGATTCGCCACCGCGACCCCCACCCGCTTGCCCGCAGCGATCACGCCCTGCTCGGCCGCGAGGACGTCCGGGCGCCGTTCCAGGAGCTGCGCCGGCACGCCGAGAGGGAGCTCGGGCGGGAACAGGGTCTGGTCCACGGTGAGCGATCCGCGAGGGATGGGGCTGGGCGCCCGCCCGAGGAAGACGGAGATCTGGTGCTCCTTGAGCGCGATCTGCAGCTCCGTCTCCGGAATCGCGGCGGTCGTGACCGCGAGGTCCGCCCGCGCCTGGCTCACCTCCAGGTCGGAGGCGATCCCTCGCCGCGCGCGCGCCTCGAAGAGATCGAGCGTGGACTGCCGCGTCCCGGTATTCGACTTGGCGATCTCCAGGTCCAGATCGGCCGCCCGCAGCTCGACGTACGCCAGCGCTACGCCGGAGACGAGGGAGAGGATGACGGCGCGGCGGCCGTCCTCGGTCGCGAGCAGGTCGGCGAAGGCAGCGTCGCGGGAATTGCGCACGCGGCCCCAGAGGTCAATCTCCCACGAGACCGACGCGCTGGCCGAATATTGCCCGGAAGTCGTAGCAAGCGGATTGAGGTTCTTCGACGTCGGCCGGCCGTACGCAGCGTCGAGCTGGGCGGCGATCTGCGGGTAGAAGTCCGCCTTGGCGATCCCCACGAACGCTCGCGCCTCGTCGACGCGAGCGGCGGCGAGCGCGAGGTCCTGGTTGTTGGCGAGCGCGGTGCGGATGAGATCCTGGAGCGCGGGGTCGTTGAACAACTTCCACCAAGGGAGGTCCGCGATCGACGCGGTCTCTTTGGGCTCCGCGAACCGGTACTGC
>Ga0137407_10002466_pt1 | contig 12158 bp, 17 predicted proteins | sample CZOMad2_2_16fung_FD_108410 | JGI IMG/M metagenome (GOLD analysis project Ga0137407, IMG submission 108410) | Vadose zone soil fungal communities from Angelo Coast Range Reserve, California, USA - CZOMad2_2_16fungal (Illumina Assembly) | ecosystem: Environmental > Terrestrial > Soil > Vadose...
ATTAACTGAATGGTCCCATCGGATTAGCCGGATACTGTTATGTGGTGTATCCATTGGCTAGCCTGATAGCTCAACCAATATTATATGGCTTGTAGCATCGGATTAGCCGGACACACACTGAATATCCATTTGGCGTATCCATTGATCAGCCTGATGGCCCATACAATATCAACTGAATGGTCCCGTCGGATTAGCCGGATACTGTTATTTTTATCAATTGATTAACCTGATAGCCCATCCAATATTAACTGAATGGTCCCATCGGATTAGCCGGATACTGTTATGTGGTGTATCCATTGGCTAGCCTGATAGCTCAACCAATATTATATGGCTTGTAGCATTGGATTAGCCGGATACACATTGAATATCCATTGGGCGTATCCATTGATCAGCCTGATGGCCTATGCAATATTAACTGAATGGTCCCGTCGGATTAGCCGGATACTGTTATTTTTATCTATTGATTAACCTGATAGCCCATCCAATATTAACTGAATGGTCCCATCGAATTGGCCGGATACTGTTATGTGGTGTATCTATTGGCTAGCCTGATAACCCATCCAATATTAACTGAATGGTCCCGTCGGATTAGCTGGATATTATGATTTTTGTCTATTGATTAGCCTGATAACCCATTCAATATTAACTGAATGGTCCCATTGGATTACCCGGATACTATCATTTGCCATTGGATAGCCTGATAACCATTCCAATATTATATGGCTTATTGTGTCGGATTAGCTGGATACACACTGCAATATTTATTTGGTGTATCTATTGGTCAGACCGATAGCTTATCCGATGTTGGCTGGATTTTTCCATAGGATCAGCCAGACACCTACGGAATATTCACTTGGTGTATATATTGATCATGCTGACAGCCATCCAATATTGTCTAGACGGTGCTGTCGGATCATCCGGATACACGCGGAATATAAATTGGGTGTATCTATCGATCAGGCTGACGGCCCATCCAATATTGTTTGGGTGGTACTATCAGATCAGCCGGATACACACAGAATATCCATTTGGTGTATCTATTGGTTAGCCTGACAGTCCATCTGTATTATCTGGGTGATAATGTTAGCCTGACAGACTATCCAATATTATCTGGATGGTATGATTAGATTAACTGGATACATACGGAATATTCACTCAGTGTATCCATCGGTCAGGCTGACAGTCCATCCAATATTATCTGGATGGTACTGTCGAATTAGCTGAATACCATCCAAATATTCAGTCAGTGTATGAATTGGTTAGGCTGACAGTCCATCCAATATTGTCTGGGTGGTATAGTCGGATCGGCCGGATACACATGGAATATTCATTGGGTATACATTGGTTAGACTGACAGTCCATCTAATATTGTCTGGGTGGTATTATCGGATCAGCCGGATACACACGGAATATTCATTGGGTATTTCCATTGGTTAGGCTGACAGTCCATCCAATATTGTCTTGGTGGTATTGTCGGGTTAGCCGGATACACACGGAATATGTGTTGGGTGTATCTATTGGTTAGCCTGACAGCCAATAAAATATTAGCTGGATGATACCATCGGATCAGCGGATACCCGCCAAATATTCATTGGGTGTATCCATTGGTCCGCCTGACACTCCATCCAATATTGGCTGGATGATACTGTCGGATCAGCCGGATACCCACTCAATATTCATTGGGTGTATCCATTGGTTACTCCAACAGTCCATTCAATATTGTCTGAGTGGTACTGTCGGATTAGCCGGATATCAACGGAATATTCACTCCTTGTAAGCCTATCAACTAATACAACATTATTGGCTTGCTCATACTGCCACACTCCGTGGACTCTAATGGAATACTCACTCAATGTATCTATTGGTTGACATGATAGAGTAATTATGAATTGATGTGAATGAAACACCTGGAAAACCGTCGGATACACTTCTGGAAATGTTGTATCCGTTCGCGATATCAATCACTCAACGATGCCTTGTCAAATATGTTATGAAGAATGGGACCCAAGAGCTCTATATATTTCAATTATTACTAAAGATTACCAGAATAATGGTCGACCGAGGTGAGTGGAAAACATATCCTGCGCTCGATCTGCAAGGGCATTCCACAATGCCACCTGCTTGTGACCATAAGAATCCAATCCAGCTGGCCTTTCCTCATCATCCACATCTCTCAGCCGTTGTTTCCATTGATTCTCCTGCCAATGAAACCAATTGACAGTCCATTTCATTTCATACTCTACCAGGGTCAATTCCTCCGACCATCGGCAAAAGCGTGCCTTTGCTCTTAGCCAACTCACTCGATAGACTAAAGGGGGATGAGTTGTAAGTACAATAGGACAATCGAGATACGCACATTCCTGCATATGCGGACCGCCTACGTCAGCTGGATTCCCAGTCCGCCAGAACCAGGGTAAAGTATCTGATCGCTGTCCGAATCGTCTCTCGTCAGTTAGATCTCCGGCCACTTTCAAGTCATCGTCAGTGATATCATGAAGCGTTGCCAGGTATTCCGGATCGGTTCCGAGACGTTGTAATGCGCTCCGAGCCTGTCTGTATGTGGATCTACACTTTCAAGCCTCAACATCCAACTTATGAACGTTATCCCATGCTCGATGTGTGGTCCTCTGACTATTTGCGTTACGCACTTCCGTTCGGAAACGTAGGGATTTTTCACCAAGAGCCAGACGAAGACCTCCCAGAGCATCCGTCACCTGGCCTTTGCGCAATTCGGATTCAATCATTGCGATTGGTTTTAGCGCTAGACGATCGATTTCGCCGGCCGTCAATGCAGAAGGGAGTGTGATCCGTTCTTTTTCGGGGGTAAACCATTCGTCGGGATAGAGGTCTAGAAGATCATCTGATGCTGCCCCTACTTCGGGATCCATACCCGGAGCCCTTCCATCCTGCGTAGCCCACCGGACGTCGTCATCAAGTTTAATAATGACTGAAACCTTGTGTTCGTAGGCGGAAATCCTTGCTTCTAGCTTACGCCGTCGATCAAGAAGTTCATTCTTCTGGGCCACCGAACATGTACTGCCAAGTGATGCCACATGGCGTTGAAGCAACATCCTAATATTTGATGTTAGCAAAAAATGTTTGAGCATAATTGAATCCGACACTTACTGCGACTTTTCTATTGCAAGGCCTTCCGTGATCGTGGAAACCGAACCGGATAGATTCCCGTGCTGAACCTCCGTTTCCGACAACTTCAGTCGTATTTCCGCCAGTGTCGGTACTGACAAACATAAGCGATCTGTATCCGAAGAAGAGTTCAAACATCGCTTACATTTTTTGGCTACAACTTCATAGATCTTTAGGTGATCACCACGTTGTTCCATGGCAACGCGTTCTTGTTCTGTCCATTCCCGAACTAATGATGCATCCAAACACTCGGTCAACTGTTTGAAGGCCGGTTTCGTCTCGGAAACTCCCTTCGTGGCTCGGGACCTTTTTGCGCACAGTGAATCGGCTAGAGGTAATGTCAGTTTTACGATAGAAATGCATGTGATGTCGATCCCTACGCATACGAATGATTTTCCACCAATTGCTGTCATTCATGTGATCGTCAATGACCTCTTGAGCATGCGGAATGGACATTGCCTGTGTCAATCCGGCAACTTCATCCAGTGGGGACCACAACGTCTCCAAGATCTCACCATCAACTTCACCAGCGCCCTCCACAAAATTCAATGAAAACTTCGGAAAGCATTCCGGAATGTGTGCGGCAAGGTGCCACTTCCCAACGGCGCCAATAATTTCCAAGGAATCGAAAAGTTCCAAGAATTTTGATTCCGATACTCGCTGTCGGAAATGAAGGCTCCATTGACAGCAGATGTCGTAAATGATGAGTGCTTGCACGTGGTGTGGAAAGCGCTTTAGTGCCTGGCAGATTGAGTAGTCCATGTTAATCTGCCTATTCCTAGGTAAGTAATACCATTATGGTGATGGCATTGAATTTATTCACCGCTCCCCCTTCTGAAAGTCGACCACACAGTGTGGCACAAAAGCGCCATGCCTTGCACATGCGCATGCACCCTTACCGGTTGAGTCCAAATGATTCCGATGATGATTTCCGTTATTCTGTGCCCTGTGATTACTACATTTGGATTTCTAGATGTCTCTCAGCTTATGAACTAACTCTGATTTGGTGAGGACTCACCGGCTGTCTTGGAGGGGCATGTACTAAATGTTCCGCATAGCGCGCCCGTTTAACCAAAAACAGCTCACCGTCGGACAATGAAACATCATCCTCGGGTCGCTTCTGGATTTGATGCACTAGTTTCATGTTTCCGTCAGCCGCCAGCTGCGGGCGGTAGAGTAATCTGTGATGCGGGTTCATAGTTAGTGGCAGAAGAACATAATTATCTTCCATACCTGTCTTCGGGCTTCCATTCCGTTTCCGGAGGTATGTTGATATCCATTTGCGGGCAAGCGGGGCAGAATAATGCAAGACCGCCATCAACAGGAGTATCAGGCCGATCATGGACAACTCCAGCTCGCATTCGATTATGCAAATCCCGCCACTCTCGGGACACTCGGAGCAGCTCCCGATAGCGATCCTACACAGTATGATGAGAGCGGAAACGTTATCCGATGCATCGGACCACTTACTGGTACACGTGATGGAAACACCTCATCAGTGATTCTTCCAATCTTGCTCATAAAGTTCATAGCCGCTGTATGGCATTCTAGTGCATCGAGTCGAAAGTGATCGAGAACCTCAAACGTAAATGCCGTTTTGGGGTTTTTAAAACTTGCCGGGAAAAGCTTGGCACGAAGAAGAAGTTGAACATATTGGTCTGCCGATTTTGCGCAATGACACCATCGGATCCAGCGCGTGAATATTCCAGTGGATGATACAATGGTTAGTTTGGAACGTGATCCCGAATGCATCGTCGATCCAGAAGTCCCTGCAGACTGATCATTATCTGGAAGATGTCCATCCGAAAATTCGTCGGCCTCGTCAGGACTATCAGGGTCAAATATCGTATGGGTCTCCGAATTTAGTGGAATAGAAGGGCAATCGTCCGGAAAATGGCAGAGATCCATAGTAAGCTGATGTGTGAGAAGGTCTGACCGCTCGAAGAAAGTTCCATTCCACATCTGAATCCGATGGAATGGAACATGTGCGTGAGTGGAAACACAACAGTCACTGCACCAAAGGCCTGATCCGAAACAATCCCGACACCGATACATGCCGGTGGATTGTTGGCATTTTGAGCAGGAGGACCGCGTCGGAAATGATTCATGTCGAAGAAGCTCTATGAGGATGCTATGCCGTCGATTGAGATATTCTCGAAGGAATTCATTTTGAGTCTGCCAATAATTGTCCGATGACAATCAAATTATTTGATGGTTCATACGCACCTTTCCGGAAGTTCTGGAACGCTTGTATGTTGGATCGCTGAAAGAGCCTTGATCAATGTCGGGCTCGTGTACTCCAGGAGACCATGCACGCTTTTTTGTAGGAGACGATGTGCGTGAAGATGATGGTAATGGAGTCGAATCCTTCACCGCAGCATGGGTGATTCGTTTTCCCCGTCGGGTTTGTGTGGTTACGACCTCATATATGTCAGGTTTCTGTCCGGAGTCTCTGATCTTTGGCATCGAGAGATTGGTTTATAGATGAATGACAGTGTGTAATTTAGCAAGAAGATGCAAAGTTGTTATCGATCGGTTCATCAGCGGAATAACTTCGACACCTGTCCGATGGTTCATCAATTACCATATCCATGCTTGTGGCGGATGCGTACCCGATTCATTGAAATGCATTAATGGACATATAAAATGCCTCGGATGGGATGTATATGACTCATCCCGCATCTATCATCCATCAATCGCTCACAGGAATACTGATATGCAATTATCCGCATCTACATCTGTGATTTCTATCACTTCTCCTTGAACTCGCGTAGTTTTACATTCAATGCACGAATTGTCGCATGGGATTGTGAGACGATAATCATAGGTGACTAACCACCCAATTTATATATAGCCATTGAAATTGTTGAAATTGTATATTTGTTACAATGCGCGGGGATTTATGCGAGTTCCGTGTGGATGCATGGATGAATCGAGTATCTAGCTCGGATATGATGAACGAACAAATGCAAATCTGGAATATATGGGTCAATGACATGTTTCCGATGCAATACATCGCATATATGTCACCGGTATATTGTTTAAAACGTATATTTGTTATGATGCGCGGGCATTGACAGGAGTTCCGTTGGGATGCATGAATGAAGCGAGTATCTAGCTCGGATACGATGAACGAATCAAATGCAAATCTGGAATATATGGGTCAATTACATGTTTCCGATGCAATGCATTGCATATATGTCACCGGTAAAGTGTTGAAATTGTATATTTGTTACGATGCGTGGGCATTGACAGGAGTTCCGTTTAGATGGATGAATTGACTATATAGCTCGGATAAAATGAATGAATCAAATGCAAATCTAGAATATATGAGTCAATGATATGTGTCCGATGCAATACATCGCATATATGTACTGGTGACATGTTTAGGACAGGATGAGCAGAACGCTTCTTGCAGGTAATGTTGTGTCGGTCGTGGGTATCCCAGACACAGGTATCTCAGACACAAGTATTTCAAACACAAGCTCACCCATCGTCGACGTTGATGTTGCATTTTCCTGCTATTGAACTCAATGACCTCAGCGGATAGATGTTTGCTGCTGTTGGACATTGTTGGGATTCAGGTCGGACATGTAGACACAATTGACCATATGACATGAAGTTTGTGCCAGCGGCATTTCATAAAACTATCGATGTTATCAACATCTAAGTGCGATAGAAGTACCTGTAATTTGACTTGTACATTGTTGTATTTTCGCAGGCAATATTAAATACATACATTTATGTGTACTGTGCGGATGATCTACTTTCAGGAAGGGTTTCAGTCATCACGCAACATCGGCGGGGAGATGAATCATGCCATCCGACGGTTTATAACTCATTCAGTCCGAGCCGGAATAGATTTGACCAGTATATATAGCAAATTCTGATCATGTTAGATGTTGTCACCAGGATGGACAGAATCAAAGCATCAAACCGTCAATGAATAACGGGTGAAGTGCTAATCTGCATCGGTGTCATTGGTGACCGAATCCGACCGATGACTATCGGAATATATTTTCGGAATCATCATGCCTGTTTCCGATAATGTCAGAGATCATCAGAGAGCCGGAAGGTACTTATTAATATTCAAACGGCTCGATATACAGAACCGTGGATTGTGTGTGGATCGTTGAGTGGCTGGATCGATGTTACGAACCGTGGGTAAATATTCTGCCTGTCGGTCGGACTTGGAACTTTGTTGACTTTCACTTGCATTCAACACATCAACATGGGACCATACAGCCGTTGGGTTCAACCATCGTTCAAGCAGACGTTATTGGACAATTGTGATGAATACCTGAATACCACCGATCGTAGCAATGTCAAAACGCGATCCAAACTCATCACCAAAGTCGCCAATGACATCCTTGCGACTGCAGCTGACCAGGCCGCACTACCAACCGATTTAGAAAAGGTCCCCAATCAGAAATTATTTTATTCGTATTGACTTATAAATCGTTTCAGTGTGTCCGTAACTGGTTTGCAAACTATGCTTCTGGACATGCGAAGGAGGAGAGGCCGGGAAAGTCGAAGTCGGATACACGAGGCCATCCGACATCAACAAGGGCATGGACGGCCAAGTCGGTTTGTGGTTATATCCTGTCGGAAGAAGTTTCCGCGGAGCAGAAATCACTTTCCGGTGGAGGGGAAAAGGATATCGGAAAGTATCACGCTGCACTAACAAAGGTTTTTGCCAAGCTCGATGCAGATGACTTAAAGAAATGCGAAGACCTCGCAACCGAGTGGAATACACAACCTCTACCGGACGATCTTCAGCGAAAGTAAGTTATATTAATCCTTCACGCCGGTCTCTTAGCAACGCCTTTCTAGACTCTCAAAGACAATTCCGACGGAGGTCACGGATTTCCTCAAGTTCATCAATCATCGTACCGGAGCCGTGTTCATTGCGTTCGCTGCGTATACCGATGAGGACGGAGAACAGACATATGCCAGGTAAGAATCCGATTACTTACAACTCTATGTTTACACTGATTGGTTCAAAGATATGAGACCGAGGGGCTTGATTTCTTCGCATCCAGAAAGGAGCATCGGAAAGGGCCTAACAATATCGTTGATATCTGGAAAGACTTCAACCTCGGTCGGTCATATTACCAATTATTTTTTCTTCACTAATGAATTCAACCGATACAGACTCCGCTGAGGAGGCGGATAACCAAGAGGCACTGGATTTCGATGAGAAGCAGTACCCACAACTCCCTGACAATGTTCTAGACATGCGGCTTCATCGTCGGAAAGCAATTCTGAGACTGTTTATGGCAGCGACAAGGCGTACGTGTGATCCTTGTTGGCACAGTTGGCTAAGCCTAATACAAAACAGGATACTACCAGCTTAGTGGGCGTATTCCATGGGCCGATATTGCAGAGCATCCGTCGCGCCATCTCAAAAAGAAGTCACGCCCAGATTGCGACTACAAGCTTGAAGACCCATCGCACATGAAGTCCGATGCCATTGATGCGTGGCTCCAACATTGGCTCAAAATCCAAAAAAAGGGCAAACGTCCTCTGGTGCTCAAGGATGGCTCGGAAAAGGCATCCGATCAGGATGCAAACAAGAATCCGAAGGTAGTGGACCGACGGACCTCAAAGAAGTCAAAGGACGGATACATCGAGCCTGACGATGACGAGGAGGCACCTCAAATCGACGATGGTGCGGCCGATGGCCTGCTGGTTCCGAAGTCACCATCTAGCGTATCTCCTACTGATGCGAGGCGCCGAAGCTTTCTAAAGTCCCTTTCCGACGATGTGCAATACAAGGAATTACTCCTTCTTCTTCTTGCTGCCAAGGTGAGTAACATTTCTTCGGTGTTTACATGGACTGATCCATGAATAGGACGGTGAACCCCTGGAGGGACAACCTCCGGCTTGGGTATCGTGGCAATCCGCTGATGGCTACATGCCCAAGGAGTTTTTCAACCCACAGTCCTCTTTGTCGCTCTCTGCTTTTACACGGTGGATCGAGACCGACCCAATTACAGCTGATAACCACAAGCTTGCATCATATCATCAAGTGGAGCTTGTCGCTCTGGGTTGTGGGCTGGCCTTCAGGGCCCTTTGGATTGCACAGTTTCCGGATAGGTATTCCGACGTACCAGCTCATATCATTGACAGTCCATACCCGTTTTCGACATATGAACAACTTAGCCACACGATTCAGGACCTGCTCGCTGGCTATGCGGAATCGTCAGTCATATTTCTATCTTTGACTATTTGCCTATTATCTAACTATGTACACAGGATTCAAGAGGTCAAAGCTCATAACGCACGCCGGGCACAATCGTCCAACCAGGGCACTTCAAAGGACACAGCCGGCAATACAGAGGATGCTGGAGAGACGGAAAACGCTGTCAGAGACGATGGAGCCGCTGTTGTAAATAATGCGGCTCTCGAAGGGAATGGCGTGAATGGAGAGGATGTGGCTCCACGCGGGCAGGGAAGGAAAGCGTCGGATAACGTCGGTCACAAGCGGTAAGCAATGCTACATCACTTTGTGGATGCACCCAACGCCTGACATATCTCTCTAGCCAGCATGGACTTTCCGGTGTACCGCCATCGGTGCACTACCTTCGAGAAGAAGCCGGACTTGCTGGGCCTAGCTGGGAGACGATGGGAGCAAAGTGGCAGGCGCTTGGATCCATTTGGCTTCGCGCAGAACAGGCCCTATCCAAGTCCGGTCGCACGGACCTATCGTTTGGCGAAATCCGACAGTCTGACATCCCCGAAGAGTGGAAGGACTGGGCATACGCAAAAATCATGAAGGTCGACGCTAAACGTCCATCGGAATCATTCGGAAAGACATTCACAACCTACCTAAGTCGATATTCATCCAACCCAGAAGACATGGCAGGCACAATCATGTCGAACACCTGGTGCCGCCCTGGCAAGACAGGCATCCTCGGCCTTCTCGTTTGCCTATATTGGCAGGCCGAGTATTGTGGCGCAGGGAATGACTGGGAAACGAACCGTGAGCGTGTTGAAGGTATTCTCAACGCAATTCTAGCGGTACCCGACTTGTAAGATAATTTCAATTGTATTTTTGCAACTGTTACTAACAACAGCAGGCAAAGGTCAAAGCGCCATAGAGCCGCTAGTGCAGCTGATGGCCCATCAAAGCGGAAACGATCCTAATTTGTTTAGTGTAGCTCGGTAACTACAGACGTGTACTCCTGTCAAATAGAAAAAAGTTTCCGATGTCGGAACATGAAATTAAATACAACATGTCAGTCGGAAAGTCTTTCTGACGTCCGAACATAAACGTGTAAGCTGGCCCAGGTCGAAAGTGTTACTACACAAGAATAAGATACTCATTAAACATCCGTTCTATTGAATAACACAATGGATCAATATTCAAAGTCCCAGTTGTATCCTCAACTTTCCTGCAAAGCCAAATGTGGCAAACCACACAGCCACAGCTTTCCAAATGCAGTGTGAGAATCCGACGCGTGTCATTTTAGTTCAACTTTTTTTCCATTCCACCTTAGCGACATTCACCCAAGCGTCCGTTATCCCCTTGTCGTACACATGTCTTTCCCTGATCCGACTCAAGCGCCTTCTTCATTTGGGGACTATCTGAAGTCCGTGGGCCTCCACTTCGCCCAGACCGTTTTCGGTCACTACCAAAACCGCCCGACTGAATCTAACGGCCGGTTTCAAGAAGTTACGACTCTGGAATGGTGCGAACGAATGGATGCACTCCTCGTAAGTCCACGTCACCGATTGATCTTATCAAATAAGACTTACCTTTTCTAGGGCCGTCTGAATCGCATCACCGAGGCGAATCCGGATAACAAGGACGCGGTCGATTCGCTCAGGAAGGTATGTACGGACGCCGTGGCAACCATCGAGGCCACGTTGGAGGCACAAAATAAATCCGATGCGGCCGAAGCGATGAGACTCGAGGTCGAGGAGGCGAAGCGCAAATCCGAGGAGGAAAGACAGCAACGTGAAGAGCAAAGGCGACGGGAGGATGAGAAACTGGCCGAAGTAAGGGCGAGGTTGGAGCAGACGAGGAAGATGGAGGAGGAGCAAAAGGACATCCTTCGCATCCAACGCGAACTCGAGGCCAAGAAGCAGGCCTACTCCGATGCGCAAAAGGCCGCCGGAATCGACATTGACGATGCCGGCGATGATGACGGCAGCGATTCGGCTCCTGAGAATCAACAGGTGCATTCTACATTCATATGTTCCTTGTATCTTATACTCATTACATTGCATTTATATTAGGGGAGCCAAAGGCAGATCAAGACACGTCAGAAGGAAGAGGCTCGCAAGCGGATGCCTCAGATTGTTCACGAAAACGTAAGTAGTTTGTAGCCTCTTTATGTCTTTTATTTAACCGTCCGATTCAGCTGTGTGAAAACTGTGCTCGGACCACCGAGTCTATTTGCTCGGGTCCAGTCGGACAGGCGTGCGATATGTGCTGGAGGCAGAAGAAAAGCTGCTCCAATGGCGGTAAGACCATTCTTCGTGGTTCCTCTTAACAAAACTGATTACAATCCATTTGACAACTATAGGTCAACGTCGGCCTCGTCAAATGATCGTCAAGGAGGAGCCGAAGTCGCCGGGACGCGCAGCTACCCGGAAACGCAAGGCGTATTCGACGACGGACGCCAATCCGATCGGTACACTCGAACCCGTTGAAGACGCCGACGCTGACGCCGCTCAGCCCGCCGGAAAACGCGCCAAAACTGCCACCGTCAGTTTGTCCCGTGTCTGTTTCGACGGAGTGGCTATTACGAAGCCAACGAGGAAGTCGGCCCGCACCACTAAGACGAACTCCAAGAAGGAGCTATTTGCGCGTCTCAGCCAGGAGTATGCCACCATCTCCAAGACGTACGAAGAGTTGTCCGAGACGTGGGATTAAGGACTTGATAATAAATACGCCATATGTATATAAAATCAGTGCTCATCATTCAATTCAATAGCACTCCCCGCGGACTTGTGATTTACAGAGTGTGTTCAGTATAAAATACGTCAGAATCGGACAGTCCTTC
>Ga0137407_10002467_pt1 | contig 12152 bp, 16 predicted proteins | sample CZOMad2_2_16fung_FD_108410 | JGI IMG/M metagenome (GOLD analysis project Ga0137407, IMG submission 108410) | Vadose zone soil fungal communities from Angelo Coast Range Reserve, California, USA - CZOMad2_2_16fungal (Illumina Assembly) | ecosystem: Environmental > Terrestrial > Soil > Vadose...
CTGGCGCAGGCCAGGCCGGACCTGATCTTCTCGTGCTTCTGGGCGGGCGACACGCCGATCTTCATGAAGCAGGCGCACGCGGCGGGGCTCACCAGGTCGACGAAGCTCGTGCTCACCACCGGCGGCGGGGTCCACGAGTCGCTCAAGAAGGACTTCACGCCGGAGGGCGCCCTCCTCGGCTACAACTGTTTCTACTTCGAGAACACGAAGGCGAGCGCGCTGGCCAAAGAGTTCACGCGCTGGCACCACGACAAGTTCAAGGAGTGGCCGAACTACGAGTCCGACCACGGCTACTTCACGGTGGCGGCCTTCAAGGCGGCCGTCGAGCGCGCCGCCAGGGCGGGCGGCGGCAAGTGGCCGACGCAGGACGCGATCATCCAGGCGCTCGAGGGCGTAGAGACGGAGTCGCTGTCCGGATCGCGGCGCTACCGCGAGGACCACATCATGGAGGCGACGTTCTTCCAGGGCTTCACGACCCACAAGAACAAGCACGACTTCGTGACCATCGATCCCGTGGAGTCGATGGGCACGAAGCAGATCCAGAAGCCGTCGGGCGTCGGTCTCTACGACTGGATCAACGGCTGGAAGGTCTGACGCTCCTCGGCATCCTGCTGGGCGGCGTCTTCCACGCCGCCGTGCTGTTCCTGGTCGCGGCGGGGCTGCAGCTGGTCTTCGGAGTCCAGAAGATCCTGAACCTCGCGTGCGGCTCGTTCTACGCGCTGGGGGCCTACGCGGGCGTCTCCGCCGTGCGCGCGGCGCTCACCGCGGGGCTGCCGGCGCCGCTCTTCTTCCCCGTCCTGCTCGGCGCCGGGCTCGCCCTGGCCGTCATCGGCCCCGCCATCGAGCGGCTGCTGCGGCCGATCTACGATCGCGACGAGTCGTTCCAGCTCCTGCTCACCTTCGCGCTCGTGCTCATGTTCGAGGACGTGATCCGCTTCTGCTGGGGCACCGCGCCGCACCAGCTCGGCAACGTCTACCTGACGTACGGCCAGGTGCGCGTCGGCGCGCTCACCGTCCCCACCTACAACCTGGTCGTCATCGCCTGCGGCGCGGCCATCGCGGCCGGCATGGGATGGTTCCTCGCGCGCACGCGCTTCGGGCGCATCGTGCGCGCCACCGCCGAGAACCGCGAGATGGCCGCGGCGATGGGCGTCGACATCGCGCGCGTCTACTCGCGCGTCTTCACCCTGGGCGTCGCCCTCGGCACCGTCGGCGGCGCGCTGGTGATCCCCGCCACCGCCGCCGTCAACGAGATGGGCATCGACCTGATCGTGGAGGCCTTCGCGGTGGTCGTCATCGGCGGGCTCGGCAGCATGCGCGGCGCCTTCGCGGGCGCGCTCATCGTCGGCGTGGTGAAGGCGGTGGCCATCGCCACCTGGCCGGAAGTCGAGATGCTGGCCGTCTACGTGATCGTCATCGCGGTGCTGGTCCTGCGGCCGGCGGGACTCTTCGCCCGGGTCACCGCGTGATCGTGCGCGCGCTCGGCCTGGCCGCGGGCGCGGCGCTGCTGCTGCTGCCGCTGGCCGGTCTGCCCTACACGACGACGCTGCTGCTGCCCGCCTTCGGCTACGCGATCGCGCTCCTCGGCCTCAACCTCCTCTTCGGCACCACCGGCCTGCTCTCGTTCGGCCACGCGCTCTTCATCGCGCTCGGCGGCTACACGGCGGCGGTGCTGACGAGCCGGCTCGGCGTGCGCAGTCTCGAGATCGTGCTGTTGGCGGCGGCGGCGACGGCGGTCGTCGTCGCCGTCCCCGTGGGTCTGTTGTGCGTGCGCTACGTGAAGATCTACTTCGGCATGCTGACCCTCGCCTTCGGCATGCTCTTCTACTCGTTCCTCTACAAGTTCTACGCGCTGACCGGCGGCGATGAGGGTATGCGCGTGCTCCGCCCCGTCCTCCTCGGCCAACCGCTCGAGCACCTCGACAAGGTCGCGTTCCTCACGGGCCCCTTCTACTATTACGCGCTCGCCCTGCTGGCCCTGGCCGCCCTCGTGATGCGGCGCCTCGTGGCCTCGCCTCTCGGTCTCTCGCTGCGCTCGATCCGCGAGAACGCCGCCAAGGCGGAGTCGCTCGGCGTCAGCGTGCGCCGCTACCGGCTGGCCGCGTTCGTGGTGGCCGCGGTGTTCGGCGCCGTGGGCGGCGCCCTGCTGGTGGTGCCCACGGGTCTCGCCGATCCGCTGCTCGCCTACTGGACGCACTCCGGCAACCTGGTGTTCATGCTGCTGCTCGGCGGCTTCGATCACTTCTTCGGCCCCGTGCTGGGCGCCGTGGTCTTCATCCTCCTGCAAGACCAGGTGATGTCGCTCACGTCCTACTGGCGCTTCGTCTTCGGCGCGATCCTGGCCGTCGTCGTCATCTTCTTTCCGCGCGGGCTCATGGGCCTGCTCGACCCGCGGCGCGCGCCCACGTCGTGACGCTGCTGGAGGCGGTGGACGTGCGGAAGTTCTACGGCGACACGTGCGCGCTCGACGGCGTGAGCCTGCGCGTGGACGCGGGCGAGTTCGTCTCGATCATCGGTCCCAACGGCGCCGGCAAGACGACCCTCGTGAACGTGCTGACCGGGCTGGCGCGGCCGTCGTCGGGCCGCGTGAGCTTCAAGGGCGTCGACGTCGCCGGCGCCACGCCCGTGCGCCTGGCGCGACTCGGGATGGCGCGCTCGTTCCAGCTCGTGACGATCTTCCCCGGGCTCAGCGTGGCCGACACGCTGGCGGTGGCCGCGCTCTCACGCCTGGGACGCAGCGCGCGGCCCTTCGCTGCCCTCGCCCGCGACGCCGAGGTGCGCGCGGCGGTGGAAGAGGCCGCCGCGCTCTTCGGCCTGGCCGACAAGCTCGGGCGGCCGGCGCGCACGCTGCCCCAGGGCGACAAGAAGCTCCTCGACGTCGCGAGCGCGTTCGCGCTCCACCCGGAGGTCATCCTGATGGACGAGCCGACGAGCGGCGTGAGCACCGCCGACAAGACGGCCATCATGGAGACGCTGGTGCAGGCGGCGCGGCGCATGGGCATCCGCGCCATCGTCCAGGTCGAGCACGACATGGACATCGTGTTCGGCTACTCCGACCGCATCGTCGCGCTCCACCAGGGGCGCGTGCTGGCCGACGCGACGCCCGACGCGATCCGCGCCGACGCCGACGTCGTGGCCACCGTGGTCGGACGCCCGCGCTAGCCATGCTCGCCCTGCGCGACGTCGACGTCTACATCGAGGCGAGCCACATCCTGCGTAGGATTTCGCTCGAGGCGGCGCGGGGCGAGCTGGTCTGTCTCGTCGGCCGCAACGGCGCCGGCAAGACGACGACGCTGCGCACGGTGATGGGCTACCTGCGCCCCGCCGCGGGGACGATCACCTTCGCCGGGCAGCCGATCGGGGGCCTGCCGACCCACGCCATCGCCGCGCGCGGGGTCGGCTACGCGCCGGAGGAGAGCGCCGTGTTCGGCGATCTCACGGTGGGGGAGAACATCGAGCTGGCGACGTGGACGCGTCCCGGCGGGCGGCCGGCCGCCGAGCGCGTGGCAGGCGCCTACGACGTCTTCCCGCGGCTGCGCGGCTTCGCGACGCGCGGCGGCACGCAGCTCTCCGGCGGCGAGCGCAAGATGCTCTCGATCGCCCGCGCGCTGGCCCTGGACCCCGCGCTGCTCCTGCTCGACGAGCCGTTCGAGGGTCTGTCGCCCGCCATCATCCCGCAGCTCGGCGAGTCGATCGCCGCCATCGCGCGCCTGGGGCCCGCGATCGTGCTCGCCGAATCCAACATCCATCACGTGCCGGCGTACGCGAGCCGGCTCTACGTCATCGAGCGCGGCGAGATCGTCTTCGCCGGCCCGCCGCAGGATCTCCGGGGCCGGCCCGATCTGGCGCGTATCGTCGGGCAGGCCTTATGATCACGGCCATGGCCAAGCTCCCCCTGCTGCCCACCTCGGTCGTCGGATCCCACGGCAAGCCCGGCTGGTGGTTCACCGCCGTGAAGGCGTGGGAGGCCGGCGAGATGGGCCCCGGCGACATGGACGAGATGTTCGACGACGCCGTGCACACCGCCATCCGCGACATGGAGACGGCGGGCATCGACGTCATCACTGACGGCGAGGTGCGCCGCACCGACGGGTACGTCGACACCTACTACAAGATCATCAAGAACATCGCGCCGCTGCCCGTGCGCCGGAAGGCCGGGCCGTGGGGCTACGATCAGCAGCAGCGCTACGAGGCCACCGGCCGCATCGAGGTGCCGTCCACCGGCTTCGGCCTCGTGAAGGACTTCCAGTTCCTGCGCGCCAACACGACGCGCGCGACGAAAGCCACGTGCGCGGGTCCCCTCACATTCGGGTCCCGCATCCATCCGGGTACCGCGTACAACGGTGTCGTGGACGTTGCCGAACGGTTCGCAGAGGTGATCAACGCGGAGCTGAAGGGACTCGTCGCCGCCGGCGCCGAGCTGATCCAGCTCGACGAGCCCGCGCGCGGCAACGTCTCGGGCGAGGAGATGGCGCGGCTCTTCAACCTGGCCACCGAAGGCGTGAAGGCCAAGCTCGCCTTCCACATCTGCTTCGGCAACCGCTTCGGCCGCTCGCGCTTCGCGCGCTCCTACGAGCCGTACTTCCCCGGCGTGCTCAAGGCGCGCGCCGAGCAGTTCGTGCTCGAGTTCGCGAGCCGCGAGCTGTCGGAGGTCGACCTCTGGAAGAGGTACGGCGACGGGCGCGAGCTGGGCGCCGGCGTGGTGGACGTGAAGGGTTTCCAGGAGGAGACCGCGGACGGGGTCGCGAAGCGCATCCGTCGCGTGCTGCAGGTGTGCCCGGCCGAGAAGCTCACGCTGAACCCCGATTGCGGCTTCGGCTGGTCGCCGCGCTACATGTGTAACCAGAAGCTCACGGGGCTGGCGGCGGGCGCCGCGCTGGCGCGCGCCGAGCTGACGGGCAAAAAGTAGGCGGGAACCGCGCACCCGGCCGCCCGGTTTGGGGCGTGTGCGATCCTCTGACCGATGGAGGGAGACCCCATGACAGGATCCCGCTCGCTCGCCGTGCTCCTGCTCGCCGGCCTGGTCGTGCTGCTCGCGGCCGGCGCCGCGCACGCGCTCGCCGTCGGGGACAAGGCCCCCGACTTCGCGCTGCCCGCCGCGCCCGGCGCTCCGCCTGTGAAGCTCTCCGACCTGACGGCCAAGGGCCCGGTGGTGATCTACACGTTCATCCAGGCGTTCACGGGCACCTGAACGCAGGAGATCCGCGGCTTCGACGCGGCCCTGCCGCAGTTCGAAGCCGCCGGCGCCCAGGTCGTGGGTGTCAGCGCGGATGCGCCCGGAACGCTCGTGGCGTTCACCAAGGAAAACAACCTCCATCACCAGCTCCTGTCCGACTTCCCGCGACGCACGATGCTGACGGCGTACGACGCGGTCATCACCGACCCCACGAGCCCGATCTTCCACTACGCCAAGCGTGCGTACTTCATCGTCGATCGGCAGGGTGTCGTTCGCTACGTGAAGATCCAGCAGAACCCGCTCGAGCTGCTCAAACCGGAAGAAGTATTACAAGCGCTCAAGGACTCGGGGGCGAAATGAAGTCCTCCATCGTCGCGCTCGCCGCGGCCGTCCTCCTGACGGCGGCCGTGGCCGCCGCCGCACCGGACTGGGGGAGCCTCCAGATCCAGCCCTACGAGCCGCCGAAGGCCGCGCCCGCGTTCTCGCTGCCCGGGCTCGACGGCACGCCACAGACGCTCGAGTCGCTGCGCGGCAAGGTGGTGCTGCTCTTCTTCTGGGCCACCTGGTGACCGGACTGTCGGAAGGAGTTGCCTTCCGTCAACGCCCTCTATAAGGAGTACAAGGCCCGCGGTCTGGAAGTCCGCCTGATCGACTTCCGCGAGAGCCCCGACGTCGTTCGCAAAGCGGTCGCCGAGCGCGGCTATACCGCTCCCGTGCTGCTCGACGAGAGCGGCGACACGACCGGCCGCGTGTACGGCGTGTGGGGCCCGCCGACGGTGTACCTGCTCGACCGCCAGGGCCGGCTCGTCGGCCGCGCGGCGGGTCCGCGCGCGTGGGAGTCGCCCGCCGCGCGCGCGCTGATCGAGGCGCTGCTGGCCGCGCCGCGCTGATGGGAAAGCCGGAGCTCGAGTTCTTCCGTCCCGATCAGCTGCCGTGGACGCCGGTGCCGGGCTCGGCCACCGCCGGCGCCGGCGGCCCCGGCATCGACGAAAAAATCCTCAGTCGCGATCCCGCCACCGGCGACCTCACGCGCCTGCTCCGCTTCGCGCCCGGCGTCCGCACCGGCGAGACCATCGCTCACGATTTCTGGGAAGAGGTGCTGATCGTCGAGGGCAGCCTCGAGGACCTCGGGCTCGGCCGCACGTTCAGCACGGGCATGTACGCGTGCCGGCCGCCCGGCATGCGTCACGGGCCGTACGCCTGCCCGCGGGGCGCGCTGCTCTTCGAGACGCGCTACCGGCGCTGAGCCGCGCCGCGGGGCGGCTCGCCGCCCGCCACCGGCGCTGCTACACTCGCGTCCGTGGCCCTGCCGCTCGACGGAATCGTCGTCGTCGACCTGACGCAGAACGTCGCCGGTCCGTTCTGCACGCAGACCCTCGGCGACATGGGCGCCGACGTCGTCAAGGTCGAGCGCCCGGGACGCGGCGACGACGCGCGCGCGTGGGGCCCGCCTTTCTGGGGCCGCGAGAGCGCCGTCTTCATGGCGTTGAACCGGAACAAGAAGAGCCTCGCCCTGGATCTCAAGACCGAGGGCGGCGTCGAGATCCTCAAGCGGCTCGTCACGCGCGCCGACGTGTTCGTCCAGAGCCTGCGCGCGGGCGTCATCGAGGAGCTGCGGCTCGACTTCGCGGGCGCCACGCGGCTCAACCCGAGGCTCGTCTACTGCTCGATCACCGCGTTCGGGACCGAGGGCCCGCTCGCCGCGCTGCCGGGCTACGATCCGCTCATGCAGGCGTACGCGGGGCTGATGTCGATCAACGGCCACCCGGGCCAGGAGCCCGCACGCGTCGGCACGTCGATCGTGGACATGGGGACGGGGATGTGGGCCGCGCTCGGCATCGTGGCCGCGCTGCGCGAGCGCGATCGCACAGGGCGCGCGATGGAGGTCACCACCGCGCTCTTCGAGACGGCGCTCACGTGGGTCTCCTATCACGCGGCGGGCTTTTTCGGCGACGGCGAGGTGCCGCAGCCGCATGGCTCGGGAACGGCGATGATCGCGCCCTACCAGGCGTTCCCGACCGCCGACGGCTACGCGATGATCGCGGCGGGCTCCGACGCGCTCTTCCGTCGCCTCGCCGACGCCCTGGGCGATCCGGATCTCGGCGCCGACGCTCGCTTCGCCGACAATCCCGCGCGCGTGCTCCACCGCGCGGCGCTCGTGGAGGCGATCGCCGCGTTGACGCGTCCGCTCAAGACGGGGGACCTGCTCGAGCGGCTGCGCGCGGCCGGCGTGCCGTCGGCGCCGATCCTCACCGTGGACCGCGTGCTGGAGGAGCCGCAGACGGCGGCGAGCGGGATGCTGGTGGCGGCGCCGCACCCGCGCCTGCCGGACTATCGCGCCGTCGGCCTGCCGATCCGCTGGGACCGCCACCGCCCGGGCGTGCGGCGCGTGCCGCCGCTGCTCGGCGAGCACTCGGCCGACGTGCTCACGTGGCTCGGCTACACGCTCGACGACGTCCGGAATCTCCAGACGCGAGGAGTCGTGCAGTGACCTATCGGCACCTGCTCGTCGAGTATTCGCCGGACCGCGACGTCGTCACCGTCACCCTGAATCGCCCCGACCAGCACAACGCGATGAACACCGCGATGGGCGAGGACCTGCTCGTCTGCTTCGACGCGCTCGCGCGCGATCCCGACGCGCGCGCCGTGGTCTTCACCGGCGCGGGCGACAAGGCGTTCTGCGCGGGCGGCGATCTCAAGGAGCGCAACGGGATGACCGACGAGGCGTGGCGCGCCCAGCACGTGATCTTCGAGCAGGGGGCGCTGCGCGTGCTGCGCTGTCCGATCCCCGTGATCGCCGCCGTCGAGGGCTTCGCCCTGGCCGGCGGCTGCGAGCTGGCGATCCTGTCCGACTTCATCGTGGCCAGCGAGACGGCGGTGTTCGGCGTGCCGGAGACGACGCTCGGCATCTTTCCCGGCATCGGCGGCACGCAGCTGCTGCCGCGGATCCTCGGAGCGCCCCTCGCCAAGGAGCTGATCTTCACGGGGCGGAGAATGAAGGCGGACGAGGCCCGGGCCGCGGGACTGATCAATCATCTGGTCCCGGCCGGACACGCCAAAGCGAAGGCCACGGAGATCGCGCTGGCCATCGCGAAGAACGGGCCCATCGCCGTGCGCCAGGCGAAGAAGGCGATCGCGTACGGCAGCGAGACGGACCTCGAGACCGCGCTCGTCCTGGCCATCGAGGCGTACAACGCCACCGTGGTCACCGAGGACCGGCTCGAGGGCGTGCGTGCGTTCAACGAGAAGCGGACGCCCGAGTTCAAAGGGCGCTAGAGGACGGAGATGGCGACGATATCGCTCGCACTGACCGACGAACAGCGCGCGCTCGAGAAGGGCGTGACGGAGATCTGCAAGCGTTACCCCGGCGAGTACTGGCGCGACCTCGACGCGCGCCGCGAGTACCCGGAGAAGTTCGTCGACGAGCTGACGCAGGCCGGCTACCTGGCCGCCCTCATCCCCCAGGAGTACGGTGGTGCCGGGCTGCCGATCCGCGACGGCGCGCTGATCCTCGAGACGATCCACGCCACCGGCGGCAGCGCCTCCGCGTGCCACGCGCAGATGTACATCATGGGCACCGTGCTGCGGCACGGCAGCGAGGCGCAGAAGCGGAAATATCTGCCGAAGATCGCCACCGGCGAATTACGGCTGCAGGCCTTCGGCGTGACCGAGCCCGACGCCGGCTCCGACACCACCCAGCTCAAGACCACCGCGCTGCGCAAGGGCGACCGCTACGTCGTGAACGGCCGCAAGATGTTCATCTCGCGCGCCATGCAATCGGACCTCATGCTGCTGCTCGCGCGCACCACCCCGATGGAGCAGGTCACGCGCCGCACCGAGGGGCTGAGCGTCTTCCTCATCGACATCCGCGGGATCAAGGGCCTGGAGATCCGGCCGCTGCGCATGATGATGAACCATTCCACCAACGCGCTCTTCTTCGACGACATGGAGATTCCCGCGGACAGCCTGGTGGGCGAGGAGGGCAAGGGCTTCTCGTACATCCTCTCCGGCATGAACGCCGAGCGCATTCTCGTGGCCTCGGAGTCCATCGGCGACGGCCGCTGGTTCACCGAGAAGGCCGTCGCGTACTCCGGCGGGCGCGTGATCTTCGGTCGGCCGATCGGCGCCAACCAGGGCGTGCAGTTCCCGATCGCGAAGGCCCACATGGGCGTCGAGGCCGCCGCCCTGATGCGCGACAAGGCCGCCGTGCTCTTCGACGCCGGCGAGCCCTGCGGCGCCGAAGCGAACATGGCCAAGTTCCTGGCGGCGGAGGCGGCGTGGGAGGCGGGCAACGCGTGCATCGACTGCCACGGCGGCTACGGCTACGCCGAGGAGTACGACATCGAGCGGAAGTTCCGCGAGGCGCGGCTCTACAAGACGGCGCCGGTGAACCAGAACCTCGTCATGGCCTACGTCGGCGAGCACGTCCTCGGGATGCCGCGCTCCTACTGATCGGCGCTCCGTGCCCCTCTACCTCGAGGACTTCGCGCCGGGGCAGGTGCGCGAGTCGCGGCCGCGGACCCTGACGAAGAACGAGATCGTCGCGTTCGCGCGCGACTACGACCCCCAGCCGTTCCACATCGACGAGGCGGCGGGCCAGCGCTCCGTATTCGGCGGCCTCATCGCGAGCGGCTGGCAGACGGTCGGGATCATGATGCGCCTGATGTGGGACACGTTCCTCGAGGACACGGTCTCGCTCGGCTCGCCGGGCTGCGACGAGATCCGCTGGCTCATGCCCGTGCGGCCGGGCGACACGCTGCGCGCGCGCTTCACCGTGACGGAGGTCGCGCCGTCGCGCAGCAAACCCGACCGCGGCATCGTCCGCACCTTCGCCGAGGTCCTGAACCAGCGCGGCGAGATCGTCATGACCGTGCGCGGCCTCGGCATGTTCGGACGGCGTCCATGATGTGGGGGGCCCCGATATGGCCCCCCATACCCCCCAGCGTTCGGAGCACCCCGGCGAAGCCGGGGCGCTCCTCGATCTCAGGCCGGGGCGCTCCTCGATTTCCCTCGATTAGCCGAGGAAGGCGCGAAGCATCCAGGCCATTTTTTCGTGCTTCTCGAGCAGGCCCGTCAGGAAGTCGCTGGTGCCGACGTCCTTGAGCTGCTCGGCGACCGGGCCGATGTCGGCCCGCAGCACGCGGATGACCGACTCGTGATCCGCGAGCAGGGCCCGGATCATCTCCGTCGCCGCCGGCGAGGCGCCCGGCTGCTCCACGAGCCGCGCCGTCTTGGCGAACTCGGCGAGCGAGCCGAACGCGCGGCCTCCCAGCTGGCGCGCGCGCTCCGCGACCTCGTCGACGAACTCGTTCAGCTCGTCGTACTGCGCCTCGAAGAACTTGTGCAGGTCGTTGAACTGCGGGCCGATCACGTTCCAGTGGTAGTTGCGCGTCTTGGTCAGCAGCACGTACTCGTCGGAGAGCAGGCGGTTCAGGATCTCGACCACCGCCTTGCGGTCGTTGTCGGGGATGTCGATGTTGGCGTTCATGTGCTTGGGATGCCTCCTCGCCGTCCGGGGTTTCCGGACGGCCGTGGTAGAGTTTTGACCACGTGAGCGAGGAGGCGACGCCATGCGGCTGCCCGAGCGCGTGACGATGTGCGAGGTGGGAACCCGCGACGGGTTCCAGATCGAGCCCGACTTCATCCCGACCGCGCAGAAGGTCGAGGTCGTGAATCTCCTGTCCGCGGCCGGTCTGCCCCGCATCGAGGTGACCTCGTTCGTCCACCCCAAGGCCGTGCCGCAGCTGCGCGACGCCGAGGAGGTCATGGCGCGCATCACGCGCCGCCCCGGCACGCGCTACGCGGCGCTGGTGCCCAACGAGAAGGGCGCCGTGCGCGCGCTCGAGGCGGGCGTGGACGCGATCCACACCGTGCTGTCCGCGAGCGAGAGCCACAACCTCGCCAACGTGAACATGACGATCGCGGAGTCGCTCGACAGGCTCGGCGCGGTGATGCAGGTGGCCACGCGCGCCAAGGTCCACGTGGGCTGCGGCATCTCGACCTCGTTCGGGTGCCCGTTCGAGGGCGACGTGCCGCTGGCGCAGCTCGAGCGCGTCGTCGGCCGGCTGGTCGACATCGGCGCGCGCGCCGTCGGCCTCGCCGACACGACGGGCATGGCCAACCCGCGCCAGGTCGGACGCGTGCTCGAGCACCTGATCCCGCGCTTCCCCGGGGTCGAGTGGACACTGCACACGCACGACACGCGCGCGATGGCGATCCCGAACATCCTCGCGGCGATGGAGCACGGCGTCACCAACTTCGACGCCTCCATCGGCGGGCTCGGCGGCTGCCCGTTCGCGCCCGGCGCCTCCGGCAACGTGTGCACCGAGGATCTCGTACACTGCCTGCACGCGATGGGCGTGCAGACGGGCATCGACCTCGACCGGCTGGTCGGCGTCAGCCGCCGCGTGCAGGAGATCGTCGGCCGCGCGCTGCCCGGCCAGATCGTGAAGGCGGGGCCCTCGACGCGGAAATATCCGGTGCCCGACACGGTGGCGGGCCGGATTCCCAGGATCGGATAGCTCGTGACCAAGAAAGCGCAGCGCATGCTCGCGCTGATGGACCGCACCACGCGCCTCTGGCACATCCCCAACGTGGGCCGCGCCAAGGGCCGCGTCATCCGCCGACTCATCGACCGCCACCGCCCGAGGCGCGCGGTGGAGATCGGCTCGCTCCTGGGCTACTCGGCGATTCTCATCGCGGGCTCGCTCCCGCCGCGCGGGCGGCTCACCTGCCTCGAGACCAGCGACTACCTCGCGCGCATGACGAAGCACAACGCCGAAGAAGCCGGGCTCGGAAGCCGGGTCAAGGTGATCCAGGGCGACGCGCTGCGCCTGCTGCCGCTGCTGCCCGGGCGCTTCGACTTCGTCTTCATCGACGCCGCCAAAGAGGATTACCTGGACTACCTGCGCTCGCTCGAGCCCAAGCTCGTCGCCGGCTCCGTCGTCATCGCCGACAACACCGGCATCTACCGCAA
>Ga0137407_10002468_pt1 | contig 12151 bp, 9 predicted proteins | sample CZOMad2_2_16fung_FD_108410 | JGI IMG/M metagenome (GOLD analysis project Ga0137407, IMG submission 108410) | Vadose zone soil fungal communities from Angelo Coast Range Reserve, California, USA - CZOMad2_2_16fungal (Illumina Assembly) | ecosystem: Environmental > Terrestrial > Soil > Vadose zone...
AAGTGCCGCCACGTGCACCTCCTGGTTCGATCCAAGGGGCTGGCCGACTCCATGTCTCATTATCTCATCCGCCGTATCGACGAAACTCCCAACATCACGCTGCACACGAGCACCGAGATCACGTCGCTCGAGGGCGACGAACAGCTGGAACGCGTGGTGTGGAAGACGGCGCCGGATTACGTCCTCCAAACGCACGCGATCGGTCACGTCTTTCTCATGACGGGCGCCGTACCCAGTACACGCTGGTTGAAGGGCTGCATCGCGTTGAACGACAAAGGATTCGTGCGAACGGGGGCTGATCTCACCCCTGCGGATCTACCGGCTGCGAACGGGTCCGCCGCGCGGCCGCCGCAGTCTTTCGAGACGAATTGGCCCGGGATTTTCGCGGTCGGCGACGTGCGCTGCGGAAGCGTCAAACGGGTAGCCGCCGCGGTCGGCGAGGGTTCCGCGTGCGTGCAGCAGGTGCACCAGGCACTCCACGATTGAAAGGGATCGACTTCACGGGGAACTCGTCGGAGGTCGCACGCCGCTTGATCGGCATGACTCTGCTCGTCGGCGGGGTCGGTGGAATCATAGTCGAGACCGAGGCATACGATGGGGAAGATCCGGCGTCGCACAGTTTCTCGGGTCCGACGCCGCGCAACGCCGTGATGTTCGGGCCTCCCGGCCGTGCATACGTTTATCTTTCCTACGGCATCCATTGGTGTTTGAATTTCGTGTGCCGGGAAGCCGGGCATGGCGCGGGAGTGTTGATTCGCGCCCTGGAGCCGACGACCGGCGTTTCAACGATGATCAAGCGCCGGCGGCAGCAGGATCCGCGGATGCTCTGTGCGGGACCCGGCCGGCTTGGACAGGCTCTGGGCATCACGCGTGAACTGAACGGCAAAAGCATCGATGCGGCGCCGTTCAGTCTGACGGCGGCGGGCACCCGTGCCCGGGTGGTGTGCGGGCCGCGGATAGGGATCTCCAAGGCGGCCGAGCGGCCCTGGCGCTTCGGACTGGCGGACTCACGGTACGTCAGCCGTCCGTTTCGCTGAAGCCCGTCCATTCCCGAAACCGCGCTCAGTTTGCGTTCATCGGTTGACCATCGAGTGCCTTTGCGGTATTTCTCGATTCGCATCGGGGCCGTGTATACTTTGTGTTGCAAAGCGAAAGAGGGTTGCGGATGAAAGAGTTACGACAGGCGCTGTCCGAGATTCACTCCATCCGCACTCAGGTGGCGCATGGCACGGAATTTCGCGGTTACGGTCCTGCATCCATTGCCGTGAGCGGAATCCTGGCGTTGCTGGTCGCGGCCGTTCAGACGCTGTGGATGGCGAAGTCTGCGAAGATGGACCCTGCGATTTGGCTCGGCGTTTGGGCGGGAACCGCCGTAGTGTCGGTGTTGCTGACCGGCCTCGAGACCTTCGCGCGCGCCCGGCGCGTGCACGTGGGATTTGCCAGAGAAATGGTCCAATCCGCGGTCACGCAGTTACTGCCCGCCGTCATGGTTGGGTTTTTGCTCGCCGTCGTGATGATGCGGGTGGCGGCGGAGGAATGCTGGATGCTGCCCGGGCTCTGGGAGTTGATTTTCAGCTTGGGGGTATTCGCCTCGTGCCGGTTTCTTCCGCGGCAGATGTTTGCCGTCGGCGTGTGGTATCTGGCGGCAGGACTCTTTTGCTTGGCTGCGGGAAGCGCCACCCGGACGCTCTCGCCCTGGACGATGGGTATTCCGTTCGGCGTCGGCCAGCTTCTGGTCGCAGCCGTACTTCAGTTTCGGTACGGAGAACCTCTTGAATAAGCGTGGCAATAAGAAGGGCGCCTCTCCTCGGTTCGCTTACGACGGGCTGGACCGTGTCATACACGAACGCGCGCGTCTGAGCGTGCTCACGTCGCTCGTCACTCACTCGAGAGGATTGCTGTTCGGCGACCTGAAACAGCTGTGTGCGTTGACCGACGGCAATCTCAACCGGCATTTGCAGGTGCTCGAAGAAGCAAGGCTGATCGCAATCACGAAGGGCATCCAGAATAATCGGCCGCAGACTTTTTGTCGTATCACCGCGTTGGGGCGCAAGCGCTATATCGAGTACCTCTCGGTACTCGAGCAAGTGCTGGTGGATGCGGCAACCGCCGTCAGATCGGAATGGAGCGCGAAAGAGGCGACTTGAGCATTAGTGGACGTGTAGAGTGACCGGATTCGCTCACCTGGAGTTCCCGTGGGTCGGATTCTCGTTCGCGGCCTGCGCCATGATCCATGGCATCGTCGCGTGCGTTGCCGCGAGCGTGCGGATTCGGCCCTCGCGGCTCGCGACGCGAGACCTGCCGCCGGTGACGATTTTAAAGCCCCTCTGTGGGGCCGAGCCGGAAACGTACGAATGCCTGCGGTCTTTCTGCGATCAGGCTTATCCGGAGTTTCAAGTGATCTTCGGCGTGTGTGATTCGAACGACCCGGCGCTGGCCATCGTGCATCGATTGCAAAGGGAATTTCCGCGGCGCGACTTGGGCCTCGCGATCGATCGCCGGCAGCACGGCAGCAATCGCAAAGTGAGCAATCTCATCAACATGATGCCGCTCGCGCGCCATGAGTTTCTGGTGCTGTCCGACAGCGATGTGCAGGTGGAGCGCGATTATCTCGCCAGGGTCGTAGCGCCGCTTCACGATGGCGGCGTGGGCATCGTCACGTGCGCCTATCGAGGGCGGCCGCGCCGAGGTTTGTGGTCGCTCCTGGGAGCCTCGTTCATCAATGAATGGTTCATGCCGTCGGTACGGGTGGCGGCGATGGCCGGCTCGCGATCTTTTGCGTTCGGCTCAACCATAGCGATACGACGCGAAACGCTCGCGAGCATCGGCGGTTTCGCATCGATTGCCGATCAATTGGCCGACGATTATCGGCTGGGAGAGTTGACCCACCGCCGGGGACTGCGCACGGTGCTCTCCGACGTCGTGGTCGACGTCTGCGTGGCCGAGCCCAGCTTCGGGGATCTCGTGCGGCACGAGCTCCGGTGGCTGCGTACGATTCGCGCGCTGCGGCCGATGGGGTACGCGTTTACCTTCATCACGTTCGGGATGCCCGTGGCCGCATTGGGAGTCCTGCTGGCCGGCGGTGCGGCGGCAGCCGTCGGCATGCTGTCGATAACCGCACTCGCGCGCGTCGTGCTACATTTATTGGCGCGCCGGCCGGGTTCCCCCGTATGGCAGCTCGCAATATTGCCGCTGAGAGACATGCTGAGCTTGGCGCTTTGGGGTTGGAGTTTCGTTACGCGCCGGGTGCAGTGGCGTGAGGTTCGTTACCGCGTGACTCGTGATGGATCGGTCCAGCCCGTCGTGAGGATTTGACGCAATGAAACCCAATGCAAAAGTTCTTGATCGTCACTGCCGATGACTTCGGACTGCACGAAGCCGTCAACGAGGCGGTTGAGCAGGCGAGCCGGGCCGGGATTCTGACGGCGGCAAGTCTGATGGTGGCGGCGCCGGCCGCTGCCGACGCGATTCGGCGCGCGCGCGAGCTGCCGAGCTTGCGTGTAGGTCTGCATCTAGTCCTTGCGGACGGCAGCGCAATGCTGACGCCCGATCTCATCCCGGCTCTCACCGACGGGTCCGGCCGCATGAACAGCCGGATGTTCGTCAACGGCGTACGTTTCTTCGCGTTTCCCGGGGTGCGCAGACAGCTGGAGGCGGAGATCCGCGCACAATTTTCGGCGTTCGCGCGTACCGGCCTGACTCTCGATCACGTGAATGTGCACAAGCATTTCCATCTGCATCCAACCCTGCTGGAGATGCTGCTCCGAATCGGCCGCGACTACGGCGTCAGGGCGGTGAGGGTGCCCGATGAGCCCCTTTGGTTCGCGGCGCGGGCCGGCCATCGGTTCTCAGGCGCCAATGCCGCGCTGCTGGCTCCGTGGATTGCGCTCATGAAGCGTCGATTGCGCTTGGCGCAAGTGCCGTATAACGACCGCATATTCGGCGTCGCGGCGAGCGGCGCCATGGACGAGGCGAAGCTGCTCGCGATTCTCGAGCGGCTGCCGCAGGGCGTGACGGAAATCTATCTTCACCCCGCCACCGAGTCCGGAAGCGCGATCGCTTCGTCGATGAGCAAGTATCGCCATGCCGAAGAGCTGGCCGCGCTGTTGAGCCCGCGCGTCCGTGCCGCCGTCGCGGCCGCCGGCATCGGCCTTGGCGGCTTCGCGGATGCGCTGCGCGCGCGCCGTCTGCATGCGGCGTGACATTCGCGAGGCCCCTAGGCCGCGCGGCCATTGGCCGAAAACCCCGGACCATGGTGCCGTGGCCGGCGGCGTGATGCTGACTACACCTGCAGGTGTCCCAACGGAATTCGGGCCGTGCGCTTGACCGTGGCGAGCACCACGCTCGACTGCAGGTCGCGAACATTGGGCACTCTGATGAGCTTCTTGAGCACCACGTTGCTCAGCGCATCCAAATCCTTGCCGTAGACCTCCAGGATGAAGTCATAGCTTCCGGTCATCGCGAAACACTTGGTGACCTCGTCCATGAGCAGAATTTCCTTCTCGAACCTCGCCACTGTTTCGTCGGTGTGCTCGGTCAATTTGACCTGGACGATGGCGAGCACTCCGAGACCGATGCGCGCGGGATTGAGGATGGCCGCATACCCTTCGATGGCGCCGCTCGACTCCAGTGCCTTGATTCGCCGCGCACAGGGAGTGGCCGACAACCCGATGGCCTCGGCAAGTTCCACCACGGATAGACGGCCGTCGCGCTGCAAGGCAGAAAGTATCCTGGCGTCAAAGCGATCAATCTCCATGGTTTAGCTCCAAAAGACCCAGATGTTAGTGACTATCACCAAGAAGTATGCCTTTTTGGAGCAATTTTAGCGATTCTAGTTGATGGGTGTGGACTAGCCTTAGCTCGTCCACAGGCAGCGAGATCGCCATGAATGCAAGTCCCAAGCTAGTCCGGGAGATGCCTGGGCTCGGCTCCCTCGATTGGCGCGCGGTGCTGCGTCAAATCGCCACGTCGCGCGCGCTCGATGACCTTGAAGAATGGACTCTCCTGCCGGGACGCAAGGTCCTCTATCAGTTCTCGGCCCGCGGACACGAGCTCACGCAGGTGTTGCTGGCCAATCAGCTCACCGGATCTCGAGACGGGGTGGGCGCCTACTACCGATCGCGACCCTTGCTACTGAGCTTGGGTTTACGGCTCGAGGACGCTCTGGCGTCAACCATGATGCGCGCCGGCGGGATGAGCGACGGGCGCGATATCGGCGTGGTGTTCAATCTGCCGCGGCAATCCGGTGCCTGTGTGCTGCCCGTGTGCGGCGGAGTGGGCACTCAATACACCCCCGCCGTGGGTTGGGCACAGGCCCTGCGCTACCGCGGAACGGTGCTCGGCGACAAGGAATGCGAGACCAGCATCGCCGTTGCGCACGGCGGAGATGCCTCGACGGCCACGAACGGCTTCTGGGCCGCCCTCAATATCGCGACGACCGAACGGCTGCCGCTTCTATTCTTCATCGAGGACAACGGCTACGGCATTTCGGTGCCTTCGCGGCAGCAGACTCCGGACGGCAACATCGCGAGGAACCTCGCGGGCTTTCGAGGACTTCGTGTGCTCGACGGAGATGCCTCAGACCCGATGGCTGCGGCGGCGCTCATTGAAAATGCCGTCACGAGCGTTCGATCGGGCGGGGGCCCGACATTGATCAGATTGGTGGTGCCGCGGCTTTCCGGGCACTCGGGACAGGACACTCAAACATATAAGAGCGCAGGCGAAATCGCCGCCGAGAAAGCGCACGATCCACTCTTGAAGCTGCACGCTCAGCTGGTGCCGAACGTCGTCTCCGCTGCCGATTGGGATCTCGAGATCGCGCAGGGCCGCCAGGCCGTCGCGGACGCGCTCGATGCCGTCGAACGGCGGAGTGCTCCCGATCCTGGGCGGGTTCGACGCTATCTGTTTTCGGAAGTCGCAGCCGACGGCTCCATTGAATTGCAGCAGCAGGGCGGAACGTACGCCGAGGGCGTGGTGCCCTCGCCGGGCACTCTGCATGCAAGTCCGCAAGGTCCGCGCATCAATCTGGTCACCGCGGTGCGCCGCACGCTCGAGCATGAGCTTGCCGTCAACCCTCGAATGCTCATCTTCGGCGAGGACGTGGGCCGCAAAGGCGGCGTGCACGCGGCGACTCTCGGCTTGCAGGAGAAATTTGGAACGGAGCGCGTCTTCGACACCAGTCTTTCCGAGGAAGGCATCATCGGCCGCGCGGTCGGCATGGCCGCCGCCGGACTCATGCCGGTGCCGGAAATTCAATTTCGAAAGTATGCGGATCCTGCCGCAGAGCAGCTCAACGACTGCGGAACCATGCGCTGGCGAACCGTGAATCGATTCGCCGCACCGATGGTGGTGCGCATCCCCGGAGGTTATTTCAAATGCGGTGATCCCTGGCACAGCCAATCCAACGAGGTGCAGTGGGTGCACGGGCTGGGTTGGCGCGTGGCGATGCCCTCGAACGCCCAGGATGCGGTGGGACTGCTGCGAAGCGCCCTGCGCGGCAATGACCCGACGATTTTCTTCGAACATCGATCGCTGCTCGACGGCGGCTGGGCGCGGCGCGCATACCCCGGCGACGAGTTCGTGGTGCAGTTCGGCAAGGCCAGCGTGCTGCGTGAAGGCACGACACTGTCCGTGATCAGTTGGGGTGCCATGGTCGAACGTTGCGAGAAGGCCATCATCAACACCGGAATCTCCGCCGACCTCTTGGACTTGCGGACCCTGTCGCCCTGGGATCGTGACGCGACGCTGGCATCGGTGCGCAAGACTCGCCGCTGCCTGATCGTTCATGAAGACACCATGACCGCCGGCTTCGGCGCGGAGATTGCGGCGGTGATCGCCAAGGACGCGTTCTTCGACCTCGACGCGCCGATTGAACGGCTCGCCATGCCGGATGTTCCCAGTCCCCATAGCCCGGTGCTGCTCGACGAAGTCCTGCCGAACGTCGAAACCATTTCTCAGGCAATCATAGCTCTGGCTCAAATCTAATCTGGCTGAAATCTCATGTCCGACCTAGCCGACGTGTTGGTCCCGCCCAACGAGGAAGGAACCCGCGCCACCGTGTTGCGGTGGTGCAAGGCTGTGGGGGACACGGTCGTCAAGGATGAACCCCTGGTGGAGCTCGAGACCGACAAGGTTACAGTGGAAATCCCGGCGCCCGGCGACGGCACCTTGATCGAAGTGCTCAAGCAGGTGAATGCCGAGGTGAATCCGGATGAGGTGCTCGCGCGCCTGAGTCTCAGCGGCGATTCAACGGCGCCGCAAGCTGCAGCGTCGTCGACGGCAACCGAGACGCCTGCCGGGGCGCCGACGGTTTCCGAGGCGCGCGACTTGCGCAAGCCGTTGAGTCCCGCGGTGCGGGGGCTGCTCAAGGAACATTCAATTGCCGCCGGCGACATCGAAGGCACGGGCCGCGATGGGCGCATCACGGCACAAGATGTGACTCGTCATGCGGCGGATGCGGGCGCCGAACTCGCGCCGGCGCGAGTGCCCGCACACGCGCCGATATCGCCGTCGGGCGGTACGCGGGTTCCACACACGGCGATTCGCCGGCGCGTGGCCGAGCACATGGCGCGCAGTCTCATGGAGGCGCCGCACGTCACCACCTTGTTCGAAGCGGATCTCACACGAGTACTGGCGCACCGGGCGCGCCACGCCGCGGAATTCGAATCTCGCGGCGCGCGCTTGACGCTGACCGCCTATTTCGTCGGCGCCTGCGCGCGGGCCTTGCGCGCCCACCGGGAAGTCAATGCCACCTTTCATCCCGAAGCGCTCGAGCTGCACGAGGACGTGAACATCGGCATCGGCACGGCTCTCGGCAACAAGGGGTTGATCGTGCCCGTGATCCATCGCGCTCAGGGACTGAACCTCTTCGGCACGGCACAGCGGCTCGGCCGGCTGGTGGAGGCCGCCCGCTCCGGCAGGCTTTCGCCCGAGGACGTACGCGGAGGCACCTTTACGATCTCGAACCACGGAGTGGGGGGCAGCCTACTTGCGGCGCCGATCGTCATCAATCAACCGCAGGTCGCGATCCTTGGCGTGGGTAAGGTAGAGCGCCGAGTGTGTGCGGTCGAGGTCGACGGTGTCGAGGCGATCAGCGTGCGCTCCATGTGCTACCTCACTCTTACCATCGACCACCGCGCTCTCGATGCCTTTCAAGCCAATGCCTTCCTGAGTTCGGTGGTCGCGACGCTCGAGCGGTGGCCCGCGGACGAGCCGTGAGTCCCCGTCCCGCCGAAACGCGTCGCCTGTAATTCTCAAATCACTGGTAGTCCTATGCGTTAGCATGGATCACCCGTGTCCGCGAGACCGTGCGATGTGTAACCTATTTGTAATGGCGATGCGTGCGAACCTCGCGAAACAGTTTTTGCGGCGTAACGCCGCCCTTGTCGCAGGTCTCGCCATGGTTGCCGGCATCGTTCACGCCCGGCAGGACTTGACGCCTCGTGTGCTCGATCTTCCCACCAGCAAGCAGTTGATGACACCCACTCCGGGTAATCCACGGCGCACCAACAGCTTGCCGATGTCGCTGGCAGTCTCGCCGGATCGTCGCTGGGTGGTGTCGTTGAATGCGGGCTACGGCACGTTCGAGTCGGGCTACATGCAATCGCTGGCCGTGCTCAATGTGCGCACGGGAGAAGTGAGGGATTTTCCCGATGCACGCACGCTGGTTGACATGAAGCAGACGTTCTTTTCGGGGCTCGCGTTCAGCGCCGACGGCGCCTCGGTCTATGCGAGCCTCGCCTCCTCCAGCGATCCACGGGGCGATGGGGACAAGAAAACCGGCAACGGCATCGTCGTGTACGCATTCGCGGGGGGTGTGCTGACGCCCGAACGGTTTTTGCGCTTGCCTCCCGTGACCCTTGCAGCCGGACGTCGTACCAGCCTGCTGAGTAGCGACGATCGAACCGTCAGCCCCTATCCCGCGGCACTGGCGGTAGTGCCCGGTATACCTGAGCGCCTGCTGGTCGCAGAAAACCTGTCCGATACGGTTGCAGTGCTGGATACGCACGCGGGAGCCGTCGCGAGGCGCTTCGATTTGTCGGTCAGCGAGAACGTGCCTGCGACCTATCCGATTGCGCTGGCCGTCACCAAGGACGGCAAGCGAGCCTTCGCAGCCTTGTGGAATGTCAGTGAGGTGGTGGAACTGGACCTCGTCGAAGGCACGGTGGTGCGCAATGTGAAGTTGATGAAACCGAGCGCAGCGACCGCGCCGGGGACACATCCGTGCGCGCTGCTGCTGGACGAGCGCGCGGGCGTGCTGTACGCGGCGCTGTCGAACCGCGATGCGGTGGCGGCGATCGAGATCGGCAACAGTGACCCGGTGCATCGGAAACTCGAGGTGAAGGGCTACTTCGACACGCGGCTGCCGGGACAGAGCTACTTCGGCGCGGAGCCGAGTGCGCTTGCCGAGAATGAAGATGGCTCGCGGCTGTACGCGGCGAACCTGGGATCGGACGCGGTGGCGGTATTCGACCCGCGCAGGTTGCGCCGGATGTCGCCGGGCCATGGCATGACCGAACCGATTGGGTTCGTGCCGACTGAGCTCATGCCGATGGCTCTGGCATCGGTTGACCGCACGTTGTACGTCGCAACCGCCAAAGGTCAGGGGACCGGTCCGAATGACATGGCGCAGCGCCCGACCGAAGCAACGAAGGGCAGGCGGCTGGTGACGCGCAGCTTTACGTACGCTCCGACGCTGCTGTACGGTTCCCTGGCGGCGCTCAAGGAGGCGGCGATTGAGTCCGAGCTGAAGGCATCGACGGCGGTGGTGCTCGAGTCGAACCGCATGAAGGCAGCGCGGGAGACGATTCAATTTGCCGATGGCGGCAGCCCGATAAAGCACGTGATCTACATTTTGAAGGAAAACCGCACGTACGACCAGGTACTTGGCGATCTGGCAAGAGACGGCAAGCCGGTTGGCAACGGCGACTCTGCGCTCACCATGTATGGAGCGGCGGTAACGCCCAACCAACACCTGCTGGCGCTGCAGTTCGGCGTGCTGGATAACTTCTTCGACTCCGGGGAGGTGTCGGGCGACGGCCATGTCTGGTCGACTGCCGGCATCGGCACGGACTACCTCGAGAAAACCTGGCAGCAGAACTACCGGAGCGAGCAGCGCACCTACGACTACGAGGGGATGGTAGCCGACGGTTATCCGCTGCTGCAGCACATACCGGATGTGTCCGAGCCGGCCAGTGGATATCTATGGACGAACTTTGCGGCTCATGGCAAAACGATCTATCACTTCGCCGAATACATCTCATCGATCTTCTGCGGCGATAAGAAAGTTCCGAAGCGTGTCGGCGATCCGAAACTCGGGGCCATGTCGGGCGGTGTAGCTCAGTGCGCGTCGCCCGCCATCGAGCCGGGCGGCTCGATTCCGGAGGAGTGGGGCGGCGGCACGAACCTGTGGCCGTGGGCCATTCCGCGATTGGCCGACAATATCGCAACCAAGCCTGAGCTCGTGGGCCACTTCGCGCCGGAGTCGCCGGATTTCAATCTGCGTGTTCCCGACCAGATTCGCGCCAATGTGTTTCTTCGGCATTTCGAGCGATGGAAGCGCGATCGCGGAGCCGGCAATGACACGATGCCCAATTACATCCAATTGCGGCTGCCCAATGACCACACAGAGGGGACCAAGGTTGGCGGTCCCACCCCGAAGTCGTCCGTTGCCGACAATGACCTGGCCGTCGGCCGTGTGGTGGAAGCGATCTCGCACTCGGCGTTCTGGAACGATACGGCGATACTGATTCTGGAAGACGATGCGCAGGCCGGAGCGGATCACGTGGACGCCCACCGGTCGCTCGGGATCGTGGTGAGCAAGTATGCGCCGCATCCGAAGGCAGGGGAGGCCGCCGTCGTGGATAGTCGATTCTATTCGACCGTGAGCATGCTGCGCACGATGGAGACTCTGCTGCAGGTGCCTCCGATGAACAACAACGATGCGTTCTGCTCGTTGATCTCCACGTTGTTTACCGGACCGGGCGATCAGCCGCCGTTCGTGGCGGACGTGTCGAATCGCGACAACGGCCTGATCTACGCGGCAAATACCGCGAAAGCGCCGGGCGCGGCGCAGTCCGAAAAAATGGACTTTCGCCATGCGGACCGCGCGGACCCGGGCAAGCTCAATCTGATTCTATGGCAGGACGCCATGGGCGCGCAGCCGCCGCCGGCGATGTTGCTGGCCAAGCGTTCGAGGATGAAAAAAGACGACGACTGAATCGACGCGGTGCGGTGTTGCGGGGAATTTGATCCGCGCGGCGCAAGTGCCCGCTTTGCATTGCAAGTACAAGCTGCCTGAAGACGCTCCGTTAGTGAGCGCTGGGATTTGCCGGACCCTTGCCGCGCAGTTCGCGGCGAATGATCTTTCCGGTCGCGGTCATCGGCAGGGACGGAACGAATTCAATTTGCCGTGGATACTCGTGCGCCGAGAGACGGGATTTGACGTGGTTCTGCAATTCACCCACCAGCAGCTCGGTTGCGTCGATGCCGTCGTGCAATACGATGAAAGCTTTTACGATTTCCGTTCGCAGTGGGTTCGGTACTCCGATAACCGCCGCAAGCCGCACAACAGGGTGGCCGAGCAGGCAATCTTCCACCTCGCCCGGACCAATGCGGTACCCGCCGCTGGTAATCACGTCGTCGTCGCGACTGATGAATCGAATCTGCCCCTCGGCATCGCATTCTCCCAGATCGCCCGTCAGCAGCCAGTTGCCCACGAACTTGCCCGCGGTAGCCGCTTCGTTGTGCCAATAGCGGAGGAACATGACCGGGTCAGGGCGCTGCACGGCGATATTGCCGGCGACGCCCGTGGGCGCGACGCGACCCTCGGCATCGACGATGGCGACGCGGTGGCCCGGGACCGCCCTGCCCATTCGTCCCGGGTGCGCACGCATGATTCGCCCACAGGAGGAGATGACCATGTTGCATTCCGTCTGGCCATAGAACTCATTGATCGTCAGCCCGAATGTCCGGCGCCCCCAGTCGAGCAGTTCGCGGCCGAGGGATTCTCCGCCGCTTGCAATACTTCGCATGTTGAGGCGCCAGCGCGCTCGGGGATTAGGTACGGAGCGCAACATTTTCAAAGCCGTGGGCGGTAGAAACGCATTGCGCACGCCCAGATCATCGATCAATTGGAACGCTGCTTCTGGGT
>Ga0137407_10002469_pt1 | contig 12150 bp, 12 predicted proteins | sample CZOMad2_2_16fung_FD_108410 | JGI IMG/M metagenome (GOLD analysis project Ga0137407, IMG submission 108410) | Vadose zone soil fungal communities from Angelo Coast Range Reserve, California, USA - CZOMad2_2_16fungal (Illumina Assembly) | ecosystem: Environmental > Terrestrial > Soil > Vadose...
AAGCCATCTCACTACATTAGGAGGGCAACATGGCCAAGAAAGCTAAGAAGGCAAAGAAAGCGAAGAGCGCAGTGAAGAAGACTGCGAAGAAGACCCGCAAGGTCGCTAAGAAGAAGAAGTAAATCTCGCTTGAAGAAAATTGCCGGCGGCTTGATGCCGGCACGTCACACGAGCCTTCCGAACAGTTTGCTTCCTAAAGGCAGATTTTGAAAGATCGGCTCTTGTCGACGAAAGAGGGTGTCGGCGAGACATCAGGTCAAACGGCTGGATCGTTATTTCGAAAGAGCTCGCTCACTCGAAAACCGGTCCGGCAGAAGAAAACAGGTTTTCTTCGTTCGGTGTGGATCCCAGCGGTCCGCAGTTTCACGGGCTCCAAAACTCCAAGTGGGTTTTGAAAGCTCGAAGTGAAATCTGGTCCTGACGTGTTCGCCGACGCCCTCGTTCCCATCCGGTGCCGCTAGCGCCCCGGGGTACCGATTTCCGAAAATCCAACATCAATACCACTGTTTGGACCGCGCCGTTTGGTGAGCAACTGCATCGTGTCCCGGACGCGGTGCAGCGTGCTTGACGCCGCGCCGCAGAGCCGGGACCCCACATTTCCATCGCGCAGCCATAGGCCCCAGATCAGCAGCGCACCACGCCGCAGTAGCGGCGTACTGCACAGCATCCGGGGCACGAGACCGCTCCTAATGGTTATCGTTTCGCGAAATGGCAGGGTAAACCGAATTCCGCGAACCAATGAAAATCCCTTTGGAACAAGCATTCTCTTGATTCCACGGACACGCGCGCCGGCAAACCGTTTACGCCGGATTCATCGCGATGCTTAAACTGTCCTTCAAATTTGATCGGTCATGATCATTTCCAACCGGCGAGCGCTTCGATCGCGCGTTGGAATGACGGGACGTTTTTACAACTGGACGGGGGCCGCGCTCGGGACAGGGGCCGGCCAAGAAAAACAAAACGGGGATGAACAGATGTTTCATGGGCTTTTCGATCTGGATAACGCGGCGCCGGTGGAAGCAAGCGCGATCCCGGACGTGCTCTTCGAGCGCGGGCTCTACTGGGCAAGCGGCCGCTCCGGCGTCGTCAACCTGGTCGCCGCGCATAAATGGTTCAATCTCGCAGCCGTGAAAGGCCGCGCTGACGCCATCCGGATGCGCCGCGAGGTGGCCGAGCTGATGTCCGAGGTCGAGATCGCCACCGCCCAGCGCGAGGCCCGCGACTGGATGACGGCGCGCTAAGAGCGCCTCGGTCCGATCATCGCGAAGGCCAGGTCCAGTCCGGTGGCGTGCCATCCCTGACGATGGTTTCGCCGAGCTGTTTCTCCAGTACGATCTGCCTGCAATCGGCGTGAGCGGCAAGCGCGGACACGAGCGCACTGGCATGCGAGACCACTACCACCTGCGATCGCTTCGATGCTTGCACGATCAGGCGCGCCAGCGGCGGCAACAACTCCGGATGCAGGCTGGTTTCCGGTTCGTTGAGAACCATCAGCGCCGGTGGTCGCGGCGAGAGCAGGGCGGCGACGAGCAAAAGGTAGCGCAGAGTGCCGTCCGATAGCTCCGAGGCCTTGAGCGGACGGAGCAGGCCGTGCTGGCGCATTTCGATTTCGAAATATCCGTCGGTGCCACTCACTCCGACCCGCGCGCCAGAAAATGCATCGGCGATGGCGGCGTCCATGTCTTCAGCCGCGCCGATTTGGCGGATGGTTTGTACGGCGGCCGCAAGATCTGAGCCGTCGCTCGCCAGTACCGGGGTATAGGTACCGACCTGCGGCTTGCGCGACGGCGCATCCCGGTCGGTACGCAGATGGTCGTAGAACCGCCAGTCTCTCATCCGCTCCCGCAGCAGCAACAATTCCAAAGCTTCGCGCGGATCGCTGCAGTGGGTCATCATGCTGTCGAAGGACGCGAGGTGATGATAGGCCTCTCGCCATTCGCCATTGTCGTTTCGGATGCGCACATAAGGGCCGTTACGAATGGCAAATGCATTCGCCCGGCCCAGCCGTTCGCCGGTCCAAAGGCTTTCAACTTTGATCGCGGGATCGTTCAAGAATATTCCCGAATCGGCAGGCAGGCCGAGATCGATGGCGTAGCCATAATCCTCGCCGGAAAATCCGAGCTTTAAACTGATCGCATTCTTGCGAACCAGTCCTTGCACCGGCTGCGTGCCAGCTTTCATGGCGCGCGAAAATGCCTCCGGGCCCGCCCACAGCGTCGACTGCAGGCCTCCCTCGGCGGCCAACGACTGGATAATGCGCCCCTGGGCGATGTCGGCCAAAAGCTTCAGAGCACGATAGAGGCTTGACTTGCCGCTGCCATTGGCACCGGTCACGACGTTGAGCGCGCCGAGCGGCACTCTGATGTCGCGCAGAGAGCGATAGCCGGCGATGGCAAGTCTCGTCATCATCGCCCGAGGTTGTCACCCATGTTTGGTCTTCTGCAGGAAGCGCTTCTTGGCAAAGGCCTTGCCGGAACCTGACTTGAAATACCGCTCCAGCCCGCGAGCAGTCGCTTCATCCATTACAGCGATGTACGAGCAAAGAATGACAGGCAGGTACTTGCGCGTTGAGGCAACAGAACCTTCCTGATGGGAAGAAAAACGGCGGCGAAGATCATTCGTCGAACCGACGTAAATGTCGCCACTGCTGAGCTCAAGAAAGTAAACGTACCACAATCGGCAGCAGTCTCCCTACGCTCCTGACGGAGCTTCGGGAGACACCCTTCGCCCTGTCGGTCTTGGGTGGCGTGCCACCCGAAGCCCGCTAGGGCGAAGGGTGGCGGAGCCGGAGGGATTCGAACCCTCGATAGGGCTTTACAACCCTATAACGGTTTAGCAAACCGCCGCCTTCAGCCACTCGGCCACAGCTCCGTTGTGGGCCGATATGCCCGACACAGGGGCGAGCCGCAAGCTGCAGTTTGAAGGTGCCGAATTCCGCGCGGTTTGGGCCCGGCATGACGTCGGCATTGGCTCTCGATCGGTGATGGCGTGCTATTTGTGCAACATCCCTCCAAAAACAGCCGCCCGGCGACTTCCCCAAGCCGTCTTTATGTTGCGTGTGCAAGGAGCTTCGGTTTCTCTGGCGCCGCGACGGAGGGGGGCAACCCGAGGTCGTCCCGTTCTTAGGTGGGTCGCTTACATTCCTGGCAAGAATGCGGGAGTCGGCGAGGGCGCTAAGAGGCTGAGCAGTGTTCCGGGGGCCGTATCCGGGGACGAGGGGAACCTGCTCAGCACTCACGGGTAAAGCGCCAGTGGGCGCCGAGCATTCTTCGTCAAGCTTGCACCAAGTTTCCGGCCGCGCCCACGCGCGATATCCCAAGGTGAAGGGAACACGCGCGGCGTGCGAGCCTAGCGAAGCAGGATCAGTTCGGCGATCGCGGCTGCCGATTCAACGAAGCTTTGTGGGCATTCATCGGCCGCTAGCTTGAGCAGGCGCTGCGCCTCTTTTTTGTTTTTCTTCAGCAGCGCAAGTTCTCCGCTATAAAAATTGGCCTCGCAGGTTTGCGAAAGCTTGGTCTTCGGATCGGTATCGAAGGCGACGCCGAAGGTTTGTTCGGTGTTGAGTTGGCCAAGGAAGTGGCGAATCACCGGAGCGGGCCACACCGTCATGTCCAGTTGCTTGGCGGCTTCCGCCAAATGGCTCAGTGCATTGGTGCGCCGCTCGGCCAAGTCCCGCCATATCGCGGCATAAGCGTCCTTCGGGTTGAGCTCGGCTGCTTTCTTGAAATCGGCCGCCGCGTCCGCGGTGTGGCCGCCGACGACATAATAGGAGACGCCCCGATTGAAGTAGGCGGTGGCGTCCTCGGCGTCGAGCTTAATCGATTTGGTGAAGTCTTCCACTGCAGCCGGGTTGTTGCCCGTCATGTACGACAGCCGGCCGCGGGTGAAGTAAGCCAGCGCATAGTTCGGGTCGAGCCGGAGCGATTCGTTCATGTCGGCCATGGCGCGGGCGAGGTCGCCCCTGATTTTGTACAAATCGCCGCGGGCGAAGAAGACGAGCGCATAGGTAGGGTCGAGCCTGATCGACTCATTCAGGTCGGCCAGGGCACGGTCGAAGTCACCCTTGCTCTTGTACAAATTGCCCCGCTGGGCAAAAGCCCAGGCGTTTTTCGGATCGAGGCGGATTGCCTCGTTGAAGTCGCCGAAGGCGCGCTCGAAGTCGGACTTGCTCAGGTAGGCGTTGCCACGGTTGAGGTAAGCGGGGGCGTAACGGCTGTTTGCCCGGATGGCTTCGTTGCAATCCGACAATGCGCGATCCGGATCCTTCTTGGCCCACCACCATCCGCATCGGTTGCTGAATGCGGTTGCTCGGTTTGGTGCCGTCGCCTTGGGATCATCGAGCACGCGGCCGCACGCCGCGATGCCTTCATCGGCCTTGCTGATCTCTCCGATAAACTTGCAATGCTCGAGATCGCCTTGGCTGTCGGCTAGAAGCGTACTCGAGAGCGCAAACGATGTCGCCAAGGCAGCAAGGAGCACTGAAAAACGCATATTTCCTCCCGTCGCAACCAACGGTTCAATTTGATCCGACTACCTACGTTGGCAGGCGGCCGTCGTGCAACATCCTTGCAGCGAAAGGGCGGCGTGCAGGGATGATCGGTCAGCCCGGACGGCCAGTGATCCCGGGATAGGGTCGAACAAACCCCAAATCAATCCACAGGCCGCGCTGCCGCTATTGTCTGCAGGTCTCGGCCCACGATGGGGGTGCCAGTCCGATGACGCTCTTTGACTTTTTTGTGTTTGTCTTGTTGAGCTTAGCCGAGCTTTAAGTGACGCTAATTCAGGCAATCCTCGCCTCACGATGCTATGATTCGGCGCGTTCGCGGGTACCGCAAAGAGCTGCCCGAAATGCGGAGCGTTACAGCGACAAACCAGCCTCAGTGAGTTGTGATGGAAATCCCGCGCAACACGCTAGAGAAGATGAAATATTCAGAAAAACAGCAGCTTAGTTATATTTCGGATCGAGGGGAGGGGTGTGCATATTTGCAACACCCGCCGGAAAAACAGCTCCGATCAAGTTTCACATCCCAAGTTTAAATTGCCTTTTGGTTCGTGAGCAGCAACTCTTCGTTCAAGAATTAGGCATGTTGAGTTCGTCGTGCCGGGGATGTTCGCGGGCGAAACTTAGTGTGTCCATCGGACGGGCAAGGATTCGCGTTTCACAGCACTAAATAGGGGGACACATGAGATTCAACTTTAAGGCTCTTCTAGCAGCAGCGGGTGTGGCCGCCTTCGCATTTTCGCCGGCGAACGCATATGAGGGAGGTGCTGCGCAGACGAAGTCAGGCTCGTTCATCGGAGCCAGCGCCGGCATGCCGCCGCCCGGCATCTACATGTTCAACCAGGTATTCACCTATCAGTCGAACCTTGTCGGGCCGGGAGTCAACACTGCGCTTGGTGGTAATACCAGAGTTGGAGTGCAGGCGGCGGTTGACGTCCAGGGCTTCATTTTCGTTCCGGGCTGGACCTTCCTCGGGGCGACTTATGACGCCCTCATCGTGCAGCCATTTGTCATGAGCAGTGTCGGCGCGCCGGTTAACGCTCAATCAAGCGGAGCGTTTAACACCTACTTCGTCCCGGTCGAATTAACGTGGAAGCTCGGGACCAGCGGTTTCGTCGCGAAAGCGGGCCTTGCTTTCTACGCGCCCACCGGGACCATTCAGGGCCCGGCTGGCATTTCCAACCACGGCGTTCCATTTTTTACTTTCCAGCCTGAATTCGCAATCTCATATCTGGCGAATGGCTGGAACCTGACCGCCTTCCTGTATGAAGAGTTCAATACGGCGAACACCAGGGATCGCTACACGAACGGCGACATCTTCCATTTGGACTTCACTGCCACCAAGACGATCGGAAAGTGGACGTTCGGTCCGGTGGGTTATTACGTAGCGCAGGTTACGGATGACAAATGTCCGGTCGGCGTATGTACTGCAACTCACCCGGGCGTTGTAACCCCCACCGGTGTCATCATCGGCAATGCCCAGCGGTTCCAAGTCTTCGCCCTCGGCGGACTCGTGGAGTATAACTTCGGAGCGGCGAGCTTCTCGGTGTGGGCGACCCAGGAGATCATGGCGAAAGCCTCTAACGCTGCCGCGCTGGCTCTGACCAGAGAGGACTTCTCTCTGATCACCAGGGGTTCGACGGTGTTTGCCACCCTCAGCTATCGCCTCTGGGCGCCTGAGGAGCCGCCGAAGCCCGCCATGTTCCGCAAATAACGAAGTACTGACGTAACGTTAGTCCCCCTTCCGATAGGCATCTATCGGGAGGGGGATTTTCTTTGGCTATAGCTGATTCAATAAAAGGCGTATCCGCTCCGACCGTCTCAAGCGGAGCGTGCAACCGGTAGGCGGACAAACGAACTTATTCGATGCTGCCGCGATGCAGGTCAGCCTCGATCTGCAGCCGGGACCCGCCGCCGAAGCGCGCGCGGTAGACCTGCAAATTCTCCATGATCCGCTGCACGTAGTTCCTGGTTTCGGAGAACGGGATTAGTTCGACCCAGTCGACCGCGTCGACCTTGGGATCGCGCGGGTCACCGTAGCGATCGACCCACTTTTTGACGCTGCCCCGCCCGGCATTGTAGGCCGCAAACGTCAGGACATAGGAGCCGCGGTAATCCTCGATCAGGCCGCCAAGCTCGGCCGCCCCCAGTGCCGCGTTATAGACCGGATCGGTCTTCAGCCGGCCGAGGTCGAAGCTCGCGCCGTATTTCTTGCAAACATATTTGCCGGCATCCGGCGTCACCTGCATCAACCCGTAGGCTTGCGCCGGCGAGACCACGGATGGATTGAAGGCGCTCTCCTGGCGTGCAATCGCGTACACGATGCTCTGCTCGACATCGGGCCCGATCGACCTGAAGGGTGGAATTCCCGTCACCGGATAGGCGTAATAGTCGAACGACAGCCCGCGATTGAGCGCGGCCTTGCCCATCAGCAGCATACCGCGCGCATCGCTATTGCGGGACGCGAGTTCGCCAAGCCCCACCAGCGCATCGGGATCGCCGTTTTCGCCCATGTCGCCAAAAATCGGGATGGCGATGTCGCGCTCGTCGAGTTCGTACAATAGCTGCACCGCGCGGACAATTTCGAGCCGTTCGACCGCACGCCCGCGCGCCGCGGGCACACCATTCAATTCGATCTGTGGCAGGCCCAGTTTGGCGCGCGCCAATTGGCCATAATAGCTCGTCGAATGTTCCGCGGCCGCTGCATAAGCGGTGCGGGCCTCCTGGGAGCGGCCCGCGGCTTCCGCGGCGCGGCCCTGCCAATAGCCGGCCCGCGCCAGCGTGGTCGGGTTGGTGCTGCCGACGCCGATGCGCGCGAAATGTTGCGCAGCGGTCGACGCGTCGCGCAGAAAGCGCAGCGCGATCCAGCCCGCGGTGAATTCCTGCTCGGTTTTGTAGATATCGCGGGCAGGCAGCGCGGCGTCGCGCGCGATCAGGTAGCCGGTACGGTGCTCGCCGACGTCGACCATTTTGCGCGACAGCAGCCGTCGTTCGATCCACCATTCGTCCAGATTGTAGAGGCGGCCGGGGTCCTTCGGCGCGCTCATCATGAGCTGGGCGGCTTCAGTGAATTTCTCCTCCCTGCGCAGGAGCTGGATCTTGCTGAAGATGTAGCCGGGATCGCCGTGCAATTCGCGCGGAACGGCGTCGAGCGTTGCGCGGGTGTTGGAAGCCTTGCGGTATGCCGCGATACGGGCTTTGGCGAGCGCGACCTCGCTGCTGCCAAGGCGCTTTGCGGCGCGCATCGCAACCTCGTGCTCACTGCCGTATAGCATCAGGTCCATTCTGGCCTTGTGATCGCCCGGCGTCAGCAGCGCCCCGAACAGATCGAGCGCCGTGCTCTCGGTATCCTCCGACATGGCATCGTTACGCCAAGCATCCCGCACCAGACGCTGTGCATTGGCGCGATCGCCGCGGGCGATCATGACCCGCGCCAGGGAGAACTTGCCCTTGGCCGACAGCGGCGATTCGTTCTCGAACCATGCCCAGACGGTCGCATCGTCGCGGTGGTCGTCCCACAGTGCCGCCTCAAGGCGCCTGCGCAGGAAGCTCTGCGAAGGCCAGCTCGGATTGGCGGTTATGAAGGCGCGATAGCGTTCGACCGACGCGCCGTTGTCGTCGCTGCGCAGGATGATCCACTCCGCAAGTTTCCTGGCCACCGGATCCGAAATGGCCGCCGCAGCCTGGGCGGCATCTGCCGCCTTGTGCTTGCGCACCAGCTCGATGACGTTCTCCAGCGTGTCCCGATCGGCCTGCGAGGTCGACGACGTCGCGGTGACCGCAGCCGGGGTCGCTGGTTTGCGCGCCATTGGCGGTGGCAAAGCCGCGTGCTGGCGTGTCGCGGGAGCAATCGCGGGGGCCGGCACGGCATGGGCCGCGGTACTTGTCGCGGATGTGTTGGTGGATGGGTTCTTGGGCACGACGTTGCGCGCAATCGGCCGCGGCTTCGGCAGCGGAATTTTGGATTTCGCAGAGGCATTCCCCGCAAACGCCGATAATCCGGCGGCCAGCATCAGGGTTGTCACCATTGCCGTCGATTGCAACGCGGTGGCGCGGGCGGACTTGATCACGGCGCTCCTTTGAGGCGAATCACGGACGGCGGTGGAGCTAGGTCTATTTGATTGAATATGTGGAAAAAATACCAAACTACGTTGGCGTCCGATGTCTGCGCCTTCACCGCGGCAAAATCGCGGCTTGAGCATGATCCAGAGCCGAAATGGCGGCCTTCGCGCAATTGGGAACTGGTTTCCCCTCGCTCGCGCCAAACGGTTGCGTTTGCGGAGATCACGCTCCAAACAAAGAGGTAAGATCATGATCCCCATTCAATCTAAGGCCGCAAACCCGGAGAGGGACTCGGGCTTTAGGGGTCTCGCTCAGGCCTTTCGCCTGGGCGTCGGACCCGGTATGAATTGGTCATTCAAGTGGCGATAGGCCGGAAGGCCTGAGCGTTCGGAGGAAGTCCATGGCAGCCAAGACGAATTTCCGGGGATCGTTCACCGCCTTGGTCACGCCCTTCAAAAACGGCTCGCTCGATGAAGCTGCTTTTCGCGGCCTGGTGAGCTGGCAGATCGCCGAGGGAACCCACGGCCTGGTGCCGGTCGGCACCACCGGTGAAAGTCCGACGGTGAGCCACGATGAGCACAAGCGTATCGTCGAATGGTGCATCGACGAATCGGCTGGCCGGGTTCCCGTGATCGCGGGCGCGGGTTCTAATTCGACCAGGGAGGCCATTGAACTCGCGCAGCACGCCGAGAAGGCGGGCGCGGCCGCGGTGCTGGTGGTGACGCCTTATTATAACAAGCCGACCCAGGAGGGCATGTACCAGCACTTCAAGGCGATCAACGACGCGATCGGGATTCCGATCGTCATCTATAATATCCCGCCACGGTCGGTGATCGACATGAGCGTCGACACCATGGCGCGGCTGTTCGAACTCACGAACATCGCTGGCGTCAAGGACGCAACCGCGAGCATGGTGCGGGTTTCGCAGCAGCGCGCGCGGCTGGGCGAGGAGTTCAACCAGTTGTCGGGCGAGGACGCCACGGTGCTTGGGTATATGGCTCATGGCGGTCACGGCTGCATTTCCGTGACTTCCAATGTCGCGCCTCGGCTGTGTTCGGAGTTTCATCTGGCCTGGCAGAAGGGTGATGTCGCCACCGCTCTCAAGCTCCACGACAAGCTGATGCCGCTGCACATCAATCTCTTCATCGAGTCCAACCCGTCGCCGGTGAAATACGCGCTGTCGCTGCTCGGCAAGATCGACGAGACGCTGCGTCTGCCGATGGTGCCGGTGTCCGAGCCCACCCGCGTGGCGGTGCGCAGCGCCATGGTGCATGCGGGGCTGATCAACTGAGTCCTCGACGGTGCCGCCGTGAGTGTTCCGGTTCGCCAAATTGAAGGGGAAGGTTTCCAGGTGCTCAAGGAGTTTCGCGATTTTGCGATGAGGGGCAACGTCGTCGACCTCGCAGTCGGTGTCATCATTGGCGCGGCCTTCAATAGCATCGTGACCTCGCTGGTGGGCGACATCATCATGCCGGTGATCGGCGCCGCCGGCGGGCTCGATTTTTCGAACTATTTCACCGGCCTATCGAAAGCTGTCACCGCGACCAATCTGGCGGACGCCAAAAAGCAAGGGGCGGTGCTGGCTTGGGGCAATTTTCTCACGCTGACGTTGAATTTCATCATCGTCGCGTTCGTGCTCTTCATCGTCATCCGTTTCATGAACCAGCTCAAGCGCAAGGACGAGGCCGCGTCGCCGCCCAAGCCGACCCGCCAGGAAGAGCTACTTACCGAGATTCGCGATCTCCTGAAAAAGGCTTGAAGTGGCCGAGAAGAAAGAACGCCCGATCAAGGTCGTTGCTGAAAATCGCAAGGCGCGCTTCAACTATGCGATCGAAGACACGGTCGAGGCGGGAATCGCGCTGACCGGCACCGAGGTCAAGTCGATCCGCAACGGCAAGACCACGATTGCGGAATCCTATGCCGATTCCAAGAACGGCGAGATATGGCTGATCAACGCCAATATTCCCGAATACCTGCAGGCCAACCGTTTCAATCACGAACCGAAGCGGCCGCGCAAACTGCTGTTGCACAAGAAGCAGATCAACCGCCTGATGGGCGCGGTCGACCGCGACGGCATGACGCTAATCCCGCTGAAGCTCTACTTCAACGAACGCGGTCGCGCCAAGCTCTTGCTCGCCGTGGCGAAGGGCAAGAAGTTGCACGACAAACGCGAGAGCGAGAAGAAGCGCGACTGGGGCAGGGAAAAGGGCCGCTTGCTGCGGGCGCGGGGATAGAGGCTGCACTATTTGTCATTGCGAGCCAACGGGTCGCGCGAACGCGCGCCCGATGATAAACTCCGCCAAGCAATCCAGCTTTTGGGACGAGAAAGGGATCGCTTCGTCGCAAAGCTCCTCGCGATGACGACCAACGGAGAATTGCACGATGAACCAGAAGGACCTGTTCGAAGTCGACTGGAGCAAGATTCCACCACCGATCGACGACGGCGCGGCAGCGCATCTGGTAGGAATGATGGTCCCGCCGATCAGCCTGGTTGCCACCAACGATTCGTCGGTGACGCTGTCGGCACTCCACGGGCGCATCGTGGTGTTCGCCTATCCCAGAACCGGTGAACCCGGCAAGATTTCGCTGGTCGATGATTGGGACATGATTCCCGGCGCGCGCGGCTGCACGCCGCAAACCTGCGCATTCCGCGACCTGTTCGCGGAATTAAGGTCCGCCGGTGCTGAGCATGTCTTCGGCCTGTCCAGCCAGAGCAACATCTACCAGACCGAGATGGCCTCACGGCTGCATCTGCCGTTTCCGGTGCTCTCGGACGAGAAGCTGGCACTGACGCGCGCCCTGAATCTACCGACCATGGAAGTGGCGGGCCTGACCCTGATCAAGCGGCTGGCGCTGGTCATCGATGACGCGCGCGTCAGCCACGTGTTCTACCCGGTGTTTCCGCCTGACCGGAATGCCGGGGATGTGCTGGCCTGGCTGAAGAGAAATCCGGTTTGACGGGCGCGGGGCGGGCCGTGCCCCGGACGCTGCGCAACGCGCTGCTCTTGCGGCGTGTTGCGCTGCTGATCCGGGGCCTATGTTCCGCGATGAAAGGGTCCCGGCTCTGCGGCGCAGCGTGAAGAACACTGCACCGCGTCCGGGACACAATCATCTCACCCCAAATCCGCGCGCACCCGGGCGAATACGCCGCGGAACATCTCGGGCGTCAGCACCCCCGTATTGGTGTTGTAGCGGGAGCAATGATAGCTGTCATAGAGGCTCACTGCGCCCGCCCTGTGGATTGCCCCGTGCGCGAATGACGCCGCAGAGCTGCGAAGACCGAGCGCCTTCACGGTTGATTCATGTGCCACCCGCCCAAGCGCCACGATCGCGCTCAGCCTTGGCATGGTCTCGATGGTTGCCGACAAGAAGGGCCGGCAAGCCTTGATCTCCACCGGCAGCGGCTTGTTCTGCGGCGGTACGCAACGTACCGCGTTGCTGATCCGGCAGTCGACCAGCGTCAACCCGTCATTGGGTCGCGCCTGGTAGACGCCCCTGGCAAAGCCGTATTCGATGAGGGTTGCGTAGAGCAGGTCGCCGGCGAAATCGCCGGTAAAGGGTCGGCCGGTGCGGTTAGCCCCCTGCAA
>Ga0137407_10002471_pt1 | contig 12135 bp, 12 predicted proteins | sample CZOMad2_2_16fung_FD_108410 | JGI IMG/M metagenome (GOLD analysis project Ga0137407, IMG submission 108410) | Vadose zone soil fungal communities from Angelo Coast Range Reserve, California, USA - CZOMad2_2_16fungal (Illumina Assembly) | ecosystem: Environmental > Terrestrial > Soil > Vadose...
GAGACACTCCGCGAGATGCACGGCGCGCCCCACTTCGCCGAGGCTTGCCCGCAGCGGCTCGACCTGTGCGTGCGCTTCGGAGATCCCCTCAAGAAGATCATCCATCTCGGCGATCTCCGCGCGGACCGTACGGACGAGCTCCTCCGGCCGGCCAGGCACCGGCGCCGCATTCCCGGACTCATCGGGCGACGCCAGCGCGCCAACTCGGCCCCCGATGGCGTCGACCAATCCGAAAAGGAGATCGATGCGCTCACGGTCGACGGGAGTGGTGCCGTCACGGCAGGGCGTGAGAACCTCTTCGATCGCATGCGCGCCGTCCCCGATCTCGCCTTGCTTGACGACCCGCGCGGCCCCCTTCAGAGTGTGGGCGAGGCGCAGGATCCCGGCGACGATCTCGGGACGGGCACCCTTTTCGAGGTCCAGGACTGCCCGACCCAGGTGATCCACGAGCTCGCGGGCTTCCACCCGGAAATATCGGTACGGATCCTGGGACATCCTCTACGCGCTCGCCTGCGGCTGGACGAGCCGCAACAGATCCCTGGACAGCGTCGCGAGCTGCGACGCCGTCTGCAGGGTCTGGTTCGAGCTCGCCTCTGTCTCCTTGGTCGCCTGCGCGGTGCTGGCTATCGCCAGGTTGACCTGCTCCACGGCGGTGGTCTGCTGCTTCGTCGAAAGCTCGATCTCGCGCGCAGCCTCCGTCGTGGTCGAGACGAGGTCCGCGATCTGCCTGAACGAGGTGGCCACCTCGCCGAACTGCCGGTTTCCGGCGTCCACGGTCTTCGATCCGGTTTCCGTCGCCATGACCGTCGTGTTGACCGCGCCTCGCACGTCTTCGATGAGACCGCGGATCTCGGTCGTCGAGCCCGCGACCCTGTCGGCGAGCTTGCGTATCTCGTCCGCCACGACGGCGAACCGCTTGCCGCTGTCCCCGGCTCCCGCGGCCTCGATCGTCGCGTTGATGGCCAGGATGTTCGTCTGCTCGGCGAGTTCCGACACGATGTCGAGGACCGCGCCGATCTGCTGCGACTTCTTCCCCAGCTCGAGCATGTGGCTCACGACGAGATCCACCTGCTTCCGGATGCTTGCGATCGAATCGGTCGCCTTTTCGACGGTGCCCGCACCGGAGCGCGCCGCCCCTACCGTCGCCTCCGCCACGGTGGCCACGCGCTGAGCGCTCTCCGCTATCTGACGCGACGTCGCGAGGAGCTCGCTGATCGTCGTGGTGATCTCGTTCATGGAGGTCGATGACTCCCTGGCCCCAGACGCCTGCTGGTTGGCGGCCGACTGGAGCTCCGTGGAGGAGCTCTGCACGTGACGGACCGCCGCGGCGATCTGCGCCGTCAGGGAGCGAGTGAGCAGGACGCCCGTGACGCTGACGAAAAGAAGGCACAGCAGGGTGCCGAAGACGATGGTCGATCGCGCACCGCTCGCCGCCGCCTCTACCTCGTCGCCGCGCAGCTTGAGCAGCTGCCGTTCCTCGTTATCCATCCGATCGAACACGCGGCGAATACCGTCCATGAGACGTTTCCCTTCACCGAGCTGCATGGTTGTCGCCGCCTGATCGAGGCCCGCACTCCGGCGCACGTCGATGATTCGCTTCAGCACGGCTAGACGTTCGGCAATCAGCGGCTCCGCCTCGTCGAGTCGTTTCTGCTGATTCGGGTTGTCGGCGGTCAGCTCACGCAGGTCCCTCACCAGCGCGGGGACGGAGCCCTCGGCCGACAGGTAGGGCTCGAGGTACGTCGGGTCGCCGGTGATGACGAACCCCCGTTGCCCGGTCTCCGCGTCTTTCATTTGGCTCAGCACGCCGGCGACGCGCTCCATGACGAGATGCGTGTGAGCCACAAGGTAACTCGTCTTCGTGAGTGCGTCGGTGCTCCGGTAGGCGACGACGCCGATTCCCAGGAGAAGCAGGAACGACATCGCGAACCCGGCCGCTATCTTTCTCCCAAACGTCCACATGACTTCTCTCCTTCCATCAGACGACCTGAAGCATCAGACTCCTGATCGCGTCGAGGAGTGAGGGGAGGTGAAGGATCGGCCTCGCGGCGTCCCCGGTCCCCGCGACCCGGTGCGCGACATCGCGACCGCCGTTCGCTCGATCGTCTTTCGCAATCGCCTGATCCGGGAGACGGAGGTGGCCGTCCAATCGATCGAACGCCAGACCGAGCCTCGTCTCCCCCGCCATCAGGACGAGCCACCGCGGCGCCCCGTCTCGCCCGTGGCCCAGCAACGCGCGAAGGTCATACACGGGAATCGCGACACCGCGAAACCCGGCCAGGCCCAGAAGCTCGGGCACCGGGCTCGGCAGAGGCGTGATCCTGCGGGCGGTGAAGAGCCCGGCGATCTCGACGAGGCGAATGGCGTAGGGATGGTCCCCGACGCGAATCGTCAGCAGATCTTCGAGCCTCGCCGTCTCGACCTGCTCGGCCGCCGCGAACGAGCGGTCGAAGGAGCGCCGGAGAGACTCCGCCCGGGTCGCGGTCGGGGAGTCGACTCCGATCATAAATCGCCTCCCATTGTGACTAGCTCCGCCCGGCAGAGCGCGATCAGCGTCTTCCGGCCGAACCCGCCGCCGAAGAGAAGAAGCCGCGACGGGTCTTCCCGCTCCAGCATGTCGAGCGCCTGGCCGAGTTCCCGCCGGGCCACATCGAGGTCGCCGGCCTTCCGGGCGAGCAGGCCCAGGTGCAGCCGCGGCATGGCAAACGTGCGGTCCAGATCGGCCGCCATCCTGCCATGGTCGGCGGCTCCCGCGCAGTCGCCCGCCCCCTCGCGGCACAGAGCGAGGACGTAGTGAGCGCCGGCGTTGAGCTCATCCATTCGCAGCAGGGTTCGGCAGGCTCCCTCGGCCTCGGCCAGTCGCCCGCCGTGTGTGAGCAGGACGGCCCGCAGCAGGAGGGCGTCCGCGCCTCGCGCGACGTCGAACGGCGATGCCTGGACCATGGAGAGCGCCTCGGAGAATCGCTCCCTCCGGAGAAGCTCGAGAACGGGCTCGAGATCGGACCGGGGGCCTGGAGCGACCGGCGCAACGAGGGACACCGCGTCCTGTCGCGACGATTCGGTGAGAATCTGGATGCGCTCCGACGCGCGCCGAATCGCGTTGATCCAGGTCTCGGGCGCGTCAAGAAAGCCCGGGATCGGGCCCGTCTCACGGGGGGTCGTGCGCGTCGCGAAAAGACCGGATTTCTGCTCGAGCGCTTCCTTCCTCTGGTAATAGAAGGTGCCGTGGGTGTGCCGCAGGTCGAAATCCGTGGAAAGTCCTCTGAGGGTCTCGGCGTGGCCGAGGAAGAAATACCCTCCCGGCGCGAGGGATCGCGTGATACGCGCGATGAGCGCCCGCGCCGCGGCCGGCGCGAAGTACATGATCACGTTTCTGCAGAAAATTACGTCGTAGGCCTCGGCTCGCCAGAATCCGGGATCGTCGTCCGCAAGGTTTCGCTCCTCGAACCTCACCGACCGACTGATACTGTCCGCGAGAGCGATGTCGCGACCTTCCGGATGGAACCACCCGCGCCGCCTCTCGGTCGGCGTCTCCCTCAGGGCCCATGCCGAGTAGCGAGCGCGCCGAGCCTTCTCGAGGGCCGCGGGGTTGACGTCGACACCGAGGATGGAGACTTCCCGCGAAGGGTCGAGCGCGGCCTCCTGCACGAGGATCGCGATCGAGTAGGCCTCCTCCCCCGAGGCGCACCCCGCGGAGAGAATTCGAAGCGGTGCTCCCGCCCTTCGATCGCGCGTCCTTTCCGGAAGCACGATTTCCGAGAACGCGCGGAATTGGGCGATGTTGCGAAAGAAGTACGTCTCCGGGACGGTGAGCTCCCGGGCGAGTGCGCTGAACTCCTCCCGCGGCGATTCCGCGTCGAGGCGGTCCAGGTATCTCCGACAGTTCTGCCCGCTCGCCTCCACCCGTCCGCGCAGCACGTCAGCGAGCGCGGCCGCCCTCGCCTCCTCGAACTGCAGCCCAAGGCGCCGTCCGATGATGCACTGGAAGCGCTGGAGGTCTTCAGGCGCGAGCACCAGTCTCATCGGTACGCCGGCTCGGATTCCAGAGCGTCCCAGACCGAGTCGGGGACGACTCGGGCGCTTTGCAGCACCAGAAGCAGCTCGGCCTCCAGCGTACCCATAGCCGTGATCACGGCGGAGCCCGCGTCATGGAGCAGCGGCGCGAGGCCATGAAGTGATTCCCGCGGAATCGCTCTGACGCCAATGACCGAACGGACGGCCAGCGCGAACCGTCGGCGATCCGCTTTCACGATGACGAGTCGAGATGGGTGCGCCTCCGACGTCCCCAGGAGCGTCGCGGCGTCCACGACCGGCACGGGGGATCCCCGCACGATGCAAGCGCCCAGCACGAACCGCGCTGTCCCCGGCATCCCGTCCATCGGCAGCGGCCGCATCGTCTCGACGACGTGTTCGATCGGCAGCGCACAGAGGCGCGTTGCAACCCTGCACAACAGGAGCGTTTGGTTCACGTCGCCCATTTCACTCCCGCGGAACGATCGCAGCGGCAAGGCTCCAGAGCTGTCGCTCTTCGGACACCCGCCGCAGCGCGTTCTACATCTATTCGGCAGGATCTGCGCGGACTTTCGCATTATTCGGGATTCGCCCTAACCATCAGGCGAGTCGGAAGTTCAGGGTTTCTGAGAGTTGAGGCGGAGGTGACCCTGTCGGTGCGTCCGGACAGGACTGGGCCGGAAGTGCAGGCCTGTCGCGGAGAACGTGGATGGCGGAGAGCTTGGAGGTGACCGGCCTTCAAGGATTCCGCGAGCCAGGCGCGCACTCGAAAACGGGGAACCTGGGTTCGGGCCGCCACCGACGGGGTGTCGGCCGATGGCCGCCTCCCCGAGCTACTTCGTCTTCTTCTTGAGCAGGCCGGGCGCGGGCTGGACGCGCGCGCACTCGCCGGCGCAGGCGTTATGCGCGATGACGACGCCTAGCGCGTTGTAGCAGATGATCGACCCGGTGCAGCGGCATGTCGCGGCGCAGTGGCAGCTGCCTTCCTGACTGGCGGTGCCCGCCGGACACGGATCTGCCTGACAGCTGACGTTCTTGCAAAAAATCGAACCACTGCATGCTTCCGCCTTCTCCGGAGACACCATGGATAGGGCGAGGATCGCGACAAGAATGAACGCGGACGCAGCAAAGATCTTCATTCTCGAACCTCCTTCCAATAACCACTCCGCGGGGCGGAACGACCGTCGACGAACGACAAGTGTTCACAACCCGGGAGGCCAGTCAAGATCAGCGCTCCCTCTTGCCGATCGTGATGAGGGTGTCGGGGCTGATCAGGGTATCGCTCGGTTGGACCGAGTGGGAGGGAGTCGGCGGGAGTTCCGACACAGAACAGCCACAGCCTCTCCGGAGATTCCCCCGTCTTGGTGAACACTTTCTGAAAGGCGGATAGCATGTCCAGCATGCACACCAAGGCGGGGGAATCTCACCGTGCTTCGAAATCGTCGTCGACGGGCTCGACGTAGAGGCGGATCGCCTTCTGGATGTTCTCAAGCGCCTGCTCGCGCGTGTCGCCTTCGCTGAGGCAGCCCGGAAGCGCGGGCACGACCACTGTGAAACCGCCTTCGTCGCTGGGTTCAAGGATGACTCTGAGCCTCACGTTGAGGCGCTCCGTGTCGGAATCCTACCTTCAGGGCCCAGAGTCGAACCGAGCAAGCAAACCTTGATGTTCAGGTTCTCGCGGAGGTCCACGTTGTCGACTCTCGGAGAACGCGTGGGAGTCACGACGGCACACGCGCGCGATAAGAGCTCGTGACCCTACACGCTGCGAAGCTTACGCTCGAGAATTGTTCCACGGCAGGAGGAAAAACTTGGTGGACGGCAAGGGATTCGAACCCTCGGCCTCCGCGTTGCGAACGCGGCGCTCTCCCATCTGAGCTAGCCGCCCACCCGCTGAGGCTCGCACCACGCGCACGTCTCGTGGCCGAACCCGGAGAGGCGCGGATCATGTCACCGCGCTCCCCCGGGGTCAAGAAGAAGTCAGTGACCCTTCTTCGTCACCACGAAGCAGCCGCTCTGGTTCGCGATCCAGAGGGAGCCGTTGCACCCCGCGATCTGTCCCGGAGCCCCCGTCGCGAAGACCGTCGCCGTCCCGCCCGGCGTGATCCGGAAGACCGTCCCCGGGTCCTGCCCCGCCACGTGGGCGAACATGTCGCCGTTGAAGCCGGGCCCATCCGCCCAGTCGAACTCCCGGAAGACCGTGCCGAGCGGAGTGGAAGTCCCGTTCGGGGAGAAACTCTCACCGTCGACGTAGAGATCCGATCCCCAGGCCCCCCCGCGACCGAAGCGCATCTCGTCGAAGCGGGGCGGACCGAACAGGGACTCCACCCCCGCCGAGTCGATCCGGTAGATGCCCCCCGGGACAAAAGTCGAACCGCTGCCGTCGTAGCCGTCCGATGCCTCGAAGAAGAGGTCGGAGCTGAATCCACCCGTGGGATCCACCGCCGTCGCCGCGTCCGTGCCGAATCTGAAACCGCGAGTGCCCTGGGCTGCCCACGCCGCGTCGAAGGGCTCGACGAAGCTGTCCCCTCCGGTCGAGCTCGGATCGCCCTTCATCGTCACCTCGATCAGATCGCCGCCGCGCCAGCCGGCCGGGGTGAACGAGATGTTCGTGGCGTAGTAGTTCGACACGAGCCCCGGCGGCGCGAGGCTCGACGCACCGGTGAACGTCACCCGTTCGACGCCGCCGATCGTGTCGAAGTTCCGGTCCACCGTTCGGACCGCGACATAGACATAGTCCCCGAAGGCCCCACCCGGCGAGCACTGGAGGTCGTTGATCGTGGCGCGCGGCGGCCGCTGGGACTGCGGGCCCGACTGCGGCCCGTCATAGCCGCATTGGTTGAACGGCGTGACGCCGAAGCCGGCTTCCTTGACCTTCACCGAGGCCTGCGCCGCCGCCGCGAGAGTCATGGACATTCCGCACGCGAGAACGATCCCCGCTCCTCTCATATGGATTCTCCTTGTGCCCAAGGGTCAGTGACCCTTCTTCGTCACCACGAAGCAGCCGCTCTGGTTCGCGATCCAGAGGGAGCCGTTGCACCCCGCGATATGCCCCGGAGCCCCCGTCGCGAAGACCGTCGCCGTCCCGCCCGGCGTGATCCGGAAGACCGTCCCCGGGTCCTGCCCCGCCACGTGGGCGAACATGTCGCCGTTGAGACCGGATCCGTCCGCCCAGTCGAACTCCCCGAAGACCGTGCCGAGCGGCCTGGAGGTCCCGTTCGGGGAAATGATGTCGCCGTCGACGTAGAGATCCGTCCCCCACGCTCCCCCGCGTCCGAACCGCATCTCGCCGAACCGAACGGGCGCGAACGCGGACTCCGCCCCGGAAGAATCGACGCGATAGATCCCCGCCGGGATGAACGTCGTGGCGTCCCCCGCGTACCCATCCGCCGTCTGGATGAACATGTCCGACCCGAACCCTCCGGAGGGGTCCACCGCCGACTCCCCGACCGTGCCGAACCTGAACCCGTGAGACGCCTGACCGACGTCGGCCGCATCGATTTGCGCGACGAACCCGTCACCGCAGCAGAATCCCCCCGCGTTCAACGTCACGTTGATCAAGTCCCCGCCGCGCCAGCCCGAGGGAGTGAACGACAGCCTCGTCGGGTTGTAGTTGCCCAGCTCGCCGCCCGGGAAGAGGCTCGACGATCCCGTGAACGTGACGCGCTCCAGGAAACCCACCGGGTCGAAGTCCGAGTTGATCGTCCCCGCGGCGACGTAGACGTACGCGCCGAACGCGCCTCCGGGAGAACACTCGATGTCGAAGATGGTCGCGCGCGGAGGACGCCTGGACTGCTGGCCCGTCGGCGGCACGGCATAGCCGCACTGGTCGAATTGCGCGACGCCGAAGCCGCTTTCCTGGACCTTGACCACGGCCTTGGGAGCGGCCGCCGCCGCGAAAGAGATGGACATCACGCACGCGAGAGCAGCACCCGCTCGTCTCATGGGAATACCCCCGTCGCCAGTTGGTTGAATGCGGTAGGAGCATACGACCATCCGGGATGGATGGCCACAGCCAAGGTGACCTCCAGATTGTTGGAAATCAGGGTGCCTGGGCACCCTGTCCGTATGAAAACACGCGACGAGAGCCGTGGTCCTCGATCGCAGGAACGGACGTGGGGGGACCCGGATCCCGGAATCTCCACGCGCTGTTACAGATGCCCCCGCGGCCACCCACCCGAAACCAACAAGCTCGAGGTCACCTTGGGCCACAGCAGAGATTCGGCATCGCGGCGCGCTGGATCGACCTGTCCTAGAATCCGATCCTCACGACCAGCCCCGCAGAGATGGAGGAGAGGATGATGGACCGGAAGACGATCTCCCTCGCCAGGCTTTGCGTGATGATCCTCACGCTCGCGATGTCTCTCCCGATGACGTCGGCCGTGCGGCCGGAGCCGGCCGCGCCACGCGGAAGCAACCCCTGCTCGACGCTCCCCCAGGTCTGCCGCTACACCTGGGATCCCGTCGAAAAGTGCTGCGTCGCGGACCCGAGGTTCGACTGCTATGACGTCTGCTACTCGGCCGCGGAGGTCCCGGCAAGCTGCGCGGATGAGCCGGCGGACATCAGGTACTGCTGCACGCCGCAGCAGGTCTCCGCCTGCACGGCGGAGGGGGGGACCACGAGCTGCAGGACGAACGTCTGCCAGTGTCTCTTCTGAACTGACGGAACGCGCCTGTCAGGTCCGGCGCCGCGAGCGCACGGCCCTGAGGGCCGCCCGGAAAGGAAACGAGGCCGCGCGGGCGAGCTGGCTCGCGCGGCTTCCCCGGCTCTTTCGGGCAATGTCCCCCATCCCCGAGGTGTCCCCCTCCCCGCCCGAAAGCGAGCGCAGGAGGAAAGCCACCCGCCCGCTCCGCCCCCCGGGCCGGAGCAGCGTCTTGTGCAGCAATCTGATCCCCGCGATCGAGAGCGGGCTCGCCGAGGGCTCGAAGCCGCAGAGGTTCATGAGCGCGAGCCGGCGGAGTCCCGCGTGCTCCAGCGACGGCCGCCGCCGGGGAATCAGCCGCTCGAGCCCCGGACAGGACGAGGCGATCCACGCCTCACCGTACGCGCGCGCGAGGACGAAGAGGGAATCCTCGAGGAACTCCGTCGCTCCGGTGCGCTGCGCGAGATCGGTCAGCGCCGCCGGATCGATCTCCTGCCCCTCGACGCGAAGGAGGGCCGCGACGTCGGCGAGCTGGTACAGCTTTCCGATCGAGACGTTGCCGTGGATGTCGACGAGGAGGTGGAAGAGGATGTGCGCGGGCGACGGGCGCCGCGCCCGAAGCCGGGGGTGAGGCCGGCTCGCGGCGATCATCTCGGGGAGGATCGGCGCGCACGAGCCCGACGGGATCCAGATCCCCTGGTGCGGCTCGATCTTCACGGCCTCGGCGGCGCTGACGCGAGGGGCGAGATGGTGGTGGTGCTCGCGGTACCAGGCGCGCGACCAGATCCCCTCGAACGACGCGTACCCCATCGACTCGAGGATCCGATCCGCCTCGTCGATCTCCGGGTCGGCGAAGAGGATGTCGAGGTCGCCGATCATCCGGTCCCCCTCCCCCGGGAAGGCGAGCCGTTGGAGGGCGGTCTCCTTCAACAGGATGGGCGTGAGCCCCGCCGAGGCGAAGGCGTCGAGGAGCCGGGAGAGGAGATCGAGAAGGCGCTCGTTCCGCGCACGGATTCCGGCGGCGGCGCGCGTGAGGGCCTCGCGCGTCCCCGCGTCCACGGCGTCCCCACCGAGCGCGAGGGCCGGTGCGGCGGCGGTGACGAGGTTCGCGCGGCCGACGGCGCGGTGGAAGGCGGGCCACGACCTCACCGCCGCGGCAAGCCCCGCGATCCTACGCGCGGCGGAGGCCCCCGGTTCGGGGCGAAGCGAGAGCGCCGCCAGGAGCGCTCCTTCGGGATCGTCGAGCGTCACCCGCGGCGCCGGGCCCCCCGCGACGCGTCGGGCGGCGGGAAGGAGCGGCGCGGCCGACGACGCGCTCGACAGGAGCTTCAGGAGGCCGTCCTCGAAGCAGCCGTACAGAGAGTTCGCGGCGAGGTAGTCGCCGTTGGCGCCTTCCGGGAGCTCGCGGAGGCGGGCCCCGAGCCCTTCCTGCTCGTAGCCGTGATGCAGCCAGAACTCCCAGAGCAGCCGATCTTCTCCGAGGACGTCCCGGGAGCTGCTCACGGCCGGCCTCCCCGTCAGATCCCTAGGCGAAGGCGCCAGACGACCCAGAGCGCCTCGACGATGATCGACCCGTTCATCTTGGACTGGCCGACGTGGCGGTCGTTGAACGTGATGGGGACCTCCGCGAGGCGGAATCCCTTGCGGAAGGCGCGGTACTTCATCTCGATCTGGAAGGCGTAGCCGTTCGAATGGATCCGGTCGAGGTCGATCGACTCGAGGACGGCGCGCCGGTAGCACTTGAATCCGGCGGTCGCGTCGCTGATGACCGAGCCGGGGATCCCGGTGATGAGGTTCACGTAGATGGTCGCCATCTTCGACAGCAGGAGCCGCTTGAACGACCAGTTGATGACGCGGACCCCGTTGCGGTAACGGCTCCCGATCACGAGATCGGCCTCGCGGATCTTGTTGAGGAAATCGGGAAGCGAGTTGGGGTCGTGCGAGAAGTCGGCGTCCATCTCGATGATGACGTCGACCCCCTGGCCGAGGGCGTACTTGAATCCGGCGACGTACGCGGTCCCCAGGCCCTGCTTCCCGCTCCGGTGCAGGACGTGGATGCGCGGATCCTCCCTCGACATCTCGTCGGCGATCTCCCCGGTTCCGTCGGGGCTTCCGTCGTCCACGATGCAAACCTCGATGTCGTACGGGAGGGAGCGCACCGCCCTGACGATCGACTGGATGTTCTCCGACTCGTTGTAGGTCGGGATCACCGCCATGGCGCGGATCGGGCCGGTGAGGTCCTGCGCCGGGCGCCGCTCAGCCACGGGGCGATCCCTCTCCCGCCGGCGCGGCCGGGGCCGCCGCGCTCGCGCCGTGGGGGGGCGTCACGGGGGCGCGCCAGAACATGTACGCGAGAGCGCCGTAGAGCGCCGCGCTGCCGCTGACGACGAGGAGGAAGGCGACCGAGAAGCTGACGACCTGCGGAAGCGAGATCCCCCCGGGGCCGAGGTAGAAGGCGAGCGTCGCCTCGCGGATGCCGATCCCGGAGATCGTGAGGGGAAGGAGCGCCGCGATGCTCGCCCCCGCGAGCCCGGCCGCGAGCCTCAGGAAGGCGACCGGCACGCCGAGCGACACGGCGACGAGATACCCCTGGAGGAACGTGAGGAGGGTCGAGGCGAGCGTGGAGACGAAGGCGACGAGGGCGGGGCGCCGCCCCGACGGGGTGGCCATCTGCTCGAGCCCGGCGATCGCGTCGCCGAGCTCGCGCCCGGCGCGCGCGAGCCCCACCCTCCCGAACGCGGCGCTGGCCTTCTCGGGGCCGGCCTGGCTCGTCCACCGGTAGAGGACCCACGCGATGACCCCGGCGAGCGCGACGAGGCACCAGGTGACGGTCCCGCCGACGGGGCCGAGGAGGAAGCCGGCCCCGGCCGCGGCGACGAGGGTGAGGGCGAAGGCGTCGAGGAGGCGATCGGCGATCACCGACGAGGCGGCGCGGCCGAACGAGATCCCCTTCTCGCGGCTGACGGAGAAGGCCTTCGTGAAATCGCCGAGCCTCCCCGGCGTCCAGGAGGCGATGGCCGAGGCGATGGTGTACGCGCGCACGGAGGGGGCGAACCCGTAGTCGATCGCCTGCAGTTTCATGATCTCACGCCATCTCCATGCCTTGATGACCAGGAGGGCCAGGTTGATCGCGGCGCTGCCGATCAGCGGGAGCCACCGCGCGCGGCCGAGGAGCCCCCGGATCTGGGCGTGATCGCTCACGTACCAGAAAGCGAGGAAGAGCGCCGGTCCTATCCACCGCAGGGCCCAACGGCCGAGACGCCGCCCTCGCACGCGGCGGCCTCAGGCCGCCGTGAACCGGAGCTTGAGAATCGTGCCCAGGATGATGAGGCCGTTCCGGATTCTCTTGAAGTTCGTGTGCCCCGCGGCGCGCCGATCGCGCGTGACCGGGACCTCGACGATCTTCAGGCCGCGCTTGATCGACTTGATGAGCATCTCGGTCTCGATCTCGTACTCTTTCGCGGTGAGCGGGATGGCGCGCACC
>Ga0137407_10002472_pt1 | contig 12131 bp, 4 predicted proteins | sample CZOMad2_2_16fung_FD_108410 | JGI IMG/M metagenome (GOLD analysis project Ga0137407, IMG submission 108410) | Vadose zone soil fungal communities from Angelo Coast Range Reserve, California, USA - CZOMad2_2_16fungal (Illumina Assembly) | ecosystem: Environmental > Terrestrial > Soil > Vadose zone...
AGCGATATCTGAGTAAAGTTTTCTTAAGCCTGAGCCAGATGTCTTGTGCGCCTTCACATCTAAAATACTCGTTCCGCTGAAAATAGTCGGCGCTTTCGGTGCTTAGTTCGGTTTGTGGAAAACTCAGCGAATAATCTTATTGAATTTAGATTGTAAGTCGTGTTTAATCTGGCTCACTTAGTCACTGATAGTTAAGAACTGCTGCCCAGCAGTTCATGGAGAAGATTGCTGTAGCCATTACTTGCTGCTAGAGGCATGGCTAGAACCAGGCAATCGCGGGTTTGGATTCATAGAGCGATCTGCTCCTGAGCGTTACGAGCGATCTTCTGCTTTGCCCCGTATTTTCTGCGTTCCATTTTCAAAATGAATATTGATGTTCTGGTGAGTAAGGGCTCAAACACAACTTGCCCCAATGAGTTGTGCGAAGGATGAAATGGCCGCTTGGCACCGAGTGCGTCCATTCGAATTATCAATATTGATTTCTGTTGTTTAACTAAAGGCTGATATGAGGGAGACCGTAATAATGAAGCGAGTTCTTTGTCCATTATTCTTAGTATTGACCCTGCTCTGTATCATTCCTGGGAGCGCGAATGCCCAGGTCTTGGGCTGCTACATAGGCGGGCACTCGTGCCTTTATGATCAAGGCGGCGGCATTCTCAAGCTGATACCGCCGATACCGGTAAACACGCCATCGGTTAACTCAGGTCTTTGGTGCGCAGATTGGGGTGCGCGGAATAATTTGTGCGCTCCTCCGAGCGCCGCGGATAACGTATGCACGACCTGCAGTGATGCTGAAGCTAGCAGCCCCATCAACCTCGCAACAGGAAACACTTACGTTACGCAAACCGATATCAGCATTCCGGGACTGGGCGGGGGGCTGACGCTTTCAAGGACCTGGAATAGCAAACTCCCGGCGATCCAAAGTTCATTTGCCGGGATGTTCGGAATGAATTGGCGATCGAATTACGAGGAGCGCCTCATTCTAGTGAGTGACGACGGCTACCTCAAGCGTTCTATGGCGGATGGAGCTGTATGGTCATTCGGAACCGCCGCAGTTGGATCATCGTCGTTAACTTATCGCACAGCGGCTCCGGCAAATGATGCTACAAGCATCACTACAAGCGACACCGTTTACACTTTGGTGGCAAAGAGTGGTGAAAAGAAGCTGTTCGACAACACGACGGGATCACTGCTCTCCATCATTGATCGAAATGGCAATGCAACCCAGCTATCTTACGATTCTGCAAACCGTCTAGTCACAGTAACGGATGCTGCTTCACGGCATCTTTATTTCTCTTATCCAGATTCTTCAAGCCATCTAGTCAATGCTGTCACCTCAGACGTGGGTCTTTCGCTCACCTATGTCTATGACACCCAGGGCCGGTTAATTCTGGTCACGAATCCGGACAACAACACAATTTCATTTGATTATGATTCTCAATCAAAGATTACCGCCGTGCGAGACTCTGACGGCAAAATCCTGGAATCGCACACCTATGATGCTGTCGGACGGGCAGTGTCTTCGTCTCGAGCAAATGGGGTCGATAGTGTGACGGTGACCTATCAGCAATGACGGGCCACGATAGGGGCCCTTTTTCGCCCATATTCATGTTTCTTAGTTCTGGCGGACGTCAATCGCGTCCTGATCCGTGTACATCTGCCCTGGAGGCGAGTGTGAATCCTGGAAAGTTATCCGTACTGCTGGTGGTAATGCTTTTTACGCTGAGTGCGTTCGCCACGATACCGCAAGTGACGGGCACGAATCCGACAATCGGGCCATCGGGCACGCAGGTGCAAATCAGCGGAAGCGGCTTCGGCTCCTCGCAGAGCACAATTGCATTCAACGGCGTCAATGCGACGACTATAGTGAACTGGTCAGATACGCTCATTACGGCCAACGTTCCTTCCGGTGCGGTGACAGGGCCGGTGAAAGTAACGGTAGCCGGAGTCGCCAGCAATCAAAATGTCTATTTCAATGTGCCGCCACCAGCAGTGAGCAGCACTTCTCCGACAAGCGGAATTGTGGGAACCCAAGTTACGATAAATGGCGCTGGTTTCCAGACGCCCCAAGGATCCAGCACCGTTAGCTTTGGCGGGGCTCTCGGCACTGTGGTGAGTTGGAGTGACAGCCAGATAGTGGCCACAGTGCCAGCCACTGCTCCAACCGGACCGGTGCTGGTCACAGTGAATGGCGTTGGCAGTAATTCGGATGTCTTGTTTACGATGCCGAATCCCGTCATCGCAAGTCTGTCCCCCTCAAGTGGGCAGGTGAGCACTCAGATACACATCAATGGGAGTGGGTTTGGGACAACGCAGGGCGCCAGCACGGTTTCCTTCTATCCTGGTGCGAACGCAAGCATCGTCACCTGGTCAGACGCGCAAATCGTAGCCACAGTTCCGGCGACTGCGATTACAGGAATTGTGAAAGTGAATGTGGGTGGCATCACTAGCACTTCGAATGTTGATTTCACGGTTCCGGCTCCTCAGGTCAACAGCGTTTCGCCTACTTCCGGAATTGTCGGCTCGTCCGTAACTATAAATGGCTCTGGGTTTCAGGCGAGCAAAGGCACCAGCACCCTTGTTTTGAATTCGACTACGGCTTCGACCACAAGCTGGAGTGATACACAGATTGTGACCACTGTTCCCAGCGGGGCAACCAGCGGTCCGGTCGTGGTAACGGTGAATGGAGTCTCGAGTAACCGAGACGTAATGGTTACGGTGCCAAATCCCATCATCACCTCGGTATCTCCATCAAGCGGCCCGGTGGGAACGCCGGTGCAGATAAACGGCACCGGCTTCGGTTCAACCCAGGGGAACACTAGCGTACGTTTCGGCGGCGAGTTTGGCTCGGTGGCACCAGGGGCGTGGTCGGATACTCAGATTTCTACCGTCGTGCCGCAGACAGCATCAGGCGGATCTATACAGGTGACAGTGGGCAATAGTTCCAGCAACTCACCGATAGATTTCAATGTGACGGTTCCGCAGATTACATCGATCTCTCCCACCAGTGGTGATGTTGGTACGCACGTGATCATCACCGGTTCAGGATTTCGCTCCGCGCAAACGCTGAATGGATTGAGCAGCAGCATCTCCTTCAGTGGTCTTAATTCTAATTACATTGGGTCGTCAGTAGTGAGTTGGCATGACACACAGATCGAAGCCATCGTCCCTTCTGGTGCGGTTACGGGGCCAGTGAAGGTAAGCGGGTTTTCAGCAACCAGCAATACTGACGTTGTATTCAGCATGGCGAATCCCATCATCACGAGTCTGTCGCCCTCTAGTGGTCCGGTGACGACCGCCCAGGTCCAGATTAACGGCAGCGGCTTTGGGGCGACCCGCCCCAGCGGCAGCACAGTCACGTTCACACAGAATAAAAGCGCCAGTGTCGTAACCTGGTCTGACAATCAGATCGTGGTAACAGTTCCTTCAACTGCAGTCTCCGGTGGTGTCAAAGTTACTGAGGGTGGCGTGGCGAGCAATTCAAACCAGGTATTCACCATTCCAGCGCCACACATCACAAGCATTACCCCGTCGTCTGGCGGGGTGGGCACGCAGATTACTGTAACGGGATCAGGGTTCCAGAACCCACAGCCTGCTAGCAGCAGCATCTCCTTTAACAATAACGTGCGCCAGAACCTCAATGTGATTTCCTGGAATGACACCCAGATTGTTGCGACTGTTCCTTCTGCGGCCATTACCAACCCGGTGTGGGTTAACGTCAACGGCGTCGACAGCAATTCGGACTTCTTCTTTACCATGCCCAAACCGGTGATTACGGCGATGACTCCCTCCGGTGGACCTGTCGGCACCTTGGTTCAGATCAGCGGCAGTGGATTCGGCGCGACACGAGATCCCGGCAGCACCGTTGGTCTTAACATCAACGCGTCCGTGGCAACTTGGTCAGATTCCTTCATTACGGCAACGATTCCGACCGGCGCATCTTCTGGTCCGATGAACGTGACCGTGGGAGGTGTGGTAAGTCCTTCTAATCCCACGTTCACCGTCTCCAATCTCTTTGTAAATGCCGTGTCTCCCAATGCCGGGCCTGTGACGACACCGGTTACGGTTAGCGGAAGCGGCTTCGGATCAACCCAGGGGACGGTCTCCTTCAACAGTATCGCAGCGACGACAATATCTAGTTGGTCTAACACCCAAATCATCGCCAATGTTCCCGCGGGCGCGACCACGGGATCGGTGAAAGTTGTCGCAGGCGGTGTGGCAAGCAATACCAGCGTGGGGTTCACCGTTGGGGCGGTTGCGGTAAACAGCGTCAGTCCAGCAAGCGGTTCACCAGGCACTCCGGTTCAGATTAATGGCAGCGGCTTCGGAACGACGCAGGGAACCAGTACGGTGCAGTTTAACGGGCAATTGGGGACGATCAGCAGTTGGAGCGATACGGTTATTAACGCTAACGTCTCGATGTATGCCTCGACTGGATCCGTTGTTGTCACGGCTGGGGGAATTGCCAGCAATTCCACCGTTAGCTTTGTCGTAACTCCTCCAGTCATTACAGGGATTTCTCCGGCCAGCGGTACTGTGTCTTCCGTGGTTCACATTTCCGGCCGCGGATTCGGCGCTAACCAAGGCACGAGCGTCTTGACGCTTGCCGCCGGGGGGCCGCCGACAAACATCACATGGTCGGACACGCTCATTACGGCGACTCTTTCATCGACTGCGAGAAGTGGGACGTCATATGTGACGATGGGAGCAACGACCAGCAATATCTTGTATTTCACGGTTCCGGCGCCGCAAGTAACTTCAATCACACCGACCAGTGGCATCGTCAACACGCAGGTAACGATCAGTGGCACAGGCTTTCAGGACAGCAAAGGCTCCAGTTCCGTAACTTTTAATGGCATCACTGCCAATACAACGACTTGGAGCGACACTCAAATTACAGCGAGTGTCCCATCCAGCGCCACAACAGGGCCAGTGCAAGTCTGGGTAAATAATTCCACGCCAAGCAATCAGGATGTGTCATTTACCATGCCAAGTCCTGTGGTTGTTTCCGTAACGCCTACCAGCGGCATCGTCGACTCCGACTTTCAAATTAACGGTTCCGGCTTCGGAGGCATCCAGGGCAGCAGCACCATCACGATGAACAGCCTTCCGATAGACGTGAAGACTTGGAGTGATACAGCGATTACCTGCCATATTCCTAAGACCGCGACCGGTGGATCGATACTGATAACGGAAGGAGGGGTCCGCAGCAATTCCAACATCAATTTCAACATTCCCACGCCGCGGATCACCAGTATCTCTCCGGCACGCGGAAATGCAGGTACTCAGGTCACCGTGACCGGCTCAGGCTTCGGGGCAACGCGGGTGGGGAACAACGCACTCATTTTCTATCCGGGATACGGCGCGACCATTGTGAGCTGGAGTGACACGCAGATTGTCGCTACTGTTCCTGCTTCGGCCAGCCCCGGCCCCGTTTACGTTTCTATCAACAGCACTAACAGCAATCAAGACACTGGATTCGCGCTGATTCAACCTTTTATTACTGGTCTTGTGCCGACCAGCGGACCGGTTGGCACTCAGTTTCAGATCAACGGAAGCGGCTTTGGAAGCACGCAGGGCAGCAGCACCGTCAACATGTCCGGTCTAAATGCGAATATCGTCAGCTGGTCTGACACGCAAGTTGTTGCTACAGTTCCCCCGGCAGGAAGATCGGGATGGGTGCAGGTGACGGTGAGCGGTGTCGCCAGCAACTCAAATGTGTCGTTTACCGTACCAGCTCCCCATATTGCCACAATCTCCCCCGGCTCAGGCAGCGTGGGTACCACTCTCACGATCAATGGAAGCGGGTTCCAATCCGCCCAGGGTACGGGTGGAGTCTACTTCACTGGCGCTACTCCATCTGCCACCCCCGTCAGCTGGAGCGACACACAGGTCGTGGTAATAGTTCCCGCTACAAGCACCAGTGGTTTGATCAAACTTGTGGCTAACAATTCGCAAGAGAGCAATAAAGATATCGTTTTCACCATGCCGAACCCCGTCATCACCAGCCTGTCACCAACCAGCGGCAGTGAGAACACTCAGATTCAGGTGAATGGCTCTGGGTTTGGAGCGACGCAGGGTTCCAGCACAATATCGTTTAACGCCATTGCTGCGACGGTAGTGAGTTGGTCAGACACTCAGATTCTCGCCAAGGTTCCGTCCACAGCTGGTTCTGGACCAGTACAGGTTATCGAAGGCGGCGTGAATGGCAATACAAATGTGTATTTCACCGTTCCCGCTCCGCAGATCAGCACCATTTCTCCCACGGTCGGCGGCATTGGCAATCCCGTTACGATTAATGGCTCAGGGTTCCACGCTTCGCAGGGCTCCAATTGGGTCGCCTTCAATGGATGGCTGGCCAGCGTCATCAACTGGTCGGACACTCAGATTGTGGCCACGGTGCCTGCCGGTTCATCCACCGGGCCGGTAAAAGCGTACGTGAACGGCGCTTTCAGTAATCTCTTGCCCTATACGGTACCCAATCTGGTCATTAATACGCTATCGCCTTCAAACGGTCCGGTAGGAACACAGGTGACGTTAACTGGCGTCGGATTTGGAGCCTCCCAAGGAACCAGCGTCTTGACGTTCAATGGCCAGCCGGCCGGTTCCATTGTCAGTTGGGCAGATACGCAGATAGTAGCCACAGTGCCTGTCACAGCGGCCAGTGGGCCGGCAATCGTTAATGCAAACAACGTAAACAGCAACGCCACCACTTGGTTCACCGTGCCGCCCCCGATTGTCACTTCTTATTGGCCCGAGGGAGGCACATCTGGAACCCAGGTCACGATCGCTGGCAGCGGCTTCCAGGCCAACCAGCGCAACAGCACCATCAAATTTAACGGTGTTGCAGCCGCGGTAACCACGTGGACGGACACGCAGATTATCGCGACCGTTCCTTCCGGCGCCACAACAGGCCAGATGACCGTTACCGTTAATTCCGTGCCCAGCCCTTCCAACACTTCTTTCGAAGTTCCGAATCCAGTGATTTCCAGCATTTCGCCGCCCGAAGCTCCGGTGGGTGGCACCATCACTATCAACGGAAGCGGGTTTGGTCCAGGCCAGCGGATCTCCTCGGGATCGGGCATCGTTTACGTGGGCTCAATTACCTTGAACGGAGGAGATGTGGGCGCCGTGTCGTGGAGTGACACCAGCATCACGGTAACTTTGCCTTCAAACGCCACCACCGGCTCTCTGACGGTGACAAAATACAACGCCACCAGTAATAGCATGTCCATTGCGGTTGAGGGCGTTCCCACTGTCTCAGGTTTAAATCCGTCGAATGGCCCCGTTGGGAGTACAGTCGTCATTTCCGGCAGCGGATTCGGCTCCGCACAGCGAGCCAGCACCGTGCAGTTCTACGGGGCGGCTGCCACCGTCGGCAGCTGGACTGACACGCAAATAACCGCGTTTGTTCCACCGGGCGCGGCCACCGGGCCAGTTGGCATTACTGTGACCGGCGTGAGTGGACCCACTGCGGACTTTACTCTGAAGAGCACAGTCCAGGTTACGGATTCGCTGGGCCATATTACTTCTTACGATTTCGAACAACTCGGCGGCAAATGGCACAACTCGATTTCCATGGGTTCGGGCTGCTCGAGCTGCACGGTCCGCGGTGAGCTGAATATGACTCACGACACCAAAGGCAACGAGCTGACCCGCACTGACGAGCTTCTGCATACCACTACCTACGCCTACGATTCCGATAACCAGGTTCTCTCGGCCTCGACTCTGCTCGACGCCAATACACCTGTAATCACGTCTTATACTTACAACAGTTTTGGCCAGCCACTCACTGTCACCGATCCGCTGGGCAACGTCACTACCAACGCTTATGACGCCAACGGCAACCTGCTTTCGGTCACCTCTCCAGTTCCAGCTGTCGGCACAGCCGCCAGCGTTACGCAGTTTGTTTATGACACCAAGGGACAGCTCACGACCATCACTGATCCGCTGAGTCACGTCACGACGCTGGCTTACTACCCCACCGGGCTGATCCACACCATCACCGACGCCCAATCAAATGTCACCACCTACGAATATGATCTCCGCGGCAACCGCACCGCCGTGGTCGACGCCCAGCAGAACCGCACCACGTTTACTTATGACATGGGCGACCGCCTCAACAAGATCACCTATCCTGACACCACGTTTGTCAGCTTCGCGTACGACTCGCGTGGCCGCCGGACATCGGTGACTGACCAGAACGGCAATGTCACGTCGTACGCATATGACGATGCCGACCGTCTCACCAGCGTTACCAACGCGGCGCAAAACGTCACCAATTATGCTTATGACACGGAAAACAATCTGCTGAGCATCACGGACGCCGCAACCCACACCACGGCGTTCACCTACGATGCCTTTGGCCGGGTCACGCAGACCGCCTTCCCCTCAGGGCTGAATGAAAACTACGTTTATGACGCAGGGAATAATCTCACCTCCAAGACGGACCGCAAGGGCCAGCAGATTCAGTACATTTATGACGCGCTGAATCGCCTCTCGCACAAGGGGTATCCGGATGCCACGGGCGTCGATTACGTTTATGATCTGGCGGGCAAGATCAAGCAGGTCACTGACCCCACAGGAACTTACGGGTTCGCCTATGACAGCATAGGACGGTTGATCGGGACCACGACGCAGTATGCGTTCCTGCCGGGAAATACCTACTCGACAGGTTATGGCTATGACGCAGCGTCTAACCGGACCAGCTTCACAGCTCCAGATGGCAACACTAATACCTACGCGTATGACACTCTGGGTAGGCTCTCAACGCTGACGAACTCGCTGACGGGCCAGTTCTCCTATAGCTATGATTCGCTCGACCGGCGTACCGCACTCAACCGCCCAAATGGCGTGAACACAACATATGGGTATGATTCTCTGTCTCGGCTGCTGAATGTGCTGCACAAGGCGGGAACCGTAACGCTCGATGGCGCTGGATACACTTACGACAACACAGGAAACCGCACCGCAAAGACCAATTACCTCAACAACATAACGGAGCAATACACCTATGATCCGCTTTACCAGCTCACGCAGGTGACCCAGGGGGCTACGACCACCGAGAGCTATTCATATGACCCGATCGGGAATAGGCTTTCGTCACCGGGCATGTCTCCGTACGCATACAACTCGTCCAATGAGCTGACCTCCACACCGAACGCGACATTTACCTATGACAGCAACGGCAACACGCTGACTAAGGCAGCCTCCAGCGGCACAACGACCTACAACTGGGACTTTGAGAACCGGCTGATCTCCGTTGTTTTGCCTGGAGCGGGCGGAACGGTACTTTTTAAATATGATCCATTTGGGCGGCGGATCCAGAAGAGTTCCGCAAGTGGAACAACGAATTACCTCTACGACGGCGCAGACACGGTGGAAGAACTGGATGGTGGTGGGACTCTGCTGGCGCGCTACATGCAAGGTCCCGGAGTCGACGACCCGCTAGCCGAACGTCGCTCGGAAACCAATGCATTTTACGAGCAGGATGGAGTTGGTTCCGTTACATCCCTGAGCAGTTCGACAGGAACAATTTTGAATTCGTACACGTATGACACTTTTGGCAACTCGACTCTTAATGGATCATTCGTCAATCCTTATCGGTATACTGCACGTGACTATGATTCTGAAACTGGCCTTCAGTACTCACGCGCACGGTATTTTGATTCCCAAACAGGACGTTTCTTGAGCGAAGACCCCTTAGGATTCGATGCTAGCATAAATTTTTACGTCTATGTCGGCAACAACCCCGTTAGATCCGCGGATCCATTGGGTTTGTTTGCCACGAGTGGCGATAAACAGCCTTGGGATTACCGAGCAATAATCCACGATTTGCTCAGAGGCAGCAGTAAGTGTGCGGATTGGTTTAGAAAAGGGAAATGCTCAGCGGTGGATATTATAGACAACGTTCCAATAAAACTTTACACATTAAACATAAATATAAATCAACCTGGCCAGACGCCTAGTGATGCCAGTTCCCCAATAGAGATAAACACCAATGGCGCGTTTTACTCTGAATCCCCTTTCGCTGTGGGACATGAAGGACCAATGCGCGATCCAGTCTACTATTCCGGAACATTCGGGGCTCGAATGGTGATCCTGATGCATGAACTCGCCCACAAGATCGGACTGCCTTACGAGGAATTTCCACTTGACCAATTCGATCAAAACCAATCTGAAAAAAACACCCTAAAGATTATTCAGCTGTGCAGAGATGCGATTAAAGATATCGCCAAGAAGTGGCATGAAACATATAGTGAAATACCCAAATAATAAACACCCAGAAAGATATATGGCGATTCGGAGGGCCTTGTGAAAATATTATCGAAGCTCGTCGTTATGAGTGTCACGCTCGGTATGATGCTCCTCAGTCAGGCATGTAGGGGAAGGCACAGACCGGTCGCACTGGGTAGTGGTTTTCAAAGTTTTGAGTCAACCGCGGCCGCGCGCGATCGATTAAAAGACCTTCGCATCACTGACTCATGGGTGGAACATGTTGAGACTCATTCCAAATCAGATTCTCACCCTGAATACACTTTTCGAACTATTTCCGGCCCCTTTCTTTTATTTGGTGTCCAAGGAGAGTTAAGACTGGTCTTCTTGGATGACCAGTTGATGTCAACAGAGTTTTCAACTTCCCATGGCAATCAGGTGATAGCCGCCGTACAGAAACAATATCCCGGAGTTTCCATTCGTCCTGGAAAGGAAATCTCATTGGATGACCATGCAAAGTTTCGGTACGACATCCCTTCTGAAGGCTACGTCCGCCTTGATTGGCACGACCAAGAGTTTGAAGATGCTTGGAGTTTTTGGATCAAGCGATATGCGCCTGCCTTATTGTGATCACTGGGGTAAAGTTGAATACTAAAAAGGTATCTGTTCAGCGACTCCTGGCCGCTTGTTTAATTCATACGAAATTCAAAAATCCATTTCAAGACAAGCTGACGCAAATCGTGGTCATCATGCTGCAGTGATCGCTCGCGGGCTGGATACGACGATGGCGAGGCTGCCGAGGGGGCTGTGAACTATTCTCTGGACGTTCTGAGTCTGCGCGGCCTCCGTGACGGTGTGATTGCCAATTCATCTATTTAAGGCGAGGCAATGGCTGCTTGAAAAGTCAGGAATGCAAGGCTCCGGACGCTAAGAGAGCACCGGGGCACGCCGGCCAGTCCAACGCATGGTTCGGCCGGCGCTATCCAGAAGAGGATCTCTGCCAAAGTCCTTTCGGATTGAAGCCCTCCAGCCCAATCTCCTCGGCCGGGGTCGCTTCTTCTGCTTCAACAAGGTAAACACGGCTGCTGACGTCTTCTTCTTGGCTCCTGGTGCCAATAAGCCAAAGTATCTAATTGCGTGGCGATATCGGTCCGGCACGTGCTCAGCCAAAAGAGCCAGGAACTGTTCGATAGGATATCGATCGATCACCTTACGCTTTAGACGCAAGTCTTTGGTCCAGAACGCGACTTCTTTGTCAGTGATACTCATGAATCGACGCTGGGCGATCGGCGGCCGGCGGGCATAACGGCCTGCGTATCGCAAAAACTGTTCCTTCGATGTGAAGTGATGGACGTCAATATTCCACCACCGTTCATACTGCGATACCAGTAAAGCCTTGATCGCGATTGGGCTCATGTCCGTTGTGAGCACGTTCGCTGCTAGTGCCGCTCGGAGGTAGGTGATAACCGCAAACCGCCACATATGCATCAGCGCTGATTTATCGAAAGGCAGATCCGCGATCCAGAGTCCCTCTGACTCTTTCAATCTATAGGAAAAACAAAAATTCGCTTCCAAAAAGCCGAAGCCTTGGAACAAGAGGTTTGGGCGAGGAATTTGTTCGTGACCCATTCCAATCAACCCAAAATGGCCTTCTAACTGAGGGGTGGCAAGAAAAGGCACAAGTCGAGATCGACTTGTGAACTTAAGAGTAGGCAGAGGCTTACGGTGCGACAGGGAAGTGTTGACCAACATACTGCATCGGTTGGCCGCGACTATCGATCAAAGGATTTCTTCCAAAGTACTTCAGGATCATCTCTTCCCAAGACAATCGGCGTGGGCGGGGGCGCCGTTTTTGGTCCAGCAGCCTAAACATGATGGCGTAAACACGGCTTCGGGAACGCGGCGCCAGCAAGCCG
>Ga0137407_10002473_pt1 | contig 12127 bp, 10 predicted proteins | sample CZOMad2_2_16fung_FD_108410 | JGI IMG/M metagenome (GOLD analysis project Ga0137407, IMG submission 108410) | Vadose zone soil fungal communities from Angelo Coast Range Reserve, California, USA - CZOMad2_2_16fungal (Illumina Assembly) | ecosystem: Environmental > Terrestrial > Soil > Vadose...
CTTCTTGGCCTCGAGCTCGGCCTTGCGCTTGGCTTCCTCGTCCTGACGGTGGCGGTCTTCCTCGGCCTTGCGGCGGGCTTCGGCGGCTTCACGCTCGGCCTGTTCGATGCCTTCCTTGCTGTTACGCCGCTTGGCTTCTTCCTCTGCCAGGCGCCGTTCTTCGACATCGCGGACTTTCGCGTCGGCGAGCGCGCTGGCGCGCGCGGTGCGCTCGTCCTCGGTTAGGGTGCGCAACACCACGCCGGAACTGCTGCGCGGGGTAGCCGCAGCGGGCGCGGCACGGGCTATTGGGGCCTTGGCCGGCGCCGCCGCCTTGGCGGCCGCGGGCTCTGGCGCATGGGCTTCGGCTGCCGGGGCATCGCCACCGACACGACGCTTGCCGCGCTTTTCCACCACGACCTGCTTGGTCCGGCCGTGGCTGAAGCTCTGGCGCACGGTGCCCGTCTCGACGCGCGGCTTGAGCGTCAAGGTCTTGGTCGGGACACTGAGTGTCTTGTCGCCAGGAGTTTTCGTATCAACCATTCAGCAGTCCTAATCCTGTTTAGTCGTGCGTATCCGCACAGTCTGTGTCGGCGAATTCTTGGCCGCGTGGCGGGCGGTTCTGTCGTCATCCGCCATCCGGTATCGGACCAGGGCATGGCTGCGCGACAGGAACGTTTTGCTCGCCGGGCCCGCGAGCAGCGCAGCATGTATCACATTTGACCGGCCAAGTGCCAAATCCAATTGTTCCGAAGTCAGCGCCGCGACCACCGGAATTTCGGCGGATTCATCGCCATTTCCGGGATTTTGCCTGACCAAGGCGTCCAATTTACGAATTCCGTCCGCGGCACCGTCGGAGGCATGAATCAGGGCTTTGATCGTGCCCTGGATCTGCCGGCGTTCCAGGGCGTCCGCCACCTTGCCGAAGCCGGATACGACCTGCCCGGCCTTGGCAGCCATGGCGAGGGCTTCGATCGCAAAACGTACCAGCAAAGCTTCGGTATCAGCCGCGAGCGTCGGCGCCACCCGCACCTCCCGCTTGAATCCCTTGCCGAATTGGTGACGCCGGACGGCCTCCGCAACCGCACGCTGCGAGAGCGAAACCCAAAGGCCGCGGCCGGGAAGCTTGCGTTTGAGATCCGCAATGACCTCGCCGGACGGCGCGACCACAAACCGGATCAGCTCGTCGATCGGCCGCACTTGCCGTGTGACCGCGCACATCCGCATCGTCGCGGACCTGTTGGTCCGCGGGCCGTTGTCGATTTCGGGGTCAGCAAGCGCAAGCATTCAGGCGACATGGCTCCGTTCTGCCGTCAGGCCGGCTGGCCTTCGGGGGCCTCGGCCTGCTCGGTCTTCTTGTCGAGATCGGCTTGCGTGATCCAGCCGGCAATGACGCGCGCCTGCATGATCAGGCTCTCCGCGTCGTCGCGCGAGATTTCGTTGGCGTCGAGGATGCCGGGGTGCTTGGTCGGCTCGCCGCCCTCCTTGCGCTCGGTCCAGCCGACCAGATCGTCGGTGGCACAACCGGCCAGATCCTCGACGGTCTTGATGTCGTTCTCGCCGAATTTGACCAGCATTTTCGAGGTCACTCCGGGCACCGTCTTCAACGCGTCTTCCACACCGAGCTCCTTGCGTTTGTTTTCGAGCTCGCTTTCGAGCTGTTCCAGATATTCACGGGCCCGGCTTTGCAGCTCGTTGGCGGTTTCGTCGTCGAAGCCTTCGATGCTGGCCAGTTCCTTGACGTCGACCAGCGCCAGTTCCTCCACCGAGGTGAAGCCTTCCGATGCCAGCAATTGGCCGACCACTTCGTCGACATTGAGCGCTTCCATGAACACCCGCGTGGAGTTCTCGAAATCGGCCTGGCGCCGTTCGGATTCTTCCTGCTCGGTCAGGATGTCGATGTCCCAGCCGGTCAGTTGCGAGGCGAGCCGCACGTTCTGCCCGCGCCGGCCGATCGCTAGCGACAGCTGATTATTGGTGTCGGGCACCACGACTTCGATCCGCTCGCGGTCCTCATCGATCACGACCTTGGCGACCTCGGCGGGCGCCAGCGCGTTGACGACGAAGGTCGCGATATCAGGCGACCACGGAATGATGTCGATCTTTTCGCCCTGCAATTCATTGACCACCGCCTGCACGCGCGATCCGCGCATACCGACGCAGGCACCGACCGGATCGACCGACGAATCCCGCGAGATCACGCCGATTTTCGCGCGCGAGCCGGGATCGCGGGCCACCGCCTTGATCTCGACGATGCCGTCATAGATTTCCGGCACTTCCTGCGCGAACAGTTTCGCCATGAATTGTGGGTGGGTGCGGGAAAGGAAAATCTGGGGCCCGCGCGTTTCGCGCCGCACGTCGAAAATATAGGCGCGGACGCGGTCGCCGTTGCGGAACACCTCACGCGGCAGCATCTCGTCGCGCCGCACGATCGCCTCGCCGCGGCCCAGATCGACGATGACGCTGCCGTATTCGACGCGCTTGACGATGCCGTTGACGATATCGCCGATGCGGTCCTTGAACTCCTGATATTGCCGGTCGCGCTCGGCCTCGCGCACCTTCTGCACGATCACCTGCTTGGCCGATTGCGCGGCGATACGGCCATATTCGAGCGGCGGCAGGGTGTCGGCGATGGTGTCGCCGATCTGGGCGCCGGGATTGGCTCTCCGGGCGTCTTCCAGTGAAATCTGGTTCGCTGAATTCTCGACCTGCTCGACGACGAGCATGTGGCGCGACAGCCGTAGTTCGCCCTTCTTGGCGTCGATCTCGGCGTGAACGTCGGTCTCGCTGCCGTAGCGGGCGCGGGCGGCCTTGGCGATGGCGTCTTCCATCGCCGCGATCACGATGCCGCGGTCAATCGATTTTTCGCGTGCGACCGCGTCTGCGATCTGCAGCAATTCAAGTTTGTTGGCGCTGACAGCTGCCATGGCTTAGTCTCCTCTCGTGGGATCGAATTCGTCTCGAAGCAGCCGTTCTGCGGCGAGGCGGTGTTCCTTGGTATTCTTCGGGGCGTTCTTCTTGTTCGGCTTCAATTTCGGTTTCGGTTTGTTGCTTTTCGATGGGTCACTTTTTCTTGCATGCGGCGGGGGCGGCGGCTCAAGTCCGAGGCTCTGGCGCAACTCGCGCTCGGCGGCCTTGCCGCGCCGCATCGATTCCGCGATCAATTCGTCGGTCAGCACGAGCCGTGCCTCGGCGATATCCTCCATCGCCAGGACAACGCTGGAATCCTCGTCCGCCTTTGTGTCATCGCGATTTAGCCGCACCGCACCGCCCTCGACGCCGGCAAGCGTGCCGCGGAACCGTTTGCGGCCCTGATGGGCGACCGCCATCTCGATCTTCACGAGGTGGCCGGCATATCGTTCAAAATCGGAGCGGCGCACCAGCGGCCGGTCGATCCCGGGCGAGGAAATCTCCAGCCGGTAGGCGCGGTCGATCGGGTCGGCAACATCAAGAACCGGCGAAAGCGCCTTCGAGATCGCCTCGCAATCCTCGATCTGCATCGATCCGTCGGGCCGTTCCGCCATGACCTGGACCGTGCAGCCGGACTCCCCGGATATTTTGATCCGCACCAGCCGGTAACCCATTCCTTGCAACACCGGAGCAGCGACCGCCGATACCCGTGCGGCCGCGCCGGGCTCGACCACGAGGCGCGGCTCGGCAAGCAGATCAGTGTCCACGGAACCAGTCGTTGGATCGGTCATATCCAGTGTCAAAATTTGCCTTTTGGCGGTCTTAACTTGGAACGGTCTGACTTGCGTTGGGTTGGCGGTCCGGCGGTCGCCTGAAGCGGGCCCGGCGTCATAAGTTACTGGACCCGTTCAGGTAATAAAAAAGAGCGGGTCCCGGGGGGCCCACTCTCAATACGCGATCGTATGAGAACCATAAGTTGCGGCTGATATAGCGGTTTTCCCTCGATCCGGCAAGGCCCACGAGGCCGCGGCGTCGCGATTTTGCGGCGACCAAAGGGGTGGTTTCGGGCCTAACCGTTCCTTCACCAGGCCTGTCTAAATTGCCGGAAAACCCGGCGCAGCGCCGGGTTTGAGTGTGTTTCATGACCATCGCCACGCCGTTGATCCCCGGGCTCGATGAGATCGTCAGGCAGGGCGATCCCAAGCGCCTCGCGGACATAGCGCTCCAGATCGCTGAATTGTTCCTGGAGGGGGCGACGAATTTCCGGTCCGATCATGTCGATCTGTTCGACCGCGTCCTCATCGATCTCATTCCGCACACCGGGATTGCTGCCCGCGCCGATCTGGCCGAGCGGCTGTCCGTTCTTGCCAACGCGCCCCGCATCCTGGTCGGGCATCTGGCGCGCGAGGATGAGATAATGATCGCAGGTCCCCTGCTGCGAAGGTCGCCTGTCGTCGATGAGGGCGTCTTGATCGAAATTGCACGAATGAGGGGCCAGGGTCATCTGCTGGCGATGTCGGAGCGACAGAGGCTTTCCCCCGACCTCACCGATGTCATCATCCGCCGTGGTGACCGCGACGTCGTCAGGCGCACCGCCGCCAACGCGGGGGCGCTTTTCTCGCAAGCCGGATATTCCACGCTGATCAAGCGCGCCGGCAAGGACGTCGTCCTCACGCTCGCGGTCGGCCAGCGCGACGACCTTTCGGATCAACTGTTGAAGGAACTGCTGGCGGGGTCGATCGAGGTCGTGCGCCGCCGCCTGTTCGAAACGGTCAATCCCGGCAGACAAGCGGCAATTAGCCGCGCGCTGAGCGAAATTTCCGGAGTCGCCGAGCGACCCGAGAGCCGCCGCGATTTTGCACCGGCGCAACGCGCAATCCTCGCGTTGCATCGCGCCGGTGAACTGAACGAAGCCATGCTGCTCGGCTTTGCCAAGGATTATCAATACGAGGAATCGGTTGCCGCTCTATCGGCGATGTCGGGCGTGAAGATCGCAACGCTGGATCGTTTGATGGCCGGCGACCGCCACGATCCGGTCCTGATCGTCGGCAAGGCGATCGGGCTTGCGTGGGTGACCGTGCGCGCCCTGATCCTGCTCCGGTTGGGCCCGGCCCGGATGCCCTCTCCGGTGGATATCGAGGACGTGCGGTCGAATTTTGTGCGCCTGATGCCTTCGACCGCAGAACGGGTGGTGAGCTTTTGGCAAACCCGGCAATCGGCGTGATTTGAAGTTGTCGTTCCGGGGCGGTGCCAACGGGTCCGCGCAAAGCGCGGCCCGATGACAGGCTCCGCACCGAACTATGATGTGCAATTGCACATCGGAGAACCTCGAGATTCCGGGTTCGCGCTGACACGCGCCCCGGAATGACACCCCGTTGGCTTTATCCAATCTTCCGAAACCTCAGATACGTCGCCGGACGGCCCTCGCGCTCGGCTTTGCGACCGTATCGCGTCATCGTGTAATGAGGCCATGGATCGCGCCAATCGGAAGCACGCTCCGCGGTCCAGATGAAATCGGGCGAGCGTGAAAAATGCGCCAGCGTCCACGCGCAATATTCGCTGATATCGCTGACGAAGCGGAATTCCCCTTCTCGTTGGAGGACGCGCGCCATGGCTGCGATGGTAGCATCCTGTACGAAGCGCCGCTTCCAGTGCCGCCGTTTCGGCCATGGGTCGGGATGGATCAGATCGATCCGGGCCAACGTTTGCTTGGGCGCCCACGCCAGCAGTTCGCTGGCATCGCCCGCGAACAGCCGGATATTGCTGATGTTATGGGCCTCGATCTGCGTCAGGATCTTCGCCATGCCGTTGACGTAAGGCTCGCAGCCGATGAAGCCGGTATTTGGAAAGGCACGGGCTTCGGCGATCAGATGCTCGCCGCCCCCAAATCCGATTTCGAGCCTGACGGCATCGAGGCCCGCGTCGAACAGTCCGGCAAGATTGGGCGGCTGCGCGCCATCAATTCCCAGCGAAAGCCGCGGCAGCAAATGTTCGATCAGGTCGGCCTGGTGAGGGCGCAGTTTATGGCCCTTGCGGCGGCCAAAGAAAGAGCCCTGCGGGTGAACGACGTTGGCATCACCGGACGAGGCTTCGCGATTTGCGGGGTCTCGGATGGCGGCGCTCATCGCAGCGTCTGGTACAGCCGATGCAGCAGCCGCGCCCTCGGTTCGAGCGACGAAATATAGATCTGCTCGTAATGGGTATGCGCACCCTTTCCATCGACACCGAGGCCGTCGAGGGTTGCGGTATAAGGCGCGGTGAAATTGCCGTCGGAGCCGCCGCCGGTGAAGGTGTCAAAAAGCTCAAAGCCGATTTCGGCGGCGAGTGCCTTGGCGTGCTCGTAGAGGGCGGCACCTGCGTTGCTTTTCTCATAAGGCGGGCGGTTCAACCCGCCTGTCACCTTGACGCTGACGCCTTCGGTCCGCGACTTCAGATTCAGAACCCTGGGAACCAGTTCGTCGGCATCCGCGATCGTCGGAAGGCGCATATCGACCTCGGCACAGGCCTCTTCGGCGATTACGTTCGGTTTGGTGCCGCCTCTGACAACGCCGACATTAACGGTCACGCCGCGCTCGATATCGTTCATGGCCTCCAACGTCTGAATGATATTGGCAAGTTCGCGTATCGCGCTGCGTCCGTCCTGCGGCCGCGAGCCGGCATGGGCGGGGACACCTTTGGCAAAAATTTCGAAGCGCGCGACGCCTTTGCGGCCAGTGACGATCTTGCCGCCGTCGCGGGCAGGCTCCGTCACCAGCACAAATTTTGCCTTGCGCCCCTCGGCCTCGATCAGCGCGCGCGACGTGGGACTGCCAATCTCCTCATCCGAGACGTAGAGTTGGGTCACGCCGAGTGGCGAACGCGCGCTATCCGCGCAAAGCTGCCTGAAGGCGTGATAGGCCAGATAGGCGCCGCCCTTCATGTCGTAGATTCCGGGACCGAAGGCGCTGTCGCCCTCGGTTCGAAACGGCAGGCCCTCGATGAATCCCAGGGGATGAACGGTGTCGAGATGGCTCAGCACCAGGATTCCCGGCCGCTGCTGACCCCATGACGATCGCGCCAGCACGTGATCGCCGCAGCCAGAGTGTCCCGCAATGCACTCGATGGTAGCAGGCAAATCGCGGTAGCCGTCCGCGACCAATGTCGCGAGCTTGTTGACCTGATCGGGTAATTCCGTCGGGGTCTCGATTTCGACCCAGCGGCGGATGCCCTCAAGGATGATTTTCGAATCGAAGGGATTGGCTGTCGTCAGCATGCTATTGGCCTTGTCGTCCTCCGACCGCAATGACGCATCGGCGAATGAAGGCATATTCCAGAATTGGATGGCTCTCAAACGAAACGAGCAATTCAGCGCTTGTCGGGACCTTCGCGCGCGGCGATCTGTTCGACCAATTCCACAATGCTGCGGCGGAGCTTGGCATCGGTGATGCGGGTGAATGCGCGGGTCAGCGCCAGGCCCTCCGAGGTCGCGAGGAAGTCGGACACGTAAGCCGGCGATGTCGCTTCGGAAAACCCATCGGCGCCCGGCGTACCGCTGGGGCCTCCCTCAAACAGGAATGACACCGGCACCTGAAGTATTTCGGATATCTGCTGAATGCGGCTTGCACCGACCCGGTTGGTCCCCTTCTCGTATTTCTGAACCTGCTGGAAGGTTAATCCCAACGCCTCGCCGAGTTTTTCCTGGCTCATGCCCAGCATGATGCGGCGCATGCGCACACGACTGCCGACATATTTGTCAACAGGGTTGGGCGCTTTGGTCGACATCATCAACACTCCTTGGGACTACGCCTGTCGGTTGAAGTAAAAACGAAGTGGAACATTTCTCAGGCGTCAATGCCGTCAAATCCTGCTCGGAAATTCGGTGGGGAACGCGTGCAGAAATTTGAGCAATGTCCTGACCGGTCTGCCTTGGACGGTTTCGCCGGGCAGAATGCGAATTGCACCGTCGGTCTGTCAACTGGTGGATTCCGGATGCGGGCGGCGTTCTGCGACCATGTGAAAACAAGGGTTAAGTTCATTTCGCCACGCGACGGCTGACCACGAAGAGTAAGGTGACGGCGACGATCATGGCAGCTGGAAGGTCGCCTGTGCGCGCGTAGACGGTCGGCGGGATGGGGGACGGCAGGCCGGAATCGAGGACGCCTTCAACGCCAAGGCCCAGCATTGCGACCATACGTCCCAGTGGATCGATGACGGCGGATATGCCGGTGTTTGCCGCCCGAACCACCGGCAGCCCTTGTTCGATCGCGCGCAGGCGCGCCTGTTGCAGGTGCTGATAGGGGCCGGTCGAAATTCCAAACCATCCGTCATTGGTGAGGTTGACGATCCAGCCAGGACGGTCATCGCGTTCGACAACGTCACCGGGAAAGATGGCTTCGTAACAGATCAGTGGTAGCGCACGCGGCGCATGCGGGATTTCCAGGGTGCGCCGCCGGGCGCCCGGAATGAAACCGCCCTGAACTTTTGTAAGCTGCACCAGGCCGATTTTTTCCATCCAGTCCTGGAACGGAAGGAATTCGCCGAAGGGAACCAGATGCACTTTGTCGTAAATCGACACCACGCTGCCGCCGTGATCGATGACGTATATTGAATTATGGGCGCGTGTAATTCGCGCGCCCGGCGGAGCATCAGGTGCGCGCACCGAACCGGTGATCAGCACGGTTCCCTTTGACAGGAAGTTGGCGATCTGCGCCATCGCATCGGCCTCACGTGTCAGGAAAAACGGGAAAGCCGATTCAGGCCAGATCAAGATATTGACGTCACGGACGCCGGTGGATTGCGGCCCGGACGCGCGATCGGACAACGCCAGATATTTTTGCATGACCTCCGCTTTCGCGGCGTAATTGAATTTCACGTCCTGCTGCAGATTGGGCTGCATGATCCGCAGCCTGACGTTTGCAACCATGGTGGTCGGCTGCAGGTTTAAGCGAACCGCGCCGAAAATTCCCATGACGACGAGCAACACCAACGCGATTGCGGGCGCGATCCAAGGCTTGCGCCCGCGCGAATTTCCATCGATCAGCACGCTTGGGCTGGCGAAGATCGCCACGGCCAGAAATGTCAGGCCCCACAGGCCGATCAGTGATGCGGTCTGCGCCAGCGCCAGCGGCTCGGTCAGGGCATAGCCGAACGCATTCCATGGAAAGCCGGTGAGTGCGTAGCCGCGCAGCCATTCGCTCAATGTCAGGCTCGCAGCAAGGGCGAGCACCCGCCAAGCGTCCCTGGTCCAGATCAGCCGCGCCAGTGCGAAGCCTAACGCGGTGAACAATGCCAGGTAAGCGGGCAGGCCCAATATGGCGAATGGCATCAACCACGCGAAGGTCGGTGCATCGACCAGGAAGGCGTAGCCGATCCAGTACAGTCCCGGCACGAAATAGCCGAGCCCGAACCACCAGCCGGCCATCGCCGCCGCCGGCACGCCGCGAAGGCGTCCGGCGCCCGCGCCATCGATCAGCCAGACCGCGACCGGAAAAGTTGCAAATAGCACTGGCCATGCATTGAACGGCGCCATCGCGAGCGCCGACAGCATGCCTGCGACAAGCGCAATGGCGGCGCGCTTCCATCCCCATGCCAGGATGATCGCAAGACCGGCCGCGCGGAGATTGCCAGCAGTCACGATGAGCCGGCTCCAGGGCCAGGAGGATTGGTACTGTCGCCGGCTTGCGCCGATCCAGGGTCGGTCGCGGCTTCACGACGGCGGCTTTCACGCTGGCTGCGCAACGCGGAGCGTTCCTTGCGTGTTGCAATACGCAGGCGCTTGACGCGCCGCGGATCGGCATCGAGCACTTCGATCTCGAAGTTGCCGGGGCCTGAAATGACTTCGCCGCGCACCGGCAATCTGCCGACATGGGTCACGAGGTAACCGCCAAGCGTCTCGACCTCCTCGCCAGCTTCGCCGGTGACGAACTCCTCGCCGATCACGGAGCGGACGTCATCGAGGCTGGCGCGGGCATCGGCAATAAAGGAATTATCCGCTTGCCGCACGATCGCCGGCGGCTCGTCGCTATCATGCTCGTCATCGATCTCGCCGACGATCTGCTCGACAATATCCTCGATCGAGACCAGCCCGTCGGTTCCACCATATTCGTCGACCACCAGCGCCAAATGGATACGCGAAGCCTGCATCTGCGCCAGCAGATCGATCGCCCGCATCGAGGGCGGCACGTACAGCAGCTTCCGGATGATGTTCGCGTCCGAAAGCGGCAGCGCCAGGTCGACCGCGCGCAAATCCAGACCTGCGGGGAACGGCTTCGCGCGTTTGGCCTTAGTCTTGCCGGCTTCGGATATCCGCGCTCGCGCGGTCATGAACGCCAGAAGATCGCGGATGTGGACGATGCCTTCAGGATCATCCAGCGTTTCGTTGTAGACCACGAGCCGCGAATGTGCGGCGCTTTCGAACAGGCTCATCAACTCGCCAAGCGGAATATCGCGCTTGACCGCGATAATATCGGCCCGATGGATCATGACGTCGGCAATGCGGCGTTCATGCAGGGAAAGGATGTTGCGCAGCATGGTGCGCTCGATGGCGGAAAAGCCCACCTCGTCGGGTGTGCTTGCATCAAGCACGACCTGCAGGTCGTCGCGGACCGATCCCGGCTTCCATCCGAACAGCGTGCGGATCGCCCGCGTCAGCCAGTTATCGGCGACGGGATGCATGACCTCGCCTTCCTGCACCACAGCCGGCAGGTTGCGCGTGTTGCGCGGATTGTCGTGAGTAGGTTCTGAGTCGGTCATCTCAGTCCATCCGCTCCGTGTACGGATCGGGAATGCCGAGTTGCGACAGAATCTCCCGCTCGAGCGCTTCCATGGCTTCGGCGTCGTCGTCTTTTTCGTGGTCGTAACCGATCAAGTGCAGGAAGCCATGAACCGCCAGATGGCTCAGGTGATGATCGAAGGGCTTTTGTTCTTCGTCCGCCTCGCTTCGTGTCGTTTCATAGGCAATGGCGATGTCACCGAGCATGCGCGGCGCATCGTCGGGACCGCGCGGTCCGCTCGGCGGCAGCGCCGGAAACGACAGCACGTTGGTCGGTTTGTCGATGCCGCGCCAGTTGCTGTTCAGCGTACGGATGCCCGCGTCGTCCGTCAGCATGATTGCGAGTTCGGTTTCGCCGATATCAGCGTCGACCATCTCGGCCGCGGTCGCGATCGCCCGATGGATGACGGTTTCGGCGTCAGGCTCGGCCTGCCAGCAATCGGCGACAACAAGAACCTCTGATATGGGAAGGGCAAACGGTGCCATCGGTCCGGAATTCTGTTTGCGATGGGGACTCGCCCCCAGCGCGCGCTCGGCGGCAGTCTTCGGCATCAAGGCTTGCTGGTTGCCGGTCGCTGCGGCAATCCTTCATAAGCCGCGACGATTCGCGCCACCAGTTCGTGGCGGATTACGTCCTCGGCGGTGAATTTCACCTGGGCAATGCCTTCGACGCCGTCAAGCAGTCTTGCGGCCTCCGCAAGACCCGAGGTCTGGCCGTTCGGCAGGTCGACCTGGGAGGGATCGCCGGTGATGATCATGCGGCTGTTTTCGCCAAGCCGCGTCAGGAACATCTTCATCTGCATCGACGTGGTGTTCTGTGCCTCATCAAGAATGATGGCGGCGTTGGTGAGGGTGCGGCCGCGCATGAAAGCCAGCGGCGCGATCTCGATTTCGCCGGCCTGCAACGCACGTTCGACGATGCGCGAATCCATCAGATCATACAGCGCATCGTAAATCGGCCGCAGATAAGGATCGACCTTCTCCCGCAAATCGCCGGGCAGGAAGCCGAGCCGCTCGCCCGCTTCGACCGCGGGCCGCGACAGGATGATGCGATCGACTTCCTTGCGTTCGAACAACTGTGCGGCTTGTGCCACCGCGAGCCAGGTCTTGCCGGTGCCCGCCGGGCCGATGCCGAACACCAGTTCGTGGCGCTTGAGCGCACGGATGTAGGAGTCTTGGGCGGCGGTGCGGGCCCGCACCGGGCGCTTGCGCAGGTTGATGGTCTCGAACGAGGATTTGACGGACTTGGCATCGAATTCGAACAGCGAACCCTGCGCGATCACGGCGCGGATCGCACCCTCGACGTCGCCCTGCGCCAAATCGTGCCCCTGCACCGCCTGCGCATACAACGTCTCCAGCACGCGCCGGGCGGCGTCGCAGCCGTCGCGCGATCCGGCGACGGTGATGTGATTGCCACGCGAATCCACCACGACGCCGAGCCGCCGCTCGATTGCCGCCAGATTTTGTCCGTAGGGTCCAACCAGCGCC
>Ga0137407_10002474_pt1 | contig 12125 bp, 6 predicted proteins | sample CZOMad2_2_16fung_FD_108410 | JGI IMG/M metagenome (GOLD analysis project Ga0137407, IMG submission 108410) | Vadose zone soil fungal communities from Angelo Coast Range Reserve, California, USA - CZOMad2_2_16fungal (Illumina Assembly) | ecosystem: Environmental > Terrestrial > Soil > Vadose zone...
CATTCAGCTGCTGCTGACAGTCACCGCGGCAATCCGCCGAGCCGTCCCGCACAGTGCCGCTTCCGGTGACGTGCACGTTGAGCGCGTGCTTGACTGGAGCCGAGGGGCCGCCATCGGGGGAACCGCCAGAACCCGAGCCCGCATCACTGCCGCCACTTCCGCTACCGGGATTCGACGGCGACGACGAGGATCCGCACGCCAAGACGAGAGCAGCCGCGAGCACGAGGCGTGGAGCGCGCATGGGTGTCCCTTCAAGGATGCAGGACCAAAGTTGGGCACGAAGGGCTAACCTGACGAGTGCAGTGCCCTCACTCGCTCGCCCGCTCTGCCGCCCCCATCGCGGAGCTAGCAGGCGCCGCCTTCGATCGTGATGTCGAATCGAGATCCTTGCCTGCCGCCGGCTGGCAGCGTCACCGCCGTTTGCTGACCTGCCGTCGCGCCGGTTGCTGGTCCGCTAGTCGCCGTTGCCTTGCTGGCTGGCGCAACTGTTCCGGCTGCTGCAGGTAGCTGCGCATCAGCGCCGGGACCGTTCGGCGGTCCGGACGCATCGCGCGATCGACCGCGCGTCAGGAATACCACCGCGGCGATGACGACCGCCGCCACGAGCGCGGCAACCGCGTACCGTCGACCGACGTACGGCGCCGAGCGCGGCGGCGCGGTTACCGCAGCGCCGGGCAGTTCGCGGCGAATGGCGGCCGCCAGCCGCTCCACGGCCGAATCCCATCCTTCATCGTCGAGCGCGATCGCGTTGCGCGCGGTGAGTCCTTTCAGCGGCTCCGGCAGATCGCCTGCACGCGGCATCGCCGCGCCCTGCACGAGCACGGGAATGACGCGGCACTGACGCGCGAGCGCGCGCGCAAGCTCGTTGCGCACGTGGTCGTCGGGATCGTCGAGCCGCCGAGGCGAGCCGGGGGACTCGGCGGTGAGCCAGCGGCGGCCGATGACCGCCAGGAAGACGGCGCAGGAGTCGATACCGGCCGACATCGCGCGGACGAAGTCGTCGCCGGGGCCGATCGTGTCGAGGTCGCGGAAGATCTCGTGCGCGCCGAAGCGCGCCGACAGCGCGTCGCGGAGCCGGCCCGCGTGGCCGGAGGCATCGTCGCGGCGGTAACAGATGAAGATGCGGGACATCCGTGTCGCGCGCCTCGATTCACACCGCGTGAGCGCCTCGCGACTTCGCGATCCGCGCGAAAATCGGCTCGATGAGCGCGGACGGCTGCTCGGCCCCCGACGCGATCACTTTCCCTCCTGCGCCGAGCCGACCCTAGCAGAAGAGACCGCGCCCGTGCCATGCACCGGCCGCGCAAGATGAATTCAAGCCATATGGGCGAGCCTGCTGCGAGCTCCTACGCCGCGCGATCGCCCGCGGGATCGGATGGCTCCCGCTCGAGGCGAAGTTGGTGCCGCGCGCCCTCGGGCGTGACGAACATGAAACCGACGATCCGGTCGCCCGTCGTCTTTCCCATCGCCTTGAACGCCGCCTCGAGATCCTTCATCAGCTCATCGGGTACGCCCAACTCGCGCAGCGTCCTGGGCGTCTCTTCGCGTCGCTTGCTGTCCAATATGATCTCCCCTTTCCTTTCGTCTCGCTTGCCAACGAGCGAGACGCTGAGCTTGGTTGCCGGATGGATGTGCGTCCGGCCCGCAGGATGCTGCGCCAAGGTGTCGCAGGCGAATACACGTGCGATAGAAGCGCCCGTGGGCTGTAAGACTGACTCTTGCTGACCCCAGGGGAGAAAGGGCGGGTATGGAGTCAATGCGCGACAAACTGACACACTTACCGAATTGTAGATTCGGTGATGAAGCCAACAAGCTTGTAGGATCTGCAAGCGTGCTTCGGTGCATAGGAGGCGCGACCTGGTCGCCGGGCGCGCACGCTGACCGTCAGCTCCGACGAGGTCCGCGACGCGCTCGCCGAGCCGGTCAACCCCATCGTCGAGGCGGTGAAGGGTACGCTCGAGCGCTGAGACCTGCTTCCGCCGAAACTCGTCAAACGCGACCGATCTTCGCGAACATTTTTTGCGATTACCTATCCTTTCGAAACCGATGCCCGGCGGCTGCCGTACTGTAGCAGTGCGACGCCCGACAAAATGAGCACCATGGCAAGGTAGCCAAGAGGATGAATCACGTCGCCCGCCAGGAAGACACCGATGACGAGGGCCACGACAGGCGGGATATAGGTAACGCCTGCAGCAGCGACCGCGCCAAGTGTTCTCAACGATGTAGTAGTAGATGACGTAAGCCAATCCCGTCCCGCACAGCCCCAGACCAAAGATCAAACCTGTCCAAGCGCGCGTATCGTTGGACACGGCTCCAATTCCATCCAGACTCGTCGCCAGGAAACGGAAAATCTGCGCCCCTACTGCGACAGGGTCGTGGCGTTCGCGTAGTTCGAGTAGTTGAAATAGTCGAACGGCGAATTCTCGCCGTACATCACTGACACGATGTACCAGTACTGCTTGCCGCTGCCGAGATCGGTGTCACGATAGCTTGTCGTATTGGCGGGCAGGCTGGCGGCATACTCGAGCATGCCGGCGACGCTCGTGGAGCGCAGCACGATGTAGCCGCTCTCGAAGCGAGCGTTGTCGGTCCAGGAAAGGTGGATGCTCTGCTGACCGACTGCGGGAGCGACGAGATCGGTCGGGGCCTCTGCCCATCCGGTGCATGAGAGCCTCGACGGATCGGAGTCCCCCGCGGCGTTGAAGGCGATGACGCGATGGCAGGCGCCGAACGGCGCTGCGCTCCATCAGTCGTACTTGGCAAAGAAGAGCGGCACATTCGCCGGCGTGCTCGCCAGCGTCGTCCATTCGGAGAGGCGGTCAGGGCAGCTCGAGACGGCGCCGCACGTCTTCGATGAGCGGGTCGACCTTTGCCTGCGGGTTCTGCTTGATGGCGAGAAAGGCGCGGTACGAGTCCGTGGCGGCCGGACTCTTCAGGCCTTCTTGCGCGCGCCCGAGGTAATACTGAACCGGGGGGAAGAACCGGTACGAGGGAACCTCGTCCACGAACAGGGCGGTTGCCTCGCCGCGGCGCTTCAGGCAGAGCTCGAATTCTTCGTGCGCTTCGGGGAACGCGCCGAGATCCAGATACGCCCGGCCGAGCGTGAACCGCCCGATCCAGGTGTCGAGGAGCTGCTGCGCCTCGCGAAGCGCGTTCACCGCCGCGCGCGCGTCGCCGTGTTTGAGCTTCGTCTCGCCCTCGAGAATCCTGGCGTACGCCTGCGGTTCCCGGGTTCGCCGTCCGGCCAGGTCGACCTGCAGGGTCCGCGCCTTCCGGTCGTTTCCAGCGCGCAGATAGACGCCCGCCGCCAGGAAGGCGATCGAGTCTGACTTGCTCAAAGCAGCTGCGCGGTCCACGGCGTTGAGCGCGGCCTCTTTGTGACCCAGCATCAGCTCCGCGGAGGCGAGGGTGACGAGCTCCGTGGCCGCCGCCGTAGGATTGGCGTTCGCGTCGAGGGCGATCCGTCGCTCCAGGATTGCGACCGCGTCGGAGATGCGCCCCTCGAAGAGCGCGAGGTCGGCTAGCCCTTGTGCGGAGAGCGTGGCGCCGGCGGGGCCCAGGGAGGCGAGCGCCTCGTAGGCCTCGGCCGCCTGCGCGAGCCTGCCGCTCCCCAGCTCGGACAAGGCAATCACCAGGCGCGGGTAGACGTAGGTCGGTCTGGTCTGCAGGACGGACCGTGCTTCCCGCGCCGCCGCCTCGAAATCGCCGGAGTAGAGGGCATAGATGGCGAGATTGCTGCGGTTCATCAGGTGGCCCGGCGCCAGACGAAGAGCGCGGCCCCCCGCGTCGAGCGCCGCGGGCATGTCCCGACGGAAGCAATGCGCGACGGCCAGATTGAGGAACCCAACGATGTCCGCCGGGTAGCGCTTCACCAGCCCCGTGAACTCATCCGCCGCCTTCTCGTAGTCCCGCAGGAACAAGTAGTAGAGACCGCGCGTGCGGTACCGTTCGCGCTCGGTCATGCGGTCGATCTTCGCCATCGCAAGCTGGAAGTACTTCTCCGCCTGCTCGGGCTGGTGCAGGTTCATGCTCACCGCAGCGAGTCCCGTGTAGGCGCGCCCGAGATTCGGGTCGAGCTCCAGCGCCTTCCGGTACCGGGACACCGCTCCCTCCGAATCTCCCCGGTGCTGCAACTCCTGTCCGGCGGAATATTCGTGCGCTGCCTCGAGCGATGCCGCGCTGAACGTCTCGACCATGCCGCCGTGAATCAGCTCCGGGGCGGTGTCGCCTAGCGCGCTGCGAACGACCGCGGTCAGCTTCCCGAGAAGGGGCATCACGTCCGCCTTGGTCGGGGCGCTCTCCTGGTCGGCGACGATCAGCTTTCCTTTGAGGGGCTCGACCGCCCGGACCCCCACCTTGTACCCCGCGCCGGCGCGCTCGATGGATCCCGAGATGACGATCCCGATGCCCTCCCGCAGCGCCACCAGCCTCGCGAGGGACTCGTCCAAAGCGGGTGCGCCAGGCTTCAACTCGCGGGCGATCTTGCGCGCGTCCTGCCGTTTGTACGAGTTGAGAAAGGGGGCGCCTTCCATGGCGAATTCGAGAATCGGCTCGAGCGTACCGTCGAAGACCGGGTCGGAAGTCCCGTTCTTGAAGTCCGCGATCAGGAGCGAGACGGGCTTCCTCTCCGTCACGGGCGCAGGCCCCCTGGTGACGCCGGGGATCCCCCATTTGAAGACGACCACCACCAGAACCAGGGCGATCGCCCCCGCCGCAGCGCCCAGGACACGGTTGCGCGGCGTCGCCGGAACGGAGCGCGCCGGCATGAGCACGGACATCAGCCGTTCCAGCTCGGTCGCGAGGTCGCGCGCGGACTGGAACCTGCGCTCCGGATCCTTCTCCAGGCAGCGACGAACGACCCGGTCGAGCTCGCCTGGGACGTGCTCAGCGAGCGGTGGCGGCTCGGAATTGAGGATCGAATAGCCGGTCTCCACCGTCGAGGGGCCATCGAAGGCGGGCGCCCCGGCCAGCATCTGGTAGAGGATCGATCCGAAGCTGAAGATGTCCGTGCGGAGATCGACGCGCCGGCCACGGACCTGTTCCGGCGCCATGTAGTGAGCGGTCCCCACCACGGCGTCCGTTTCGGTGCGGGGCGCGGGCCGGGCAGCGGACTGGCCGGCCTCGAGCAGCTTGGCGATCCCGAAGTCGAGGATCTTGAGGCGCCCCTCCTCGGTGATGAAGAGGTTGTCGGGTTTGAGGTCGCGGTGCAGGACACCCTTGGCGTGAGCGGCCGCAAGGCCGTGAGCGAGCTGCAGGCCAAAGTCGAGAGCGGCGATCGGCGGCAGAGGTCCTCGCTCGAGCCGCTCGCGCAACGTCTCGCCCTGCAGAAGCTCGGAGACGATGTAGGGCGTGCCCTGGTGCGTGCCGACGTCGTGGATGTCCAGGACGTTGGGATGGTTCAGCCCCGCGGCGGCGCGGCCCTCCTGCTCGAACCGGAGGAGCTCACGCTCGCTGTGCTCGCCGGGAAAGAGGACCTTGACGGCCACGTCGCGGTCCAGCTTGAGGTCATGGGCGGCGAACACCCGGCCCATCCCTCCCCGGCCGAGCTCCTTCACGGCCTGGTAGCGACCGGCGAAGGTCGGGTTCGGCTCGGCACCCTCCGCGCCGTCCTCGATCCGGACGGGGCCCTCCGGCCCTATCTGATCAGAGCGGATGGGCGCGCGCTTCTGGTGCGGGTCATACGACACGGCCGACCCCCCGAACCACCCTCCTTCCGCGACACCTTGGTGTCAAGCGCGGGCCCCAGGCCGTCACCTCGGATTCACGGACGCACGAATGCCGTGTTCGATTTGTACGTCACGCCGCATCCCCGATCGACGATGTCGATGGTCACACCGTTCGGAGGGGCTGCACCTCTCGGGAGCGCGAACCAGATCCCGGTGAGATTCTGGGAGATTCCCAATTCGCAGAATCCGTAGAGCCGGGCGCCGGTGTCCTGGAAGATGTCGACCCAGGACCGTGACGGGAAATTGTTCAAGCCGCAGCTTCCAAACCAGGAAGTCGTCTCGAACAGCTCGTCGGGGAACGCAGCGTAGTTCGTCACCGCGAGATCGTACCGTGTGAAGGGGACGTCGTTGACCTGGTAATCGACCGTGCCAAGGAATTCCAGGGCGGGCGCAGGGAGGTCCCTGAAACAACGGATGGCCTTGAACGCGAAGTCGGCAGAGACGTGCTGCGCGGGATTCGAGGAGTCCGTAAGTTGCAGCGCGATCACTGACTCGACAGCGTTCAACGGGGTTCCCGAAATCGTCCCCGAGGTAGCATCGAATTGCATCCCCGACAGCAGCCCGGACTGGGTCCACTGATAAGGAGGCTGTCCGCCGAGTGCTACGACCTGCGCGACATAGGCATCTCCGACGGTGGCGTGCGGAAAGGACCTTGCGTCGCCCGCTCCTGACCATGGAGTGAACATGCGCAAGGGTTCGACAACGGTGATCGACAGGGCCACCGTCTTTGTGGTCCCCGTCGCGTCCATCACCTGCGCGGTGAATGGGAAGGTCTGGGGACCTTCGAGGGCGATCTGCGTGATCCTGGAAATGACGCCGCGATCGCTCAGCACAAGCCCGTCGGGCAGCGGTCCACTTTCACCCGCCAGGCTCCAGAGGTATGGCGGGATTCCGCCAATAGCCTGCAGCCTCGCTGCGTAATCCCGCCCGGTGACCGCGTCTGGCAGCGTGGCCGTGGTGATCGTCAGCGGCGGCACCGCGAACACAGGCGTGGTCGTTCCGGTATTCGCGGCGTGGGCGATCACCACCGGCGTGATGTTCGAGATGATTTGCCTCATCGTCGGAACGTCCACGTTGCCTCGCAGCGTGATGAGCGCTTTCTCTCGTGGCTGCAGCGACAGCGTTGCGTTGGCGACCTCCGGGTTGGCCACCTCCGGGTTTCCCAGGTCGAAAGGATTGGAGAGGACCGGCTTGAGGACGTTCGTCTGCAGCGTATTCTGCGTTTCCTCGCGCAGCACACAGTTGACGCTCACCGGCGTCGCATAGCTCTTGTTGACGATCAGCTGCAGCTTGGCGCTGTCCGGGGCGGTGCCGACGAGCTTGATCCGATAGGACGCCGAGGTGTTCCCCACGTTGGTCGCCGTATACGTGGCGTCGGAAATGGCGCCGTTCGCGACCTCGGGATTGGCGACTTCCGGGTTCATCGGGTTGGCGTTCGCGACCTCCGGGTTGGCCACCTCGGGGTTGGCGACCTCCGGGTTCGCCACTTCTGGATTCGCCACCTCCGGATTGGCGACCTCCGGGTTCAGGATGGCGAATTTGGCTTCGTTGGGATTGGCCACCTCCGGATTGGCGACTTCCGGGTTGTAGACCTCAGCGGTGCCGATGTCCGGTCCCGGGGGCTCATTTTCCGGCTTTTCCGGATTGATGAGGGAAGGGACGGTCCCGTCCGCGTTGAGCACCAGAAAGCTGCTCAAGCCGCCGATCGTCGCGCCGCCCGGCGCGGAGATCTCGTCGGCATTGACGGTGATGCTCGCAGTTGCGTTCGCCGAAATTGCGAACACCGATCGCGCGACGCCCGAGTGCGCCGCGACGCTGACGTCCAGCGTCCTGGTCGGCGCCGGGAGCGGTGTGGGCAGCGGAGTGGTGTTGGGGGCCTGTACGAACGAGGCGAATCCGCCCCCCGCCGGCTGGTTGGAGATGGCGAGCCGGAAGCTCTTGGTGAAATTCGTGTAGTTCTGCAGGACGACGGCGAACGCCCGCTGCAAGTCCGCGCTGAGCCGCTTGGAGTTCTGCGGGGAGGAGAGCAGGAGCCCCTCGGTGATCCGGCTGCTGTAGATGTTCTGGTTGCGCATCCCTTCGCGCCCGCTGACACAATCCGGCACGGTTTGCGAAGGATCGAAGACGCTGGTCCGGTCCTTCGTCACCACTCCAGACACCGTCGGCGTGTATTTTGTCCAATCGTGGTCCGGAGCTGGAGGTGGACGCACGTCCTGGTTGCTGGTCCATGCCGCGATGCGGAAGGGCGAGTTGAGCCGGGCCGTATTGAAGATCCACGAGCCATCCTTCGGCACGAACGTCTGACCCGCGATGTCCAGGTAGTCCCCGAGGAAGGGCACTGTTCCTCCCTTGAACAGCGGCAAGCCCGAAGGATTGAATTGCAGCTGCGCGACGCCGGTCCCGCAGGGCAACGTGCTCGACGTGCACCTGCCCGACTTGTATCGGGAGACGCGAGCGACCTTGAATTGCGGAGCGAAGCCGGGATCCGCTTCGGCGACGACGACGTCCATCGTGTGCCGCCACTGCGAGAGGGGCGGGTTGACATCGTCGATGAAGGGCCTGAACACGCTTCCGGGCTGGTCTCCCCACTGCGGGCGCTGCTCGAGGAAGAACCGGCCGAGATTGTCGGGGAACAGAGGAGTGGCCTTCGCGAAAGTGCCCCAGGTGTGATCGAGCCTCATGTCGTAGTAGAGGGCGACGAGCTTTCCCCCGATGAACGCCAGCTGCGGCATGAACTGGTGGCCGCGACTGAAAAGGCCGCTGCCGTCGTCCCTCAGGGGTCCGTCGTCAAGAGGGTACGGCTTGAGGGAAATGCCGCTCGAATTGACGAGGATGCCGCCGGGAAGGTTCAGCATCATGATGCGCGCATCGGCGTACGGAGCGCCAGCGTACGGTTGGATGCGCTGCGACCAGGCGATATAGACGCGCCCCGGCCAGCCGTGGATTCCGCTGTCGTCCACTGCCAGCGAAGGAAAGGCGTTCGTCCGGAACGATGTGCCGGTGGTCCCCTGATCGAAGAAGGAGGGAGCGGTCAGGTTTGCGAAATCGAACGCGGGCAAGGTCCAGAGGGGAATCCCGGGCAAGAATTTCCGCCCGCCGTCGATGGAGACGGCGCCGAGGATCGAGTCGGGATAGGCGGCATTCTTGAAGCGCCGCCATGCCGCGTAGACGAATCCCGCCTGAGGATCGACTTGCAGGATGGCCCCCTGATGGAGGCTGAACAGCGCGGCATGGAATTCGTCCAGGGCCAACAGCGGCGCCGGCGGGCTCCAGTTCGCGCCGCAATCCCTGGACCGGCTGAAGAACACCTGTCCGCGGACGGGCTTGCCTCCGCTGTCCACGGTGAACTTCGTGTAGACGATGTAGACGTGACCCGCGAGGAAACTCTGCGGCACCGGCCCGCCCGGCTCGCCCGGCTGCGCGACCTGCAGGTTGCAGGTCAGCGCGCCAGCGCGCGGGATGTCGACTGCGATCCAGGGCTTGTCGAGGAACTCTCCCGGTCCTGATTCCGCCACGATGAACGTCCCGGTGTAGCGGATGGGATCCCTCGAGGTCTCGGAAGTGCTTGATGGAGCCGCGGTGCCGTTCTCGCGGTTGTTCAGATCGATGAACCGCGTGACGAACACGGCGCCCGCGTTCGTCGCACGGTTGAATGCGATTCCGGCGTAATAGAACAGGCCATTCGTGCCCGATCGCACCACCGGGTCCGAAGCGGTCGTGTAGCCTTTGAAGTGCAACGGGTGTGGAGAAGTCCCGTCCGGTTCCAGGGTGAGATCCTGGGGGAATCCAGGGATCAGCGTGCTCTGCCAGGTCTGGCCGCCGTTGAACGACTTGAACAGCCCGAGCCACGCGTCTCCCGTCAACGTGCCGTTGGGCAGCGCATCGGTGAGAGGCAGGTCGACGGTGCGGTAGTCGTTTGCGCCCGCGAGCAGATGGAGGGGATTCCGGCTGGAAACCGCGATGGAAGGCTCGTTCTGGCGTTGCAGGAAAGGATCGCCGCCGGGAAACTTCCTCCCCGCGACCATGTTCACGTTCTGTCCCGGAGTCGGAGTCGGCGCTTGTCCGCGTGCGCCCGATGAGCCGACGATCGCGCAGAGCAGTGCAAACCAGTCGAGACGAACCGGGATCGCGCGCATGGGCCCCCCCTAACGCGATGGTCACAAATGCGTCTGTCATCACCTCTGGTATCCCCTTCAGGCAATCGCGGTCAAGCGGGCCGAGGTTTCTACCGCGCCCGCTCCGCGGCGCCCGTGGCCTGTGGGGCGGGATTCGAAGTCCGGCTGCGATTCCGCCACCAGATCGCGCCGAGGGCGCCGATCACCCCCAGGATGCATCCGGCCAGGGCGAGCATCCGCTTCCGGCGCCGTCGTCCCCGCGCGAGGAGCGCGCGTTGATCGGCGGAGATGGGCGGTGTGCGAACGATTCCCTGCCGCGTCCAATCGAAGACCCAGGCGAGGATGGCGGCCACGGGCAGTCCCGCCAGGCACGCCGCGACGATCCAGGTCATCCATTGCGGCGGCAACGAGAGCCGTGTCACGATCACGTCCGCGCCCTGCAGCGCACCGAACACGGCCACCCCATAGGCGACCACCACTCGTACGACGTGCCGTCGCGAAAGCTCGTCGACGAAGTGCTGCACCTTGACCCCGGGCGCGCTGGTACTGGCGGGAGGCATCTCCGCCTTCGCCGGGAGCGGGGGCTCGCTGAGGACGGCGCCGGGGAGATGGTGAGGTGCGATGCGGTCGCGGCCGGCGAGCACGAGCGCCGTCTCCAGGGCCTTTTCCAGCTCGCGTACGTTGCGCGGCCAACGGTGAAGGAAGAGCGCCCGGGCTGCCTCGCTGGTGAAGCCGATTTCGTCCGTCGAGCGGCCGAGTTTGCGGCGCAAGAGGGCGCGGACGAGCAGCCCGAGGTCCTCGCGGCGCTCGCGCAGCGAAGGGAGCTCCAGCGTGAGCCCGGACAGTCGCGCGAGCAGATCACTGCGGAACCGCTGCTCTGCCGCGAGCGCCTCCAGATCCTGCTGGCTCGCCGCGATCACGCGGAGGTCCACCTGGATCGGCGCCTTCGCCCCGACGGGCAGGACCTCGCCATGCTCGAGAACGCGCAACAAGAGGGGCTGCGCCGCAGCGGGCAGGTCCTCCACCCCGTCCAGGAAGAGCGTGCCGCCGTCCGCGCTCCGGACGAATCCGGTCCTGCCCTCGAGGGCGTCGCCCGATGCTCCCTTGCAGTCGCCGAGCAGCTCCGACTGCAAGAGAGCGGGAGAGAGCGCTCCGCAGTTCACCGGAACGAAAGCTCCGTGCCGCCGGGAGAGGGCGTGGATCGCGGAGGCGATCAACTCCTTGCCGGTGCCGGTCGCTCCACGCAAGACCACGGGAATGGTCGTGGGGGCGATCGTCTCCACCCGCACCAATTCCCGTGTGAGCGAGGGAAGCAACGTCTCGAAGCCCTCCGCCGCGGGCCGTATCTCGTCGCTGCGGAGCATGGGCCCCCCGCTGGGCGCAGGAGCGATCGCGGCACGGAAGATGAAGAACGAGTAACCGAGCTCCAGGAGATCGCTGTCTTCCAGGACCTCGCGATCGATGCGCCGTCCATTGAGAAACGTCCCATTCCGCGAGCGGCTGTCCTCGACGATCCATCGATCCATCACCCGGCGAAGGCTCGCGTGATCGGCGGACATCCGGTCATCCGGAACGTGCAAAGCAAGCCGGGCTTCGGCCGGGGACCGATCGCCTCCTCGGTCGAGATCACCGCGTCCGATGGAGAGCTCCTCGACGCTACGCAGGCAGATGCGGATCGACGGAACGGACAGCCGGTCGCAAACCAGGCCGAGAAAAAGGTGCGGTACTCCTCCGCTCGCCGAGGGCGTGACCACCGTGGAAATCGTGTGCGTCGCGAGCGGCACGTCCCCATCCTACTCCGCAGACCAGCTTTGGCGTCCTGCGGGCGCGCCGTCAGGCGACGGGCGCGCGGACCCGCCAGGCGATGGCCAGTGCTACGGTCAATCCGGGCGACACCCACCGCGACACAGAGCTACAGCTCGAACTTCGCCTCCTCGATCAGTTCGCGCAGTAGACTGTCGCTCGATGATCATCGCCGCGAAACTCCTGGTGTTCTTCATTGCACTCCTGCACGTGTACATCCTGGTGCTCGAGATGTTCCTCTGGCGCACGCGCGCGAGGCGCATCTTCGGCATGAGCGCCGAGCAGGCCGAGACCACCGCGACCTTGGCGAAGAACCAGGGCCTCTACAACGGCTTCCTCGCCGCCGGCCTCTTCTGGGCAGAGTTCTCGCGCACCGAGTTCGCGGCACGCGCGTATTTCTTCCTCGCCTGCGTGCTGATCGCAGGCGTGTATGGCAGCCTGACTGCGAACCGCCGCATCCTCTATATCCAGGCGCTGCCGG
>Ga0137407_10002477_pt1 | contig 12123 bp, 14 predicted proteins | sample CZOMad2_2_16fung_FD_108410 | JGI IMG/M metagenome (GOLD analysis project Ga0137407, IMG submission 108410) | Vadose zone soil fungal communities from Angelo Coast Range Reserve, California, USA - CZOMad2_2_16fungal (Illumina Assembly) | ecosystem: Environmental > Terrestrial > Soil > Vadose...
CAACGCCGGACAAGACTCAGGACGGAACCAAGGATACGGGGGCCGTGACAAGTCCCACAGCCGGTCAGCGTGATGACAAACCCGAAACTCGCAATAGTAAAAGTAAAGACGCCTCCGACCCGGCCTCTGACCTGGCGGCCCATCCCGAGCTGACGATCCCGCTGTTCAATGCTCCGGAACCATTGCTCCCGTCCGCACCTAAACCCGGCGGAACGACTGAGACGCCCGGCCTGCCACAGATCGGCGCCCGGTTGGATCAGGATGTCGCGGAACCTGGTTCAGCGGCACCTGGTTCAGCCACACCTGGTTCAGCCACACCTGGTTCAGCCACACCTGGTTCAGCCACACCTGGTTCGTCGGAATCGGCGGGCAAGGAGCAGATCGAAAGTGGCCAGACTCCCGCCGAGCTGGGAAACGAATTGGACCGGCTGTTTGCTCTGTCAGGGACAACATCAAAGATCCATGGCCTGTCGGCCTTCAAGCAACAAGATTTGCAAAAGTCGGCTGCCGTCGCGGACGATGGCTGGAATGAAATAGCCTCCAGCCCCGGCAAGAACCGCGCCGCAATCCAGCCGCCGACTACCGGGGATGGAGTGAAACCGGCGAAGGAGCCAACGTCGTCCGCCAATGCAAGTGCCACTACCGTTCCAAGCGGACAGCAGCCGCCCTTGACCCTGGCCCTCGAACAGACTGCGGATGCGTCGCCTTCGGCGGCATCAGCCGCGATCGCATCAGCAAAGGAGACCCCTCTAAGGACCTCGATAGTGGGAAAAAACGTGGCTCAATCCGAGTCTGCCACGCCTGGCGGAGTCGCGAGATCCAAGAGCGTATCCAGCCGTACTCCAACGAGCGGGTTGTCCAAGGTCAAAGACCGCGACAGCAAAGACACAGCTACCGCTCCCGGTCAGGCAGGAGAGCCGGCCGACGCCCGTATCGGGCAAATCGGGGAGGACTCGACGAACTCCGCCGCCGGCAATGCCAAGGATGTCTTGGGCTTGGCCGTGCCGCAATCGGGTACTCATGGCAAGCCGACTTCTTTGAAGCAGGTGGCCGACGCTTCCTCCTCAGCGGCGTCTCCCGCGGACAGCGACGCTCCGGACGAAGGCCCTCGAACGGCCACGTCCTCGCCCGTAACCACAGCCAAGCTTGTCCAGAGCATGAATGAATCCGAATTCCGCGTCGGCATGCAGACCCGGGAGTTCGGCAGCATTGACATTCGGACCTCGGTGGCGCGGCACATGTTCAGCGCCCAGATTTCTGTGGAGCACAGCGACGTGGCCAAATCGCTGACCACGGATCTGCCCACCCTGTACAACAAGCTCGCCGACCAGCAGGTTTCGGTCGCCAACATCGTGATTCACGGGCAGGGTCTGGCGACGTCCTCGGGTTTGGCGCAGGATGCGCAGCCGCAGAACTGGCGGCCGCAGAACCATGGCGACGCAAAACCAAATCCCGAGCCGGTTCTTCCCGTGATGCTGGAACAATTCGACTCTACGGGCAGGTTGGACATTCGCATTTAGCCGTTACCCGCGACAGTCAGTAAGAAGTTTGAAGGAGAAATTATGACGATCAATCCCATCGCAACATCCGCGCTGGCACTCGCCCACCAGGCCAAGGCCGCGCAGAGCAGTTCCACCGACACCACCAGTTCAACTTCAGACTCGCTGGCCAACAGCTCCAGCGATTTGTTTCTGCAGCTTCTGGTTGCACAACTCAAAACCCAGGATCCGACCTCGCCCATGGATCCCACGCAGATGGTTGGACAGATGTTGTCCATGAATCAGCTCAACGAGCTGATTCAAATCCGCCAATTGATGCAGGGCACATCAACCACGCCCTCACAACCCACAACTACGCCGTCAGGAGCCTAAAGCCATGCCGAATTTTTCGATTCCACTTTCCGGATTGACCGCTGCGTCGGACGCATTGGCGGTTATTTCCAACAATCTGGCCAACATCAACACCGTAGGATTCAAGGAGAGCCGGGCCTCGTTCCGCGACCTCTTCTATCAAGTGTTCGGGACCAATGGAGCCAACGACCCGATCCAGGTGGGCGAGGGCGTGGCCCTCGGCTCGGTCACGCCTACCTTCACCGACGGCAACCTCGAAGGCACCGGGGTATCTACGGATGCCTCCATCACCGGCAACGGACTCTTTGCGACCGAGAGCAATGGTGTGTTGCAGTTCACGCGGGCGGGCAACTTTACCATCAATTCGCAGGGGGAGCTGACCACTCAGGACGGGCAACGGGTCATGGGATATGCGGCGGTGAATGGCGTTATCAGCCCTTCCCAGACTTTGTCGCCTATCGTGGTGAACGACGGACAACTCATTCCCGCATCACCGACCTCGACGATCCAGACCCAGACCAATCTGGACGCGAGTTCGGCGGTGGGCGCGACTTTTTCTACTCCCATTACGGTGTACGATTCGCTGGGAACGTCTCATGTGCTGACCGATCAGTTCACCAAGACTGCGGCCAATGCGTGGAGTTACCAGATCACCCTGCCGGCCGCCGACACCGGCGGGACGGGGGCACCCACGGTGGTTGCCAGCGGCACCCTGACGTTTAACGGGGATGGCACTCTGGCCACGCCAACCGCTCCCGTCACCGGAATCGCGATTGCCGGCTTGGCGGACGGAGCCAATGACATGAACATCACCTGGAATCTGCAGGACGCAACAGGAAACGCCTTGCTCACCCAAACGTCGTCGCCGAGCGCGACCGCGAATACCTTCCAAAACGGTTACGCCAGTGGAACCCTTTCCGATTTCAACATCGGCTCTGACGGAACGATTGAAGGGTCCTTCACCAACAATCAGACCCTGGCGTTGGGCCAGATTGTGTTGGCGAATTTTGCCAACCCACAGGGCTTGCTGCGGATGGGACAAAACAGTTTCCAGACAACCTTGTCGTCCGGGGCTCCCGTGATCGGAGTGGCAGGCAGCGGCGGCCGTGGCACCATCACCGGCGGCTCGCTGGAACAATCGAACGTGGACATTGCAACCGAATTCTCGAACATGATTGTGACTCAGCGCGGCTATCAGGCGAATGCCCGGGTGGTAACCACATTCGACCAGCTCACCCAGGACACGATCAATATGAAGCAGTTGTAGAGCGGAAGAGTTAGCCGAGGATTAGAGCGAATCCGGCGCGGTTCCCCGCCGCATCGGAGAGCCATCTTTTCTACTCTCGCTCTAATTCAATGCGCCCCTCCCGCGTAGCCCCATCTTGCGGGATCACGAGCGCTAAGCCGTGCTTTCTCCAGCGCTTTCGCGCGATCGCGGAAGCCATCTTCCGTCCTTCCTCGTCCTTCCTCGACCTTCACCACTGGCAGAGCGATTGCACTTCCCTTCCTGCGCGGAGTTCTAACTTCGCATTCCTCAAATTCAACACCGGGACGAGACAAACAGAATGGCTACAGCCCGAGTTGCGCCGGTACCGCCGCAGGCGCAAGCCCACGAAAGCGCGAGCAGTCCGATCGACGCTTACCACTGGCTTCCCTGCACAGCCACGGTGGAAATTCCGGTACCAAAGTTTACCGTCGGCGATCTCCTCAATCTCCGTAAGGAGGGCGTGGTGCGGACGGCGACGCCCATCGCCAATGACGTTCCTGTACGGGTCAATGGACTTTTGCTGGGCCGGGGACGGTTCGAAGTCGTGAACGACCGGCTGGGCCTTCGGATCACGGAGTTGGCATGAATACTCTTGCTCACCTCGAACCATTGCAGCCTGTCGCGGGCAAGGCACGGCCTCTCCCCAGCATTGGCAATTGGAGCCAGGCCCTGCTGATTCGGACGTGGAGCGCTCTCAAGTGGGTCATGCGGCGCGCAAAGGTGCAGCAGGCGCGCAAGAACCTTCGGGTTTGCGAAAACGTCTCGCTGGGCGAAAAGCGATTTGTTGCGGTGGTTCAAGTGGACGAGGAAAGATTCCTCATCGGTGGGTCTTCCAGTTCCATGTCCCTGCTAAGCCGCTTGCAGGAAGCGAAAACGTTCGCCGCGGATCTCGAGCGGGAAACGAAGAAATTTTCATGACCTCCCGGACCCGGTTGATCCGAGTATTTCGGGTGGTCCTCGTCCTGGGCGCGGTGTCTGCGTCGGCTGCGACCAAGGCGACACCGGCACGCCCAGCGACCTCGCCTAACGAGATTCGTATCACCATGCCCGGCGCGCCGAACTCAGGGTCGCTTTCGTGGACCATCGTAGCCCTGCTGACATTTCTTACCCTGATCCCTTCCCTGCTGCTGTGCATGACACCCTTCGCGCGCCTGTTGATTGTCTTTCACTTTCTGCGCCAGGCACTCGGACTGCAGACCACGCCGACGAATCAGACGCTGATCGGCCTGGCGCTGGTCCTGACTTTCTTCCTGATGCAACCGGTGGGGGCCTCCATCTACGCCCAGGCCGTGCAACCGCTGCAGGAAGGGCAGATCAATGCGATGGACGCCGTGCAGCGTGGATCGGCTCCTCTCCATCAATTCATGGTGCACTACGTGCGCGAAAAAGACGTGGCGCTCTTCGTAGACCTTGCCAAGGAGCAGCACCCGCGCGATTCCAAGGATCTTTCGATGCGAGTTCTGGTGCCAGCTTACATTCTTTCCGAACTCAAGGCGGGTTTCCAGATTGGCGCCATTCTCTTTCTTCCTTTCATGGTGATTGACATGGTGGTGGCGTCGATCACCACGTCCGTGGGCATGCTGCAATTGCCGCCGGTGGTCATCTCGACCCCACTCAAGCTGCTCCTGTTTGTAATGGTCGACGGATGGGACCTGTTGATTGGCTCCTTGATGAGGAGTTTTAGCTGATGCCGACTGCTCAGATTGTGGATATTTGCCGGCACACCTTGCTCGAAGTGCTGTTGCTGGCCACGCCCATTCTGGCGATCGCGGTTGCGGTGAGCTTGCTGGTCAACATCGTCCAGGTGCTGACGTCACTGCAAGAAGCCACGATCTCGGCCGTGCCGCGGCTGCTAGCGGTAGCGGCGACAGCGTTCTTCATGATGCCGTGGATGTGGCGCCAGATCGGACAGTACACCGTGAACCTGTTTTCCGACTTTCATCCGTACGTGCGATAGACCATGGAACTCTCGTTGACCGAATTGTTGACCGGGCCGTTGGTGATCGGAATCCGAATTTCGGGGTTGATGCTGTTTGCCCCGTTTTTCGGAAACGGCGCGATCCCTGTTCGCATTAAGGCGATCCTGGTCCTCTTCATCACAGCGGTCTTATACCCGGTCTATTCCGCGCAGGTGGGCATGGTCACGCTGACGCAGTGGCCTGGGGTCGTGGCGCGGGAGTTTGTGCTCGGCGTCGCCATTGGGCTCGCCACCAATTTTGTGTTTGAAGCGGCGCAGATGGCGGGACAGGTCTTGGGCGTGCAGATGGGATATTCGCTGGTCAATATTCTCGATCCACAGACCCAGGTGGAGACGACTGTGGTCTCGATGTTTCATCAGTCGGTGGCGTTTCTGCTGTTCCTACAACTGGACGTGCATCACTGGATTCTGCGGGGCATTGCTCGCAGCTTTGAATACCTTTCGCCCGGCGCCGTGCATCTGAACCGGGGCCTGACCACCGAACTGCTGCATGGCGTGGCGGGCGTGCTCGGGACCGGGCTGCAGATCGCGGCACCTGTGCTTGCGGCAACCCTGGTAGCGGACATGATCCTGGGATTCCTCGGCAAAGCCTCGCCCCAGATGCCTCTGATGCTACTGGGTCCCGCTCTCAAAAGCATGTTGGGAGTAGGACTCCTGATCACGGTCATTCGCTACTGGCCAGCACTGTTTGAGCGTTACTTCACGCAGTCTGTGGGATTCACGGAGCGACTCTTGCATCTGGCGGCACGCGCATGAGCGACAACAAGACAGAGAAACCGACACCGCGACGGCGCCAAAAGGCACGCGAGCAGGGCCAGGTGGCGCGATCGCGCGATCTTTCCAGCGCCCTGGCTCTGTCCGGTGCATTGGGCCTTGTCGCCTGGCAGGGCAATTCTGGAATCGAAGCGTGGCGGAATCTCTTGCAGCATACGTTTGAGTTTCCGAACGGAGACACGCTCTCGCCGGGTACTCCCTTACTTATATGGACCGGATGGACTGTCGTGCGGTGTGCTGTGCCGGTGATGGCCGCCGCGTGGATGCTGGCGGTCATGGCGAGTGTGGCGCAAGGCGGGCTTGTGTTCGCACCCGAAGCCCTGGCTCCCAAGATAGGACGGCTCAGCCCCGCTCAGAAACTGGGCCAGATCTTTTCGCTGACCGGGTTGAGCGGGCTCTTGAAGTCCCTGCTGCCCTTCGCGGCGATTGCCTACCTTGGCGTCGCTAGCATTCGAGAACATCTGGGCGCGATCCTGATCGCCTCCAACACCGGCCTGTGGGCGCTCGGCCGCTTCCTACTCACAATCATTTTCGAGGTTGCGTGGAAGTCCGCGCTGGTGCTGCTGGTTTGGGCCTCAGTGGATTACTTCCTCACCTGGCGAAAAGCCGAGGGTGACTTGAAGATGTCGCGCGAAGAGCTGCGGCAGGAAACCAAAGACATGGACGGAAACCCGCAGATCAAGATGCGCATCCGGCGCTTGCAGCGGCAGATGAGGCGGCAGTTGATGTTGCGGGAAACGGAAAAAGCAACCGTCGTCGTCACCAACCCGACCCACTTTGCGGTAGCGCTTCTTTACGAGATGGACATGGGCGCGCCCGTTGTGATCGCAAAGGGCCAGAACCTGCTGGCGCAAAAGATGAAGCAGATCGCCCACTGGAAAGAGATTCCAGTACTGGAGAACCCTCCCCTGGCGCAGGCGCTCTACAAGACAGTCGAGGTTGGGCAAGGCATTCCCGCGAAGCTTTACACCGCGGTCGCGGAAGTTCTCGCATTCGTGTACCGGGCGCAGGCGCAGGTAAAGCGACAGGGAGAGGCTGAAAAACGTTAATGGCCACGATCAACAAACCGAAACCGGGAATCCACTCCACGATTGACTGGATCGTACCCGCAGCGGCGGTCAGCATGGTGTTTGTGATGCTGGTGCCGATGCCGAGTTTTCTGCTCGATCTCCTGCTGGCCTTCAGCATGACGGCCTCGGTGCTGGTATTGCTGACCGCGGTCCAGATCCTTCGTCCCGCACAGTTCTCCGTCTTCCCCAGCTTGCTATTGCTGATGACTCTATTCCGCCTATCGCTCAATCTGGCAAGCAGCCGGCGGATTCTTCTGCATGGCGCGGAAGGCTCTTCGGCGGCGGGGCGTGTAATTGAGGCTTTCGGCCAATTCGTCGTGGGCGGCAACTACGTTGTCGGCTTTGTCTTGTTCCTCGCCCTGATTGCCATTCAATACATCGTGGTCAGTCATGGCGCGGTGCGAACCGCCGAAGTTACGGCTCGGTTCACTCTCGACGCCATGCCAGGCAAGCAGATGGCGATCGACGCCGATCTGAACGCCGGGTTGATCGATGAAGTGCAGGCCCGCGCGCGGCGCGAGCAGATCGCGCACGAAGCGGAATTTTACGGCGCCATGGACGGCGCTGCCCGGTTTAATCAGCGGGATTCGCTGGCCACCATTCTGATCACCGCTATCAATATCATCGCCGGCTTCCTTATCGGCGTGCTGCAACAGGGAGTGCCCTTCCAGGAAGCGCTGAAGACTTATACCGTGCTGACCGTTGGCGATGGGTTGGTCACCATGATTCCGTCGCTGCTGGTCTCGGTGGCCGGCGGCATGGTGGTCACGCGGGCGTCCTCCGATAGCACACTCTCGGTTGATTTGGGGCGGCAGTTGTTCAGCGCCAGGCGCCCCTTGTGGATTGCGGCCGCGGTCATGACCGGCCTCGCGCTGATTCCAGGACTACCTAAGCTCTCCTTCATTCTCATGGCCGTCATCATGGCGACGGTTGCGCGGCGCGCGAAGTCGGACACGATGGAGGACAAGCCGGTATCCAGCAAAGTGGCCAGCAAGTCCGAGGGCACTACCCCGCCGGCACTTGACCCGATGGATGCGGCATTGAAACTGGATGACCTGATGCTCGAGGTTGGGGTCGGCCTGGTACCGCTGGTCGACGCCAGCAAGGGCGGACAGTTGTTGGCCAAGGTCCGGGCCCTGCGCAAGCATCTGGCGACGCAACTCGGATTCCTGGTTCCGTCGATTCACATCACCGACAACCTGACCATCAAGGATCTGGAATATGTGGTGTACCTGCGGGGCGTAGAAATCACGCGCTGGGAGATGCGGCGGGATTGCCTGTTGGCCATCAGTTCGCAGGCAACGCCCCCGGCATTACCAGGACAGGACACTCGCGATCCAGCCTTTGGCGCGCCCGCAAAGTGGATCACCAAAGATCAGCAGGCACAGGCTCTCGCGGCCGGCTACGCGGTCGTGGATCAGACCGCGGCTTTGGCCACTCACCTTGGTGAAATCATCCGGCAGAATGCGCATGAGTTGCTCACCCGCCAGGAAACCAAGCGTTTGATTGACCGCCTGAGCGAGTCGCACCCCAGGTTGGTGGAAGAACTTGTCCCCAAGTTCATGACCCTGGGCGAAGTGCAGAAAGTCTTGCAGCAACTGCTGCGTGAACAAGTGTCGATTCGCGACCTGGGCACGATCCTGGAAACCCTGGTGGAAGCGGCGGGCGTGAGCAAGAACCCCGTCCTGCTGAACGAAGCGGTGCGACACGCCCTGGGGCGGGCGCTGGTCCGGCCTCTGCTGGATGAACGGGGAGAGCTCAAGGTGGTCACGCTCGACCGCGGAATCGAGGAAGAGTGTGGGCGCGCCGCAGCCGCGCAGTCGGTCACAACAGCCAGCGCGGCTCTGCAGCCCTCGACTGCGCGTCGGGTACTGGAAGGATTGCGCAACCTGTTCGGGGAACAGGCACTAAGCGCTCCTCCCGTCTTGCTGTGCTCTTCTCCGGGCCGCTTTTATTTACGCCGGCTGCTCGAGCCATTTTTGCCCAAGATCGTGGTGCTGGCGCCCACGGAGATTCCGCCCCTGGTGCCAGTGCAATCGGTGGGTTCGCTGCGTTAAGCGATTTGAATGAGGATGCAATGACATTGCCGCAGGCCGGTTATTCGGACGCACAAACAGAGAACGAAGCGCGTAATGAGCTCATTTTGTCCGAGCTGTCGCAGGTGTACTACCTGGCGCGGCGGATCCACGAGCGCTTGCCGCAGCACGTTCCGCTTGATGATCTGGTCCACGCCGGCGTAGTGGGCCTGATCGAAGCCGTGCGCAAGTACAATCCGAATAAGAACGCCTCTCTGAAGTCGTTTGCATCATTCCGCATTCGCGGAGCCATTCTCGACAGCCTGCGTGTGCTCGACTGGGGGTCGCGCCCCTTGCGCAAGAAGGGCCGCAATGTCGCGGAAAGCCTCGCCAAGCTGTCCAATAAACTCGGCCGCCAGCCCACCGAAGATGAACTTGCCGCCGATCTTGATTTGGAGGTTGCGGAGCTCCACAAGCTGCTGCGGCAATTGGACGGATTGCACATTGTTGGCCAGATGGTTGGGTCGCGATTCGACGATTCCGAAACCCAGGATCTCATCGAAAGCGCCCCGGCCGACGAGAGCACCAGCCCCTTCGAGATCTGCCTGCGTTCTGAGAGAGGCGACTATCTGGCTCAGGCAATCAAGACCCTTTCGGAAAAGGAACAGATGGTCGTTTCCCTCTACTACCGCGAAGAGTTGACCATGCGGGAAGTTGCGGCAGTCATGGGCCTGGCGGAATCGCGGGTCTCCCAAATTCACTCGCTGGCCATCACCAGACTTCGTACCGAGATCCAGCAAATGCAACTCGAAGAGGATACTTTCCGGTAACCCCCATGGAGATCATGACCCAATCATCGTCCACGCAGGCACAAGGTGCGGTCCTGGCAGGCGCCAACCTTGCGCCCGAGCGGGTGAAGCCCTGCGATTTTCGCACCGTCGGCGACATCGACAAAGCCCGGCTGAGCCCCCTGGTCACGGCCAGCGAAGCCTTTGCCCGTGCCCTTACCCAATCACTCGACAGCAGGCTGGGAATTACGTGCGAAACCACGCTCCAATCTTCAGAACAAGTCCCGTGCCGGGCATTTCTCGAGAAGGCCAGCGGAGCCTATCTGGCGCCGCTGCAACTCGGGGCGCAAGCCGATTTCGCTTTGTTGCAAATTGATTCTATTTTGCTGTTCCCGGTGGTGGACCGGCTTCTGGGGGGCAGCGGCGAGCCCACTACCCTGTCGCGCGAAGTCACCGAAATCGAAGACAACATCGCCAGGAACTTCGTTCGAGTGATTTGCCAGAACTTGGAGGCCGCATGGCGATCGTTCAACGTCACCGTCTCGCAGGGTGCCCGACAACCATTAGGTCAACTGCAGAGGATATTTTCCGCCCAGGACAACGGGTTGGTGTTCAGCTTTTCGGTCAATATGCAGTCGGCGGGCGGAGGATTCCAATTGCTGTTGCCGGGCGCAAGCTTGGGCGCCTTTCTGGGAACGAATAGCACGTCGGTTCGCGAGGTCCTCCGAAGCGGCGCGATGAACCCGAAACTCGCGGAGAAGTCGCTCGACTGGACTTTCAAGATCGAACTCACGCTGTTGGGGGGCAAGGTGCGGGCCAGCGACCTGTTGAACTTGAGCATTGGCAAGATACTCCCGCTGGGGGTTCCGGTTCGAAATCCTGTTGTACTCAAAATCGGCGGCTACAACACTTTCGCAGCCGTGCCGGTTCGGAGTGGAAATCATCGCGGGGCGCAACTACTCGAGCGACTGCCGCACGATCAGCTAGAAACGGGGAGCACACAATGAGCCGTACTCCAATCGATCTGTTTATTGAGGCACTGCCTGCCGCTGCGGGACGGACCTTTTCCGAGAAAAGTTCCGCGCCCTGGATTATCACGGTCGACGAAAAACCGAAGCCATTTCCCGCTGGCGCGCAACTCCTCACCCTGCTATTGGTGGCGGAACCTTCGAAGGCGGAAGCCGTACTCCAAATCAGCCTGGAGAGCACACTCTTCCTGGTGGCGGCTCTGAGCGGAACGGCCACGGTTCCCGAACAGTTTCAGCCAGAGCACGCGCAAGTGGTGCGGGCGGCGTTGGCGAAGGCGTGCGAGAAGGCGGCGGAGGTTCTGCCGGGAACCCAGGTTAAGCTGCAGCTCGCCAAGACCGTGAGTTGGACTCCAGTCAGGCAGGTCTCGCTGACTGGAACCGACGGGGCTTCGGGAAGGGTCCAGTTGCAATTGCTTTTCACCGCGGACTGGCACCGGGTTGGAACCACGGCTGACACCGTGCCGACCCAGGCGTTGACAACCGGGAAGGGCGTCACAGTCTCCGTCCTAGAAAACGTGGAGATTGACGTTGTCCTTCAGTTCGGCGAACGGCAGCTCCCGTTGCGCGAGATTGGCGAATTGAGGTCAGGGTCGGTAATCGAGTTGGACAAGTACCTCAGTGACCCAGCCGAACTCCTGCTGGCGGGCCGGGTCGTGGCCCGGGGAGAAGTAGTCATTGTGGATGGTAACTACGGATTGCGGGTCACCGAGGTGGTCTGACCTGAAGTAAAGTTCGCGACCGCTTTGGCCGATGTAGTGTGTGGCCAAAGCAAATGCTTCCCATTCAAATCATCGGACCCGCCGCCGTAAGTGCCGAAGCCCTCCTCCGCCTGGAACTGCTACTGGGTGAGCGAGTAGTCGACCTTAGTGCCGTCTCGGATATTGTCACCCAGGACCGCGGCCTGAAAACCCACGTCCTTCAGCTTGCCCATGATAGTGGCAACGATAACGATAGCGCCTGCGCGCACAGCGATGGGGCCGAGCTCAGCATGCACGAGTGCATCCTGGAAATCGGAATCGAACAACTCCGCGAGTCGTTACGCCAAACCCGGTTTCGGCTGCGAGCTAACTGAGCGCCAAAGAATAAAGAAATAGTAGCCGGTTAGAATCGTCCCTGGCCAACCGGCGCCGCCGGCAGCCGCGCTCGCAAATCCTCATGCAGATCTCATTTGTCCGCAGCTCCCCACCGATTTTCAACGACTTACTGGCCAGACACTCGGCTGCCTGATGGAAGTCGTCGTGCTTCATAGGTATCGAAACTCCTATGGATAGCGGATTCTATGCAGCGTGTGCGGCGCTGATGGCGCGAAGCCAGGCGCTCGACCTGGTCGCCAACAACCTCGCCAATACCAGC
>Ga0137407_10002478_pt1 | contig 12123 bp, 14 predicted proteins | sample CZOMad2_2_16fung_FD_108410 | JGI IMG/M metagenome (GOLD analysis project Ga0137407, IMG submission 108410) | Vadose zone soil fungal communities from Angelo Coast Range Reserve, California, USA - CZOMad2_2_16fungal (Illumina Assembly) | ecosystem: Environmental > Terrestrial > Soil > Vadose...
CCCCCCAAGCCCCCCGCGCTCGGAGACGCCCCGGCAAAGCCGTGGCGCCCCTCGACATTGCGTCGCGGTCTCGGGGCCTCGACGGGCCCCCCAAGCCCCCCCGCGCTCGGAGACGCCCCGGCAAAGCCGTGGCGCCCCTCGACATTGCGTCGCGGTCTCGGGGGCCTCGAAGGGCTGCCCCTCGAACTTCTGCTCTAGCCTCCGACTTTTACTCCCGCCAGCTTCTCGAGCACCTGGATGATCGCCGTGCCGTCCTGCTTGCCGAGCCCGGCGGCGCGCGCCATCTGGTAGACCTGTTGACTCACGTTGGCCAGCAGCACCGGCGCGCCGAGCTGCTTGGCGAACGCCGTCTCGAGCTCCTGGTCCTTGAACGAGATGTCCACCGTCCCGGCCGGCGAGAAGTCGCGCGCCAGCATCCGCGGCACGGCGCGCTCGAACGCCGAGCTCGTGCCGGTGCTGACCCGCACCACCTCGTAGATCGTTCGCGGATCGAGCCCGGCCTTGACGCCCATCACCAGCGCCTCGGCCACGGCCACCATGTTGACCTGGACCAGCATGTTGTTGACGAGCTTCATCGCCAGTCCCTGCCCGAGCCCGCCGACGTGAAAGATCTTCGTGCCCATGGCCTTGAACAGGTCGCGACAGGCCTCGAAGGTTTCGGGGGCGCCGCCGGTGATGATCGAGAGCTCACCGGACTGCGCGCGCTCGGTGCCGCCGCTCACCGGCGCGTCCAGCATCGCCACGCCGCGCGCGCCGAGAAGGTCGGCCAAACGCTTGGCGACGAACGGGTCGATCGTGCTCATGCTGATCACGATGTGACCCGACTTGGCGCTGCGGATGATCCCGCGCTCGCCGGCGATCACCGCTTCCGCCTGCGCGGTGGTCTCCACCATCGAGATCGTGCGGTCGGCCGCGGCCGCGACGCGCTCGGGAGACTCGGCCACCGTCGCGCCACGCGCGCGCAGCGGCTCGATCTTCGCGGGATCGATGTCGTGAACGATCAACGGAAAGCCCTGCTTCGCGAGATTCAACGCCATCGGGCGACCCATGTTGCCGAGTCCGATGAATCCTACGGCTCCAGCCATCGTGCCCTCCCTGGCCCGTCACGGTAGTCGTCGCGTCACGAACAGTCAACTCGCCGTCCGCACGTCAGACCGCGCATTCTTACTCGATAAGAATTACGTGGTCACCCCTGCCCTCGTGACGAGATCGTCTTCGACGCGCCGGAGCGCTGATGCCATTGCGATATCGACGACACGCGAATGCGTGTGGGCGTGGCACGCCTCTTGCCCGTTTACTCGCGGGAGGTCGACTGGATGATCTGGAAGGGGCACGTCAGCTTCGGACTCGTGAACATCCCCGTCGCCCTTCACCCGGCGGTGACCCGGGAGGAGCTCGATTTCACCTTGCTCGACAAGAAGGACATGTCCCCGATCGGCTATCGCAAGATCAACAAGCGGACGGGAGAAGAGGTGCCGGCCAACCGGATCACGCGGGGGTTCGAGCACCCGAAGGGCCGTTACGTGATCGTCAGCGACGAGGATCTACGGCGGGCGAGCCCTGAGCGCACGCAACGGATCGACATCCTCTCGTTCGCCGATCCGGAAGACGTCGATCCGATCTACTACGAGCACCCCTACTACCTGGCGCCGACCGCCAAGAACGAGAAGGGCTACGCCCTCCTGCGCGAGGCGCTCCGTCGAAGCGGCCGGATCGCGATCGCGACCGTGGTGGTGCGGACCCGACAGTACCTGGCGACGGTCAGCGTCCACGGATCCGTGCTGGCGCTGATCCTCCTGCGCTACGCGTCGGAGCTGCGGGATCCCAAGGCCCTCGGATTGCCCTCGGACAATCTGAAGGCCCTCGGCATCAGCGAAAAGGAGCTCCGGATCGCGGAGCAGCTCATCCGGGACATGACCGAGCCGTGGGATCCAACGAAGTACCAGGACGAATATCGCCGCGAGGTGCTGGCCTTCATCCGCGAGCGCGCCAGGCGCGGTGACGTCGAGGAGGCTCCCGCCCGGGCTCAGCCCAAACGCGAGAAGGGCGAGGTCATCGACCTGATGGAGCTGCTCAAGCGCAGCGTGGCGAAACGCGGTCACGCGTCAGCGGGCAAACGGCGCTCCCAGCCCAGAGCTCGCCGATCGGCCTGACGAGATGAGCGAGACGGGCTGGCTGATCGTCGCGGTGGTCGCCGGCACGCTGCTGGTCGTGGGATGGGTATCGCGCGAGCTCGCGATCCATCGCCGCCGCCGGCAGCGGTCCGGCAGAGAGGAGAGAAATGTATGACTCCCATAGTTGGGATTTTCGTCGATAGAGCTTCGGCCGAGCGCGCCGTCGGCAACCTGCGCGCCGTCGGCATTTCCACGAAGAGCATCCACGTGCTGGTTCCCGGGACCTCCGAGCCGCTGGTGTCGCGGATGCCCACGAGCGAGGCCGAGCAGCCCGGGATGGGCAAGGCCATCGGCGGCGTGATCGGCGGCGCCGTGGGCGTCGCGAGCGGCGCCGAGCTCGGCGCGGCCGCCGCCGCGAGCGCCCTGCTGCCGGTCGCGGGTCCGGCGATCGCGATCGGGCTCGTCGGCGCCGTGCTGCTGAGCCTCGGCGGCGCCGCGGTGGGCGGCGCGCTGGAGAACGCGCTGGCCAATGGGCTGCCCCGGGATGAGCTCTTCGTGTACGAGGACGCGCTGCGGCGCGGTCACTCGATCGTGGTCGTCATGCCCGCCGATGCCGACGAGCACGAACGGGCGGTGGCGGTGCTGGAGGGCTCCGGCGCCGAGAGCGTGGATGCCGCCCGCGAGCGGTGGTGGATCGGCCTTCGCGACAGCGAGGCGTTCGAGTATCGAGCCGAGGGTCTCGACTTCCAGCGCGACGAGGCCGCGTACCGGGAGGGGTTCGAGGCCGCCCTGGCGCTTTCCATGCATGACCCGGCGGAGCGCAACGCCGAAACTTTGTTGCGGGACCGGTATCCGGCCACGCACCGTGCGCCGGCGTTCCGTCGAGGCTACAATCGGGGGCGCGCGTACTACCGGCGACTTCTGGCGGGCAGGCGGCCGAGCCCGTAGGCGACGCGTGAGCCAGCGGGCGCTCAGGGGCTCGAGAAGATCCGGAGCTTGAGCCGTCGCGGGACCCAGGCGGCCAGGAAGCGCGCGGAGCGCGCGATGCGCTCGAGCGACTCCGGGCTGCCGGGCCAGTACTTGAGCACGAGGCCGCGGTTCACGAAGTTCAGCATTCCGTCGACCAGGATCGCGGCGACGAAGACGTCGTCGACATAGCCCAGCACGGGGATGAAGTCGGGGATCAGGTCGATGGGCGAGATGAGATAGAGGACGGCGGCGCCCAGCGCGATCTTGGCGGCTTTCGGCAAGACCGGATCGAGGGCGAGGCCGCCGATCGTGCGCACGATGTCCGGAAGCGCGCGCAGAAGCGCTCTCATCCCTCGAGGCTCTCGGCGACGAGCTCGCTCACGTCCTTGACGGAGAGCGTGTCCTCGGCGCCCTTCACCTTGCGGCCGAGGTCGAGCATGGCCAGGCAGAACGGGCAGGCCGTGCCGACCAGGTCGACCTTGGCTTCGAGCGCCTCCTCGACGCGGATCAGGTTCACGCGCTTCTCGGCCTTCACCTCCATCCACATGTGGCCGCCGCCCCCGCCGCAGCAGAGGCCGCGCTCGCGATTGCGCGGCAGCTCGACGACCCGCAAGCCCGGGACGGACTTCGCGACATTGCGCGGCGCCTCGGTGAGGCCGTTGTAGCGCCCGAGATAGCACGAGTCGTGGAAGGCCAAGGTGGCGTCGAGCGGCTTTCGCGGCTTGATCCGCCCGTCGGCGATCAGCTGCTCGATGACCTGCGAGTGGTGGAGCACCTCGTAGCTCCCGCCGAACTGCGGGAACTCGTTCTTGATCGTGTTGAAGCAGTGCGGGCAATGCGTGATGACCTTCTTGAACCGATACTGCTTCACCGCCTCGACGTTCTCCTGCGCGACGGTCTGGTAGAGATACTCCTCACCGAGGCGCCGGCCGACCTCGGCGTGACAGCGCTCTTCCTGCATCACGCCGAAGCTCACGCCGGCGGCCCTGAGGATCTTCACGACCGAGCGGGCGATGGCCTGATTGCGCCGGTCGTACGACGCCGAGCAGCCGACCCAGTAGAGGTACTCGACCTCGCGGTCCGGCTCCATCAGCGGGACGTCGAGGCCCTGAGCCCACGCCAGCCGCTCGCCCGCCGGGAGCCCCCACGGATTCCCGGCCCGCTGGATGTTCTGGAGCGACTGGGGCGCCGTCGAGGGCAAGGCGCCTTCCGAGAGGGTCAGATAGCGGCGCAGGTCGATGATCGTGTCGACGATGTCGATGAAGGCGGGGCACTCCTGCACGCAGGCCATGCAGGTCGTGCACGCCCAGAGCTCGTCGGCCTTGATCAGCTCGCCGTGGATCGGGCCCGGCAAGGCCCCGTGCATGTGCCGCTTGAGCTTCACGATGATCTGCTTGGGCGAGAGCGCCGTGCCCGACATGTAGGCGGGGCACGCCGCCTGGCAGCGGCCGCATTCGACGCAGGCGTCGAAGTCGAGCCGCCGCTTCCACGAGAACTCCTCGAGCTTCGAGACCCCGAGCGACTCCGCCTCCTCGATGTTCTTGATCGGCGCGATCGCGCCGCGCGGGCCGAGCTTCGAGAAGAAGATGTTGAGCGGCGTGGTCAGGAGATGGATGAAGTAGGAGAACGGGATGATCGCGATGAAGGCGAGCGCGACCACCGCGTGGAAGACCCAGGTCGTCACGTGGAGCCCGCGCAGCGCGCCGGGGGTCAATCCCAGCGCCACGAAGCCGCGGCCGAGCGCCCAGCCGACCGGCGACCACGGCGCCCACGAGGGCTCGACCACCGCGAGCCGGCACGCCTCCATGACGAACCCGCTCACGTTGATGACGAACAGGAGCGCGAGCACCCACGCGAAGCGCGCGGTGGCGTCGACGCGCGCCGACCGCTGCACGAAGCGTCGCCACACCGCCATCCCGAGACCGATGACGAAGAAGAGCCCGAACAGGTCGAGCACGGTCTCGTAGAAGAGGTAGAACGGGCCCTTCAGGAGCTTGTAGCCGAACAGGGGAAGCGTGACGTCCCAGTCCAAGGTGGCCAGCACGGTGCCGATGAACAGCGCGAGAAATCCCCAGAACATGATCGCGTGCATGACGCCGGGATAGGCCTGCGAGAGCGTGCGCACCTGGCCGAGCGCGTGAGTCAGCACGCGGCCGAAGCGTTCCGGGATGTGATCCCAACGGTCCTCGGGCAGCCCGCGGCGCCAGAGACTCACCCGCTGCCACATGCCGTACGCGAAGATTGCGATCGCCACCGCGCCGCCGACGTAGAGCGCGATCTGGGCCCACCCGGGGACGTTCCAGAAGGTGTCGCGGAACGGAACGGACGAGGTCATGAGCGACTCAACCTTAGCACACGGCAAACCGCCGGGGAGGACGCCGTCGGCGCCCTCCCCGGCTCACGAGACGATGTTCAGCGCGGCTGTGGCTGCGGCGGCGCCTGCTGCTGGGGCGGCGGAACGCGGAACGGCGTGTGGCAGGTCCCGCACGCTTGACGTCCGAACTCCTTCGCGACCGCCTCGGTGGCCGCCTGGTCCTTGCTGCGGGCCGCATCGCGAAGCTTCTCGGCCTGCATTCCGTAGGTCTTGACGGCGGACTCGAACTCGGGCCACTTCTGCCAGATTTCTGGTTTTGCCTTGGACTTGTCGGTCAGCGAACCTTCGGGGAAGAGCGCGGCGATCTGCGTGGCGATGAGCAGCATCGTCTCCGCGTTCACCGCGACCGCCTCGGCGTTGCCGGCCTTGAGCTTGGCCTGGGCGTCCGCCCAGCTCGCGCCATTGAGCTTCATGAGGCGCTGGCGATCGGCGACGGGGTCACTGGACCAGATCTTGGTCGCGGACTGCCCGGTCGCGGAGCTTGCAAGGCCGAGCGCCACGAGGCTACCGAGAACGATACCAGTCTTCACGTGTCTGAGCGTCATGTCGCCTCCTCTGGGTTTAAGAACGCGGTTGCGCTGGCTGCTGCTGGAGTGGGGGCACGCGGAAGGGCGTATGACACGTCCCGCACGCGTCACGTCCGAACGTGGTGACTGTCGTCTGCACGGCGGCGGCGTCCTTCGCGACGGCCTGATCGCGGAGCGTGCCGGCGCGGTTTTCGAGGTTCTTCGCCGCCGCCTGGAATTCCGGCCATCTCTGCCAGATCTCCGGCTTGGCCTTCGACTTATCGGTGAGCGAGCCTTCGGGGAACAGGAGCGTGATCCGCTGAGCGTGGAGCGCGAGCGCCTCGGCGTTCACCGCGACACCCTCTATGTTGCCCGCCTTGACCTTGTTCTGGATGTCCGCCCAGTTGGCGCCGTTGTTCTTCATGAGCCGCTGGCGGTCTGCCACGGGATCGCCGGAGCCTATCATCGCTGCTTTCTGGCCGCTCGCGCACCCGGCTCCGGCCAGCGCGATGAGGCTACCGATGATCATACCGATCCTCACGCGTCGCAATGCTATCTCTCCTCCTCTTCGTCGAAGGGCACTCGGCTCACTTGCCGATCTTGTTCTTGATCGGAGGCAGCGTCTTGAGATACCGGGCGATCGCCAGCCGGTCGGCCTTGGTCAGATCCTTGTAGCCGGCCAGGGTGCCCTCGATGACCTCGCCCATGAGCCCGCCGGCCACGTCGCCGTCGGGCTTGTTGCCGGAGCCGAGATAGTCGGCGATCTCCTCTTCGGACCACTGCAAGCCCGTCGTCTTGTCGGGCGTGATGTTGGGAATCTCGGAGTCCTCGGGACCCTTGGGATTGCCGGCGAGGAAGCGCGAATTGTCGGTGGCCATCGTCATCGTGCGGGGCGTGTGGCACTCTCCGCAGTGGCCGACGGCGCGCACGAGATACTCGCCGCGCGCGACACCGGAGGCCGGCACCGACGTCGGTGGATTCTCCCTCGGCGCGAACGCCGCGAGCCACGCGGGCAGGAACACGCTCTCGAACATCGGGACCGCGATCTTCTTCGGCGTGTTCGCTCGCTTCACCGGCGGCACCGAACGAAGGAACGCGACGAGCGCCTTCAAATCATCGGCCGCCATACCGTTGAAAGTCGTGTACGGGTGCACCGGGATCAGACGCTCGCCGTTCGGCCGACGGCCGAGCCGGGTCGCCGTGATGATCTGCTCGTCCGTCCAGCCGCCGATCCCGGTCTCGCGATCGGGCGTGATGTTGCTCGAGTACACCGTGCCGAACGGGCCGTCGTACCTCCGTCCGCCGGCGTTGACCGGCTGCTTGGGCACGGTGTGGCAGCCGCATCCGCCGGTGGCCCCGAACACGTACTTGCCCCGCGCGAGCTCGGCGGCCGACGGTGCCTGCGCAAACGCGAGCGCGGGGAGCGAGACCAGCGACAGCAGGAGGAGGGCAGCGAAACCCCAGGCCCGTCGTGCCAAGACACCCACTATTGGCGAGCGAAGGTCAAGTCGGTCTCGAGCTGGATGTCGTTCGAGACCTTGTAGAAGAGGATCGCCGGGATCTTCAGGCCATGATCGGTGAAGGTCGTCACGAACCGAGCGCGCACCTTGATATTGTCCGCGGCGAAGCCGAAGCGCTTCTGAGCCTCGACCTCCTCGGGCGCCAGCTTGATCCAGGTCACGGTGGCGTCGGCCACGCGCTCCACGGGCTTCTGCTTCACGGTCAGGATCCCCTTCACCTTGGCCGGCACGCTCTTGCCCGGCTCGAGCGGCCCGGTGATCTCGACGCTCTTCACCTCGAAGGTCACCCAGCGATTGGCCTCGACCTCGGTGTCGAGATAGTTCTTGCTGCGCATGTCGGCATCGCGCTTGTCGATGCCGGTCTTGACCAGGTTCATGTCGACCTTGACCGACCCGGTCGCGGTCTGCGGCTTCGCCGGATCGAGGCTCAAGCTGCCGTTGACGCCCTCCGCGGCGGTGTTGCCCACGAAGGTCTCGAGCGGCGCGTCGCTCTTGAACGTGGCGCGCGAGTAGTTCTGCAAGAGCTTGAAGGACATCGTGTCGGCGCGGGACTGACCCGCCCACAGGGCCAGGACGAGCGCCGCACTCGCACACGCAGCCAGTAGGGGCACAATGAGTCTCCTGTTCGAGAGTCGGGTGGCGGTCGGGCGCCGCCTTAATATCACGAACGGGTGAGCCTAGGCACGGGTTCCCGGGTGGGCGGTCTGGAGGTCGGCCTCCATGACGAGGGCGTCCTCACCCGTGTCGTAGTAGTAGCCGCGCCGCCGGCCGACGACCCGGAAGCCGAAGGATTCGTAGAGGATCCGCGCTTCGGTGTTGCTCGGGCGGACCTCGAGGACGACGAGCTTGATCCGGCGCTGTCGCGCCTCGTCGAGGATGCCCCCGAGCAGCATCCGGGCCAGGCCCCGCCGGCGACACTCCGGGCGCACCGCGACGTTGGTGATGTGGACTTCGTCGGCGACTTCCCAGAGGCACAGGTAGCCCACCACCCGCTCGTCCTCACGCATGACCCAGCAACGGGCCACCCGGTTCTGCTGGATCTCGTAGAGAAAGGCGCCGCGCGACCACGGCATCGAGAACGACGCACGCTCGATTCCGAGGACCTCGTCGAGGTCTTCGGGGCGCATGCGATCAACTGACGGCGGCACCGCGTCGCTTCAGCTCGGCCTCGGACGGCCGGAGATAGATCGGAGTCAGATCGGCGACCGCGACCGTGTCACCGATCGCGAGCCGTGCGTGCCCGAGCGAGCCGACGACCGCCGGCGCCGGTCCGCGGCGCGGGGGCTGGACGAGGCGGGCGAACGGCGATCCGATTGCGTCGGCGCCGTCGCCGACGACGATCACCGGCTCGTCCAGGCGCCGAGCCAGATCGTCGGGCGCGATGGCCAGATAGTCCCACTCTCGGCGCATGCCGAGCCCGTCCCAGCGATAGAGCGAGGCGTAGACCTCGCGCTTGCGCGCGTCGAGCACGGGACACACCGGCAGCGCGGCGAACGGAAGCATCGCCGCCATCGCATCGAGCGTCGGAACCGCCGCGACGGGAATCGAGAGCGCGAGCCCCAGTCCCTTGACCGTGCTGAGACCGACGCGAAGGCCCGTGAACGAGCCCGGGCCGACGGCCACCGCCAAGCCCTCGAGGTCGCCCGCGCTCCATCCGGCGTCACTCAGTAGTTGGTCGATCGCCGCCATCAACCGCTCGGAATGCGTGACGCGGACGTCGAGCGTGTACTCGCCGACGACGCGCTCACCGTCCAGGAGCGCGGCGCCGCCGGACATGGTCGAGGTCTCGACGGCGAGCACGCGCATGGGAGGGAGTCTAGCACGCGTCCAAGGGCGCGACTCGGCGCCGATCCGGCACGTGCGATAATGCCCCGAGGAGGGCCGCGATGAGCGCTGCCGCCAGGAAAGACCCCGCCGCCGTCGAGACCGAAGTCAGGGAGAAGATCCACCTCGAAATCCTCAAGCGTACCGGCGCTTATCATGCCAACGATCACATCTTGCTTCCGTCAGGCCAGCACACGACGGAATACATCGAAAAGACCCTGGTGACCACGGAGCCCTCGTTCACGGAGGGTCTCGGCGCGGTAATCGCCAAGCACTTCGCCCAGTGGCCCGTCGACATGGTGCTCTCGACCGGCCCCGGCGCGCTCATCCTCTCGCACTGCGTGGCGCGCGCCCATCCCTCACGTCCGATCGTGGTCTACGGCACCAAGGGGCTCTCCGGTGGCAAGCGGCGCGTCTCCCTGCCCGTCGAGTTTCAGCGGCTCATCCGACCCAGCGTGAAGATCCTGTTGGTCGAGGATCTCGTCAGCACGGGCTCGACCCTGAGCTTGCTCATCAACCTGGTGGAGGATCTGGGCGCGCTCGTCGTCGGGATCGGCTGTCTCTGGCGTCGGACATCCGTGGAGTTCGACAACCGCCCGATCTTCAGCCTGGTGAGGCGCGATTTTCCGACCTACGACGCGGACAAGTGCCCGCTCTGCAAGCGCGGCGTGCCGCTCAACGAAGAATTCGTCCGCCGCCGCCACGCCCGCCGCCCATCCTCCGTCCAAGAACCCAAAGAAGTCTGACCCACCGCTCGCGCCTGGAAGCTCTGGTCTAAGAAGACCGAAGCCGCGTAGTCGGCCGGGTCGGGGGCGGGGCCTGGGTGTGTCTGCCTCGACCCGTGTAGTCAGGGTTGTCCCGACGCACAGGTCCGGAGCAATTCCGCAGAGGGCAGTTTGCTACCGGGTCGAGGCGGGCACACCCAGGCCCCGCCCCCGACCCGGTCGACTCAAGCAGCTTCCCAGAGGCCTTCGGCGACGCCAGCGCTTTTGTAGGCGTCTCGGATGCGGTCGAGATTCTTGGTGAAGAGGAGGCCGATCTTCGCGAAGGGCTCGAACACCGGCCCCTGGCCGTCGAGCAGCGGGAAGCTCACACGCGGAAGCTTCTCCCACTGACTCTGGAGCAGAGTGTTGACGTTCGCCAGACTCGAGTAGAACTCCTCGCGCTCCTTGACCGCGCGCTTGACGATCGGCGTGATCAGGCAGTCGACGGTCTCCTTGGCGCGGGCCGCGCCCTCGGCCGCCGCCTCGGCCAGCGGAACGACCGTCACACCGAGCTCGCCGAGGAAACGCTGGAGGAGGCGTCCCACCGAATCTTGAAGCAGGATCGCCGGGAGCCCCACCCGCTTGAGCGCGTGATGCCCGTGCTCCTTCGCGTCCGAGTAGAGCTGCGCCTTGAGCCATTCGACGTGCTGCCGGTTCTCGTCGTCCTTCCACCAGTCGCGGATCAGCCGCTTGCCGAAGTAGCGGATCGCCGCGTAGTACATGTCCCCCTTGAGGACCTTCTTGGTGATGCCGCGCCAGGAGTAGAACTTCGCCATCGCGTTGATCGCGCCCGTCTGCAGCTCGTAGGGGCTCATGCGCCGCGGCTGGTGCACGACGTGGTGACCGTCGTAGAATTGCCAGTTCTTGCTGATCACGTACTTGTCGCCGCGGTCGTAGAGCTGCTCCCAGTCGGGCGAGCCGGGAATCGGCGTGAGGATCATGAACTGGATCGAGTCGATGTCGTTCTTCAGGGCGAACTCGGCGGTGGCGTCGATCGTCTCGACGTCGTCCTCGTCCGAGCCGACGACGAACATGCCGTGGATCCGGATCTTGTGCGCGTGGAAGCGCTCGATCGAGCGCTCGATCTTCCCGAGGTCCTGCTTCTTCTGGAAGAGCTTGAGCGTGCGAGGATTGATGGACTCGAACCCAACGTACACGTTGAAGCAGTTCGAATCCCGCATGAGCTGGAGGAGCTCGGGGTCGTCGACCGTTTCCGTGCGCACCTGGGCGCCCCATTCCGGGGTCAGGTCGCGGTCGATCATCCCGCGCAGGAGATCCTTGCAGCGCTTCTTGTTCGCCGTGAAGATGTCGTCGGCGAAGAAGGTGTACATGTTGCCCCGGTGGCTCTCGAGCTCCTGGAGCACGCGCTCGACCGAGTGGGTGCGGAAGGCGTGGCCATACATGCCCGGTACCGAGCAGAAGGTGCACGAGAACGGGCAGCCGCGCGACGTCGCGACCGAGATGACCCCGCCGGGCTTCCAGCCGGTGATGAGCTTGTAGTCCGGGATCGGGTTCACGTCGAGATTCGGGATCTTCGGGCGCTCCGGGAGATTGACCGCCTTGCCGTCCGCCATGTACGAGAGGTTCTTGATCTGCTCGAAGCCGTGCCCGGCCTGGATGGCGTCGACCAGCTCCTGGAAGGCGAATTCACCCTCGCCCCTGATCACAAAATCCGCATGCTCGAGGCCTTCCTCCGGCAGGAAGCTCACGTGGGTGCCGCCCATGACGGCGATGCCGCCCGCCGCGCGCACCTGGTCGGCCAGCCGGTAGGACTGCGGCGCCGTGGAGGTGATGGCCGAGATCGCGACGAGATCGGCCGACAGGACCTCGTTCATGTCGGGTGACTGGATGTCCTCGATGTAAACCCGGACGTCGTAGCCTTTGGCCCGCATGATCGTGGCGAGCAGGACCGAGCCGATCCGGGGGATACAAACCCGGCTGTAAATGTGCAGATGAGTCGATTTCGGCTCCACGAAGACAAGCTTCTTGAGCGTGCGTCTCATCGACGGAGATCTCCTCAAGAGCGGGTAGTTATTGGTGATGGACTGAGCC
>Ga0137407_10002486_pt1 | contig 12119 bp, 6 predicted proteins | sample CZOMad2_2_16fung_FD_108410 | JGI IMG/M metagenome (GOLD analysis project Ga0137407, IMG submission 108410) | Vadose zone soil fungal communities from Angelo Coast Range Reserve, California, USA - CZOMad2_2_16fungal (Illumina Assembly) | ecosystem: Environmental > Terrestrial > Soil > Vadose zone...
AAAAAATATAAGATACAAGCCTATAATTTAATGGTAGAATGATTTCTTGATGAGAAATTTATAGAAGTTCAAATCTTCTTGGGCTTAATAATTTTTTTTTTATATAAATTAAAATTAAAATTAAATTAAAATTCAATTAAATTATATTTAATATTATTAAATTTTTATTACACACAAATATATAAGACTTATGTTGGAGCCATTATATTATTATTTAATATAAATATAAGTTATTTTAAATAAATTAATTTAAATAATTCCACAAAAAATAAAAATTGTTTCGCAATTTATATATAGAATATAATTAACAGATTGATACATTGTAATTTATTTAAAAAAAAAATTTATGCTTAAATAATTAAAATTATAAAAATTTCTTTAAATACAAATTATAAACTTTAATTAATTACTACCCGATATTATTATATACTATACTAAATTGTTATATATTATATCTATAAAATAATTAATTTAAATTTTAATTCACAAAAAGTGACAAATACAAATATACAATATACAATACACACTATACAAACAAAACACATATGAGATTATTAAAAAAAAATTTTCTATTTAGACTATTAAATTCTTACATAGTTGATTCTCCTCAACCTGCCAATATTTCCTATTTTTGAAATTTTGGTTCTTTATTAGGAACTTGTTTAATATTACAAATATTAACTGGAGTCTTTCTAGCAATGCACGTGCGCCTTTTAATCTGTACTGAGCCCGCTGATCTAACAGCTTTGACTGAATTGAAGTCAAGTAAAACTACTGCCTTAGCTGAGTTCGAAATGAATAGGCGAGTGGAGCATGGCAGTAAAGTCTTAAGAATGGGTAGTTATAACTTATCTAAGGGCGAGTTAATTTCTATCTATGATTCATTAATACATCTATCACAGGACGCGAGACTGAGCTCGAAAATAACTGTCACGAGTGTGATAGGGAAACGAGTGGAGAGTGCATACATGCGTTTAAATTCACCTATCTTGATATTAACAACAGGTTTAAAGATGGAATCTAAAGATAGAATAAGAGACTCTGTACAGGGAACTAGGGATCTCCTAAGGAAAGCAATTTCTATCTTAGGACTAGATACTAAGACATTGAGACCTTCAATAAGCTCAGTGGGAGACGGAGAAACCGTAGTACCTAAAATTATTAATAGGGAAGGGTTTCAGGATATAATCAACAACAAGAATAGAACTCGTAGATTACTACATTCAGCTCCTCTGTTGAAAGCAAATGCTAAAGGCTATTACCTTAAGCCAGCTTATTCAAGAAATATTTCAAGCGAAACTCTAAAAGATATTGAAGTTTACAAAAAGGCGTATAATAAGATGAAATCTAACCCCGGTAACATGACACCAGGTACGGATGGTGAAACCTTAGACGGTATGTCTATTACACGTTTAAATAAACTGAGAGCTAGTATACTAAACTGAACTTATGAATGCAAACCTACAAAAAGAGTATATATTCCTAAAGCTAACGGAAAATTAAGACCTCTGGGAATTCCTAGTACAATGGATAAACTCTTACAAGTTATCCTGAAGGAACTTATAGAACCTAAATGTGAAGAAATTTTCCATCCTATGAGTTTCGGGTTTAGACCTAAAAAATCTGTTCACCACGCTTTGATCGAAGTTCAAAGAATGATGGGGATCACCTGAGTAATCGAGGGGGATATTAAAGGTTATTTTGACAATATTGACCATCAAATAATGGCAAACATTATCAAAGAAAGACTGAACCCCGATAGAACTTTCATGGGTCTAATTTGGAAGTTCTTTAAAGCAGGATATATGGAAGAGCGGAAATATAAACATTCTCTTCTTGGTGTTCCTCAAGGCGGTATTCTATCCCCAATTTTGTCTAATCTTTATCTAACATCCTTTGACGAATTTATAGATACCATAAAAGATAAATATAATAGTCTACCAGTCTCAGAAAGAAATCCTGAATATAGACGTGTCGAATGACATATTGCAAACTCCCGAAAGAAGCTTACTAAACCTAAGCTTCGAACGTTAGATGAAATAAATAGTCTCAAAAAGGATATAGTAGAAAGCAATAAAAAATTGAGATCTTTAGCCTCGATGAGAAGAGTAGGGGTACAAATTCATTATGTAAGATATGCGGATGATTGAATAATCGGAATAACTGGATCCCATGAATTAGCAGTACAAATAAGAGAAGAAGTAAGAATATTTCTGAAAGACTCCCTAAAACTGGAAGTATCCATGGAAAAAACAAAAATTACCCATCTTGGTTCGGATTTTGCTAAATTCTTAGGGCATTATATTAGAACGTCTACCTTGTCTCAGAATATCTCTAGCAGAAGGAGGAGTATAACAGGTGAAATACTTAATTTAAGAAAATCTACGGGTAAACCTAAAATTTTAGTACCAATAAATTTAATAAAACAAAAACTTATTGAATACGGGTTCGCAAATGAAAAAGGCCTTCCTAAATATGTAGGAAAATTCTTATTCCTCCATGATTCTGATATTATACAACGGTATAATAGTATCCTAAGAGGTTTTATGAATTTTTATAATATGGCCGAGAATAGATATAATCTTAATGAACTAGTATATATACTAGAGTATTCACTAGCTCATACATTAAGTGCTAAACATCACTTATCACTGAAACAGGTTTTTACTAAATACGGGAAACCGTTAAAAGTAACAGTACCAGGAAAGTTAAAACCCAAGACAGTGATCTTTGATAAACCTAAAACACTTAGTGCAGAATATCTTAATGATAAATACGCCCGAACCACTAGATATGGTAAAGCTATCGTATACGCTACTCTAGATCCCTTCGAAACGTTTATACATAGAATTAAAGAAACCAATATTCTAGAATCTCCTTGCAAGATCTGTGGAGCTGCAGATAATATAGAAATACAACATCTGAAACACCTTAAAGATACCAAGGATAAATCTACACTTATTAAAGTAATGAGTACCATGAAGAGAAAAACAATACCACTCTGTATGAGTTGTCACGATAAAGTTCACGCAGGTAAATATGATGGACTAAGCTTGAAAGAAATTAAGAATACGCTGTAACTGCTGATTAATCTGGAGAGCCGTATGCGGCGAAAGTTGCACGTACGGTTCGGTGGGAGACTGATCGTTACCAATAGAAATGGTGCGGGTAGTCGACCCAACTATCAACCACATGTAGATTTTGCATTTAATAGTGTAGAGCATATTATGAGAGATGTAAATTCAGGTTGAGCAGTTAGATACACCCATGCTAATGTTGCCTCATTTTTTTTTATTTTTGTTTATGCTCAATTTTTTTTTTCATTTATTTTGAATTACTCGTCTATCTTTTAAAAATTTAATTTAAATTTTCCTTTATTCAATGGTATTCTTTTCAAAATAATTATTGAAAATTTCATTTCTTAACTTTGGTTAAAACGTGCGCAGCGCCTAAAACTAATAATCCTTATAATTATAAAATTAATCCTTAGCTTCCTCGCGCAGGTTTTGCTTACTATTAAAAATAATAAAGAAGTACATTTTGTATTTCAAATAACTTTGCATAATAAAAATGGAGCTGTCTTATATCCCATTAAAGATAAATTAGGTATAAATATTATTTCAATTAAGGGGACGCAGCTCCTTGTAGATTCCGTATACATTCTTTCCAAGTTAGAATATAAAATCTGTTACCTCTTTTTACAATTATCCTTTATTTATCCTTAAACAATTGAATTATACAGATTGTAGCAAGGTAATTCAATTAAAAACAAAAAACCCAAAAATAGGACCATAAAAAAAATAGAAGCTTAAGTATCGAAACCTACAAAACACAGCTAATATTAAAAAAGCCGGGGGCACAGCGCCTTAGAACTATATATGAAGGTTATATTTAAACTCATAATATGTTTTCTAAAAATTAGTTAGTTGGAGAAGGAGATGGAATTTTTTTTTAAATTAGTAATTCTATTTCAGTAATTGGATTAACTAAAAAAGATAAACAGAATATTAGAAGGCGTGTTTCTACAAAATATACCCCGCGAAGCGGCCAGCGCCCTAATTGTTTTATTAAAAAGAATCCAAATGCTTAACAACTAGTCATTACAGATAAGGATGTATTATTCTAATATATTTCCCACTTTTTTTAATCTTACTTTTGACTTTTTTGTTTTTTGTTTTTATAGTATAAAATGGATATATTTTTCAATTTGGAGTTTAGGATTATATCTATTTATATATGATTATACTTACTTACCTCCAGGTAAAAACTATTAATTAAACTATCTAATAATAGGAATCCCAAAAGAGACTTTTCTTATTTATAATATTTAGTAGATATTACAGAAATAGATAACCTTTTGCAATTAATCGAGAGATATTCAGGAAAAAGTTATTTCAATTAGGCCAAATACTTATAATTTAATCAAGCTAAAGGGAGTAGATAGGGATTTAAATTACACATTTTTAAGAATGGAATAAAAATTAAAGGATCACCATTTGATCGTTTTATATCTGAAGGTTAAGTTCTAGATTTAAATTCTTTTTTCCTCAATAAGAAAAAAACTATTTGAATATAGGAAAAATATTTAAATACGGATACACGATTTATTATAGTTCACTGCGCGCAGCGCTAATAAATAGTAATTTATATAAATGTTAACGGGCCTATATATATAATATCTACTAAATTATATATATAAAGAAACAGGCTATATGCTAAGAAGTTCCTACAAATAATGTACCGCGCAATAAATAATTGTACTACAAGGGGTAACAAACATTATCTTGAATAATTAGCAAGGTTATAAAAACCTTCAACGATCATACGCCTGTATTCAATAATAATAGTAATTAATTTTTTAGATAGTAGTATAATTTCTTGTTATTATTTTGAATATGAAATGATCTAATTCCCTATAAATTTAGTTTTGGTGTGGTTTAGTTTGTTAGGTGCTAATATTTTTACATCTTACTAAATTTTATATTTTAATTTATCGGTTTATTTTTTTTATGTGACTTAAAAAGATTTTTATTTTGTGGCGCGCAGCGCGTTTTTTATTTTATAAAGGAAAAATTTTAAGTTTTTAAATAGAAATAAATAATTAAATATAATAAAATGGGAACTTGCACATTGCTAGAGGATTATATTACAGTTCATATAAATCACCTAGAATATTAGTTTGAACAATAGGAGTTATAATATTAATATTAATGATGGCTATAGCCTTCTTGGGTTAGATTTTTAGCCCAAAATGGTCTAAATTCAACAATAATACACCAAATAAGAACGGTGACTTAAGCGCAAGACCGAAGGCGCTGCGCGCCCTAATTAAAAGTCATAGTACTAAGTGTTTAATCGGCGGGACTAAGCTGAATACTGTTATCTTAAAGGGCTTCGCCCCCAAAGGCGGGCAGCTGAAAAATTATTCTACTTTAACTCCCTTTAATAATTACAAGTCAAAAAAATTAACTGAGTTTTTAATAGAAAAAAACTTACAGCCCGTTTACTTTTATGAAGATTTACATTTAGATTCTACAAGAAAAAAATTAAAAACGGAGACTTAAAATCTTAGTGGTATATATCTAATATTAAATAAAGTAACATTCGATTACTATATTGGTTCAGCTGCTACAGATAGATTTTATGCTAGATTTTCTAATCATTTACTTTATTTTCGTGCTAGTAATATTGTTAAGTTAGCAGTTAAAAAATACAAGTTACCTCAGTTTGCATTTATAATTCTAGAGTTATTCCCTGAAGTAGTAAATAAGGTAAATAATAAAAATTTATTAGACTTAGAAGATTTTTATTTAAAATCTTTATTCCCTAATTATAACATATTAACTGAAGCTGGTTCCAGTTTTGGTTATAAACATACTGAGATCTCACGTTTAAAATGAAATATAAGTATAGTCCAGAGCGTCGTGAACAAATAGGTAACTTAAATAGAGGTCAAATTTTTACTATTCAAACGATAGAAAAAATGAGGACAAAAGCTCTTAGTAAAGAAAAGCCTAATTATTCAGAGCAAGCCCTTTTAAATATGAAAAATAAATCTAAATCTATTATATTATATAATCTAGATAATACAGTATATGGTGAATTTTATAGTATTGTAGAAGCAGCTAGGACTATAGGCTGTTCTGATAAAACAATAAGAAGACCCTTAAAAACAGAAAAAAAAAAAAATTAATAAAAAGACGTTGGATTGTTAAATATCTGGCCCTTTCTTTAGGGTAGCTTTAGTGGTATTTGGCTTACTTAAGGAATCAACTAGGTCCGCTTTAGGGGGTCCCTTTAGGGTAAGGGGGGGGGGCTATGCCGCCAATATTTGAATTTAGATCATAGTCCCACGAGTTTAAAATTTTATGCAACTTCTAGAGGGAAATAAAAATTAAAGTGGAATAACTCGACAGGGTTATTGAAGAAATACTATAATTTCTTTGGCGACATTAGTGAGAACGATCAAAGGAATCTTAAACCTTTTTCCTCTAATAATTAGGCCTCACCCTTGAGCCATATTTTTAAATTAAAGGAACTTAATTTCAGTATCAGAGATCGTCATTCATCTAGATGGTTGCGACAGGCTGGGTCACTAATGGGTGGCTGAAATGCTGCTTAATGTACAGTCGGAACTTTTAATTAATTTATTTAATTAATAGAATATATGAATTCAAAGTTATTCTAGCTTTTATGTAATGTTTCTGTTTATTTCTTACAATTAAGGAAGTTTGTATGTATTACCATATGGACAAATGTCATTATGAGGTGCAACAGTTATTACAAATTTATTATCTGCTATACCTGTATTTGGTCAAGATTTAGTAGAGTTAATCTGAGGTGGATTTAGTGTAAGTAACGCCACTCTTAATAGATTTTTCTCTCTTCATTTTCTGTTACCTTTTCTTCTAGCTGCTTTAGCTATAGCTCATTTAATGGCTCTTCATGTGCATGGTTCTAATAATCCTAATGGAGTTACAGCTATAGGGGATAGATATACAATGCATCCTTTTTTTACTTTTAAAGATTTAGTAACTATATTCTTATTTTTATTAGCATTATCGGTAATAGTTTTCTTTTATCCAAATTTATTAGGTCAAATTATGGCCGTTTTTAATAGTAATATTATTTATAATAATAACACTATGTGCTGGAACAATATAAATAATTATTCTACTCATATTGTAAGTATATGTTTTATCATATCCAATAAAGTTAAAATGAATAATAATATTGCTTCTAATAGATTGTTTTCTATTTTTAATTTTTTAAAAGAAGCAAAGAGTATTGAATCAGCAGGAAACCTGCTCTGGGGCTCCTCAGAGACTACACGTGTTAATACCTTACAAAAAAATAAAATTTTCTTTTTTAATTGATTAGCTGGACTTATAGATGGTGGTGGTTCTTTGTTAGTAAACAAAAATGGGTATGCTACAATAGAAATTACTTTACATGAAAAAGATATAAAAACTTTATATAAAATTAAAAAATTATTACAAGGTAAAGTTAATTCTAGAGTTAAAACCAAAGCTTACCGTTGAAGAATAAATAATTATAAATTATTATTAAATATTTATATTAATTTAAATTCAAAAATACTTAGTGAAGATAAATATTTACAACTGTGTAAATTTTATATTGCATTAAAAAATAATTATAATTCTTCAAAGAGTCAACAAATATTAGAGGGAATCAATCAGGAGTTAACTATTCCTAAATTGAGCTCTTCTGTGGAATCATCCATTAAATCCGGTTGATTATCTGGTTTTATTGATGCTGAGGGTTATTTTTCTATTAGAAATAAATATACTTTAACTATTTCTATATCTCAAAAAAATAAATTAATTCTAGAAAAAATACAAGAAGTTATTAAGATAGGAAATATCTCTCTCGATACTTCTAATAATGTTCATAGTTTAGTCATATCTGATTTACAAGGAATAAAATATCTTTTAAGTTATTTTAACCAGTATCCTTTACAAACTAGTAAGCACATTGATTGTGTAACCTTTAGACGGTTAGTATTATTTATAGAAAGAAAATATCATTTAGATAAAGAAAATAGTAAAACAAAAATAAGAATAGATAATTTAATCAGAAAATTTCAAAATAGGTATAAGATATAGTCCATTTTTTTAATTTAATTTTATTAATATTTTTAAAAGCATAGTGATAATTATATACCAGCTAATCCTATGAGTACTCCTTCTTCAATAGTACCTGAGTGATATACATAAATGTCACGGTCTACTTTAATTTGAATGTCTTAAACGGTTTATCGATGCTTAAATTAAATAAAACAAAAATTAAATAGACAAAAATAAATAACACTATATGCTGGGAAATTTTTTGGTATATTAAAAATAATCAGCAGGAAACCACTATACCTTTACCGGGGCTTCGCCCATTGCTACCGGTTATTAGTATAAGTAGGATCCTCAGAGACTATACGTGTTAGTTTTATCTAATTATCCCTTTTTTTGTTTTTAATACATTCGTAAGGCAGAACAAAGATAATCCAAGAAATAGTCCTTTATTAATATTGATTTAATTGGATGTAATGTTCTTTTATTATATCGTAGAGTAGCTACTTCTACTAAAAATATCAAAAGATTGAGTCTTGAAGAGAGAAAAGCTAATAATATTGAACCTGAAATATTTTATAAATTAATCGGTATAATGCTTAGTGATGGTCATGTTTCACTTCGACCTAAAAACGTTAATGCTCGTTTTCATTTTACACAATCAGGAAAAATTCAAAAAAAGAGTACTTTGATTCTATAGCTCATATGATGACTGATTACTGTACTCTAACAATGAAACCTTATACTAAAAATTGAGTAGATAAAAAATTAAACAGAGAATACACTAGTATAAGTTTAACTACTATGCAGTTATCTTGTTTTAATCCGCTACGAACTATTTTTTATAAGCGCTGGCCGCTTCGCGGGGTAAATAAGTAGTACCTAAAAATATTTATGATATTTTAACTGCTGGTGGTTTAGCTCATTGAATACAAGGAGATGGTAGTTATCATAAAAAGGGCGGAGTACATTTAAGTACTTATGCTTTCAATTCTGAAGATCTCTTTTTACTGGAAAAAGTTTAGTAGATAAGTTTCATCTAAAAGTAACAATTCATTCTTATAAAACAAGACCTAGAATATATATTCATAAAGAGTCTTTAACTAAATTAATACAATTAGTTTCTTCATATATGGTAGAAACTATGAAATATAAATTAGGTCTTATCAATATTAATAACTAATGATTTATTACCTTTTTATGCTATATTAAGATCTATCCCTAATAAATTATTAGGAGTAATTGCTATGTTTGGATCGTTACTAATATTATTAATATTACCTATAACTGATTTATCTAGAATAAGAGGGAGTCAGTTTAGACCAGCTATGAAAGTAGCACATTGATTCTTTATTGTGAACTTTTTAATATTAATGTGAATCGGTTCACAACATCCAGCTAGCCCTTACTTAGAAATAGGACAAATTGCAACAGCTTTATACTTTGCATGATTTATAATAATTGTACCCGTAATAGGTATAAGTGAAAATACTTTATTTGATACTGCTACATTAAAAATTGAAAAGAATTAAATTAAATTTAACTAAATTAAATTGAAGTAAATTAAATTTAACTAAATTTAAGTAAATTAAATTAAAATCACTTCACTTAACTTAACTGCACTTCACTTAACTTCACTTAAGTTAACTTAACTTTCTTTTCTTTATACAAAATATTTTATCCCCGCCTGTCTTTTTAATTATATATATAATATATATATATTATATACTGTAAATTACATACTTTAACTTAGTTAATTAATTTTATTAGATTTAATATAATTGCAATCATTTATTATTTAATTTAACCATTTATTTTAAATTGAAATTTTTTATTAAAAGCAGCATGCCGATGCCGGCTATTAAAAAAATTTTTTGTTTTTATTTTTTAGAATATATTTAGTATTAAGTTTTTACAAGTAAATTAATAATATTAATTAATTATTTTAATTTTTTAATTTTTTAATTTTTTTTTTTATTTTTTTTAATTTATTAATTTATAATTACTAATAAATATTAATATTATAAATTATTATTATAATTGAGTATTTTTTTTATATAATTAATAAATTAATTTATTAATTTATTAATTAATATCTAATTTTTTATAAAATAAAATTTTATTTCAAAATTTACTCTTTTATAACAGAGAATAGTATTACTATTTAGTTTTCGCGATTAAATTTATTTAATTATTATTTAATTCTAGCGACTCTCTTTTTATTAAAATAATTAAAAATAAATAATATAAAATAAAATTTAATAAATTAAATAAGAGTAACAACAGTTATAAATCTTTCAAGGTTAAACCTACTAGAATTTTATTTATTCTAGTTTAAAGTCTAAACTCGTTCAAATTAAACTTATTAAGTGGATTTTAAGATCGAACATTTAAAATTAATGTTGACTAAATTATTACTATTAAATTTATTAATATGAAACATTATTTAATTGATATCATAGCTTTTACTACTATACTTAGCAATATCCTTGTTATTACTTCTAAAAATCCAGTTATTTCTGTAATATTTTTAATTTCTTTATTTATAAATGCTGCTTGTTATTTAATTTTAATAGGAGTAGGATTTATAGGGATCTCTTATATTATTGTATATATCGGAGCTATTGCTGTTCTTTTTTTATTTGTTATTATGATGATTAATATTAAAACAACTGATATTTTAGAAACTGGTTCACAATATACTAAAACATTACCTCTAGCTTTATCTGTAGGATTCCTATTTATTTATGAAATATATAAAATTATACCTTTTAGTTTTAATAATATTTCTGATATTTCTTTAATATTAGATACTTTTTATAATTTTAATGGACTAATTTTAAATTCAGAATTAATAACTACTAATAATGTTTATGTAGTATTTAGTCCTATTATACCAGATACTAATTTTGTTATTTTATCTCAAATTGAAACTATAGGACAAGTACTTTATACTTCAGGTGCATTTTGATTAATAATATGTAGTGTTATATTATTATTAGCTATGATTGCTCCTATTTTTATTGCTAGAAAAGCTGAGCATGGAAGTTCTGTTTAATTATTATTATATTATTATTTAATAACTATCCCCGCGCGAAGCGCAGTATTAAAATTAGTTTAATAAACAATTTGTGTATATATATTTTATACTTAATTATTAATAATTATAATTTAATTATATTTTTATTTGAATTCTAATTATATATATATTTTTTATATTTAAAATTATTAAATAATAATTAATATAACATATATTATATGTTTTTAAAAATATATAAATATACTCAAAATAACATATGTATATTAGACATATTTGATATATTATATATATAATATTATATATTCTATTATACTAATTAAATGTTATTATATCTTATTTATTATATTAGTAATACTAATGGTAATAATAATTATAATTATAATAATAATAATAATAATAATAATAAAAATAATAATAATAATAATAATAATAATATAAATTATTGAAATTAATAACTACAATTAATAGAATTTATATTACTTTTTTCAAGTATTTTTTGTTTTTGTTTAGATAATCTGCATAAATTTTTATATAGAGAACAGAAATGTTGTATATAAATATTACTTATTATTAATTTATTTACTGTTATTTGATTTTAAATTGATGAAATAATTGGGGGCGCGCCATCTTTATGCAAATTGAGTTCTGTTTCTAGTAGGGATTGTATTGAGAGAACTTTTATAATTCAAATTTTATCTGTACTGTTTTGAAAATAAAAAGGATTTTATCATTTGTTAGTATTTTTATTTTTGTTTTGTTTTTGTTTTGTTTGTTTTTGTTTGTTTGTTTTTACTTTGTTTTTCATTTAAAAGACTCCGCGTACTTTATCTTAGGTAATTTAAAAAAATTATAATTAGCCTTATTAAATTTTTATTTAATTCTAATGTTGTTAAAGTATATAAAAGGGTATATTTTCTATTAAAAAAAAAAAAAAAATTAAAAAAAAAAAATAAAAAAAAAAAAAAAAAAAAAAAAAAAAAAAAAAAAAAAAAATA
>Ga0137407_10002487_pt1 | contig 12117 bp, 7 predicted proteins | sample CZOMad2_2_16fung_FD_108410 | JGI IMG/M metagenome (GOLD analysis project Ga0137407, IMG submission 108410) | Vadose zone soil fungal communities from Angelo Coast Range Reserve, California, USA - CZOMad2_2_16fungal (Illumina Assembly) | ecosystem: Environmental > Terrestrial > Soil > Vadose zone...
ACCTCCGGCGTCGAGGCGGCGCTCGCCGGTGTCGACTCGGTCGAGCACGTCAACGTCTTCGGACAGCTTGCCCCGGCGGGATTTCACCTGGCGGAGCCGGCGAAGCTGAGTCCGTTCGAATACGGGGGGTGGCTCTGGCGCTGGCTCGACGCTCTCGATCCGCGATCGGACACGGTACGCCGTCTCTACGACGGCCTGATCGAGGCCGGCACCGCGCTGGATCCGACGCTGGTCCTCTACGCCGCGCGCCCGGGCGCGATCGGCGACGACGTGGGGGACACGTCGATGGACGATCCGGAGCGCACGCGGCTCCTCCCGCGGCTGCCCGCGCCGGTGGCGAAGGAGCTCGTCGAGCGGTGGGCCGAGCGCCGGCGGGCGGCGCTGGACGCCTCCGAGAGGTCGAAGCATCGAATGCGCCGCGCGTGGGACAACATCCTCACCCTCGTCGGCGGATTTCAGCGGGCGGGCGGAATCGTGCTCGCGGGGACCGACTGTCCGAACGTCGCGATCGTCTCCGGCTTCTCACTGCACCGCGAGCTCGAGCTGCTCGTGCGAGCCGGGCTCTCGCCGATGGAGGCCATCGTGGCGGCGACGCGCCGTCCGGCTGAACGGCTGGGCAAGCAGGACGTCTTCGGGACCATCGCGCCTGGCCGGGCCGCCGATCTTCTGGTGCTCACCGCCGATCCGCTCGCGGACATCCGGAACATCAGGCGGATCGAGCGGGTGATGGCGCGCGGAGTCGTCTTCGAGCCGGGCACGCTCCTGGCCGGACGCGCGAGCTAAGAGGACGCCGCCGCCCGCTACCCCGTCGCCGCCTGGGCCGACGGCTCTTCAACGCTGACCCGGGTCCGCGGTCTCTTCGCGCCCGAGACAAGACGCGCCCAGTAGACGCAGGTCTGCGCGTGGGCGGCGACGACCGCGGTCAGATCGCTGCCGCACAGCGGGCACGAAAACAGCGCCGGGTCCGAGCGCGAGATCCAGCCGATGCGATAGGTGTCCTGGCATCGCTGGCACGGCACGGCATGCTGGCTACAGCAGAGGAACAGGATCGCCTTCGCGTCAGGATCCCCAAGATCGATCTGGCTCGAGGCACGGGGAATCGCGATCCATCGGTCGACGCGGAGCTCTGAGTCTGCGTCGAGTCGATGGCGCCGCTCGCCGTTCCTGCGCTCGGGTCGAAATGCGTCCGATCGCACCCGCCGGTCGTTGAACCGGCGGTCGACGACGACCTGCACGGCCGGATCTTCCCCGAAGACCTGAAGCAGCGACCGACCCGCGTGCTGGCCGGTTCTCGGAACCACGATGAGGAGGGAACGTTCGCTGTCTTGCATACCGGGTTCTCCTTGGTGAGGGTAAAGATTACTCCGGGGACCCCGGGAACACAGCAAGAAGTATTGTCGGTCCGCTCGCCCCGCCCCGGCGCGATGGATGGTCCCTGAGGGGGTGTGCTTCCGAGAAAATGCATCGCCGATGCCAGGCTTGTCACGTGCGCGGACCGGTTGTCACAATGACAGGCCGAAAGACGGGTCAAATCGCCGTAAGCCCCTGTTTGTTCGCGCTAAAGCCGCGTCATACCGACCGTCGCTCTGGCAGATGGGTTGCACTGAGACACGTATATGGTGAAGACCCGGCACACCGCATCAGGGGAGGCCTGCGCTCGATGGCCAAGGTGATGGTGGTGGACGACGCGTATTCGGAGCTCCAGGTGATGGAGACGATCCTCCGATCGGTGGGTCACGACGTGTTGACCTACCTCGACGGCGACCAGCTTGAGGAGAAGATCGTCAAGGAGCGCCCGGACGTCGTCCTGCTGGACATCGTGATGCCGAGGCGGAGCGGGTACGAGGTGCTCCGCAGCCTGCGCAAGGACGAGCGGATCCGTGAGACGCGAGTGGTCGTCGTCAGCTCGAAGAACCAGCAGAGCGATCGCGTCTGGGGCATGCGGCAGGGCGCGGACGAGTATCTGCCGAAGCCGTTCACGCCGGAGCAGCTCGTCACGATCGTCGGACGGTTCCTCAAATGACGACGAGCCTTCTCGACAGCTCCGCGGCGGTTCGGGCGTGTGTCTTCACCCTGGCCGGCGAGCCGTTCGCGATCGACGTCACCCAGGTGCGCGAAGTGGCCGTCTTCCAGGAGTGGACGACGGTGCCGCTGGCCTCTCCCCATCTCGTGGGCGTGGCGAACTTGCGCGGCGACGTCGTCCCGATCGCCGACGCGCGCGGCGTGCTGAAGCTGGCCGCGCGGCGGAGCGGACGCAAGCTCTGGACGCTGATCGTCGAGGCGGAGGGCTGCGAGGTCGCCCTGGTCATCGACGGGGAAGTCAGCCTCGAGGCGTTCGGTGGGATCACGAGCCTCGATGAGTCGAGTCCACAGCCGCACGCCGAGTGGGCGCTCGGGTTTCTGCCCGACGGCGAGCGGCTCGTTCCGTTGCTCGATCCGGCCAGACTTCTGCGCGCGCTCCGCGAGGGGCGCGACAAGGAGGGATGACGATGCAGCGGCGGGCAATACTGCAAATCCTGTCCGGGGCCGCAATCGGCGGCGTCCTCGGCCGGCGGACGGCATGGGCCCAGGCGCCGGCCAGAGGCGTTGTCGACCCGCGGGGCCCCGGGGCGCCCGGCGTGAACGCCAAGGACCTCAAGATCGGCATGAGCGCCGCCTTCCGGGGACCGTCCGCGGGACTCGGCACCGAGCTCTACCGCGGCGCCCAGGTCTACTACACCGAGATCAACCAGCGCGGCGGCGTGCACGGCCGCACGATCTCGGTGGTGGCGCTCGACGACGGCAACGAGCCGACGCCTTGCATCAAGAACACGATCGAGCTCGTCGAGAAGGAGCAGGTGTTCTTCCTCTCCAACTACGTCGGCACTCCCACGCTCACCCGTGCGCTTCCGGTGATCAAGCGCTACGCCGATCGCCAGATGATCCTCGTCGGCAACTTCACCGGTGCGCAGCTGCAGCGCGAGGAGCCGTACGTCGAGCAGGTTTTCAACATCCGGGCCTCGTACCGGCAGGAGATGCTGGCCCTGGTCGACCGCTTCTGGCAGACCGGCGCGCGAAAGTTCGGGGTCTACTACCAGATCGACGCCTACGGCCGCAGCGGGACCGACGGCGTGGCGCGAGGCCTCGCGCAGCGCGGAGCGACGATCGCGGCCGAGGCGACGTATGTGCGCAACTCCGCCAGGTTCGCCGCCGACGTGAGTCCGGCCGTTCAGGCGCTCCGCCAGGCCGGGGTCGACGTGGTCCTGTGCACCGGCTCCTATCAAGGCTGCGGCGCGTTCGTCCGGACCGCGCGGGATCGGGGCTGGACCGTGCCCATCTCGAACGTCTCGTTCGTCGGTTCCGAGGCGATGCTGAGCCTCTTGCTGAGCCACGGCAAGACCACCGGGCGCGACTACACGCGCGGGCTGATCAACTCCCAGGTGGTCCCGAGCTACGACGACGTGGGCCTGCCGGCGGTCGTCGAGTACCGCACGCTGATGGACAAGCACAATCCACAGCTGCCGCCGGGACTGCGCGACCCCCAGCACGCGGCGGAGCAGCTCAGCTTCCGCAGCCTGGAGGGTTTCGTCAACGCCAAGGTGATCGTCGAGGCGCTGCGCCGAAGCGGCCCGAGCCCGACCCGCGCGGGCTTCCGGCAGGCGCTGGAATCGCTGAAGAACTTCGATCTCGGGATCGGCGCGCCGCTCACCTTCGGGCCGGAGCGCCACCAGGGGCTGGACAACGTGTATTTCACCAGTGTGGTGAACGGACGGTGGGCCCCCGTCTCTGACTGGGCGGCCGCGGTGAAAGTATGAAGAGGCAACGCAAGCTGAGACTCGGTCTGCTCTCGAAGCTCATCTTGTTTCTGGCCGTGACGCTGGTGCCGCTGGCGGCGATCACCTGGTGGATCTCCGTGCGGGCGCTCACCACGAACCTGACGGACGAGTTCACGTCCAAGGGCACCGCGATCGCGCGAAGCCTGGCCAGCTCCGCCGTCGACCGCATGCTCCACCGCGACGCGTCGACGGTGCAGGGGCTCGTCGACCAGCTCGGCGCCATCAACGGCGTGAAGTACGTCATGGTGTACGACCAGCAGAAGACGCTGGTCGCCCACACCTTCGCGCCCCTCGTCCCGCCCGGCATCGTCGATCGGAACCTGGTGCCGGGCGACGCGACCCAGCAGGTGAAGGAGATCGCGTACCCGGACCCGGTCACCGGAGCGACCCAGCAGATCATCGACATCGGAGTGCCGGTGCTCGCGGGCCAGCTGGGAACGGTCCGCGTGGGGATGGACCGCTCGATCATCGCGGCGGCGGCGGGCCGGTCTGGCCAGTACTTGCTCCTCGTGTTCGTCGGCATCGCGATGCTGGCGGTGCTGGCCGGCGTGCTCTTCGCCCATCACATCACGAAGCCGGTGACCCAGGTCGTCCGGGCGGCCGAGCGCGTGGGTCAGGGCGATCTCACGCGGCTGGTCACCGTGTCGTCGCGCGACGAGATCGGACAGCTCGCGACCACTTTCAACGACACCATCGTGCGCCTGCGCTCGCAGGTCCAGACCGAATCCGAGCGCGACGAGGAGCGGCATAAGCGCGAGGATCTCCAGCGCAACATCATGCGGTTCCTCGACACCGCCACCGAGATCGCGCGGGGCGACCTCACCCGTCGCGGCCAGGTCACCTCGGACGTCCTCGGCGGCGTCGTCGACGCGATCAACGTGATGGTCGAGGAGCTGGCGACCCTGATCGAGGGCGTGCGCGAGGCGGCGCATCAAGTCCTCACGAGCTCGACCGAGATGATGGGCACCATGGAAGCGACCGCCGGCGGCGCCCAGACGCAGTCGCGAGAGGCGGTGGCGGTGAGCGACACGATGGAAGCGCTCACGCGCTCGATGCGCCAGGTGGCGGAGAACGCCGAGCAGTCGGCCGCCTCGGCCGACCTCGCCCTGGAGTCGGCGGAGAAGGGCGAGCACGCGGTGCGCGCGAGCCTCTCCGGCATGCAGCGCATCCGCGGCGAGGTGCAGGGAATCTCGAAGAGGGTCAAGAGCCTCGCCGACCGCTCCCTCGAGATCTCCGAGATCGTCAACACCATCGAGGACATCTCGTCGCAAACCAACCTCCTCGCGCTCAACGCGGCGATCGAGGCCGCCGGCGCCGGCGAGGCGGGGCTACGGTTCGCGGTCGTGGCCGAAGAGGTCCGCAAGCTCGCCGAGCGCTCCGGCAAGGCCGCCAAGGACATCGTCGTGCTCATCAAGGGGGTTCAGACGGAAACGCAGCAGGCGGTGGTGGCCATGGAGGAGGGCACCCGGGAGGTCGAGGCGGGCTACCGGGTCACGGTCGAGGCCGGCGAGCGCTTGCACCAGATCGGCGAGATCTCGCAGAAGGCGGCGGCGCTGGCCCGTGACATCTCACAGTCGGCCCAGGAGCAGGTGCGCGACGTCGAGGGCGGCGCGGTCGCCGTCCAGTCCATCGCGGGCGTGGCGGTCGAGACCGAGAAGGCGGCGCTCGAGACGAGGAAGACGATGGACCAGGTGGTTCGCGTCGCCCAGGCCCTCACGTCGAGCCTCGCGCGGTTCAAGCTGGCTACCTGACGCGTCATCGAGGGGAGAGATCGTGGCGGACGGCGACCGGCAGTTCCTGCTGAGCGTGTTCTTGATGGAGGCGTGGGATACCCTCGCCGCCGTCGAGGACGGCCTCACCGCGCTGGGACACGCGCCCCGCGAGGAGGCGACGCTCGAGAGCCTCGCGGTCGTGACCCACCGGCTGCGCGGCTCGGCGGCGCTCAGCGGGTTTCCGCAGGTATCGGCCCTCGCCACCGCGATGGAGGAAACGGTCGAGCGGGTGGCGGCGGCGCCGGCCGACGACCGGCGCGCGCTCGCGGTGCTGTCCGACATGGTGCTCGCCCTGAAGACCGCGCTGGACGTGATCGGCGCGACCGGCGCCGAGGACGGGGAGGCGATCGCCGAGGCGCTCGATCGCATCGTTCCGGCGGCACCGCCCGAGCCCGGGACGGAGACGGCGCGGCGCCTCGAGGAGCTGGACCGGTTCTTCGCCGGCCAGCCGGACGTGCTCGAGTATTTCGTTCCGGAGGCCGTCGAGCATCTCGAGTCGATGGCCCAGTCGCTGGTCGCGCTGGAGGGTGAAGGCGTCACTGCCGACGAGATCGCGAGCCTGTTCCGAGCGGTCCACACGCTCAAGGGCGCCGCCTACACCGTCGGGTGCGAGCTGGTCGGAGACCTCGCCCACCGTATCGAGGACATGCTGGGCGCGATTCGCGAGAATCAGCGCTCCCTCGACCGCGGCGCGATCGAGACGGTGTTCGCCGGGCTCGATGCCCTTCGGCTCCTCGTGCGCAGCGGAGAAGGTGTCACCGACGGGCGGGCCGTCGCCTACGAGCGGGCCCTGGCGATGCTCGCCGCCCCGCCGACGCTCGAGTCGCCGATGACCGGCGAGCCGAGCGAGGCGATGACGGCGCCCGCGCTGGCGACGGCGGACGCGCCGGGACGGGGTGAGACGGTCAGCGCCGAGCCGGCGCCATCGCACGAGCCGATGGTCACGGTGCGCGCGTCCGCCCCGACCCGTGCGGCTCGTGAGGCGGTCGCCCGGCGCGGCCGTCCGAGCATCCGGGTGAGCCTCGACCGTCTCGACGCACTCATGAATCTCGTCGGCGAGCTGGTCGTCACCCGGAGCCGTCTCGAGCGCCACCTGACGCAGCTCGAGCAGGCCGGCGAGCTCCTGTCGTTCACACAATCACGCATGACCCAGACCGTCGCCGAGTTCGAGTCCAAGTACGCGCACCGTCCGTTGCCGGACGTCGAACCGGGCCCGCCGAGCCGGCCCTCGATTTCGGAGGTGACGCTGGGGGAGGTCTTCGAGGAGCTCGAGTTCGATCGCTACGACGACTTCAATCTTCTGGCCCGCCGGGTCGGGGAGATCTCGAGCGATCTCACGGAGATTCAAAGCCAGCTCAGCGGCCTGGTCCGCGTCGTTCGCGAGGACGCCGGCGGCGTCCAGCGCCTCAGCGGAGAGCTGCGCGGTCAGATCACGCGCGCGCGCATGGTGCCCGTCGGCCGGCTTTTCGCGCCGTTCGTGCGCATGGTGCGCGAGGCGTCGCGCGCGTCCGGCAAGGCCGTGAGCCTCGAGATTAGAGGCGAGACGGTCGAGATGGACACCACGATCGTGGAGCTGATGGCCGACCCGCTGGTTCACCTGGTTCGGAACGCCATCGCCCACGGTATCGAGGGGGAGGAAACCCGGCGCCGGCTCGGCAAGCCGCCTCACGGCACCCTGCATCTGGGAGCGGCGCACAAGGGCGGGTCGATCTACATCGAGGTCGCGGACGACGGCCGAGGCATCGACCTCGAGGCGGTCAGCGAGGCGGCGCGCCGCGCCGGCTTCGTGACGGCGGAGACGATCGCGCGGCTCGGCGAGCGCGACATCGTGGATCTGATCTTCCTGCCCGGCCTCACCACCGCGACCTCGGTGACGACCGCGGCCGGGCGCGGGGTCGGCATGGACGTCGTGCGCACGAACGTCGGCCGCCTCGGGGGCGAGATCGAGGTGCAGACCCAGGCGGGCCGGGGTACGCGCTTCCGGATCAGGCTGCCCCTGACGGTCGCCATCTCCGATGCGCTCGTGGTCCGGGTGGGCGCGGAGACGCTCGCCGTTCCGGTGCCGGCGATCAAGGCGGCCATGCAGATCCGCCCGGAGGAGATCCGGTCCTTCGACGGTGCGGAGTCGGTCGAGATCGACGGCGAGACGGTGAACCTCGTGCGTCTCGGTCGCCTGCTGCGCATCCCGAGCGACGACGACACCGGACCGCTGTCGATCGTCACGCTCCGGACCGGACGCAAGACGCTCGCGGTGGCGGTCGACGAGTTCCTCCTGAAAGAGGAAATCGTCATCAAGAGCCTCGGCGGCTTCCTGCAGGGGATCGGGCCGTTCTCGGGCGCCACCGTCACCGGTGAAGGGCGCGTCGTTCTGCTGCTCGATGCCCTGAAGCTCCTCGAGATGAGCCTCGCCGCGCCGGCGCTTCAGGCGCTCGACGAAGAGTCGCCGCGCGTCACGAGCGCGCCACCGGCCGCCGACGGCCAGCGCCGGGTGCTGCTCGTGGACGACTCGGTCAGCGTGCGGAAGTTCGTCGGCGGCATGCTCGAGCGCGCGGGCTTCCGCGTCGTCGCCGCCCGGGACGGCGCCGAGGCTCTGCAGCAGCTCGCCGAAAGCCCGGTCGACGTCGTCGTCACCGATCTGGAGATGCCGCGACTGAACGGCTACGAGCTGATTCGCGATCTCAACCGGGAGCCGACCACGTGCGGCTTGCCCGTCGTGGTGCTGACCACCCGGGCCGGGGCCAAGCACGTGAATCTCGCGCGCGAGCTGGGCGTCGAGCACTACGTCGCCAAGCCGGTCGACGAGGCGAGCTTCGTTCAGCTCATCGAGTCGCTGACCGTCGCGGCGTCGGCCCGCGGAGAGGCCTGAGCACCATGTCCCGCGTGCTGCTCGTCGATCCGGATCGCGCCGGCCTCGCCGCTCTCGAGGCGGCGCTGAACGCCGCCGGCTTCCGGGACGTCTCCACCGCCACCAGCGCGTCGTTCGCGCTGACGATGCTCGAGCGTAACCGGCCCGACCTCATGGTGAGCCGCGTGGGTGTCCCGGACATCGACGGCTACGAGCTGTGCTCGATCGTCCGCAAGGATCCCTCGATGACGGGCGTACTGTTTCTCCTGCTCGCGAGCCCGGGGGACGAGGCGCCGGAGGCGATGCTCGAGGAGAAGCCGGATCAGACCCTGGCCGGCGACCTTCCCCTCAGCGCGATCGTCGCCGAGGTTCGCGGTCTCCTCGGAGCCCGCCGGCGGATCGCCCCGGAGCCACCCGCCGCTCCCGTCGAGGTGACTCCGGGGCTGAACGGCTCGCTCGGGGTCATGGACCTTCCGGAGATCGCCAAGGCGGTCGCGCTCGGGGGCAAGACCGGCGAGCTGCTCGTCACGCTCCCCTCGGGGCGGGGCGTCATCGTCTTCGACCACGGCCGGCTCGTGCACGCCGAGTTCTTCGGGCTCATCGGCGAGACGGCGTTCGCGGCGCTCATGGTGGCGGCGCACGGGGCGGCGCTAGGCGAAGCGCACGGGAACTTCGTCTTCCACCAGCTCGAGAACGGCGCGGCCAACGGGACGAAGACGATTCACTGCGACCTCAAGCAGCTCCTGCTCAGCGCCGCGGCCGAGATCGACGAGGGCCGGCCGGGCGCGGCCACAGCACCACTCTCCTAGGAGAACAGCTGATGCCTAAGGTCCTCGTGGTGGATGACAGCCTGAGCGTCCGGAAGGTGGTCGAGAAGGCGCTCGAGGGTCGCGGGCTGGAGGTGCTCTCGGCGGCGTCCGGCTCCGAAGCGATCGAGGTGCTCGAGCGCGATCGTCCCGACGTGGTGATCTGCGACGTCATTCTCCCGGACAAGGACGGCTATCAGATCTGCCAGTACGTCCGGTCCCATGCGGCCATCGGCACGACGCCCGTGCTGCTCATCTCGGGAATCGACAACGGAACGGTCCAGGCCCGAGCCGCTGAAGTCCGCTCCGATGAGGTGCTGTTCAAGCCGTTCGGCGTGGACGACCTTCTCCGCAAGATCGACCGGCTCCTCAGCCGTCGCGCCAATGGCTCGGCGTCTCGAGAAAACGGCGCGACGCCTCCCGAGCGCGATCGCGCGGCGCCGCCGGTTTCGCTCGCGCCCGCTTCACCGGTGGTCCCGGCCGCGCCGCCGGCCGCCGCGCCGGCGCCCGAGCCGCCCGGGGGAATCAACCAGCATCTCGCGGGTCTCGCGGCCATGCCCGGTGTTCGCTTCGTCGTTCTGACCGATCGGGAAGGTTTCCTCATCGAGACCGCGGGCGATCTTTCGCCGGATACGGACGAGGTGGCGGGCGCCCTCGCGTCCTGTCTCGCCGAAGCCTCCGACGGCATCGGTCGCGAGCTGGGTCAGGGGCAGCTCCTGGGGACAATCCTGGAATATGAGGCCGGTACGCTCCTGCTGCAGGCGGTCGGATCGGCGGCGCTGCTGGCCGTCCTGGTCGACGAGCCGGGCGCGCTCGGGAAGATTCGCTACTACGTGAGGAAGGTCGTCCCCGAGCTGGCGCGGGTTCTGTGATGTCCTTCCTCCGCGCCTCGAGAGCGAAGCTGGTGTGGGCCCTCGAGCTGGCGCTCGGTCTCGAGCTCTATGCCTGCGCGGTGCTGGCCCTCCACGCGCGCGGCCTCCGGGCCACGCCGGTGCTCGCGTCGGCGGGGCTGGTCATTCCGGCTCTGGTGATCCCTCCCGTGTTCTACGTGCTCGTCGGTCTCGTCAGCGTGCGTCCACTCTCGGTCTGGCGAGTGAGCATCGCGACGGGCGCGATGTGCGGGGTGCACGCGGTGCTCGTCATGGCGACGGGCGCGCTCTTCGTGATCCCGGACCTCGTCGACTACGGGGCCGCCGTTGCCTTTTCGCTCTGGGGCTCGCCCGCTGTCACGATGCTTCAGCTCACGGCGGCGCCTCTGGTCCTGGCGCGCCTTCGGCCCCTGATCGCGGCGCCACGGCCCGGCGCGCGCGGAGCGGTTGCGCGCCCGACGGCCGTGATGCCGCGGGTCACCGTGCCGGCGGCCGCCCCGCCGCCAGCGACGGCTCCTGCGGCCATGTCCGCACGACCGGCTTCGGTCGTGCGAGAGCCGACTGCGCCGGCCGCGTCGACACCAGCTCCGCGGGCGCCGATCGTGCGCTCGCCGGAGGCGACTCCGTTTGCGATCAGCGTCCCGGTCGTTCGAGCCGACGCGACCCCGCGCCCTGGAGAGCGGCTCGACCGCCGGGCTGCGGTCGGGCCCGCGGAGCCGATGGTCCGCGTGGCGTTCAGCCGGATCGCGGATCAGCTGCCCGTCGAGATGTTCGCTCGTGGCCGGAAGGGCTTGAGCGACACGCTCCGGCCCGGCGTCTCGCTCCTCGTTCCGCGACGTCTCGTCCTGCCGCACCTCGCGGAGGGCGTCGCGCCGGTGAGGTGGGAGGTCGTGGCCGACCAGTTTCCGCGCGACGAGCTGGTGCTCACGCACGCGGAGATCGAAAAGCGGCTGCCGGACGGATCGCTGCTGCTCCCACTCGACGAGGTCGTGCCGCAAATTCCGGCCGAGCTGCTCGCGCGCTCGGCGCCGGCCGCCGCCGTCTCCCGGACCCATGAGCTCCCGACGCCCGTCCAGCTTCACGTCCCGTCGCCGCCGGTAACCGCTGCCGTCGAGGTCGACGAAGTGTCGGAGCTCGACGTGCAGGAGCTGGCGGCGCTGATACTCGAAGCGCAGAAGCCCGAAGCGGCAGAGCTTGACGCGGCAGAGCCCGAAGTGGGGGAGCTCGTCGAAGCAGAGCCGGAAGCGGCAGAGCCTGAAGCGGCGGAGCAAGAAGCAGCGGAGATCGAGGTCGCGGACGTCGCAGAAGCGGTGACCGAACCTTCAGCGCTCGCGCCGGCGAAGCCTCGGCCGACAGAACCCGGAGCGCCGAGGCCCGCGCCGGTCGTGCTTCGAGCGCCCGAACCGCCGTTGACGCCGGAGCCGCGACACTCCAGGGAAGCGAACGGGATCGCGGTGGACCACGGTCGCGCCGATGAGGCGCGCCGTATCGCGACGCTCCTGGCCCCGGTGATGAACGGGCTCGAAATCGGCGAGCGTGACGGCGCCGGGACGCCACTCGTCACCGCGATTGCGCCCAGCCTGCCCGGCGACGCCGTCATCGAGGCCGCGCTCCGGGTCGTGCCGTGGCTCTCCGATCCGCGCCTGCCGGAGCCCGTGAGCCAGGCCACGCTGGCCGCGACCGAGGCGACGATCGTGCTGACCCCGTTCGGGTCGCCGGGTGGCGACGCGCTCCTCGTGGCCGCCGTCGCCTCTCGCGCGTCGCTCGCGAGGCTTGAGCGGCTCTTGAGGAGCGCGGCCGGCGAGCCGCCGTTCGCAGCTCGGAACGGGACGCGGCTTCCCGAGGGCTCCGATCCAGCGCACGAGCTCCGCGCTGCGGCCGTGCCGTCGTCGATGCGCGAGCTGGCCGCCTCCCTCACGGCGGTCGGCCCGGTCGCCCCGGCCGTGCTGCGCGATGCGGCCGGCGCGTTCCGGGTCTGCCTGTTCGGGCCGGGGGCGCTCGAGCCCGCAC
>Ga0137407_10002488_pt1 | contig 12117 bp, 9 predicted proteins | sample CZOMad2_2_16fung_FD_108410 | JGI IMG/M metagenome (GOLD analysis project Ga0137407, IMG submission 108410) | Vadose zone soil fungal communities from Angelo Coast Range Reserve, California, USA - CZOMad2_2_16fungal (Illumina Assembly) | ecosystem: Environmental > Terrestrial > Soil > Vadose zone...
CGGCAAATTTGTCCCAGTATTTTCCGATCAATACTTTGATGCTCGCATCGCCTCCGTTTTCTTCGTCAGCGGTCGCCAGAAAGATCACGTCACGATTTATATGTAGGTTTGCTCGCTTCACCGTGATAAACGCCGCCAGGTTCGCTGCCAGCATCCCCTTGTCGTCGATAGCCCCGCGTCCGTAGAGGTACCCGTCCTTAATCACCGCGCCAAACGGATCTACCGTCCATTTCGATTTGTCCACACCGACCACGTCCATGTGCGCCACCAACAGCAGCGCCTTCGAAGGCGCGGCCATCGCTGCGCTCCGCAGCCGCGCCACCACTGCGCTCCGTCCGGGCGTTATGTCCAGAATTTCTGGGGTGATTCCTTCTTTCTCCAGGATCCCGGCAATATATTTCGCGGCAACTTGCTCATTTCCCGGCGGATTTGTTGTATTGATTCGAATCAGATCCGCTAGCCAGCCCTGCGCTTCCTTCGCCACGTTCGACGTGTCTCCTACCAGCGACGGGTTCGCAGGAATTCCCGGTCCCGTTGGAGTCGGCGCCTGTGCCGCAACGGGCAAACTCGACGCTGCCACGAGAGCCGCCGCTCCCACGAAAACCTGAATCTTGTGATTCCAGTTCACGAATCCTTCCTCCTCTTGCGCTGCTACCCTGCAAACGCCTCAGCAACCGTTTTGCGTCAAATGTGCTTCATATTAACATGCAGGTGTGGGCGCCTGAAGTTGGCTTTGGCCCCGCGTTGCCAAAATTCAACCGTTGCGCGCTTTGGCAGCAGCTTCTCCTTGCATGTCTGGGGTTTATCAATCGCGAATCGAGGGTTCAAAATGAAAGCTATTCTCTCCCTAGTCGTACTCGTCGCTCTTGCGGCGGCTCTGGTTTTTCCGTTAACCGAGCACACCGCTCGCGCTCAGGCTCCCACGGGCCCGCAACCCGGAGCGCAGCCACAGCAGAATCCGGCCCCGGCGAAGACTCCCGACGCATCGCAGAAACCGCCAGAAGCCGGCGTCGCCATCGCCGTGGACGTGCCTATCGTCACGCTCGACGTCGTCGCCACCACCCAGCATGGAGACATTATTCCCGGCCTCAAGAAGGAAAACTTCCGCATCCTCGATGACGGCGCTCCGCAAACCATCACCAACTTCGGAGCCACCGATGCTCCAATTACCATGGTTCTTCTCCTCGAGTTCAGCAGCCGCGGTTACGGTGGTTTCTTTGCCTATGTCGGTAAGTATTGGTCCACCGCGCTTTTTCCCGCGTTGCTGCAAAAGGACTGGGTCGCTCTGGAGACCTTTGACATGAAGTCCCGGATCGAAGTGGACTTCACGCAAAACAAAGACGAAGTCATCCAGGGGCTCTACCATCTTTATTTTCCCGGGTTCAGCGAATCGAATGTGTTCGACGCCATACTGGATACCGTAGATCGCCTGAAGGACGTAAAGGGCAAGAAGTCCATCGTCCTGCTGGCAAGCGGCGTGGACACGTTCTCCAAACACACCCTCGATCAGACCATGAAACAGCTTCGCCAGAGCGACGTCACGATTTTTTGCATCGGTTTGAGCCGCGCCTTTCAGAATTTTGCTGACGTGAACGGCGGAATGGGCAGCATGCGTCGCATGGATTACCTGCAGGCGGAAAATCAGCTCAAAACATTTGCACAGGAAACCGGCGGTTACTCCTGGTTCCCGCAATTCGCTGGCGAGATGCCGGATGTGTTCCGCAGCGTTGCCGCCTTTCTTCGCCATCAGTACAGCATCTCTTACTCGCCTTCTCACGGCGCGAAGGACGGAAAATTTCACAAAGTCAAAGTCGAGTTGGTCGCACCCGACGGCGGCCCGCTCAGCGTCGTCGACCAAAAAGGCAAAAAACAGAAATACCAGGTCTACGCCCGCGAAGGCTATCAATCCCCTAAAAGCGGAGTCGGCGACTGATTAAACTCAAACTCCGAAATTCGAAAATCGAAATCGCTCGAATCCTGACCCTTTTCCAATTTTCAATTTCGGTTTTCCAATGTCCGCTTCAGTACCCTCGCGCAAAATCAACGCGATTAAACAATTCCCGCCCGTCAAACCAGCTCTCCAGCAAATCAATCAGGACCGCTGTCTGCCGGTCCCATAGCCTGTCGCTCACACCGCTCGTGTGAGGCGTGATCAGCAAGTTCGGCGCTTTCCAGAGCGGGCTCTCCGCCGGCAATGGCTCCAGCTTGGCAACGTCCAGCGCCGCTCCGCCGAGCGCCCCGGTCGCCAGCGCCCGCAGCAGCGGCGCCTCGTCTAACAGCGACCCGCGCCCCACGTTGATCAGTCTCGCTCCGCGTTTCATTTTCGCAATTTCCGCCGCCCCTATGAGATGCCTCGTCTCCGCAGTCTCTGGCGCAGCGATCAATACATAGTCTGCTTCCGGTAAAGCCTCGTGCAACTTCGTCGAGGAGAAAATCCTCTCCGCGTGCGTCCGATCCCCTTCACCGGATCGCGTCACGCCCCACACGCGCATTTCGAACGCCCTCGCCCGTTTTGCCACCTCCCTGCCGATCGATCCGTAACCCACGATCAGCAGCACCTTCCCATTTATCTCCGTTAAATGCTGCGGCTTGTCCCACAATTCCTGCTGCGACCAGTGCGCGTGATCCTGCTGCCGCACCGAATCCGGAAAATTACGCGCCAGCGCCAGCAACAACCCCATCGTATGCTCCGCCATGGGCACCGAAAATATGCCGCTCGGATTCGTCACCATGATTCCGGAGTCGCGCAGCTCCGGATACATCAATTGCGCCACGCCCGCCGCCGTCGAATGAATCCACTTCAATTTCCTAGCAGCCTTCAGTTGCTCGGCGCGCAGAGAGTAGCCCACAAAAATATCCGTGTCCGGCAATTCTTTCGGCAAGCCGTCGTAATTTGGCAGATGCAAGACCCGCATCTCCGGCCACCGCTTTCGAATAGCCTCCGCCATCGCCGGCTTCGGCCGCCACTCGGTAAACGGGTGCCACACACAAATGACGAGTTTGGCTTCTGAGGGCTTGGTGCGGTTCATGGCGAAACTAGGTTGTGATCCTCAAGTCCGTGCCCGTCATATCCGTCGGCTTTGGCTGTCCCAGGACGCTCAGTATTGTAGGCGCAATGTCTCGCAGCGACCCACCCGGCCTCAACCGCACCTTTTCATCGTCGCTTACCAAAATGAACGGCACCGGATTCGTTGTATGATAGGTATGCGGCCCGCCGGTCACAGGATCAATCATCGTCTCCGCATTTCCATGATCCGCGGTGATAATCCACGCTCCCCCGCGCGGTTTCAGCGTCTGATAAATTCGCTCAAGACCCGCGTCCACCGCTTCCACGGCCTTGATCGCCGCTTCCAGCTTTCCCGAATGCCCCACCATGTCCGCATTTGCATAATTCATGATGATGGCGTCAAATTCGCCTTTTTCGATGGCCTTCAACACGGTATCCGTGATTCCCGCTGCGGACATCTCAGGCTTCAAATCGTAGGTCGCCACTTTTGGCGATGGCACCAGTATCCGCTCTTCGCCAGCGAATGGCTTCTCCACTCCTCCGTTGAAAAAATATGTTACGTGCGCGTATTTCTCCGTCTCCGCCGTGCGCAAATTCTTGTATTGCAGCTCTGCAAACACCTGCGCCAGGATGTGCTCCAGTTTCTCCGGCGCAATCACGTATTTCAGCCACGGCCAGTTCTTGTCGTATTGTGTCATTGCGACGAAAAACAGATTTTTCGGCCGTTTTTCGTCCACAAACTTGTCGAAATCCGGCCCCGCCAGCGCATACGTCATCTGCCGCGCGCGATCCGCCCTGAAATTAAAGAAAATCACGGCATCATCGTCGCGAATCAATCCGACTGGGACCGCAGTAGCCCCAGTCCCCTTGGTCACCACGATCGGCTTCACGAACTCGTCCGTCACTCCTTGCTCATAACTCTTCTGCAATGCCGCAACCGGATCATCCGTTTTCGTCTCCGCTTCCCCGTGAACTAGCGCGCGATACGCCAGCTCTATCCGCTCCCAGCGGTTATCCCGATCCATCGCGTAGTAGCGCCCCACTAGGGTCGCAATTTCCCCCACCCCCAACTCGCGCATTTTCTGCTGCAACTGTCGCACGAAATCCCGCCCGCTATTCGGCGGCGTATCGCGGCCATCCATAAAACAGTGCACCAATACTCGTTCCACTTTTTGCTGCTTCGCCATTTCAAGCAGTGCAAACAAGTGCTGTATGTGCGAGTGCACGCCGCCATCGCTCAGCAATCCCATCAAATGCAATTGCCGCGCGCGGCCGCGTTCCATCGCTTTCTGAAAGAGCGGCACGTGCTGCAGTTGCTTCTGCACAATCATCAAATCAATGCGCGTGATGTCCATGTGCACGATCCGCCCCGCGCCCATATTCATATGGCCCACTTCGCTGTTGCCCATCTGCCCTTCGGGCAATCCGACAAACGGCCCCGACGTATGGATCAAGGTGTTGGGGAATTTCTTAATGAGCTCGTTATACGCCGGCTTCCGCGCCAGCGCGATCGCATTTCCCTTTGTCTCCGCGCGGAACCCCCATCCATCCAACACCGTCAACACAATCGGTCTCGGTCGCTTTGTCATAGCCCTTCGCTTGAATTTTTGATTTGACTCTTTCAAAGAGTCGGGACAAGAAACTTGCTATTGCCTAACGAATTCACGCAGCGCGGCCAAAAGCCGCTCCACTTCTTCCGCGGTGTTGTAATGAACGAGCCCGATGCGCAGTAGGCCCCCTTTTTGTTCGACACCGAGCCGCTCAGACAAATTCAAAGCGTAGAAATTTCCGTCCCACGTGAAGATTCCGCGTTCGCCTAGGAACGTCGCAATTTCCGTTGGATGATGATCACCCAGCCGGAACGACAGCGTCGAGCAGCGCTCGTCAAATCGCTTCGGATCAGTTATGCCGAAGATGTGTATGCCCGGAATCGCGAGCAATCCTTCGATGAGTCTCGTAATGAGCGTCGTTTCATACGGCCGAGTCGCGCGGTACGCGGCCAGCAAGGCCTCACGGCGTTTTTTCACCGTCCGATCGCAATGCCGGCCAAGTTCCGCAATGTAATCGACCGCCGCCGCAATTCCCGCGATCAATTCCTGCACCTGCGTTCCGGTCTCCCAGCATTCGGGAGAGGTGTTCGTCGCCGGGCGCACTTTGTAAGGCTTGAACCGTTCCAGGTGCTCCTTCTTGCCATACAAGGTTCCCATGTGCGGCCCAAAGAACTTGTACGGCGAGCACGCCAGAAAATCGCAGTCGAGCGCCTTTACGTCAATCGGCCCGTGCGGCGCATAATGCACGGCATCGATAAACATCAGCGCGCCCGCGGCATGCGCCAACTTCGTGATTTCTGCCACTGGATTGATCGTGCCCACGATGTTCGACGCATATCCAGTGGCAACGAGCTTCGTGTTCGCCGAAATCTTTCGCTTCAAATCCTCCAAATCCAGCGTGCAATCGCTCTCGCGAACATCCACCTGCCGGATCACCACGCCCTTCTCTTGCAGCGCGCGCCACGGAGCCACATTCGCATCGTGGTCCAGCGTTGTCACCACAATCTCGTCGCCTGCTTTCAGCTCGCGGCCGATCGCTCGCGCCAGCGCAAACGTGATCGTCGTCATGTTCTGTCCGAACACGACCTCGTTCGAATCGCAGTTGAAAAAATCCGCCATCGCCGCCCGCGCCGACAAAATCATTTCGTTGGCGCGCCGGCTCGTCAGAAACGCACCGTAAGTGTTTGCATTCGCATTCAGAAAATAGTTCTGGATCGCGTCCATCACCTGCTTCGGCACCTGCGTTCCTGCCGGTCCATCCAGAAATGCAACCGCATGCCCGCTGACTTGCAACTTCAGTGAAGGAAATTGTTCCCTCACCCAGGCAATGTCGAATACTTTGCTCTCCGTCCCTTGCATCACTGGTGTGCTCATTTTCATGTGTGCCGCCGCGAGCGGCCCAGCTTCTCCGAGCCGTTAGTCTCTCATACGTTTCGTGCACGTTGTAGGGCCGCCCGCCACGGCGGGCCGCTCCTCTGCTTCCGTGACTCGAACTGCACCCCGATTTGTTTTTGTCAGAGACCCGCAGCATCCAAATTGGAAGCTCATTCTCGATGAGGCGCCGGCCGGCAACCTGCGATGTTTCCGACGGCCGTGATAGCATGTCTAGAGTCGCTCCTCACTCATGCCGCTTTGACGCCGGCTATCAACTCAGCGCCAAGTTTCTCTATGAGGTGCATCGTGCCCGACTCTCTCTCGCCAACCGAGCGTACGCGCGTGGTGCGCGAATCGCATCGCGGCGTCTACGATCGCGAGACGATCGACAAGATTCTCGATGAAGGATTCGTCTGCCATGTCGGTTTTTCCGTCGATGGCCAGCCTTACGTCATTCCTACTTTGTTCGCGCGCGTTGGTGATGCAATCTATTTTCATGGCTCCGCGGCGAGCCGCATGTTGCGCAACGTCAGTGAAGGAATTTCCGTCTGCATCACGGTAACTCTCACGGACGGCTTCGTTCTGGCCCGCTCCGTCTTTAACCACTCGATGAACTACCGCTCCGTCGTCGCCCTTGGCAAAGCCGTCCATGTGGACGCCCCGGAAGAAATTCTCGAAACGCTGCACGCTTTCACCGAGAAAATTCTTCCCGGCCGCTGGAAGGACGCGCGCCAACCCAACGAAAAAGAATTGAAAGCTACAAGCGTCCTGCGCCTTCCCCTCACGGAGGTTTCGGCAAAGATTCGCGTTGGCCCCCCGGAGGACGACGCTCCGGACTATGCACTGCCCATCTGGGCAGGCGTGATCCCCCTCCACCTCACGACTGACGCGCCGACGCGAGATGAGAAGTGCGATCCATCCATTCCCACTCCTACCTATGCGGCGCACTACAGGCGGTGAACTATGGACAAACTCACTCCCGCACTCGTGAAACCTGTCGTTGGCATCGAAGTGCTTGAGGCATTGGACATTCGCGTTGGAGCCATCGAGCGGGTTGAAGAAATTCCTGGCTCGGAAAAACTCATGAAGCTCACTGTGAATTTTGGCGATCATTCGCGAACGATTCTCGCCGGAATCAAAAAAGAGCGTAGAAACCCCCGCGAAATCGAGAGGCGTCAGGCTTTGTTTGTCCTAAACCTGAAACCTCGCAAAATGGCTGGCGAGATTTCAGAAGGTATGTTGCTCGACATCGGCTATGCGGACGGCGTCACGCCCGTTCTTTCTGTTCCAGAGCGCCCCGTTCCGAACGGCGCACGCGCAGGATAAGTCTCCTCTTTGCAATTCATGCAGAAAGCCTCATTTCGCTCCTAAGAGCTTTTGGGCGGCGGACCTGATGAGCGCAGCTTCCTCCTGCAAGACTCGCGCGACGGCAACAATTCCTTCGTCGGCCTGCTTCCACTGTTTTTGCTCGATAGCTTCACGCACCGCCGGCACCGTTTTCGCCGCGTAGCCGGTGTAAAAGCCCGGGGCGTACAGCTGATGCTTGAACCACGGGCGATTGGGCAATCCCTCGGCGTTGGTGAGCCTGCGCTCGCTGTCGATGAGCATCTTGTTCACTTCCGTGAGCGAAGCAGAGCCCAGAGCCGCGCCACCGTTGGCATTCGCTTGCTCCAGCGCTTTACGATACTCCGCCGCACTCCGAGTTAGTGCATCGGTTGCGTCTTCGAGGGGCGCGAAATTTAGGTGTGGCGGAACGGCTTCCACTGCTGGCGGGATAAGTGGCCGCTTCGGGTCGTTCGTGGCCTTAAAGACTCCTTCTTCGATTTCGCGATTCCGCTCCCGAATGTCGTCCTGTGATTTTTGCGAAAGTGTTTTCAGTTCCTTCAGATAAGTCTGCACGGTGTCCGCAAAATTCCCGAATTCGAACGGAAGCAAATCCGCGTCCGCAAGACGCATCACGGCCGTCCCCCCGGCTTGCGCGAGCGCGCGTCCGTAGACGAACTCCGTGTCGCTGAAGTGCGTGAACCAGTAAAAATCGTCGTAGATGGAATGGTAGATGCCGCCGCCGTCTTCTCCCCCAAAACCGATATTCAGCGACGCCACGCCGTCGTGTTGCAGGAATGCGGTGTAATCCGAACCGGAGCCGAGCGCGGGGATGCGAAGATCGCCGCGTTTGCGAATTTCTTCTCGCTGCTCCGCTGTTTTGGCATTCGCAATTTCGTGAAGTTGATTGCGCTTCCACACGCTGAGTTTTGTTTCCGGGTCGGAAATATCTCGCGCAATTTCATTGCTGAATTTTTCCAGCGTATGCGAACCCTCAACGCCGAGATAGCCACGCCCGTTGCTGTCGGAATTGATGTACGCAACGCCGTGAGCGCGCAATTCGTCATAGTGCGCTTCGGCCCACTCGGTCGAGCCGAGGAGCCCCGGTTCCTCTCCGTCCCACGCGCAATAAATGATGGTGCGCTTCGGCTTCCATCCGGATTTCACCAGCTCCCCCAACGCGCGCGCCTCTTCGAGAACCGCGACCATTCCCGAAATTGGATCTTCTGCGCCGTTCACCCAGCCATCGTGATGGTTGCCGCGAATTACCCATTCATCGGGGAAGGTGGAACCCCGAATTTTTCCAATCACGTCGTAGACCGGCTTGATGTCCCAATTCGATTTCACTTTCAGATGAACTTTCGCCGGGCCAGGCCCGACGTGATACGTGATTCCAAGTCCGCCCCGCCATCCCTCTGGGGCAACACGTCCGGTGAGCGCAGCAAGCAAGGGTTGGGCGTCCGCATATGAAATCGGCAGCACCGGGATTTTCGTAACCGTTGCTGCTTCTTCAATTTTCAGCCGTTTCGCATCTTTCGTGGCGCCCACGCCGGGCGTGAGTGGATCGCCAGGATAGAAAGGCATGTCCGCGACGCTGCCGCGCTGCACACCGTCCGGGGGACGAAACGGTCCGGCGGGAAAGGTTTCGCCCTGGACGAATCCATCTTCGTGCGGATCGGAGTATATGAGGCAGCCCACCGCGCCGTGCTCGGCGGCGACTTTCGGTTTGATTCCACGCCACGAGTGATAGTAGCGAGCGATGACGATCTTGCCTTTCACCGAGATTCCCATGCGCTCGAGCTGCTCGTAGTCTTCCGGAACGCCGTAGTTGACGTAGACGAGCGGCGCGGTGACATCGCCGTCAATGGAATACGCGTTGTAAGTTGGCAGCTGCTCGGATTGCTGATTCGAAGTGAGATCCTGGGAGAGCGCGGGTTCTTGCAGCTTGGCGGTAAACTTCGGGCCGCCTTCGACCAATTCGACGAGCCGTTCTTTCGGTGTTGGGAACAAAACATCGAATTGCTCGATGTGCGTGTCGAGACCGAACTCCTTGAATTTTGCGGCGATCCATTCAGCGTTGTCTTTATCGTAGGGCGAGCCCACATTGTGGGGACGGGCGGAGAGGCGCTGCATGTAGGAGCGTAGATTTTCAGTGCTGGGAATAGCGCGCAGCTTCTCTTCCCATTGGCGCTCAGTGCGGGAGGATTCGGCGGAATAGCCAAAAAGAGGTTGCTCGTCGGCGACGACGTGATTGCCGAATGGAGCGAGCGAGAGTCCTGCGAATAGGAGAGAGGCAAGCGCGGCGCTGCGATTCATGGTTCCTCCGGAATGCGAAGTGCGGATTATTTCCTGTACCGCTTAGACTCGCAAGATCTAACTTCGGTTTCGAGCCGCCGAAGAAATCCTGGCCCTTCGAATTTTTGGGATTTTTATACAAGCAATTTCGACATCAATATGAAATGACAAGGCACCTTTACCGGAGCGTCCTGCGGAAGCGGCGCCGTACCCGTTTCGGTATAGCCGAGATGACGGTAAAACGCAGGCAACGGTGCGCGCGCGCTGACAATTCGCAAATCAACGGCAACGCAGCGCGCATCACGAAAAAAATCTTCGGCGGCATTCATGAGTTTGCGGCCCAGGCCAGTGCCCTGGCGCCGCGGTTCCACTCCGAGCAAGCCCAAATAGCCGCGATCCCCGCGAAGCTCCACAAAGACGCAGCCGGCAAGGCCCGAGGAATCTTCGGCGAGCAGGAATTTTCCCCTTTCCATGTAAGCATGAACGCCATAGGGATTGATGCGATCTCCCTCGATGAAAGGCAGCTCGACGCGAAAGGCAATGTTGATCAGTGCCGCAAGAGCTTCTACATCTGCGCTCTGCGCGAGTCGAACCCTTACGTCGTGCATATCCGGAAGCGCATTCGCGGGTGCGCTCATGGAGCCGACCTATGCAAGGGCGCCTTCCCATTGAAGCGGGCCGAAGCGCCCAATTCTTCCTCGATGCGAAGAAGCTGGTTGTACTTTGCGACGCGATCAGTGCGGCTGGCCGAGCCGGTCTTAATCTGGCCGGCAGCTGTGGCCACGGCCAGATCGGCGATGAAAGTATCTTCGGTTTCGCCGGAGCGGTGAGAGATGATGGAGTTGTAGCCGGCTTTGCGTGCGAGTTCGATGGCGTCAATGGTTTCCGTTACCGTGCCGATCTGATTGAGCTTGATCAGGATGGCGTTTGCGATTCCCTCTTTGATACCACGTGAGAGCCGCGCCGTATTGGTGACGAAGAGGTCGTCGCCCACAAGTTGGATTTTCTTTTTGGATGATTTGTCGCCGATCGATTGCGTCAATGATTTCCAGCCGGACCAGTCGTCTTCCGCCATGCCATCTTCTATAGAAACAATGGGGTATTTTTCTACCCACTTCGTCCAGTATTCCACCATTGCCTCGGAACTGTGCGCGGTCTTGTCCGATTTCTTGAAGACGTACTTGCCGCTGGATTTGTCATAGAACTCGCTCGAGGCGGGATCCAGCGCGATGCTTACCTGATCGCCGGATTTGTAGCCGGCGGCGGCGATGGCTTCCAGAACTATCTGGATGGCTTCTTCGTTGGATTTGCAGCTTGGCGCAAACCCGCCTTCATCGCCGACGGCGGTGGAGTAGCCGTGCTTCTTCAGCGCAGTCTTGAGGGCGTGGAAAATTTCGACGCCCCAGCGGAGCGCTTCCGAGAAAGTAGGTGCCCCCACAGGCATGACCATGAATTCCTGGAAGTCTACGGAACTGTCAGCGTGCGCGCCGCCATTGAGGATGTTCATCATGGGGCAAGGGAGAAGATTCGCGGAAGTGTCCGAGGAAGAGCGCGCGAGATATTTGTAGAGCGGCAAATTTTGCGCGGCGGCGGCGCCACGAGCAGCAGCCATGGAAACAGCGAGGATGGCATTGGCGCCGAGGCGGGACTTGGTGGGCGTGCCGTCGAGCTCAATCATGCGCTCGTCCAGGGCGCGCTGGTCGGCAGCGTCGAGGCCTGTAACGGCCTTGGCGATTTCGGAGTTGGCGTTGGCGACAGCTTTAAGAACGCCCTTTCCGAGATATTGGGACTTGTCTCCATCACGAAGCTCGAGGGCTTCGTGTTCGCCGGTCGAGGCGCCGGAGGGAACGGCAGCGCGGCCTCGCGTGCCGTCTCCGACATAAACGTCGGCCTCGACAGTGGGATTGCCGCGCGAATCGATGATCTGGCGTGCGCGGACGGCGGTAATCTTGGTCGACATGTCTCGCTCATCTCCCGAGTCAAAATGAAGTGGAGATTGTACCAGAGGGCGGAGGCGCATACGGAACCACCCAGCCGGTAGCAGATTCAAGACGAGAGCGGTGATGAGTCGGGCTGAAGCCCCGCCCTGCTCGGAATACGAAAATCTAGGCTGTTTCAGGTTCTTCGATGAGGGACTCCTGGCGGACAACGACGATGATGCCGGAATCTGTGACGTGGAAGCGGCGGCGGTCGGCTTCAGCATCGTAGCCGATTTCGGTGCGCTCCGGGAGACTAACGTGGCGGTCGATGATGGCGCGTCGAATGCGTGAGTGGCGGCCTATATTCACGTGGTTGTAGATGATGGATTCGGAGACTTCGCAGTAGCTGTTGACGCGCACGTTGTTGCCGATCACCGATGTCTGCACGCGGCCGCCGGAGATGACGGAACCGCCGGCGACGATAGAATCGAGGGCTGCGCCCATGCGTTCCGGATCCGCGAAGACAAATTTCGCGGGGGGGTACTGGTGCTGCCAGGTGCGCAGAGGCCAGTGCTCGTCATATAGATTAAACACGGGCGAAACGCTGACGAGATCCATGTTGGCTTCGTAGTAGGCATCGAGGGTGCCA
>Ga0137407_10002491_pt1 | contig 12113 bp, 8 predicted proteins | sample CZOMad2_2_16fung_FD_108410 | JGI IMG/M metagenome (GOLD analysis project Ga0137407, IMG submission 108410) | Vadose zone soil fungal communities from Angelo Coast Range Reserve, California, USA - CZOMad2_2_16fungal (Illumina Assembly) | ecosystem: Environmental > Terrestrial > Soil > Vadose zone...
AGGGCAAGATCCGGCACATCGGCGTCTCCAATGTCACGCTCGAGCAACTCGCCGTCGCCCGAACCGTCGCCGACATCAGCACCGTGCAGAACCGACTCGACTTCAGCGACAGCCGCTGGCGGGACATGCTCGAGGAGTGCGAGACGCACGAGATCGGATTCATCCCCTACCGCCCCCTTCGCGCTTGGGACGACGCCGCACACCGGCACGTGCTCACGCCAGCGGCATCCCGGCTCAGCGCAAGCACCGACCAGATCGCCCTCGCGTGGCTGCTCGCGGTCTCTCCCGTCACATTGCCCATCCCCGGCACCGCAACACGCGCGCACCTCGAAGACAACCTTGCGGCAGCCGCGCTCCGCCTCGACCAAGACGAGATACACGCGATCACTGCAGCGGTCAGCCAACGCTAGACCCGCACCTTCGGACCGGCTCAACTGCTGCTGCTGCTGCTGTGGCAGCGGCTCCTGGGCCGGCCGGCGTCCGAGTCCGGCAGATTACGTCGTGGGGACGGAGACCCACGGACGGGGCGGACGCCGCCGGAGGTCATGGACTTCAGGGAATTCCGGTCCAATTCCCAAATTCCCACTCTATTCCCACATCGATTCCCAGTGAATTCCCATACATTGACGTCGGTGGAAGGGCTCTGGGACAGGATGAGAACGACCCGGCGATTCAGACGACGTCTACCTCGAAGGTGAGGCGAGTCGATTTCGGTGGTTGCGGGCCCCCGCAACCACCGAAATCGCACGGCGGTCCATGCCACAGGACTGGCGTTCCAGTCCCTCCATCGCCCAGGACGTGGCCGCCACGAGGGGCGTCATCGCGTCTTCGTGGTCGCGTCGGGTCCAAGGGCGGAAGAGGCGGGCTACGCAGCCGGAAGAGGTTGGAGTTCGCTGCCCATAGGCCACGAGGGTCCGGGGCAACGGATTCGCCCGATGCCCTCTCGTCACGTTGAGGGATAAAACGGTCAACGCCTAGGGTCACGTGCAGGGACCCTGCGGCTATCCCCCTCTCCCCCAGGGGATATGCCCTATATCGTATGCGCTATACCCTTCCCGTATCCCCTGCCTGCGCGATCGACGCTGCCGTGGCCTCGTGCGTCGCTTGACATCAGCGCACTCGACCCGTCGCTTGAGATCGCTCAGCCCGTGGCCTCGGAGACGGAACCTGCCGGGCCAGGGGCCGGGTGCCGTGGTCCGGAGTACTCCGTTCCGGAACACTGTGGACCTTCGGGTCCACGTCAGCCGACCTGATCTGGCTCCCATCCGCTGTGACCAGCACAGACAGCGAAAAACACTCGAGCGATTTTCCACCAGTTCTTGGGGGCTAGTCCTGCGTCTGGAGTCGGCGTATCTATGAAGTCACCAAGGCGTGGCCCCCGGCCCAGCGGCATCGAGATGACGGGAGCCGACACAAACGCAGAAAGGGAACTCGAGATGATCAATGACCACGGTGCAGCTCCGCCCGATCCTGGTCCTCGCCGTCGCCACCTTCGTCGGTGGCGGGCGTGGTGGCGTCGGGGAGGCCCACCTCGAACTCTCCGGGGCCACGGCCCAGTAGGTGGAGCGGAGTGGTTCGATCCGCGCATGACAGATTTCATGGGCGATACCGCGTGGCTGGTCAGTCAGCCGGTGCCCGCAGCATCATGGGGTGATGTCGTGCTGGACGTGTCCTCCTGCATGCTGCCTGCCTGGCCGTGGGCTCCGACGGGTCGTCGGAAGGATGGTCGACCGCTGCACCCGACGGCACCGCACGCAGACCGGCGGCGGCTCCAGAGAACCTCGGGTGCTGGGCGGGGACGGCGCCCTACGCGCCAATCGGGCCGCCCCGCGGGGAGCCGCACTCACACTTTGTCAGGGGCGTCAGACACCGCCGGCGGTGATTCGGGTGATGGAGACGGCCCGGCAGGCTCCCACGGGGTCGACAGCCCCGACCTTGGCGTTGCCGAGCACCTGCGTGGTCGCGGCAGCCTCCCTCCGGCTGCTCCGCCTGCCAGTCCTCCTCCTCCGCCTCCCCTGCCCGTTGATCCCTGGCTCACCACGCCGCATACTCCTCCTCAGCGCGTGGCGGACACGCGGAGGCAGCCTATGCGCTTGTCCGCCTTGTTCGAGGAGTTCTGTCACTTTCTCCGGGTCGAAAAAGGGGCGACCCCAGCGACGATTGCAACGTATCGGTGGTGTTTCGGAGATTTCCAGGCGGTTGTCATGAAGCAGGTGGGAGGTACGGTGCTGCTGTCGCATTTCACCGAGGAGACCTGTCGGCGCTACCAGTACGACCTCGCGGGGCGCGAGCTCAAGAGCGGCACGATCCGCCTCCGCGTGGCCACCCTCGGAAGCTTCGGCAAGTGGATGGTCCGCCGCGACAAGCTGGTCCGCAATCCTGTGGATCGGCTCACACGCCCGCGTCGCAAGGCGCGGGTCCCGGCTGTGCCCACGTGGGACACGGTCAAGGTGCTGCTGCGGCAGTGCGATCTCAGGGAGCGCACCATCCTCGCCCTCATGGCCTATGGAGGGCTTCGTCGCGGTGAGGTAGCAGCGCTGGACGTAGGGGACGTTGCCCCTGACTTCGGGCTTCGTCGGGTCATGGGCAAGGGCGGTCACGAGGTGCCCGTGGCCTTGCCGGCGTCGGCGCGCGCCATTCTGCGCGACTACATCGCCACCGAGCGAGCCGGGCTGCCAGCCTCGGCGCCGCTCTTCGTGGTCACGTACAAGCACAGCGTGGGTCAGCGCATCGAGCGCCGGATCACGGGCCAGAGGATCTGGAAGGTCGTCAAGGCCGTCGGAACGCGGGCGGGGCTGCCGGCCTTGCATCCGCATGCGCTCCGGCATGCGTGTGGCGCACAGTTACTGCGTCGCACGAAGAACCTGCGTGTCGTGCAGGAACAGCTCCGCCACGTCGACGTGCAGACGACCACAGGCTACACCAGACTCACGCAACAGGACGTTCGGCAGGCGTTGGAAACGCTCGACGACGAGGGGGAGTGAAAGAAGGATTCAGATCCCTCCCCCCAGGGGAATGAAATTTCGGGGCGAATATCACCACGAAATCACCGTGGTGGCCCCAACGGGATTCGAACCCGTGTTTCAGGCCTACTGATACTCTCCTCGGACCGTATTCCCTGAACCATGTCTTGACAGCAGAGATGGTCAAGATCATAAATGGCAGCAATGGACTACCTTCTTAGGAACGTGCCACCGGATCTCTGGCGGCACGCCAAAGCCGCCGCAGCCCTCAAGGGTATGACGATCCGGGAGTTACTCCTATCCTGCCTTCGCGAGTTAGCTGAGGCCTCCGCCGACGAGCAAGGTACGAAAGCTAAGAAATCTCCTTCGCGCCAAAGCCGCAGCTAAATTGGCGTCCCCCTTTCCCCCTCTTCGGCTTCGTTTGTTTGCTTGATAATGTAGATAAGCTAGATTATCATATGGCCAAGATGGATCAGAATCCAACGGCCGATACGGACACCCGTTCCCGTGGCAAAAGACTCGATCAACCGATTCTCGCCCGGGCGGAGGATTCCTGCTTCAAGGGTCTGGACTCCCTCGCGCAATGCCTACGTCGGTATGTCGACGCCAACCCCTCGCGCTTTGCGGCAAGGGAAGAAAACGTCGACGCTGGGCGGGTCCTCATCGTAGTTCTCAGAAAGGATAGCATCGAAGATGAAGATCGCGTTCTATGGGAGATATAGCTCAGATAGTCAGCGTGATACATCGATAGAAGACCAGCGACGGGTGGTCCAGCGATGGGCCGAGCAACATGGCCACGAAATCGCTGCCACGTTCTCGGATTCCGCGATCTCTGGAGCCAATATCCGACTTCTTACTGGGCTCCAGACTGCCATGGCCGCTGCCTGCACACGGCCGGCCCCGTTCGACGCGATCTCTGTCGATCAACTCTCGCGGCTGTCCCGAGATGTCGGCGACACAGACGCGATTGTGAAACGTCTTCGTTTTTTCGGGGTCCGAGTCATCGCAGTCTCAGACGGGCTTGACACCGGAGATGAATCCACGAAAATCAGCGTTACAGTCAAAAGCCTGGTCAACGAACTCTACCTCGACGACCTTCGGAAGACGACCAAGCGCGGCCTCGATGGTCAGTTCCTCAAGGGCTACTCAACAGGGGGCCGCACGTATGGGTATCGATCCGAGCCAGTTTATGAAGCGACCAGCCGCACTGACCCTCGCGGGAACCCTATACCCGTCGGCTATCGCCTCACAATAGTTCTCGAGGAGGCCGCGGTCGTACGCCAGGTCTTTGAACGCTTCCACGACGGACGAGGGGAAAAGACAATCGCGAAGCATCTGAACGCTTGCTTCGCTGGACGGATCTGGCGTCCCAACACGATTTACCTCATGTTGCAAAACCCCAAATATGTCGGCCGACTCTACTTCAACCGTCGCGAGTGGCGGAAGAATCCCGAGAACGGCCGGAAGGTATATCGCTGGCGTCGTCCTGAGAAATGGGAATTCGTCATGATGGAAGCTCTCCGGATCATTGACGATGAGATTTGGGAGGCGGTGCAGCGGCGCATCCGTTCTCGCCGGCACATGTTTTCCCATCGACGAACAGCTACGTCCCATCTCCTATCCGGACTGCTCCTATGTGATCACTGCGGTGGCCGATTCTCGATTGTGGCAAGAGACTACTATGGATGCCGCAACCACATGGAGTCAGGGACCTGCTCCAACAACCTCCGATTCCGGTTGGAAGCGATCGAAGAGCTCGTGATCCGAGAACTGGTACAGCATTTGCCTGGTTGGATCGAGGCCCTGCGCGCCGCCGCTGCGAGGCGCCCCCCGGATGATAAGCAGCCCCAGATTGAGACCCGCCGTTATTTGGTCGAACTCCGGAAGCAGGCGGACGCGGTGATGAAGGCCGTTCAGAAGGGACTCCATGGTAGGGCACTTGAGGAAGCGCTCGCGAAGTATCAACAGATCTGGGACCAGGCGGAGCGGTTGGAGGGAGAACAGTCTTCGACAGTAGTTAGGGCACCACACACTGAGGTCCGCTATGACCGATCGGTCGTCGAAGACTTCCTGGCGCACCTGCCGACGGCCCTCCGTACCGATATTCGGCTAGGTAGAGAGTTCCTTCACGAGACCCTAAAGTCCATCAGGGTGGCCGAGGGAAAAGACCGGCCCAGAGTGTGTCCGATGTGCGACCAGCTCCTTGGAAAGCTCACGCCCCAGCATATGGCCCTGCATGGGCTCACGCTTCGGGAGAGCTATCGGAAGTTTCCGGAACTTGGGTTCAACAAAAGGGCTCGGCTGGTAGTCCAGCCGAGCCCCGAGGGCCTCCTCAAGACCGGGGAGGTGTTCGGTTTGATGGTTGCGGGGGCCCGCAACCACTTGCAGGCGAACCACAGGTCGGTCGATTTCCGCTTCGAGGTTCGGGCTTAGAAACCGTCCTTTCGGTCCCTCCTCCTCATCGATCGGCGCGCCGGGCGCCCCCTCGCGGCCCCAGCCCCGTGATAACCTCCCAGACTCAGACACCGGGCACCCCAGAAGCCGATGCCACCGTCTGCGGACGCATAGGTGGCACGGCCCCACGACCCAGTGCTAAGGTCTGCACACGGGGGGTGGCGGCATGAGTCGGCTCACGATGCGGCTCTTCGGTGGATTCGAAGTGCAAGCGGGCAGCGGGAGGTCGTTCGCCGTCCCCACCCGGAAGGCTCAGGCTTTGCTGGCATACCTTGCGCTTACGCCGGGCCAGGCCCATCCGAGGGACAAGCTGGCGACCCTGCTCTGGGCCGAGGCATCTCCGGCGGCAGCCCGCAACGCCCTCCGCCAGACGTTGTTCGTCCTGCGCAAGGCGCTTGGCTCCGCCAAGGGCGCCCTGCTGATCGTGACGGGCGACGCGCTCACGCTGCCGCCGGATGCGGTGCAGACAGACGTGACTGCGTTCGAGCAAGCAGTGGCTGCGGGTACAACGGCCGCACTCGAAAGCGCGGCCGCTCTGTACCGCGGCGACCTCCTGGCCGGGCTCACCGCCGAAGCCCCGAGCTTCGAGGACTGGCTCATGAGTGAGCGTGAGCGGCTTCGGGAGCTCGCCATCGAGAGCTTCGCCCGCCTCCTCGCGCAAAGGCGGGGGACGGGCGCAACCGAAGCCGCGGTGCAGCTAGCACTTCGGCTGCTCACCCTCGATCCACTGCAAGAGCCTGTGCACCGGACCCTCATGCGCCTCTACGCACAGCTCGGGCGGCGCGACGCTGCGCTCCGCCAGTATCAGGTGTGCGTGGCGGCGCTCCAGCGGGAGCTGGCCGCGGAGCCCGAAGCGGAGACGACCGAGCTCTACCGCGACATCGTGCGACGCCAGGCGGGCGCGGCCGTGGCGCCGCCGGCGCCTCGCACGACGAGCTCCGCGTCACGCGCCCCGGTGGCCGACTTGCGCGGCGAGAAGAGCGAGGGGGCGACCGCGCAGACCGCCGCCGGCGAGACGGCTGCTCAGACCGTCGTGGTGGCGGCGCCGGAGATCCCGGTACACGAGACGCCGATGGTCGGCCGCGCGACCGAGATCGTCCGGCTCCGTGACCTCTTCGACCGTGCCAACCGGGGAGCCGGCAGCCTGGTCCTCATCACGGGCGAGCCGGGCGTCGGCAAGAGCCGGCTCGTCGCCGAGCTGGCGGCGGACGCGCTCGCCCGCGGCGGACATGTCCTGCTGGGGCGCTGCCACCCGAGCACGCAGATTCTGCCGTTCGGGCCATGGGTCGAGGCCTTCCGTCTGGGCGGCGTGATCGGCGCAGCGACGCTCGGCGCCATGGAGCCTGCATGGCGGGCAGAGCTGGCGCGGCTGTTTCCGGAGGTCGCGGGGCCGGGACTTCCCGCATCCAGCGGGAATCCGTTGCGGCTTTTCGAGGCGGTCGGACAGCTCGTGCAACGGGTGGCGCGCGCACGGCCGACCGTCGTAGTCCTCGAAGACTGCCACTGGGCTGACGAGATGACGCTCAGCCTCGTCGCCTTCGTCGCCCGGCAGATCGGGTCGTGGCCCGTGATGCTCGTCGTGACGGTTCGCGAGGACGAAACCGCCGAGACCCCCCTCGTCCAACGCACCCTCGCAGAGCTACGCCAGGCGCGAGCGGCCACGTTGCTGGCGCTGGCTCCGCTGGCCCGCGCCGACGTCGGCGATCTCGTGCGTGCGGTTCTCGGACCCGGCGTCGAGGCGCGGCGGGCGGAGCGGCTCGAGACGCGGGTGTGGACGACCAGCGAGGGCAACGTGTTCGTCGCGCTCGAGGCTCTGCGCGCGTGGGGCAGCGACGTGCGCGCCGAGGCGGAACCGCCACTGTCGCTGCCCGAGCGCGTGCGCGAGCTGGTGACCACACGACTCGCGCGGCTGAGCGACGCCGGCCGGAAGGCGGTCGCCGTCGCCGCGGTGCTCGGCCGCGAGTTCGACTTCGCGCTGCTGCAGCACGCGGCGGAGCTGTCCGAGGAGGACGCGGCGAGCGCCCTCGAGGAGCTGGTGCGCCGGCGCGTCGTGGGCGGCGTGGGGGAGCGCTTCCAGTTCACGCACGATCGCATCCGCGAGGTGGCGTACGATGAGCTGCTCCCCCAGCGCCGGCGCCTCATCCACGCTCGGGTGGTGAACGCTCTCGAGACTCTGTGCGGCGGCGAGATCGATGCGCACGCGCTCCGCCTCGCCCAGCACTGCCGGGAGGCGGCGCTGTGGGACAAGGCCGTGGGGCACTGGAGACACGCGGCGACCCAGGCGGCCGAACGCTCGGCGCTCCCCCAGGCTGTCGAGTGCCTGGAGGGCGCGCTGGCTGCGCTCGACCGACTTCCGGGCGATCGGCGCGACGTGGTGGAGCAGTCGATCGACGTCCGCATCGACCTGCGCGGAGCGCTCTTCGCCGGGCGCGGCGACGTCGTCCGCGTGCGCGATGTCCTCGCAACGGCGGCCGCCCTCGCGTCGGAGATCGGCGACAGCCGTCGCCTCGCGCGAGTCCTCGTGCTTCAGGCTCATAATTACGGCATTGTCGCCGGGGAGATGGCGTTGGGCGAGCAGTGCGCGCGCCGCGCGCTCACCGTCGCGGAGTCACTGCAGGAGCCTGGACTGGTCGGACTGGCCGGTTCCCTGCTCGGCCGGGTCCAGTTCGGGCGTGGCGCCCACGACGAGGCGATCGAGGCACTCAGGCACAGCATCGAGTTCATCGAGACGACCGGCGCGGACGAATACCACTCGCCGCTGTGGCTCCCGGTGTCACTCGGCTCGCGGGTCTGGCTCGCCTTCGCCCTCGCGGAGGTCGGACGCTTTGCGGAGGCGATGGCGACGGCCGATGAGGCGGTCCGGCAGGTGCAGCCGCCCGCAAGCCCATACGTTCGATGCCACCAGTACTGGGCCCGGGCCGCCGTCCATCTCGAGCGGGGCGAGCACGAGCGGGCGGCGGACGATATCGAGTACATGTGGGCTGCCCTCCGCGAGACGGACATGCCGAGGATCGAGGCCCACGTCTCGGGCCTCACCGGCCACGCGCATGCGCTCGCTGGACGCGCCCGCGAGGCCGTCACGTTCCTGGAGCGTTCGCTCGCGGAAGCGCGCGACTCATTCGCCGGTCACCGCGACGTCTTCTACCTCGGTGACGCCTACCTTCGTGCCGGACGCCTGGACGACGCGCTCGGCACAGCCGAGCGCGCCCTCGACCTTGCGCACAGCTGCGAGCAACCTGGCCGCGAAGCCCGCGCGCTGTGGCTCCTCGGCAACGTGCGCTGCACACGGGGCGAGCACGCCGAGGCTCAGACGGTCTACGGTCAGGCCCTCGCCCTCGCGACCGCGCTGGGCATGCGGCCGCTCGTCGCCCACTGCCACGCCGGTCTCGCTGTCCTCTACGCGCAGGCCGACCGGCACGCGCAGGCCGACGAGCACGCGGCTCTCTCGACCGCGCTCTACACAGAGATGGAGATGCCGTACTGGCAGCGCGCGATGGAGGGCGAGTTCGCCGCCGCGCCGAAGGGATCGTCGTAGCGGCCAGGTCGGCGGCGCGGTGCCGAGATGCGTTCGACGCATTGGCTCAAGGGTCCGTCTCGTCCGGGGGCAGCCGGGCGACGATCTCCGGAGAGTATCCAAACTCCTCGAGGAGGACCTTGGCCTGCTCCTCCGGCGCCAGGTCCCGATGGGTGAGTCCCGCGGCGGTGCGAACGTGCCGCGCGCCCCGCGTGACGCAGACCACGCCGCCGGGAATGTTCTTCCGCGCGAAAATGCGCGTGTTGAACCGACTGTTGACGCGGGAGCCCTCGTAGCCCGCGAGCACGGCCGGCAGGTCCACGTCGCGCTCCTTGACTTCGAAGTAGCAGTCGTCCTCTCGGACCGGATGTCGATACCACACGCGCCACAGGAGCCCATGCGGCTCCGCGCGCAGCGCGACTGCGGCCACGCCGACCGTGGTTCCGGTCCGGGCGAGCGGCAGCGCGATCTCGTCGGCCCACAGGTCGACGAGATACTCGTCGCGATTCATCCGGACGAGCACGCTGCCGTGGTGCACGCCCGAGGGTTGCATCGTCCCGGCTAGACGGATCGGATCGAATCCGCAGGCGCCGAGAAGAGCATGGAGCGCGATGCTCGTGGGCCAGCACGTGGCGCCCGTGCCGTGGGCGAGGTAGCGGGCGAAGAATTCCGCGGGCGTCGCGCACGGGAGCGGTGCCGACGCATCAGTCGCGAGGGCGATGCGCTTCTGGAGGTTGTCGAACGGCACGGTGCGCCCCCACGCCCGCACGAGCGCGTTCAGCCCGTCCACCGTCACCAAGGGCGCCTCGCTGAACCCAAGCCGCTCGAGTACGCGATCGCGGAGGTCGGTGGGGAGCATGGCGGCTACTCGGGCTGTTCGACGAGCACGAGGTTCGTCCTCGCCGACTGACGGCGGATCTCCATGATGTCGCGAAACTCGCGGGAGGCGTAGAACTCCTTCGCCCGCGCCTTGCTCGGGAACTCGACGAGGGTGATGTGCTTCGGCCTCCATTCGCCCTCCAGGACCTCGACCGGCTGGCGGCGCACCAGGTAGCGGGCGCCATACTTCGGGAGCAACCTGAACACGGCGCGGGCGTACTCATCGAAGCCCGCGGGGTCCTGGATGTCGAGCTCGATCACGAAGTATGCGGGCATGGCACCCTCCTCATCGATGGCGACGGAGGCTCGCGGGTCTCACGACATCGGGGGGATGTTCTGGTTCATGTGGAAGAAGTTGCTGGGATCGTACTTCGTCTTGAGCTCGCGCAGTCGCAGGTAGTTCGACCCGTAGGCGGCAGCCGCCGCATCTCCCGCCTCGTCGTGATCGAGGTAGTTAACGTAGCGGCCGGAGGCCATGAAGGGGGCCATGGCCGCGTACGTGTCGCGCGCCCAGGCGACGCCCCGATCGGTCTGCGCCGGGTCCATCCACTCGGAGACGACCAGGAAATTGTAGCCGGCCGCGCGATGGGGGAAGGCGGTGTCGCCGGCGCCGACCCGCGTCGCCGCGCCGTGGAGATGCTCGAGCAGCATCTGATCCATCGGGGAGGGAGACCGGGCGAAGCGGTCGATCATTGTGTCGATGGCGTCGTCGCTCAGCTGGGCGAGAAAACTCGACTTCCAGTGACTAAGCGCCCCTTTCGGATATGCGGCATCGAGCATCGCGTTGAGATCGCAGTACGACATCGGCCCCACGGTGTCCATGAGTGGAGCGCCGAACGACTTGATCGGCCGGGCCGCCGCGGTTCCGGCGTCCAGCGGTCCGCAGTGGCACATCACGAGGGCGGCTAGCTTCGCGCCATCGGGCGCGTGGATGAGGCCCGCGAAGAGCGTGAACTCGTCGGGGAGCGACGCCGTGACCGCCCGATAGAAGCGAAGCACCTCCCGGGCCTGTTCGAACGGATGGGCGACGAGGCCGCCCGTGATCGTCGGCCCCACCGGATGGAGCCGATACTCCAGCGAGGCGGCCACACCGAAGTTGGCGCCCGCGCCGCGGAGGGCCCAGAAGAGGTCGGCGTCGTCGGCCGGGCTCGCCCGCTGCACCCGGCCGTCCGCCGTGATGATGTCGACGGCCAGGAGGTTGTCGACCGCCAGGCCGCACTTGGCCAGCAACCAGCCCACCCCTCCACCCAGCGTGAGCCCGCCAATCCCCGTAGTGGACACCACGCCGCCGGTGGTGGCGAGGCCGTGCAGCTGCGTCTCGCGATTGAACTCGCCCCACGTGGCCCCGCCCTGCGCGCGGGCGATCCGCGCCTTCGGATCGACGTGGATGCCCTTCATCAGCGACAGATCGATCATCAAGCCGCCGTCCACGGTGGCGCGCCCCGCGACGCCATGACCGCCCCCACGCACGGCCACTTCGAGGCTCAGGCTCCGGGCGTGGCTCACCGCGTCGACGATGTCGGCCACGCCGCGGCAGCGGGCGATCAGCGCCGGACGCTTGTCCACGAGGCCGTTGTGGATGCGCCTGACATCTTCGTAGGTCGGATCGGTCGGCCAGATGAGCTGCCCGGTAAACGTCTTCGCGAACTCCGGGACCGCGTCGGCCAGAGACGATGCTGACGTATTCATGGCTCCCCCTCCGTGGCATGGATCTCTTCGTCTTCCCTAGGCCTCAGCATGTGCCCGACGAGTGGGCCGAGCGTCTCCAGTTTCTGGACCAAGACCTTTTCCCCCGTCCGCACGCGTTCGAGGACGCCGTGCAGCCGGCCGTCGGCCTCCCGCGAGAGGCGTAGGATAAAGGTGTGCATCTCCTCGCTGGCCATGCTGGGCGCAGCCTAGCCGACGGGGCGTTAGCAAACCGTCTGTGGACGCGTTAGCAGGTGGCCTGCAGCGGGCCGAAGATGCCCCGCCCGACCATTGACAAGCTCCGCCAGCGCGCCCGTATTTTCGCTCACCTCGACTTGGGAGACCGGGGGCACCCTCCTACTTTCACCCTGGCGACGGGCTACCGGTTCCGGTGCGACTCCCACGGATGCCACGAGAGAGGAGAAAGGAGCTACGAGCTGGAACGTCAAGGGCACCTACTTCGAGAGCTGTCACTGCGACGCCGTCCATCCCCGTATCTTCCTGAGCGCGCCCACCATGGGAGGCGGCACCTCATGCCCGAGATGCACGAGCCGGAGCCGCGCAAGCTCGACCAGCTGGTGTTCAGCACCACGGGGCAGGACGGTGTCACGCGCGCG
>Ga0137407_10002492_pt1 | contig 12112 bp, 8 predicted proteins | sample CZOMad2_2_16fung_FD_108410 | JGI IMG/M metagenome (GOLD analysis project Ga0137407, IMG submission 108410) | Vadose zone soil fungal communities from Angelo Coast Range Reserve, California, USA - CZOMad2_2_16fungal (Illumina Assembly) | ecosystem: Environmental > Terrestrial > Soil > Vadose zone...
ACTAGCGGTGGCGGTGCGAAGATTGCTACGCAGGTCACGTTTGCTCTTGGCGAGCCGCTGCACCCGGCGTACACAGGGCGCTTCATTCTGGAGGGACGTGCATGAAGGTCTTCCTCACCGGCGGCAGCGGGTACATCGGTTCGGCGGTCGCGCTCGCGCTGAAGAAGGCGGGGCACGACGTGCTCGCGCTCGTCCGGTCGGAAGCGAAGGGAGAGCCCTTGAAGAAAGCGGGCGTCAAGCTCGCCGTCGGCGACCTTGCCAACCCCGCCGGATACGCCGGCGCCGCCTGGGGTCGAGCGGCCTTCGTGAACGTCGCCCAGGATTGGTCGCCGCAGGGCCCGGAGTTCGACCGCAAGACCATCGGCAGCGCGCGCGATCTCCTCCGCGGCCAGGTCGGCGCCACCTTCATCTATACCAGCGGGTGCTGGGTGCAGGGCCCGACGAATGGCGTCGCGGACGAGAGCGCGCCGCTCGAGCCGGCGCGCGCGGTCACCTGGCGTCCCGCGCACGAACAGGCAGCGTTGGAGATGGCCAAGGACGGCATCCGCTCTGTCGTGGTGCGACCGGGGATCGTCTACGGCGGCAGCCGGGGCGGCATCCCCGCCATGTTCTTCGGAACCGCGCTCAAGCACGGGGCCGCGCATACCGTGGGAGCAGGCGACAACCACTGGCCCATGGTCCACATCGACGATCTCGCCGAGCTCTATGTGCGGCTGGTCGAGCGCGCCCCGGCAGGCTCGGTCTACCACGCGGCCGACGCTTCTCGGCTCACCCAGCGCGAGGTCGCCGAATCTGCGGCGCGCGCGGCGGGCAAGGACGGCAAGGTGCAGGCGCAGCCGCCCGACGGGACGCCTTATCAGGAGGCGCTGACGCTCGATCAGCAGATCTCGAGCGAGAAGGCGCGCAACGACCTGGACTGGCGGCCCCGGCACGAGAGCTTCGCGGCGGAAGCCGGCGCGCTCTTCAACCTCTGGCATTCCGCCCGGTAGCTCGGACGAAGAGACTCAGGGCTTCTGCGACTCAACGGCCGGCGCGATCGCGTCGAGGAGCGAGCGGTCCGCCTGGATGGCGACGCGCTGCGAATAGAGCTGAAGCCCGCGCAAGCCGCCCAGCTCTTCGCCGCCGCCGGCGTGGCCCGGGCCGCCGTGAAGAAGCTGCGGGAGAACGGTGCCCGGGCCCATCGTCTGGCCGACCACCTTCTCGCTGCCGACGTAGATACGACCGTGGTACGGCGCGATGGCGAGGACGCACTGGCGCAGGAAATCGCGATCGTCGCTGTACACGGAGCAGACCAACCCGCCTCCGCCGCGGCGCACGAGATCGGCCGGCGAGCTCGCGGGCGCGAGCGTGGCGACCGGCCCGAACACCTCGTCCTGGTGCATGATCCTGGCGTTCGCCGGATCGCGCGAGACCAGCAGCACCGGTCCGACGAAGTATCCCTTGCCCTCGGGGGCGAGCGCTTTCACGCTTCCGTCCCCGCCGAAGATCGGCTGCGCCTCCGACGCGAGCCTGGCGATGCCGGCGCGGACGTCCCGAAGCTGGTCGGATGTGCTGAGCGGCCCCATGGTGACTTCGGCGCGCGCGGGATCTCCGACGCGCACTTGCGCCAGGCGATCCACCAGCGCCTCCTGGGCGGCGGCGAGACGGTCCCCGGAGACGAAGATGCGGCGCACGGCGGTGCACTTCTGTCCCGCTTTCTGCGTGACGTCGCGCGCCACGTCCTGGACGAAGAGGTCCCAGGTCGCGCTGCCCGGCTGCACGTCGGGGCCGAGCACGGCTGCGTTGAGGGAGTCCGCCTCGACGTTCAGGCGCGCCCGGCGGCGGGAGAGTTGCTCCCGGAGCTTGCCCGCGGTCTGCGACGATCCGGTGAAGGCGACCACGTCCTGCGGGCCCAGGCGCTCGAGCAGATCGCCCGGCCACCCGCAGATGAACTGGAAGGCGCCGGGCGGTAGGAGCGGCGCGGCGATCTCCGCCACGCGCCAGGCAACCAGGGCGGTGCTGGTGGCGGGTTTGCTGATCATCGGCATTCCCGCCAGGAGCGCGCAGGCCGCTTTCTCGCAGGTGCCCCAGGCGGGGAAGTTGAAGGCATTGACGTGCACGGCGACGCCGTCGCGCGGCACCCAGAGATGGATTCCCGCGTAGCGGGCGGTGCGGCCGAGCTGCACCGCCTCGCCGTCGCGGAGCGCGCGAAGCGAGCCGAGCTGCGCGCCCAGCTCGGCGTAGTGGGCGATGGTGCCGATGGCGCCGTCCACGTCGAACTTGGCGTCGCCTCGGGTGTTGCCGCCGTTCTGCATGGCGAGGCCGATCAGCTCGTCGCGGGCGGCGTGCAGGGCATTGCTCCAGGCCTTCAAGAGCTCCCCTCGCTGCGCGAACGTCAGCTCGCGCAGGGCGGGACCGCCTTGCGTCCGGCTGAATTCCACCGCCGCGCCGAAGTCGATACCATTGGTCGAGGTGCGGGCGAGTGGCTCCTCGGTGGCCGGATTGACCAGCGTCGCGAACGGTTCCTTTCCCTCGACCCACCTGCCTTCGACGAAGCTGCGCAGCGTCTTCATGGGCGGGCTGATAGCACAGGCAAACGCCGTGTGCAGCCCTCGGTGTCCGGCTAATGCGCAGCCGGACGAGACGCGGGCTGGCTGTCGCGGGGCGGTTGTCGCGGGGGACGGGGGAGCGTTTCGGGCATCTCGGCGAGCGCGTACGCGACCACCGCGATGGCCGCGGCGTTCTTGGCGAGCTCCTCGGGGTCGATCTTGTCCAGCGTGTCGGCCGCGCTGTGGTGGATGTCGAAATAGTGGGTCCCATCGGTGTGCACCCGGGCCAGCGGCACCGAGGCCGGCTCCATCGGGCCGAGGTCGGCGCCCCCCGCCTCGCCGCTCTCCAGGCGAAGGCCGAACGTCTCGAGCGGTGTGATCCAGGGCGCGAGCATCGCAACCCCGCCATCCCCCGCGCGGAGCCGCACGGAGATGGGGCGGGCGGCTCCGCTGTCGGCCTCGAGTGCCGCGACGTGCTTCGCCAGCTCCGCCTGGTGGGAGGCGGCGTATGCCTTCCCTCCGGCCAGGCCGTTCTCCTCGTTCATGAAGAGCACCACGCGCAGCGTCCGCCGCGGTGGCTGCGGGAGGGACGCGATCAGGCGGCCGGCTTCCATCACCATCGCCACCCCGGCGCCATCGTCGCTGGCGCCCGTCGCCAGGTCCCAGGAATCGAGGTGCGCGCCGATCAGGACCACTTCTTCCGGCCGCTCGCGGCCGCGCACGTCCGCGACCACGTTCGCCGAGTCCGCGTCGGGCAGCATGCGGCAGCCGAGCGACAGGCGCACGCGCACCGCGCCGCGCTGGAGCAGTCGGTGCAGGAGATCCGCGTCCTCGGTGCTGACGGCGGCGGCCGGAATGCGGCCGGCATCGGCGTCGTAGCTGGTCATTCCGGTGTGCGGAGAGCGGAGCGAGGCCGTGGCGAGAGAGCGCATCAGCACGGCAACGGCCCCGACCCGGGCCGCAGCGGACGGTCCGCGCGATCGCAGCTCCACGAAGCGGCCGTAGTCGTCGGGCGCCTTCATCGTGTGGTTGAAGAACACGATCTTCCCTCGCGCGGCCGGGCCGAGCGAGGCCACCTCGGCGAGCGAGCGCGCTTCCACGACTTCGGCGGTGGCGTCGCCACCGACGCTGTTGCCCAGCGCGGTCAGGGCGAGGCGATGTCCGACGATGCCTGCCGCCGGCAGGATTTCGCCGCTCTCCTCGCCGCGGACCCAGTGCGGCACCTTCACCGGCTCGCGCCGTGCGGCGAGCCCGTCCTGCTGGAACGCCTTCAGGGCCCACTGGACCGCCGCCTCCGCTCCCGGCGATCCGGAGAGGCGCGGCCCGATGGTGTCCGTCAGTTCGCGGAGGCGCGCATACGCGACGCCGTCGGTGAGCGCTCCGCCCACCAGATGGCGGGCGACGTCGGGCGGAACGGGAGCGGACACGAGCAGCAGCAGCGCGAGCAGCAAGTTGGTCCTCCTGCGAAAAGGCCGGCACTCTACGCCAAAGGAAGCGCAAGTGCGTGCTCCAACGCGCGCACAATGTCGCGTGGCCTCGCCTGCCAACGGTGTGGTCTGTCTCAGGTATTCGCAAAGGAGTGGACCATGAAACGAATCGTTCTCCTCGCTCTCGTGACCGCGGCCTGCGGCGGAACATCGGGTACCGCGATCGATCGCAACCGCGCCGGCACCGGTTCCTCGACCCTGCTGGTGAGCGCGACCGTGACGGTCACCAACTCGGCGACCAGCCCGACCACGAGCTTGAGCGCCGACGTCAGTGACGGACTCGGAGCCGTCGTGACGGGCGCGACCGTCACCATCCAGAACGCCGGGCTTGGCGGCGACACCGCGCTGGTCGAAGGCGGCACCCTGGGGCACTACACGGCCTCGAATACGTCGCTTCCCTCCGGGGATTTCACCCTGTCGGTGGTGAAGGGCACGGACTCGGTGCAGGGCGTGGTGGTGGGGAGCCCGGGTCTGCACGCCATCAACTCGCCGGCGCTGAACAGCACCGCGACCGCGAACCAGCCGCTCGACGTGAGCTGGACCACGCCCGCGATGTCCAAATCGGCGACCATCACCACGCGCAACTTCAACGTGCAGGTGCCGGATACGGGCGCGTACACCATTCCGGCGGCGAACAACCCGGCACGGATTGGCCAGCGCGTGATCATCAAGCGCGCCAACGAGGTGGAGATCGCTCGCGGCTTGCCCGGATCGATCCTTCGCGCGACGGTGACCACCACCGTGGATCCGTTCACGGTGCAGTAGCGCCCGCGCACGTCACGGCTGCAACGCTTGCCGGATGCGCAGCGCGATCAGCGATGGGCCGGATACGTCGAGCCACTGCTTCAGCACCGAGCGGTGGCCGTCGAAGGCGAGATTTCCTCCAGCGAGCGCCGTCTGGAACGGCGACGCGTCCGGCCTTCCGCTGAACCATTGCTCGACGCGGAGCAGCGACTCGGTCCCGCCCGCGAAATCTCGCCACCAGGCGTCCTCGCGGTGCGGCAGCAGATCGGGCTCCGCCGCCGCCCGCGGATCGGCCACGCCGAACCAGCGCTGGCGCAGACCGTCGCTCGATCCCACGTCCACGCCCTGCAGCTCCAGCGCCTGCTCCGGCGGCCCGTCTCCGGTGCGCACGCGCAGCGCACCCTCGCAGACGCGCCGCTTCGTCATGCGCTGGAGCTGCAGCGGGGCTTCGAGCAGCGGGCGTTGCGCCAGGTGGTCCTCGATCCGGCGCAGCGTCTCGGTCTCGCGCTCCTCGTCCGGGATGTCGAGCGCGACCAGCTTCCAGCCTTCGCCGATCAGGGTCAGCCGCACGCCCGCCCCGCGCAGCGTGGTCAGGTCGGGCGCTGCCCGGCGGAGCGTCCCCTCGAGCTGCCTGCGCACCAGCGAGATCACGGTCTCGAGCAGTGCTTCGCCGACGGCGCGGTGACGCGCGCCCTCCGCCTCCCGGAGTGACCCGCCGCTGGCGATCAGCGCGCGCCAGCGCCGGGCGGTGGTCCGATAGGCGTCGCGCAGCGCCGCGGGCGCGTCGTGATCGGCGGCCGCGAAGGCGGCGGCGTCGATCAGGCGCTCGCCGCCGAGCAGGTAGCTCATCGACGATCCCGGGATGAACGGCTCCGGACGGCTCTGCACGCGTGGCAGCCTGACCGTGATCTGGAGGGTGAGGCCGCCGAAATCGACGAACGCCTCCAGCGGGTGGCGCTCGTCGCGGGTGCGACCGCGCCCGGCGTGCGCGGCTGCCGGATCGGCCACGAGCCGGTGCGACGCACCCGCCCACGCCGCGGCCAGCCCCCGGCAAAGCTCACGGCCCACGGCGTCGAAGACCGATCGGAAGGGGTGCCGCCCGGCGCTGTCGAAGCTGCATTCCGGGTAGGTGAGCACTGCCTCCGCCGAGGACAGGCTCGGACGGTGCAACGTCCAGCGGCCGCCTTCGGCGGTGACCAGCGGAGTGCTGTGCGCGGCTGCCAGGGTCCGGCCGAGCTGGTAGGCGTAGGCTGCGAGGAGCTTGCGGCTCACCGCTTCGCGCTCGGCGAGGGATGGAGGGAGCTGGCCCAACCAGTCGGAGAGCAGCAGGAGCTCAGGCGACTTGAAGCGGTCGACCAGCAACGGCGCCGGGTCACTCTCCGAGAGCGGCCCTTGCGGAAGCCAGAGCTGGTCGAGGGCCTCCGGCGCGCCGTGGAGAAGGTCGGCGAGCGCGTGGGAAGAGGCGGCGGCGAGGGCCGTCGGGAGCTGGGCGCCTGGAGCGAGAAGCTGCTCGGCGCATCCGACTTCGTGAGCGGTCGCGGGATCGCCGGCCAGCATCCGAAACCCGGACGGCGAGGGGCGAGGCGGGCCTTGGGGCAGGAGCTTCCTGCCGAGGGAGCCGGCCGCGGCGTTGTCCTCCTCGACGACCACGGTGGAGGTGCTTCCGATGTCCACCGCGAGCCGGAGCGTCACCGGAACGGGAGAGGGCGACGCCGTCGCGGCCGCTTCCGGCGTGGACCCGGTGCGCGCGCGCCAGATCGCGGGAAGCTCCCAGAGGGCCTGCGGCTCGCGGCCTTCCAGGATCCGGAGCACCGCCCAGCGCGGCCAGCCGGTGGGCCAGTCCGCAGTGGAGCTCCTCGACCCGCCCGGCATGGCCCACGTCGCGGCCGTGTCCGCGCTCACGCCGGAGGCAGGACCCGCGGGCGAAGCGGGTGCACCGAGCCAGATCCGGACCGGGGCGGCCGCTTCGCCGGGTCGCCGGGCGGCGGCGCGCAGGTACAGGCTGCCGCGCCAATCGGCGGCGAGGAACGGGGGCGACAGCGCCAGGTGGATGCGCACCGACGCGGACCCGGCGCCGGAGCGGCCCGCGAAGACGAACGGGAAGCATTCGACGGCGGTCAGCTCCGTCTCACGCACGACCGCAAGCCACGCTTTCTGCACCACCCGCGGCCCTTCGACGTGCGGTGGGCCGTCGAGGATCAGCAAGCCGGTGTCCACCAGCCAGGCGCACCAGGATGGCATCGGAATGGGCAGGAGTGCTTTCTCGGCCCCGCTTCCCTGCGCGTTGGCGGCGACGAGAAGCGGGTCCGCGCAGCCGACCGCGTCCCGCCAGTCCGCGAGCGCCGGGCGCAGCAGCTGGTTGGCGGCGGAGTCCGCGAGGCCGAACTGCGCGCGCATCGCCGCGAGGAGCGCATCGATGGCGAGCGCCGGGCGGAGGGGCTCGAGCTGGGCCGCCACCCTGAGCCGATGTGGCTGCACGCCGCGGCGTTTCAGCGCGCGCAGGATGGCCCCGGCGGCGCGCTGGACAGGAAGTGAGCTGGCTTCGGTCATCGCGGTCTCAGCGGAGATGGGCGCGCGAGGCGGCCGCGGGCGCATCGCTGACGTCGCGGGAGGGCGCGGGGTGGCGGACGGGAGGCCCGTCGTCGATCTCCTCCTCGGGAAGGCGGCGCCGTCGAAGCACGAGCCGGAAGCAGCCGGTGCTCACGACGAACAGCGTCGCCAGGCCTGCGGCCAGGCGGGCGTTCCCGAGCCGGACGGCCGTGTCGAGCAGATCGAGCGGACCGTACAGCGCGAGAGCGCTGGGCAGGAGGAGCGTCAGACCCGCGCCGGCGATCAACGCCAGCGTCCATGGCCTGCGGTCCAGGCCGGAGAGCTTTCCTCCCGGGCCACTCATCGATCTCCCCCCTCGATGGTCCACTCGCGGGTGGGAATCCCGGAAGCCCTCGCCAGCCCGAGGTCCACCAGTGGACTGTGTGAGACCAGGATGGCTGCATTGCGGCCGCCGGCGTCGCCCACCCAGCCGAGCAGCACCTCCATCAGGCGGAGGTGCGCCCCGGGATCGGCGGCGCCGAACGGCTCGTCGAGCAGGAGCAAGCGGGTCCGCCGCGCCGCCTCGAGGCGCATCACCTCGGCCGCGAGCAGGATGCGCTGCCGCTCACCCTCGGAGAGCGCGCCGATGCTGCGCGACATGAGATCCGCCTTCAGCGCGCCTCCGAACCAGCGCTGCGCCGTTCCGCGCCGGCCGGCGCCTTTGCCGAGCACCTCGCGGACGGGCATTTCGGCAGGGAACGCCCGCGCCGCATCTTGCATCACGAACCCTACCTCGAGCGAGAGCGGCGGGTGGGAAGCGATGTCCCGCAGCAGCGTGGACTTGCCGCTCCCGCTCGGTCCCGAAAGGACGATCAGCTCGCCGCCGCGGACGCGGGCGTTCGCGGCCACCGCGTACGGTCGCCCGGCGATGGTGGTGTGGCCGCGCAGCACGCGGATGCCCTCGGCGTCGCGGTGCGGAGCGAAGTCGCCGGGCGCCCGGTCGCGGGCCGCGAACAGCGCCTGGAGGTCGGTGAAGTACCGCTGCAGGGCCTGCGGCTCGGTTCCCTCCCAGCGCCGTTCGGGATCGGCGCGCACCGAGAGCGCGTGCGCCTTCCCGTCGCCGATCCAGAGGACGTGGTCCGCGATCGCCTGGCCGGCGCGGTCCCCCAGGAGCGCCTCGATCGGCTCGGGGTCGTGGGAGGTGAGGACGACCGCGCCGGTGCCGGTGAACTGCGGCGGCAGGAGCTCGCGCAAGGAGTCCAGCAGCGCGTGCGTGCGGGGGACGTCCTGCGCCGAGGTGGGCTCGTCGAGCAACAGGGTGCAGCCGGGATCGGCGCGGGCGCGCGAGAACGCCAGGGAGAGCAGCAGGCGCTGCCGTTCGCCCCGGGAGAGGTCGGCGACCGAGCTGAAGGGATCGAACAGGCGGCGGCGGACGGGGCCGTCGCCGAGCCTTCCGAGCAGGTCCCAGAGCACGCGATCGGCGCGCGCATGGCCCGAGCGGGCGACGCGCGCCACGTCGGTAGAGGAAAAGGCGGGAGGCAGCGCCTCGTCGGGATCCTGCGGGACCAGGACGGCGCAAGGGAGCTGGGCCGCCCAGGCGCGCAGCAGCGTGCTCTTGCCCGATCCCGAGGGGCCCAGGAGCCACTGCAGCGCGGGACGCGGCGCGAGACCGTGGGCGCTGGCGACGCCCCGCGCGAGAACGTCGCGTCCCACCCGGAGGATCCCTCCTTCGAGCGTGATCTGACCCGCCCGCCGCGGGAGCGTCTGCGCGAGCAGGAGCAGGAGCGCGGCCGCGACCACCGCGATGTGGGCCGTTCCCCACTCCCGCGGCAGCTCCGCCGGTACTCCGTCCTGGCCGGCTCCGCGCAGGAAGAGCGCCGCGCCCAAGGACGGATAAGGCGGGAAGCCCGGAGGGCGGAAGCTGTCGATCAGCGTGTTGGACAGGATGTCGATCAGCACCGCGGCGGCCATCCCGGCGAGCAAGAGTGCGCCCAGCTCACGGCGGCGGCGGAGCCAGAGTCCCTGCCGCACCAGGATGGCCCACGGCCGCTGCCCGCGCACGGTCGCGGCGAGGAAAGAGTCGCTGCTTTCCTCCGCGGCCCGGACCTCGTCGAGCCAGCTCCAGAGACCGCGGCTGATCCCCAGGCCGAGGCCGAGCCCTGCGGCGAGCAGGCCCGGCGCGATCCCCAGGAGCGATCGGTAGGCGAGCTGCTCATCCGGACGCAGCGCGAGCCAACGGCCCGCGGCGAGGAAGGCCACCGGCGGACAGACCAGCGCGCGGACCACCAGTGCGAAGGCGACGTACGGGATCGCGCCCGCGAACGACAGCGCACCTCCCACCACGCGGCCCCAGGCATTTAGCCCCCGCGCGTAGAGCCAGAACCAGAGGGCGCCGGTGACCGCCGCAGTGGCCACTGCGGCGAGCGCGACCAGGGAGGTGCCGGCGAGCATCATCGCCAGCGCCGGCTCCGCCATCCGCTCGAAGGGGAGGTTGCCGCGCCAGGCGAGCGCCATGCGTGCGGGGAACAGGACCCCCGTGCTGCGCCAGGTCTCGAAGGTGGCGGCGGCGATCAGCGCGAGCGCCAGGGCCGCGAGAAGGTCGCTTCGCGACCTCCGCGGCGCGGCATCGCGGCCAAGCCCTTGGGGCGCGTTCAGGCGGATGAAGGCGACGAGCACCGCCCCGCCCCCGGCGAGGAGCAAGGCGAGAGCGGCGGCGGCCAGGGGATACGGCTCATCGCGGGTGGGGAGGGCAAGAAGCTGCGCCAGCCCGAGGGCGAGCAGAAGACCGGCGATCGTCGAGGCGGCCCGGAACCCGGGCGGAAACAGCGAATCGATCTGCGCCGACACCCTCACCGGGCGCTCCCGATCGAGCCCAGCGACGCGCGCACCTCGGCGACGAAGCGGTGCCCGAGGGCCCAGAGGACCACCAGAGCGCCACCGACCAGCGCCGCCGAGGAAAGCCGCTCGCCCACCGATGCCTCGCGCATCGTGGCGCGGATCAGCGAACCCAGGCCGCTGGAAATGCCCTGGACCGAGGGATCCTGATCCGCCTTGGCGCACGCGAACACCGCGGCGGCGGCCAGGGCCGGGACCAGGGGGACCAGCCACTGCGTGGCGTCGAGGGCGGAGAGCCGCGCCGCGAAGAGCAGCGCGGGTCGGCCGGCCAGGGCGCTGAGGCAGCCCGCTTGCGCTGGAGGCGCGAAGAGCGCCCGCGCCGCCGCGCCGGACGTCGCCCCGGCGAATGCCGCCACGAAGAGCGCCGCGGCGAATCCGGCGCCGACCGAGCGGGTGCGATCGTAGAAGAGGGCGGGATCGAGCAGACGCCAGAGCGGAAGCACGACCAGGAGGGCCGCTGCGGCCACCATCGCCAGACGTCCCGCGGCCGCCCTGCCGCCGACGGTCCAGCGCGCGCGTTCCGCCACCGCTCCGCCGGCCGCCGCGGCCAATAGCGCCAGGCTGAGGCCGGAGAGGAGCAGGCCGAGAGCGTCGAACGCGCCCCGGGCGGCGCTGCGGAACCGACTTCTTTCAGCGACCGACGCTGCCCAGGCATCGCGCGGCGACACCAGCCGGGCACCGGTGGCGGGCACGGGCGAAATGCTCCACGCCGGACGCCGCCCCCACAGCGACCGGAGCGCACCGTCCGGCGCTGCCGCGCTCAGGCTGCTGTCCGCGAGCGCCCGCAGCACCGCGAGATCGAAGTCCAGGTATGCGGAGGCCGACGGTTGCGCGGGGGCCGGCGCGCCGCGATCGATCATGGCCAGCGCGACGGAGAGGGCGAGCAGGGTCGCGGATGCGATCGCGCAAGCGGCGAACCAGCGCAGCACGGAAGCGGCGATGCGGGATGCCCGCGCCGCCAGGGCGAGCCCAAAGAGACCATCGGTCGGGGCGGGCAGCTCCGGAGCGCTCATCGCGCGAGCTCCCCGAGCCCGGCGGCGCCGAGGCAGCGGCCTTCCTGACCCAGCGCGCATCCGAGCTGGCGCTCGAGCGCGGACCGCAGCACGTCCAGCTCCTGGCAGTGTCCCGACCAGGCACCGGCGTCCAGCGTCCAGCTCAAACGATCCAGCGATCGGCGCGCGCCGACGACCTGCTTCTCCCATTGATCGAAGCGATCCAGCACCGCCGTCCCGGCGCGCGCCTCGCCGGCGCAGCGAGCGACCGCCGGGGGAGCCACGGGTGCGGGTGGAGGCGGAGCTGGAGCAGCGAGAGTCGCCTCTGGGCGGGAGCGCTCTTCCCCGAGCAGGACGGCCTCGTCGAGCGGAGAGCTCCGATCGAAGGCCCGCGGCCACCGGGGATCCCCGAACCGGAACGACTCCGGCCAGCGGTCGCGCAGGGCGAGGAGCGCAAAGGCAGGGCGCGCAAGCTCCGGCTCGCCGTCCGCCCTGACCGGAAGGAGCCACCACTCGCAAGAGCTGCCTGGGCCCAGCTCGGAGGCGGGCCATCCCCGCTCCGATCCCCAGCACACGAGCGCCGTGCGGAGGCCTTCCCGGTCCGGTTGCGCGGGAGCCGGCTGCAGGCCCTTGCGGCGTTGCGGCGCCCGGGGCCAGCCGGAGATGGAGAATTGGATGGCGAAGCGGTCCAGCAGCGCGGCGGACGGCGGTGCGCGAGCAAGCCGGATCGCGGCGAGCTCGACGGTCCCGGGCGGACCGAAGAAGGCGGCCGCTTGCACCGCGCAATCGGGGTCGGCTTTGGAGCGAAGCAGCTTCAGGCGGCCGGGCGCGGGCGAGCGCAACCGCATGTACTCGTCGAGGGCGCGCGATTGCGAGCCGGGGCGGACCTCGCAGACATCGTCGGGCTCGCCCTGGCACTCCGCGCAGCCGCGCAACG
>Ga0137407_10002494_pt1 | contig 12109 bp, 10 predicted proteins | sample CZOMad2_2_16fung_FD_108410 | JGI IMG/M metagenome (GOLD analysis project Ga0137407, IMG submission 108410) | Vadose zone soil fungal communities from Angelo Coast Range Reserve, California, USA - CZOMad2_2_16fungal (Illumina Assembly) | ecosystem: Environmental > Terrestrial > Soil > Vadose...
ACAACGAACTACCTTGACCGGTCTCAGAGTGAAAGCTATAGTCGCCTTGGGCATTGCCGGCAGCGGGCACAGGTCTCAGGCAGTAAAAGTAAGAGGTTATTCTTAATGAAAAGTTTGGCAAAATTTCTTCTCATTGCGGTCGTCATCGCGGTGACCAGTGGCGGATCCGCCGCGCAGAAGCCGGTGGCTGATGGGGGCACCAAAGATGCTCGCCTGTTCGCGCTCGAGGATTTGCGTCCAGGGATGAAGGGGACGGCGCGGACTGTGTTTGCGGGAACGGAGCCGCAGGAGTTTGGGGTGGAGATACTCGGCGTGTTGCCGGGTTTTCCCGGACCGCGGCAGTCGGCAATCATAGCCAAACTAACCGGCGCAAACGTTGAGAAGACCGGCGTCTTCGCCGGTATGTCAGGCTCGCCGGTTTACATCGACAATCGCCTTGTCGGCGCTATCGCCTTCAGTTTTCCGTTTTCCAAGGAACCGATCGCGGGCATCACTCCTATTCAGCAAATGATCGACATCTTTGAGAAAGGCTCGGCCAGCCAAACGCAACACCCAAAGGAACCGCGCGCCGTTTCGTTTGCCCAGCTTGCATCCACTGAATGGAAAGCAATCTTGCCGAAACCGGCTATCGGTTCGACTTCGCTTATTGCTCCGGTGTCTGAAGGCTCTCTGCTGCTGCCACTCATGGGTCAACAAATGACTCCGATCGCCACGCCGATGGTGTTCAGCGGTATCAGCCAGGAATCGCTGGCCATGTTTGCACCACAGCTCACGGCCAACGGACTGCTCCCGGTTTCGGGTGCCGGAGGCTCCGCTGGTATCACTCCGCTGGCAAAAGCCAATGAGAAAACGCTAACACCCGGAACGTCTATCAGCGTGCAGTTGGTTCGCGGTGACTATTCCATCGCCGCTTCCGGCACGGTTACGTTTCGAGACGGCGATCGGATCTATGCGTTTGGCCATCCGTTTTTGAGTCTCGGCGCTTCGGATATGCCGATGAGCGAGACTGCGGTGGTCACAGTTATTCCGAACGTAAACAATTCTTTCAAGTTGTCGGTTCCGGGTGCGATGATGGGCTCGATTTCTCAAGACCGCGCCTCCGGTGTTTTCGGTCAATTGGGTCAGGCGCCGAAGATGATCCCGGTGAAGATCAACTTGCACACGAGCCGCGATCGCAGCGAAACCTATTCCTATGAGATCGCGAACGACTCATTCTTAACACCGTTACTACTGAACATCACGGTCTTCAATACCATTACTTCCAGCGAGCGTGCCCTGGGCGATTCCACGATCACGATCAAGGGGGCTATCAATGTTAAGGGGCAGGAACCGATCGAAGTAGATCGCCGCTTTTCCGCCGGCAACTCGCCTATCCTCGCCGCCGGGTCAGTCGCCGGACCAATCAGCTCGCTGCTGGGCAGCGGCTTCGACGATGTTCAGATCGAAGGTGTGACGCTCGACATTTCCTCCACCGACACCAAGTATGCCGGCACGCTCGAACGAATCGCGCTCAGCAAAACTGAAGCGCGCCGCGGCGAACAGATCGAGATTCAAGCCTACGTCAGAACGGAATCCGGGAAGCAGTTTGTGCAGCGCATCCCGGTGCAAATTCCCGAAGATGCCACTCCGGGTCAGTTGCTCGTTTTCGTCGGTGATGGGGGTGCGCTTCAGGAAGGTTCTGCCGCCAGAGCGTTTGTGCCACAGGATTTGAGACAACTGGTGCAAGCGATAAACAAAGTGAAGAAGAGCGATCGACTCTACGTGAAACTCTTTCGTATCACTCCCGGCGCGGTTATCGGCACCAGTGAATTGCCAAACCTGCCTCCGTCTGTAGTGGCTACGCTCAACAGCGACAGAAACTCAGGCGGCTACACGCCTACGGTATTGTCAGCAGTTTATGAGATGGAGTTGCCACCGGCGGAATTTGTAATTTCGGGACAACAATTAATTGGTCTCGACATAGTGCCCTAAGGAACCTTTTGACTTACGCGTACTGCGCTGGAACGGCCCCTCTGCTCTCGCTTTGGCCTAATACCCAGCCTTGGCGTTGTGATTGATCGGCAGACCCCATCCTGGAGCGTCTTTGGACGTCTTCCGTATGCGATTGATCCGATGGATTTCCGGTCTGAGGCGTCTGGGGTATCGGTCCCGGATTGCTCTCGCCGCCGCTTTAGCCCTGTCCCTGGTGATTTTCCTTTACCCCTTCAAGACCACGACGTTGCCACAGTGGAGTCTTCGCGTTGTTGATGATGCCGGCGCACCGGTGCGCGAAATCAATGTCACAGAACACTGGCAGCATTACCTGCTGGAATCTTCAGGGCATGAGGAAGCGCAAACGACCAACCGGGACGGGCGCGTAAGCTTTGACCTACGCAGCATCAGAGCCAGCCTGGCTGGTCGGCTATTCGCGCGGATCAGTAAGATTGCGAGACAGGGTGATCGCGGCCGGACAGACCCCTATGGAGCCGTTGTGGTATGGGGGAGTAAGGATCACGCGACGACCGTTGCAGTCTATCAAGAGAAAGAGATACCGCAGGCTGAAATCCGCGTGCAACGCTTGCGATGAGACTTGAGCAGCAGCTCAATAAGCATGACCGGGCAGATTCTTGTAGTTGAACGTGATTGCAAGTATCCGCTCGCTACCGCTAGACGCGGTTCCGCAAATAAGGCGAGCAACCAGGGTTCAGAGCTTATTGACGAGAAAGAGAAACCGCCCTTTTGACTGCGGCATTAGCTCGGCCGTGCTGGCAAGGCCCAGGTTTTCGATCCTTCGCTCCAATCGCTTTCCGCCAAAAAGTAATAGCGTAGCTTTCGCCGGCGTCCATTCCAATAGGCGGGGAAGCATTTCTTCAAAGCGCTCCAGGGCACGACAGGTAACAAAGCCAACCGCCGGTGGAGCGACATTTTCAAAGCGCTCGGCAAGCACGGTGGCCTGTTTGGAGGTCGCAGTCTTAGACAGTGCTTCACGAAGAAATACAGCTTTCTTTTGCGAGGCCTCGATTAGAACGGCACGAATGTCAGGCCTGACGATCAGGCAGGGAAGGATAGGCAATCCGGCTCCCGCGCCGACCTCAGCGACAAGGGCGTCATCCGGCAGATATTTGAGTAAGAGTAGGGATTCGAGAATATGGCGCGTCGCAAACTCTTGAGGTGAACAGGGGGCTACGAGGTGTACGCGCGAGTTCCAGGCGCTGAGCAATTCGTAATACTGTGACAACACTTCGAGAGCTGTGGCCGGAAGCGTCACCCCGTAAGAGGTGGCTTCGCTTTCCAGAGTTTCTCTAAATTGTCCTGTCGCAGAATCCGCATTCATTCAAGGGAAGTTTCCCCCAAAGCTACCCGGGAGCGCAAAGTTGATTTCATCTTTACGAATGACGGGCGCTTTGCCCCTTGCGGCTTCGCATGAGATTCTTTTGTTACCACCGGCGCAGAATTCGCAGAACTCAAGACTTCTATGATTGATGATCCGGCAAAGCAACACGAACGGTTGGGGCGGGCCGTCACGGCTATCGTCACGGAATACGTTGCCAGTCTTGACTCGAGAAGAGTGACGTCAGCAGCGACGCCTCAGGACCTGGAAAAGATATTTGACGAACCCTTTCCGCAGCAGGGAAAAAACATTGAAGAAATCCTGGAGCAGTTTACGAAGGACGTGCTCGCTCATGCGATGCAAGTTCCCAGCCCGCGCTACTACGGTCAGTTTAACCCCACGCCGCTACCGATCGGCGTCTGGGCTGACGCGCTGGCTTCAGCGTTGAACCAGAACGCCGGCGCCTGGCGCAATGGTCCAACATCCGCAATGATCGAGGCGCGGGTGCTTCGTTGGTTGTGTGAGCTGATTGGCTATGGGCCGGAGAGTTTCGGCGTGTTGGCCAGCGGCGGCACGGAGGCGAATCTGATTGCACTCAAGTGTGCTCGCGATGGCGCCTACCAGGCTGCTGTGCCTCACGGTTTGCGATCCGCGCCCGGCGACCTGACGGTCTACGCCTCCGAGCAGTGTCATTTTTCGATCGAGCGGAGCGTTGACATCCTCGGCCTGGGACGAAAGAGTCTGCGCAAGATTGCCACGGACGAAGAATTTCACATCAGCACAGATGCGCTGCAAAAGCAGATCGAGGCAGACCGCAAAGCAGGCTGCACGCCTTGTTGCGTAATCGGAATTGCCGGCGCCACCTCGACTGGAGTGCTTGATCCTCTGGCAGAGTTGGCGGCGATCGCGCGAAAGAATGATTGCTGGTATCACGTAGACGCGGCCTATGGCGGCGCATTAGCGTTTTCGGAAAAGCATCGCGCCAAACTGAAAGGCATCGACCTGGCTGATTCAATAACCTTCGATCCGCACAAATGGATGTTTGTGCCGTTTGCCTGTGGTGCAGTGCTGGTGCGTGACGGCGGCAGCATACTCCGCGATTCGTTTGATATCACGCCGGAGTATCTGAACGAAGATCGTGGTGGCGTGGATGTAGAGTTTGACTTTTTTCGCTACGGCCAAATGGGTACGCGTCGTTTCAATTCCCTAAAACTCTGGATGGCGCTGAAATTCATGGGTAGGGAAGGCTACGCGAAGGTCATCGAGCATCAGATAGAACTGACAGACTATCTGGCAAGGCGCATTGATGAGTTGACCGATTTCAAAGGGGTCGGCCAGGTTGAGACGGCGGTTTGTTGTTTCAAATTTCAGCCGGTGGGTTTAGCCAATATCGATGGCGTCGAACAAGATCGTTTACAACAGCGACTGCAACAGAAGATCGAGCGAAGCGGTGAAGCCTGGATTACGACGACGGTGCTCAATGGGCGCCGGGTACTGCGCGTGAACATTAATAGCTTCCTGACCGAGCGTCGTCACATCGATGATTTGGTAGAATTGCTCCAGCGCATGAGCAAGGATCTCGTTTAAGGTAACTGACTGATGTATTTTAGAAATCATTTACTAGCCGCTGGGCTTCTGCTGATCTTCTTTTCCGCTGGCGAAATCAATCGCGCCCATGCCCAGGGCGACTCACCGCGTTCACTTCCCGCGGTTAGATCGCAGGCTGAGTTTGACTCGCTGGCTGTAACCTACGATCCGGACACTCCCTATGCGTTGCCGCACGTGCTCTTTGTTATCGATCGCAAAGATCAGAACAAGGTCTATTACGTCAACACGAGGCGTTATGCATTTCACAAGGACTTTGTAAACGGAACTTATCTTTCGCTCGAACGCGGTCGCGAGTTTTTTGAGAACAATTATCTAAAGGCCAATCGCCGTTTCGTTCTCGGCACCATCGCTTATCAAACGCCGCTGAAGCGATGGACGTTTGAGTTCTGGGAAGGCGATCTGATTACCGCGGATCAGATCAAGCTCACTGCCGATGTGATTAAGGCGAGCTTTTTCGCTCCCTGCGCCTATAAACCAAGTTCAACTCGCCAGGATGATGAATCCCGTAAAGTCGCGGGACTCGAGCGCGTTTTGCAAAGCGACATCGCCAAAGAACAGGAGTATCAGGCGCTTAACGTAGCCAAAGGCTTGGGCCGGATTCATGTCATTCCCAAACTCGACGAGCACATTGAAATTGGCTTCAACGAAATACTCGTGCTCGATGAAGTGCCGGTTCAACTGCCACCGGTCGCGGGCGTGATAACCTCGCATCCCTCGACCCCGCTTTCGCACATTAACCTGCTGGCAAAAGGCTGGGGTATTCCAAACGCGTACATAAAGAATGCGCAGACGTTATTGAAACAGTATGACGGTTGGTGGGTAGCGTTTGAAACCAAGCGCGATGGTTACACGATCAAGCGCGCCGACATGGATCAGTTGCGCGAATATCAACGCCGGCTGGCGCAACGCCTCGACGTGATGAAGCCGCGCTTCAACCTTTCCGAGACGCGTCTGCTCGGTCTTGCTCAGCAGCGATCGCAATCGGCGATAGCTTATGGAGGCAAGTCGGCCAATTTGGGCGAAGTGATGAGCGCGCGCTTACCCGGCATCGTTGTTCCCAATGGCTTCACGATCCCTTTCTACTACTACGACCAATTCCTGCAAGCGAACAAATTGGACGATGCAATCTTTGCGCTGCTGAACGATCAGAAGTTTGTCCACGATCCGGCCTACCGGCGCGAGCAACTCGTCAATCTGCGCGAGCGCATCAAACAGGGAAAATTTGATGAGGCCCTGCGCGCTCAGATTCTCCGCCGCGTGCATCGAGAATTTCCCGGCAGGGGTTTGTTTGTCCGCAGCTCTTCCAACTCGGAAGACTTGCCAAACTTCAGCGGCGCCGGGTTGTACACGACAGTTCCCAATGTTCGGGACGATCAGCAGCTTATCGACGCCATCAAAACTGTCTGGGCATCGCTTTGGAATGCCGAGGCCTACGAAGCGCGCGAGCGCGCCGTCATCGATCATTCAAAGATCTTCATGGCCGTGCTGATCCAGGAGGGCATCAATTCGGAGAGCTCCGGCGTCATGATCACTGCCGATCCCTTCGATAAGGACAACAAAGGAGCGATCTACATCAGTGCCAAGCGCGGGCTGGGAATCAAGGTAGTCGAGGGCAAGAAGGTCGCCGAGCAGATAATTTTTCGTCAGCGCGCCAACGCGGTGCAGGTGCTGACACGCTCGGACGAGGATAGCCTGCTCACGTTTGATGAGCATGGCGGCGTCAAGGAGGTTGCAATAACAGGCGAACGGGTTGTTTTAACTGATAACGTGATTCGGCGATTGGTAACCGCTGCAACGGCGATCAAGCGCGTGTTTGGCAGTCGCGATCAGGACATTGAGTGGGCCTACATGAAGGGACAGATCTACATTGTTCAGTCGCGACCGTTTATTGCGGGTGGGTAGCGAAAACTCTGAACCTTTTTCGCTCGTAGATGTGTTACAGAACCATGAGCGGACCGAGGGTCCCCACGCGCGCAGCCCGCGTGGGGTGGTGGTAGCAACTGCATGCGAGCACTCAACCTAAATAATGTTTGTGGCTACGGGCTCGATCATTAACATGGGTGGATATCGAACGCTGACTCTAGCATCCGGTCGCTACCGCTCAGGGTTCTGTAATGGCCCATTTCTGATGTGGGATTAGTTATCTGTGACCAGGCGATCTCGGATAACCAATACGATATGACGACCGACAATATCTTCGTTGAGGGCATTCTTAATGGCCACGTCGCGTTTGTAACTGGCGGCGGCACCGGTATCACCGGCGGCGTGGCGCGGGCGCTGGCTGAAGCGGGGGCCTCGGTCGCCTTAGTGAGTCGTAAGCTGGAGCACCTCGAACCGGCGGCCAAGGCTATCAATGATGCGCGCGCTGATAACCTGCACATGGGCGAGGCCTTTGCTGTTGCCGCGGATGTTCGCAATTTTGAAGAGATTGAGGAAGCGATTCTGGCCGCGGTGGTGCGTTTCGGTAAAATCGATATCGTAGTCAACGGCGCGGCCGGAAATTTTCTGTCGCCCGCCGAAGCGCTATCGCCAAACGGTTTTGGAACCGTGGTGGACATTGATCTCAAAGGGACTTTCAACGTTTGCCGCGCCGCATTTGCTGAACTCAAAGAGCATCGCGGCCAAATTCTAAACATCAGCGCCACGCTCCATTACCTTGGCACGCCGATGCAGCTCCACGTTTCCGCCGCGAAGGCCGGCGTGGATGCGCTCACGCGCAACCTGGCGGTTGAGTGGGGACGCTATGGTATTCGAGTGAACGGGATCGCGCCCGGACCGATTGAAGACACGGAAGGCATGAAGCGTCTCGTTCCGGAGCCGGTTAAAGAAAAGCTACTCAAGAATATTCCACTGGGCCGCTTCGGCCGCATCAGCGACATCGAGAAGGCTGCGTTGTTTCTTTGTTCAGACGCCGCGAGCTTCATCAATGGAGCGGTCGTGGTCGTAGACGGCGGACAGTGGCTGGCAGCGACGAAGTTTGTTTGAGCCAGCTTATCAAAACCGGATTCGGTAGCGACCGGGTGGTTCACGAAACAATCAAGCAACAAAGGAAACACAAATACGGAACCGGGAGCGCCCTTTCATATATAGAGTAGCGACCGGGTCCGGCGACGATACAAACAAACGACAAGGCAACACAAATAGAGAGCAACGAGTCAACTACGAAAATACACATGCATCAGGAAACACAAATGCTGAGGGGTTGGATCAGCCTTGAAATAACCAAGCCGGCTGCAAGAGCCTCGATTGCTGGATTCGCCCATTCATACCTTGCCGTTTATCCTGCGCGCGACCCGGTCGCTACTGCTCCCGGTTCTGTATTTGTTGACCCACGGCGGTTGTTCCTTCGTTTCATCCGTCATTTGGGGTTCGCTGCGGCTTGTACTATGGCGCTGGCGATCTCCGCTGGCGCGCAAGACCCGGTGAGCGGTGTGCCGCGGGCTGATAATACAAAGAAGGCCAACGCCCGCCCCGTCGAAGCAACTCCGAACGCGCCCGAACCCTTTGATGGAGCATCTGTAGAGAAGATGGCAGCGCACTGCGTCAGCCTCGAAACCGAGCTCGGTGCAATTGAGATTGAAACGATTCCCGAGGTTGCGCCTGAGAGTGTGCGCAGCTTTCTCAATCTTGCCGCCACCGGCGCACTCGACACAACAACCTTCAGCCGCGTTGTGAAAGACTTCGTAATCCAGGGAGGCAATCTCTCAACCAGTGAAAAGTGGGGATTTGACCTGGCAAGGAGAATGGCGCGCAAACTTCCCGACGAGCCGGGCCTGGTTAAGCATGTTCGTGGCATCGTCTCGATGGCGCGGCCCGAACAAGCAAACAGTGCCACGACGAATTTCTTCATACTCGTCGGCGATGGCCACCATCTGGATGGAAAATTTTCCGCGTTTGGCCGGGTAACTAAAGGCATCGAGGTTGCGGATGCAATCAATAAGGCGCCAGCGGAAGGCGAGAAGCCGACTAAGCCGGTGCGCATCAATCGCGCGCTCGTGGCCCCGTGCAAGAAATGAACCGAGTACTAAAAACTTTAGGCAAGAGGAGAAAATGTGGCGCCAGGATTCTACTGGTTTGTGTTTTCTTCAGTCTCTCGGGTTGCGGGCAGCCAGCAATCAGGAAGACTACGCCAGGAGCAGCTAAACAATTTCTGAAGTTGCGCGGGTACGAGTTCGACGGGAAGTCGTTCCTGTCAGCCGCTGCGGCGAATGACGTGATGGCCGTTAATGGGTTTATCGCCGCCGGTATGGATCCGAATATTCGCGATGAAAGCAGTGGTGCGTCGGCACTCATTTCTGCTGCCTGGCACGGCGATGAAGAAATTGTCACGGCTCTTTTGCAGGGCGGCGCCGACGTCAACGTGAAAGACAATGCCGGGTACACGGCAATCCTGCGCGCTATACAAAACAAGCAACACGAGATCGCAGACACATTGCTGGTCCAGCCCAGGCTTGATTTGAATGTACAGGGATCAAATGGGGAAACGGTCCTGATGAGTTACGTTTGGCGCGAGGAGGAAAACACGGTTAAGAACCTTCTCGAACGAGGCGCCAATCCCAACCTTAGCGATGATGACGGCGACACCGCGCTGCATGGTGCGGCTCAACGCGGCAACGTGAACATCCTGCGGCTGCTCCTCAACGCGGGTGCCTACCCCAACACTAAAAACAAGCTTGGAGGAACAGCGCTGATGTGGGCGGGCGTTTACGGCCACGAAGAGGTGGCCAGGATGCTCATCGAAAAAGGCGCCGATCCTGCCTTGAAGGATGAGGACGGCATGACTGCGTCTGCCTGGGCGGCCAAAAACAAGAGGGACGATATGGCCCGTTTACTGCGCGATGCAGAGAAAAAGCGTTAGCGATTGCATCAGCTCAGAGGAGGACAGACATTCCTATCTGTCCCTCTGGTCTGTCTCGTGAAATCGAAAAGGGACAGACTGGAAAGTCTGTCCCACTGGCAAACACCCAAGTCTAAAACTCCCAATGCTCAATAGCGTTCTGCGCCATCAATTAACCCGCCTGCTAAACCGCGAGAATCTTAATCGCCGGGAAGCGGGAGAACTCCTGGAGGCAATGCTCGCGGACGATGCCACCGACGCCCAGATTGCGGCGACGCTGGTCGCATTGGCGGCAAAGGGAGAAACCATAGAAGAGCTTGCCGGAATGGCTGGAGTTCTGCGCCAGCGCGCAGTCCGAATCAGTTCCTGTCATTCACCGTTCATTGATACCGCCGGGACTGGCTCGAGCCGGGCAAAAACTTTCAACGTTTCAACCGCGGCGGCATTTGTAATTGCTGGAGCGGGGCTTCCAGTCGCGAAGCACGGCAATCGCGCGGCCAGCAGCAAGTCGGGAAGCGCGGATGTGCTGACCGCCCTGGGTGTGAACGTGTCAGCGCTCACAAAAGTCACTGAAGCCTGTCTAAACGAAATCGGCATCTGTTTTATGTTTGCGCCGCTCTATCACGGCGCCACCGCGCGCGTCGCAAGCATTCGTCGCGAGCTTGGCATTCACACGACATTCAACCTGCTTGGGCCCTTGAGCAATCCGGCCGGCGCGCCCAGACAAATCATCGGCGTTTGGCGCAGGGATCTGGTTGAACTCCTGGCGAACGCACTGGCGGCACTGGGAACCGAACGCGCCTGGGTGGTGCACGGTGAAGATGGCCTTGATGAGATTACGCTCGCGGGCAAGACGTTCGTGGCTGAAGCTCAGGATGGAAAAGTCAATACGCTTGAGCCAGGGGTTAAGACATTTGAGATCGCGCCGGAGGATTTTGGATTATTCCGTGGAGTGCTCGATCATCTTCGCGGTGGCGACGCGAAAGGGAACGCGCGCATCATTCGCGACGTGCTTACGGGCGAGCGACGTGATGAAGCAAGGGCGTTGGTTGTGGTCAATGCCGCGGCGGCATTGTTCGTTGGTGGCAGGGCGCAGGCGCTGCACCAGGCAGCGGGATTGGCGGAACAGAGCATTGACAGCGGTGCAGCGCGCACGAAACTGGAACAATTGATTAAGGCGACTAATGACTAGGCTCAAGCTTTAAATGGATTTGCTTTCCGAGATCATTGCGAGTAAACGGCTGCACATCGAAGCGGCGAAGCGGGCTGTTCCGATTGAACCCATCCGCAAGAGGGCAGACGACACGCGAAATGGCGCCAAGCGCCATGCTTTGTCAGTCGCGCTCAGCAACGGGGAGGGCATAAACATCATCGCCGAATTCAAGCGGCGTTCGCCTTCAAAAGGTGTGATTCGCGAGAATGCCAACGCGGCGACAATTGCGCGTAGTTATAACTCAGCTGGCGCCGCAGCTATCTCTGTGTTAACTGAAGAGAAGTATTTCGCCGGCTCGCTCGATGATCTGTGGGCGGTTCGAGAGGTAGTTTCAATTCCGATCGTGCGCAAAGATTTCATCGTCGACGAATATCAGGTGTATGAGTCGGCGGCGGCCGGGGCTGACGCGCTTTTGTTGATCGTGGCCGCGCTTGACGATAAGACGCTCGCGCGACTGCGGCGGTTGACCGAAGAAGAATTGAGCATGGACGCGCTCGTCGAAGTGCACACGAAGGAAGAGCTGGATAGAGCAGTCGCAAACGGCGCTAAACTAATCGGAGTTAACAATCGCGATCTGCGGACGTTCGATGTTTCAACTGAAACTTCCGCGCAGCTTGCGCGGTTTGCGCCCGCGGACGCCGTCCTTGTCAGCGAAAGCGGGCTTACTCCGGATGAGGTGCGGAGGTTAAAAGCTGAAGGCTACCAGGGTTTCTTGGTAGGCGAGGCTTTAATGCGCGCTGCGGATCCGGGTAGGCAGCTACAGCTCTTCCGGAATTCCGTTTAGAAGGCGCAGGCCTGGAATTTCTGACGTGCGCGGCGGCGGACAAGTCCGCTATCTAAACGGAAACTGAAATTCGGCGAGAGAATACGGATGGTGTTAGTTAAAATCTGCGGCATTACAAATCTCGACGACGCGCTCGCCGCGGCCGATGCGGGCGCTGACGCATTAGGGTTTAATTTCTATCCCCGTAGTCCGCGCTACATTACACCAGAAACGGCGCGGGCGATCATCGAGCGGTTGCCGGCGGCAGTGTTGACGGTCGGAGTCTTCGTGAACGAGGAGCTCGATGCTGTTGAGAAGACTGCCTCGGTAGCTGGGGTTTCAGCGTTACAGTTGCATGGGAGTGAGTCACCGGAATAC
>Ga0137407_10002497_pt1 | contig 12096 bp, 13 predicted proteins | sample CZOMad2_2_16fung_FD_108410 | JGI IMG/M metagenome (GOLD analysis project Ga0137407, IMG submission 108410) | Vadose zone soil fungal communities from Angelo Coast Range Reserve, California, USA - CZOMad2_2_16fungal (Illumina Assembly) | ecosystem: Environmental > Terrestrial > Soil > Vadose...
ACCCGTAACCTGTGTCGCAAGCGTTCGTGCCGCGCACACGCAATTCCATGTCGTGCCCACTGCACGCTCTACGCCGGAAAATACCGCACATCTTGCCGTGTCTGTTTCTTGAGACAGAAACACTCGTCTCACGAATTTAAGCGATTCTTCGCGCCCCACTCCTTCGATATCCAGGCGAAGCCGCCTGTTGCCGACATCGGGTGGAGATGGCTCGGCCCGCGTTTCACTCGGGCTGCTGGAAGCCGCTTCGGTCGCCGATGCGGTTTCTTCGAACAAACTGCGGCTCTTTCCCGTTCGTTGCAGCAATTCAAAGGTTCGGCTCATGTTTATCTCGATGAAATCCTGGTAATCGCTTGTGTAATTAATGAAATTTGCTTGCAGCAAAAAAGACGGATCATTTAGCCGAGAGAGCGCGGCAAGCGGAGAGACCCGGTCGTTTCGTGCGGCATCGCCGCCAGTACCGGCACACCAAGATACGCCTCCACTTGCTCTGGGGATCTCAACGAACCGTCGATCTGCTCCTGAACGAAGACTAGCCCCGCACTCAACAAACATCCAAGAATCGCGGCGAGTATCAGGGTCAGTGAGGCTGGATTGCTCGGAAACACGGGTGCACTGGCCGCTTCTGCGATGGAAACGTTCACGATGCGCATCTTGTCGAACGCATCTGAAATCCGCGCTTCTTCGCGTTTGTTCAAATATAAAAGATAGCTTTGCTCGGCGGTCTTGAGATCTCGCAAGAGCGATTGCTGCTCCAACTGTTTCTGGTCGCGTTGAACCGCCTCTCCCCGGTACGAGGTGTCCACCTTGTTGTAGGACGTCGCGAGGGCTTTCAGCGAAGCCAATTCAGCGCGTGCTTTTACTAATTCCTGGTGCAACAATTCGTATGTCGGATTCTCGTTGGTCACCTCCTCTTTCAGCGGCGCTTTCTGATGCGTCTCGATCGCGGTCTTTACCTGGTCGATCTGCTGTTCTACTTCCTTCACTTGCCGATCGTCGGGCGCGTACTTTTGCACCAGATCGGTGTGTTGCAATTCCAGGTTCACTAGCGACGACTTCAATTGCTGCATCAAGACTGCGTTATCGCTGTTGCGCAATTCTGTCGTGATTCGAGGTTGCGTGGTTCTGAGCTGTGCCTCCAGATTCCGCACGTTCTCCTCCGCACGTGGAATCGCCGCTTGTGTCTGGCGCAAGTTGAACTCGAACTCCGCCATGCGCGGCACCGAAGCGTCTTTTTCGCTTTGCTCCGTAACCAGCCCTTCCTTCTGGTTGAATGCCGCCAGGCGTTCTTGCGCCTGGTCCAATTTCTGTTTGTACTGTTGTGTCTCGTCGTCGAAGAATTGCGCTGTGCCAGGAGTGCGCCGGACCTCTGCGTGCTTGTCCAGCAGGTAGTTCCCCAAAGTGTTCAGCACTTGCGCTGAGAGTTGCGGGTCTGAAGACGCATACGACACGTCGATCAAGTAGGATTTCTTTTCAGGTTCAATTCGCAAATCGGCCGCGAGCTTTTCCGCGGCCTTTGCTCGCCGTTCCTCTGGTGCCAGGGGCTCTTTAGAGAGGAGCCTCGATAGCAGAGACGGTTTTACGCGGTGATCCAATCCAGTGGCAACGACAACTTTTTCGAGCAGATCCTGGCTTCTCAGCAAACCGACCTCAGAATTTATGTCTTCTTCGGTTAAGCTTGGTGCGGCCTGCTGCATCACGCCGGTTTGTTGCGCTGTCAAAGGTGGGTCAACCCTTTCCCGGTGCAGCAAGAGCTTGGTCCGAGCTTCGTACTTACTGGGCAGAAGTAGTACGGCAAGAATTGCTCCTCCGATCACCGCGGCAAAGGTGTATGAAATAGTCCTGCGGCGCCGGAAAATAACCTCGACCAGGTTGCGGGGTGCCAGCTGCACCGTCGAAAGTTCGGCTCGATCTCTAAGAATCAGTTCCTGTCCGTTCATAACGTCTTCTCTCTGCGTGCTCGGTTTGGTTTTCCGCGAAGTACCGAAGCGTATCCGCTACCCGTTTTTAAGGTAGAGGCGTGAAATAACTGCCTAACGACGTTCGAGGCAAAAACTTTTCAATTTTTGCAAAATTCGATTTCGGCACAAACAGCATGTCGCCGGGTTGAAGTACCGTATCTTCGTTCAGGTTTTTGCCTTTCAGAACCGTCTTCAGGTCAAGCACCTTGGTTTCCATCCATTCGTCTGAATATCTCCGGAACAGTACCACCTTCGAGTTTTTTGCGCCGTCTGCAAATCCACCGGCGATCGCGACCGCCTGACTTGCCGTCGTCGTTCCACGAAGATCGTATTTGCCTGGCTTCCCGACGAATCCCCCGGCGATAAAATATGGCTTATCGAAATCTTTTAAGACGATGTTGATCACAGGGTCGCGCAGGATTTTGGAGTACTGCTTCTGTAATTCATCCGTGAGCTGCACCACTGTCAATCCTTGTGCATGCACGTCTGCCGGCAGGCCCTTAAGCTGAACATATCCGTCCGGTTGAACCATGACTTCCTGGTTGAATTCCGGCGTGTAGCGGAAAGTCAAATCCATCACGTCGTTAGCGCCGATTCGGTACCGGGGATATCGCTGATGCAGTTCCGGCCGGTTCGCGTCACTTTGCGACGTTGCTGGAGGTTTTGCCGCGGCTGCTGCTGAACCAGGGTATGGTTGCTGGGGTTGCTGCGATTGTTGTGACTGCTGTGCTTGCGGCGACTGCCTTGTCTCCCAAGCCAACGCATCACATGATGCGATCGACGCAAGAGTTATTGAAACCAAACATAAAATTGCTTTCATGGCACTGCCTCTGGTTTGCAACGGGCAGACGCGCCGCCCGCGCGATTTCCTAGCGTTCTGCAATTTCCTCCGGAAGTTTTATCCATTGGCCCTTTTCGAGAATTTGGAAAGGATCGCGAATCTGCGGATTGGCCGCTCGAATCTTTCTCACAGTGGCCCAGTCCCCTTTTCCTAGCTCCTCCATCGCAAACTGAAACAATGTTTCGTCTCTCGCTACCCGAACGGTCCCATATTTTCGGCTCACTCTCGGCGCAGCGATGCTCCCTTGTTTTTCTCGCTGACTCATTCCTTCGTTATTCGTTTGCTTGTCTAGTCCGTCCTCTCCAGCCCTGACCGGAACAATAAGTTGCGTGCCGGCGGGAAGCACTTGATACGCGTGTCGAATCTGCGGATTCCGGGAAAGGATCAGTTGCACCGTCGCCTTGTCCGAGGTGCCGTAGTATTCGGTGGCGAGATCGCTCACTGTCTGTTTGTGGCCGAGTCGAATGACCTTCACTCGTGCTGCTGTGCTATCCGGTTCTGCGTTCTCTGATCCGATGTGAGGATTACTTGCGCTTGCAGATGCCACCGAAGTGCCAATCGAAGAGATATCTCCCTCCATCTCCGAGTTCACATTGATCTTCTGAATCGGTGGAGCTGCCGGCGGACGAAGAGCCGCGGGGAGCGCGCGCTTCACATCTAAACCAGAATTTCCGGCTCGGCCCGCAAGACTGTCCAAGATTCCATCCGCACTCACCACGCCAACTTTTGTTAGAGCCGCGACCGTCAGAAGGGGCAGAAATATCATCAAGAAAACAGCCACTCCAACGCTGGTCATGGCAGTGCGCGGGGCGTTCGAATGCGGCATACCGTAGTAGCCGAAGTCCGCGGCTTGCACCGGCGCCGGCAGGGAAGGCCACGTTGCAGAAGGCCAGTTTGCAGTGGACTCGGCTGACGCGCGCGCGGTTCTCTGGCGCGGTTCCGACATGTTTGGGCTCGCGACTGCCGACGCGGACTTTATTTCTTTCTTCTTTAGCTCCAGATCTTTCGCGACTTCGCGCACAACTTCGGAATCGATCAGTCGTTTCTGGCAAACGAAACCCAACGACAAGGACTGAAAGCAGATGCTGTTGATATTTCTTGGAATTCCCTCGCTGAGTTTCGCGATACTCTCAAGTGCGTTGGCTGTGAACAGTTGTGCTCCGTTGAATCCTGCTGCACGCGACCTGTGCTCTACATACTCTCTTGTCTCCTTCAGAGTTAGTGGCTCTAATTGTGCGACGGCTCCGACGCGCTGGCGTAGTTGTGTCAGCGTTGGGCTTGCTAGTTTGTCCGCCAATGCCGGCTGACCCGCCAAAACAATATGTATCATTTTCGCTGCTGGCGTTTCGAAGTTGGAGAGCAGCCTCACCGCCTCCAACATTTCCTCGCTCAGATTTTGCGCCTCATCGATTACAACAACGACGCGCCTGTTTGCTTCCATCTCCTGGACTAACATCTCGTTGAGCGCTTCGTGCAGTGACGGCAGATCATTTGCTGCTGCGGTGATCCCCAGGTCGCGTACGAGACTGTCGAGAAATTCTCTTGAATCCTGTCCCGTCTGGAACAAAAACGCGGTTCTCGTTGAGTCCTGAAGCGACTCCAGCAGGCGGAACAGCAACGTAGTCTTTCCCATGCCGGGTTTGGCGACCAACGCTGAAAAGCCGCGCCGTTCTTCGATCGCATAATAAAGGGCGGCAAGGGCTTCGCGATGTCCAGCGGTAAAATGGAGAAATCGCGGATCGGGCGTTACGCCAAACGGTTGCTCGTCAAGTCCGTAAAACCTCAGGAGCATATTGACAAATCCAACGTGTTAGTTCGCGCCACGATGAATGTCACACTGCTCAACTTCCACCGCTACCGATCGTCCCAGCAATTCGATCGAGAGCACCAACCGAAAACTGTCTTTCCATCGCTGCAGAATTCCCTCAACGCCAGACAGTGGTCCGGATCTGACGCGAACTTTTTGTCCTTCCTTCAGGAACGGATGCGGCTCCATGAGCTGGGAACTGGCCGCTGCGAGCCGAATAGCGCTAATCTCCTTTTCCGGCACTATCGCGGCCGTGTTTCCGAAGGAAACGATCGCGCACACACCCGGCGTGGACAGCACGTCGACTCTTCGATCCAATCCACCTGCAATGAACAAGTAACCCGGGAAAAGCGGAAGAGTGACCTCTTTCCTCCGGTCTTTCCAGCGGTGAACTTCCGCGTACGTCGGACAAAAAACTTCGAAACCCTTTTCCGCCAGGACGTCTCTTATGCACTTTTCGTGCCTATGCCTGGTGTGCAGCGCATGCCAAGTCACCGGCTCGGCGGCAATTTCGGTTAGTTCACTGTTTTCGCACATGGCTTCGCCCTCTGACTTACAGTCCCGTGTTGTTCACACGAATTCTGCAGCGCTCGCTCCTCCAAAATCGTTTTTTGCCGCTTCGCGCGGCGAACCTCACACAGCTCTACTGTTTTCTCTCTGCCTCAATCTCGCTCTCAGCCATTTTCCTTTTTAGCAATGTCTTCGCAGACGAGATCGCAAAGCCCCATTTCCGTTCTTGCCCCGGGGGTACATCTACCCGGATCACTTCGCCCGTCATTTCCATGCGCAGCGCTTCCGCACCGACTTGCCAAGCCGGCAATTGGATCGCCACGTCGATTGAAGCGCCCACCGGAGGCAGCGCATTCGTAAGCACAAACGTGCCGGCTTCGCTGATGTCGCGGCTGCGCCCTTCGCCTTCACCCATGAATAGATTTCTGGCAGACCATTGGTACTTCACTTCCGCCGCCAACGGATACCGAAGATGACGTCGCCGCAAGGATCTCGGTGTCTCTTTCGCCGACGCGATATTGGTAAGGGGCTCTGATGTAGTAACCAATTTCATGTCTCCGCTGCCTGGCGGCTGGGTTGAAGCTAAGTTATTTATGAAGGCTATGCGCGGCGCCAAAAGCAGACAAGAAGCGGATTGTCACTTTGGCGATGGATATCGGCACCTCATCCCGAGACGTGAACTTTCGTCCGTTCGCGACGCGGAGGGATCGCTACATTCACCCTAGAGAAAGTCGTCTCTATAAGACTAGGAACGATAGGCCCTATCGGTATGTTGGTGGCTTTGGCATGTGGAGTGCACAAAAGGTGAGGTGGATCGGCGAAGCCGCGAGCTCCAGAAATGTTTTTTGGTTCGCCGATATCAACGATTGCGGTGGATGCGCTGAATAATTTCAATCCATTGCATTAAAAAGGACAACCTACCGGATGTCATTTTACTTCAGATCATGTATATCAAAACGGCCCATCTCTTGCGCATGTTGCGGTGCGTGAAGACTTTACGTGTTGCAGTGAAAAAAAGATGCGGCCAGAAAACTACAGGCAATACCCGAATCAATATTTTCCCATTTGTTGTAGACTCTTCTTGTAGTCAACGCCAGCTTCTATTCGCCCCCGGTCCTCAGAGAAGTTCACTATCAGCCAAGTCCCGGCTACACCCAATCAAGGTTAGGTCATGATCGCGAGAGATAACGAGCGTGAAAGTGTGATTTCTGTTTTGGTGGCTGAGTCTTGCGCTATGAGTTGCGAACTCATGGCCACGGCTCTGGAGCGCGACCGCTCCGGATTGACCGTGGTTGCTTCTGTTACGGACACCAATGATGTTCTGAGTTCCTATCCTGCCACCTCGCCAGATGTCTGCGTTGTGGGAGCAAATCTAAAAGACGGAGTCTCAGCCGGTTTCAAAGCTACTCAGGAGCTTCGAAGTCACTTTCCGGACGCTCGAGTGATCCTCTTGCTCGATATGGAGCAAAGCCAGGCCGTGGTGAATGCGTTTCGTGCGGGTGCGGCGGGTATTTTTTCGCGCGAGGAGCCCTTTGAAGTTCTCTTCAAGTGCATTCAGCGGGTCCACGAAGGTCAGCTCTGGCTTAGCAATCGGCAGGTTCAGTATCTCGTCGATTCTCTTAAGGACTTCCCTTCTCCAATTACGGATGCGAGAGGCACGCAATTGCTCACGAAGCGGGAACAAGGACTGGTTCACCTTGTTGCCGAGGGCCGGACAAATAAGGAAATTTCCCGCGAGTTAAGTCTCAGCGAACATACGGTTCGAAATTACCTTTTTCGGATTTTTAATAAGCTCGGCACTTCAAACCGTCTCGAGCTTGCCCTTTACGCTATCAACCATGGGCAAATCTCACGTGAGGCGCCTGCCAATCGCGGCTAGCGCAATGCCATTGAACCTGAGCTACGGCCTCGATTCAAGGCGTCACAAGATGCGCTTTAGAATTTTATGCGATTGGGCGGCAGCCTTAATGAACGAACTTGCTAAGAGGTCTAGTCACAATGGCTTGCGCCTTCTCAATTGCGTCGGGTAAAGCGAAACAAGACTCGCACAGCCCATAAATCATGATGCGAAGTTTTCCGGATTTCGACTTACGGAACCATGAGTGCCGATCGAGGCCGATGACCGCGACTATGGCGTTGCACCGGCAAAGAATGCAAGTCGCAAAAGTCGCATAGATTTCTTGGACCGTCGTATGTCCCTTTTGCGCCAGCAGCGCTATAAAGTCTTCCGGGTCCTGACATAGTCTGACACTTTCGGTTTTCATGTGATTCCAGCTTTGGAGTTATTTGAAAATTAATAACTCAACATCAATGCTGCGCTTGTGAAGAGTGCGCGTCAACGTCCATGTGGCGGCAAACTCTGAAGCAGGGAATTCGACTTGGCCGTCCAAAACGCCGCTCCGGCGATGCCACGCGCCATTCGTGTACAGCTAAATCAAGACCATCCTGACGACGCGAGGACGGAGCACCGGACGTGTTTTTAAGGTCTTGCGCGGAAGGCTACCGTCCGATTGTCTCGGATTTTCTGGGTTCTTTCTTGGCGCGGGCGTCTTCGTGTTGTTGATTTACTTCGTCGCGCAGGGCTCGAGCGGTTTGCACTGCGGCCTGAATGTCGGTGGGATCGGGCGGTTTACCAGATGCCATTGGTCCGAGCAGGACTGCAGCTCCGAGAAAAATCAGGTCATCTTGTTCCATGCTTTTGGTGCTCCTCGCTTGCGATGAAAAACGTGGACTGTGCGGCTGCCGGTAAGCGCTGCTCAGCAAATTGTGCAAATAGGAGTAAGGGAGACGCGCGGCAGCCTCCTACGTAGGGATAGTGACGGAAAAGCAAGTCTTAAGCAACGGCTAGCCGTTTCGATTCCGCTGCCGCTCATGCTCTGGGAGACCGTTGCTGGCGGCGGCCGCCAGAGGTGCGCTCGCGTACAGTATTTTTTGGATTCCGATTTGCTCTGGTAAAGGGTTATATTGGAATTTCGAGGTACTCCATGGCCGACACCTACCGAATGACGCCCCATGGCTCTGAGTTCATACTCAATCACAACGCTTGCGGAACGGTCGGCGTGTACAAGACAGAGATGGAGGCGAGACAGGAAATGAAAGACTGCCAGCGAGACGATTTGATGCTAAAGACGGCGAGAAGCCTGGTGGAAAAAGCTGTCAACGTATTGATGCGAACGCACCACATGGATCGCCGAGCGGCGCACGGTTGGATTAGAGAAGCAGCGGGTTAAATCATTTTCTTAGACAGATCAACACGGCGGCCATGTTCAACGCGCGCGGGCTGCCTTGGGTATACTGCTGTCGTTGCACTCTGAGTATCCTCAAGTATTCCTTTTGCTGCAAGGTTCGGATGGCACAATCCCTCGAAGAAGTAGTCCTCTCAGTCTGGCGTCAGGCAATGGTGGAGGGCAAAAGCTCCGTCGAGATCGAAGGCCATACTTACCCCATAAAGAGCACGCATCGGCAGGGCTTGAAACAAGTAGACTTTCGTTTCGATGGAAAGAATCTGCGCGGGTTGGAGCAGAATCCGGATACGAAATCACGCTGGGCGGCGATGGCAAGGGCAGGGAAGAAGGTCATGCAATTTTTGGACGGCGGGCGCTATGTGGCGGTTGTTTGCGACGGCAAGGTGCATTTGTATCAGAAGTAGCGTGATTCGATGGCGGGAAGAAAAATAGAGGGGTCAGGAAGAGCTAATTCTGTTCGGTTGGTGCCGTCCGTCGGCTGAAGCGCACTCTTCATCTTCCTGAGGGATAGTACCCGTTTGTTCACCATAATTTCATAGATTTATTCTTGTCGTTTCGCTAGCATTCGCATCTTCGGCATCCTTGTTGCAACGGACTCGGTCGTCAACTCCTGAGAAAAGATCGAGTGCAGGAGAAGACATGAGCATCTGGCGAGCCGGCCTTCGCGTCGGATTAGCGCTAATCCTGCTTCTGCAGTTTGCGTTGCCGGGGTCAAAAAAGCGGAGCCGCGTCAGTTCGATAGACGGACTCAAGGTGGCCAAACGCAGACGCCGCCGAAGGGCCCGCCGCCGGGGCCCGCTTCATCCAGGCCACCCAACCGGCCGCAAACGAACCCAAGACCGCCGAACCGACCTCAGCCAAATCCCCGGCCCCGTGTAATGCCAAGATCAAGAATTGGAAAGCTTGTAACGATGTTCTCAGTCCCTTCAAAAGGAGACTCCAATGGCAGATCGATTTGAACAATTAAAAATGAAGTACCAGTCGGTGTTGAATTTCATTCAATCGCAGGGCGTGCAACTGCAGAACGTGAATATGGAAGGCGACAAGCTTTTTATTCGCGCCTCTGCGCCTTCCGCGGATTTGAAGAATCGGGTGTGGGATCAAATAAAACTGGTGGACCCATCGGCTTCAGACTTGATCGCCGATATCCAGGCTCCTGCAGCGGCGGCAGCCGCAGCAGGCGCCGAGGCACATAGCTCGGCACGTACCTACGTGGTTCAGCCAGGCGACAGCCTTTCAAAAATCAGCAAGCAGTTCTATGGAGACGCGAACAAGTATATGAAAATTTTTGAAGCGAACAAGGACAAGCTGACCGACCCGAACAAGGTCAACGTCGGAACACAGTTGTTGATTCCGTAGTTTTTGCGTTCGAGTACGGTTGAAAAGCCCAGCCCGCTGGCCCACATGTTTACGGAAAGAGAATTTCGACGTAGTCGAGGGCGGCGTGATCGCCGTGGTCTGGAATGCCTTCGATGCGGACTTCATCTTGTGGGGCGAGCAATACCGCGAAGGTGCGGTGACGCGCGGAAGTATCGCCACCGATTTTGGTTGAGGGTAAATGGTCGTTGGCTGTCCATTCATCAACCAAGCGATCACCCAACTGGTTGCGGATGTACAAACGGAATTTTGCTTCGCCGGTGTTCAGGTCGAAATACTGGGTGTCGATTTCGTAGCGGCCGGCGGCTAGGTTGGGTTTGAACGTGGCCGTGCACGGTTGAGATGAGGCGCACTCGATGGCTTTTCCTGCGGAGGCGTTTTCCCAGGAGATGACTTCCACCGGAGTGTAGCCGGTCAACTGCATGTCTTCTGCTTCGAAGCGGCCTGGGTAATGGCCGACTCTTCCTTGGGCGCCGGGAATTTCGGAAGTTCGCAAAAACCAATTGCAAATTGCGTCGCGCCAGACGATGGCGTGGCCGGCTTGGTATTCGAGCCGCGCTAGAACTGCGGTGTAGCGTTGCTCGTCTATGCGGCCGCGTAAGCTTTGCCATTGGCGCAGGTAGTCGGCGGCGGCTTGCGCTCCTTCGTAATGCGAATCGTAGATGTGCTGGATGACTGTCTTTCCGGAATGCAGAACATAGGTGTAGGGAACGTGGTGGAAAAAGAGAAGCAGTTCGTCGGGAGTTGTGGCAAGAGATTCGTATGTGTGCGCGGCTTGCGGCCAATACTGGCCGACAAAGCCGGTGCCGGAAGCGACCGTGCGATCCATGCCGATGCCGTTGTGGTCGGCGCGGTGCCATTGTCCCCAGCCATTTTCCTCGGATGATTCGATGCGCGGGCCGTAATGGCTGCCGAGAATGTCGGTGAGGGTTTGTGCGCCGAGAGGGCCGGTGTAGCTTTCGTAGGTGTGCCAGGAAGTGAGGAGCATCGAGGAGATGCTTTGAAGCACGTGCGGATCGTTGCCGAAGGTAAGAGTGGTCCACTCCTCGGCGATCTTGCGCGCGTTGAGATGTGGATTCCACGCTAGCCTCGCAAAGCCGTAAAGATTGGCCATGGCCAGCGGATGTGAGAGCCAGTTGTCGTCCAGTCCTACGTTGGCGACGCCTACGAAGCCGCCGGTTGGGCGATGAAACGTTGTACCTGCGACCGCGTGCATGACCGGCGAATGTTCGTCGTTCGCGCGGAGATCGAAATCGAGCACTTCTTTCCACATGGGAATCAAAAAGCACAAGTGTCGCTGCTGACCGGTGTATTCCTGCGTGATTTGCAGCTCGATGGCCTGGTTGGTGTGCTCGAGGCCGCCGAAGAGAGGGGAGGCGGGTTCACGGGCCTGGAAGTCGATGGGGCCGTGCTTGATTTGAATGATGACGTTATTTTCGAATTTGCCGTCGAGTGGATGGAAATAATCGTAGGCGGCTTTGGCGCGGTCGTTTTTAGCGTCGCGCCAGTCGAGGTGATGGTTGTAGACGAATGCGCGATAGAAAATCACGCCGTTGTGAGATTGGAGCGGGCGCGCGAGAACGTTTGCGGCGTCGGCTTGAGTGCGACCGTAGAAAGAGGGACCGAGGCGGTCCTCGGAATCGGCTTTGATGACGAAGCCGCCGAAATCGGGGATGGCGGAATATATCTGATCGATTTTGTTACGCCACCACTCGGCGACGCGTGGATCGCCGGGATCGAAGGTGTCGAGGCTGCCGACGGTTTTGGGGCTGGCGAGATCGACCGAGATGGAAAGCTGAACTCCCCAGGGGCGAAAAACATGTGCGATACGAGCAAGCTGCGGGAGGAAGTCTTCGCGGAGAAGGCGTGGATCGGCATTGACGTTGTTGATGGCGCAGCCGCTGATGCCGACGGAAGCGAGCAGGCGAGCGTATTCGGCGGCGCGCGAGAGATCGGCGCGAACCGTGCCGTTCTCGAAAAAAATCGAGCGGCCAGCGTAACCGCGTTCGATGCTGCCGTCGAGGTTGTCCCATTGATCGATCCAGCGGACGCGAGCATAGGGTTGCTGGACTTCATTGAGATCGAGGACGGGCTGATGTTGAGCAATTTTGCTGAGTAGAGAAAATACGCCGTAGAGAATGCCGCGATCGTTGTTGGCGGTGACGATGAGCTGTGGAACGCCGTGAACGCGAACTGTTGTGAGCCAGAAAGCGTCGTCCTGCATATCGGCAGGGGGATGAAGACCGGGAATTATTCTTTGTACAGCGCCCAGTGTGCCGAGAATGATTGCTGAGTCTTGCGGGAGATTTGGTTCAGTGCGCAGGGATCTTGCGAACATGCCGCTGATGCCGCGGA
>Ga0137407_10002498_pt1 | contig 12094 bp, 9 predicted proteins | sample CZOMad2_2_16fung_FD_108410 | JGI IMG/M metagenome (GOLD analysis project Ga0137407, IMG submission 108410) | Vadose zone soil fungal communities from Angelo Coast Range Reserve, California, USA - CZOMad2_2_16fungal (Illumina Assembly) | ecosystem: Environmental > Terrestrial > Soil > Vadose zone...
CATCCCCTTTCACCCGCATAAAAAATGTAGCAGGTTTATTGCGGATCAGTTGTTCGTTTAAATCAATGCCTCTTTCCATATAATCATCAGCAGCAGCAGTGAACCCCGTGGCATTGGCTGTTTGCACATCATGTTGCGAAAATTGTTTGGAGCCCTTATAGGCCGCTTCATAAAAAAAATCCCCATCCATAAAAATTTATTTTTGTATTACTAAATATTTTAGTAAATTTATGCTAAGTTTTTGATCATTCAAATTTTTTTATGAAAAAAAATGATCAGGAATGAACAAAAGATATTCACAGGTTCCGCGCTGAATGAACATTTGCTGCGGGCTGGTACAAGAATTGAAACACACAATAATAGTCCCGTCGTCATCGTCGGTGAAACCACAAAAAGAAAATATATGCAAACAATCATTCAAAACATGCCCGGCTATCGCATCAATGAATACCTGCTGGTACTTAGTCCGCATGAAGAATTAAAAAGCAGGATCATGCAGGTAAAAAAAGAATTTCATGATAAGTACCAGGCTCCGACAGCCCTCTGGGGTAAGCCGCATGTAACGCTTGTAACATTTACGCAAATTGAAATGTTGGAAGACCGGATCGTGAACAGGTTGAAAACAATTGCCATGGGATATCATCCCATAAAAATTGAATTAAAAGATTTCGGAAGCTTCCCTTCTCATACTATTTATATTAATGTAAAAACAAAAGAACCGATACGCAACCTGGTAAAAGAGATCAAGGAAGTGCAGCGTTTGATGAAACTGGATAATGATAACAAACCGCATTTTATTGATGAACCACATCTCACCATTGCGCGCAAGCTTTTGCCCTGGCAATATGAAAAAGGGTGGCTGGAATATTCGAATCGTCATTTTACCGGCCGCTTTATTGCCGATCGTATGTTATTGTTAAAACGTGTACAGGGAGACAAAGCCTGGAAAATTGTACAGGGTTTTGAATTCATGAACCTGCCTGTTGCAACAAAACAGGGTGCGTTTGATTTTGCATAACAGGGAATGAGTTGATATGTTGATACGTTGATACGTTGATACGTTGATACGTTGATACGTTGATACGTTGATACGTTGATACAAATTTGCGGATCGTAAAAATAGTTTACAAATTCATCAACTAATAAAAAATTATTTACCGTTCATACTCGTTATTCAACAAATACAATCGGCTTACGAGCTGTTCAATTTCACGTTTATCGTTTCACGTCTCACGATTGATGATTACTACTACCCGCCCTCCGACATTCACCACAAAAATCATTAATCATGTCAAACCAACTTCGACAGGATCACTTGCCCTTGTCCGGTACCGAAAAAGCAGAAACAGATCAATACCTGAAAGGAAGAGGCGCTCAAATCAATACGAAAAATCGTTTTTTAAAAGATGAGCGTACAAAGGAACATATTGAAGGGATCGATGACTGGACGGAAGACAATATCGCAACCCTATATCTCGAGCAGGAATCAAAAACGATTGTCAATAAAGTGGAAAGTCCGGATGTAGGCATGATGTATAGCATGAACCCATACGCAGGCTGCGAGCATGGATGTATTTATTGTTATGCGCGCAATGTGCATGAATACTGGGGCTATAGCGCCGGGCTCGACTTTGAAAGCAAGATCATTGTAAAGAAAAATGCACCGCAACTGCTGCGGAAATTTTTGATGCATCCCAAATGGGTTTGCCATCCCATCATGCTAAGTGGCAATACCGATTGTTATCAACCTGCAGAACAAAAATATCGTTTAACCAGGGGCCTGCTGGAAGTATGCAATGAATTCAATCAGCCTGTAGGCATTCTTACTAAAAATTCATGGATACTCAAAGACAAAGATGTATTGCAGGAAATGGCAAAGAAGCGGTTGGTATCGGCGATGGTTTCCATTACATCTTTTAATGAAGATCTAAGACGTGTCATGGAACCAAGAACAACAACAGCGAAACAAAAACTGAAAGTAATTGAAGAACTGAGTAATGCTGGTGTACGCATGGGAATCATGATGGGCCCGATGATACCGGGGCTGAATGAGCATGAGATGCAGCGGATCATGAAGGCAGCAAAGGATAACGGAGCTACATTCACCGCCTATACTTTCATTCGCCTCAATGGCGCAATCAAATTATTATTTCATGACTGGTTGTATAAAAATTTTCCCGACAGGGCAGATAAAGTCTGGCACCTTATAGAACAAAGTCATGATGGAAAAGTAAATGATACCCGCTGGGGCGTACGCATGCGCGGCGAAGGCAACATTGCGCAAATGGTTGCACAGCAATACAAAAAGTACGGTAAGCTGTATGGCATGAATGCGGAGGAATGGAGTTTGAATACGGACATTTTCAAAAGGCCGGGTGAGCAGGGAAAATTATTTTAATGTGCGAATGTGCGGATGTGCAGATGTGCGAATGGTTGAACCTTGATTAAAGGATTAAAGGATTAGCATGATGGGTTGCAAAACTTGCTCAAAATCCTTCAATCTTTTAATCAAGGTTCAACCATTCGCACATCTGCACATCCGCACATTCGCACATTAAACTCCGTCATAATATCAATCACGCACCGTGTTTTCACCCATTGATTTCTAATCATTCATTTTAATTTGGCGGGACTTAAATATTTATTTATGTCTGATGAATTCAACAAATTAAATGCTAAGGAAGAAATAAAGGCGGAGAATGAATTTCTTAAAATGAAAATGATGCTCGAGCACGGGGCTGATATTCATTTTTCCTGCTCCGGTCCGCCTGAAATTGAAAATGATTTCCTGAAATATATCATGGCTTTTGAATCTCAAAGCGCCAATCCTGTTTATACCACGGTGTATAAAAAAATCGGAAGCCCTGCACATTTCAAACCTGTTGCAGGCATTTCAGATACTGATATAGAAGCGGCTTATGATGAATTAATCGATTATATGCATGCACGTGGAGTTGGTTTAGGTTGCTGTAGCCCGAATATATCCACAAGAGAATTATACCGGTTTGTCACCGAAGAATTATTTGAGAAAGAAATGGCTGATATGAATGTTCCGGGAATGATGAGCTCATTTATTTATGATGAATTCTATCCCGATCATGAATATGATAATACACGTATTGCCCTCGGCGAATGCATCCGTTATATTTTTTCAAAAAACCCATTCGATTTCATGGGTCAATTTGATAAAGATAATCTCCGGATTAATGATCATATAAATTTATCAGAGCAGGATTTCCAGGTCATCATCAATCGGTTTAAAGAATTATTCAATGAAATAAACCTGAGATATGCAGAAGTCGAAAATTGTTCATTCAATAGAAATAATTGTACGGTAAAAGGCAAATATGGCGTCGACCTGGTTACAACCCATGATACAATCAGTATAGACGATATTTGGTCCGTTGAATTTTTATTCCTGGAGGATTGCGGCTATTGGTATATTACAAAAGTGCTGTTGGGAGGGATTCATCTTTAAATTTATTGATTGAATTAACTAAATATAGAATAGTGTGCTTTAAGTAAATGTTTTTTCAAATTAATTAATTAGGAATCGAGCTGATCAAAATAGGGGAAGATATTGTTTTGATTTATATTTACTGAGTTTAACTTTTAAACTGCATGTCAAAAGATGCAAAAAAGAATGTACTTCCACATTCACAGGCTAAACTTGATTTATTTAAATCTTACTTGGAAACATACTTACCAATTTTAAGTCTCGCTAAAGGGATTACTAAAATTAATTTATATGATATTTTTTGTGGCATGGGGATTTATGAGGATAATAAAATAGGTAGTCCCTTAATTGCTATAAACGCAATTAATAAAACAAATGATCTTTTCGATTTAAGAGGGTGGAAAAGAAAACCTATTTCATTAAATATTAATGACGGAGAAAAAGATAAAATAGAAAACGTTAAGAATTTATTGAAGGACGTTTCGATGAATAATTGCAAAATTAATTTTTTTAATCTTGACGCGGATGAAATGTTAGAAAAAGTAATTGTGGAAATTAATACGCGTGCAAATACTGAAAGAAATTTAGTCTTTATTGATCCTTACGGGTATTCAAATATCAGTAAGGATAAAATTTTTGGATTACTTGCAAAGGGATATACTGAAGTTGTATTATTTCTCCCTGTAATGCAAATGTATCGATTTTCTGAAGTGGCATTAACTGATGTTGAAAGCAAATGCTACGAAGATTTGAGAAATTTTATAAAAGATTTTTTAAACAGTAAATCAGACTTTGAAAGCATTTTCGATTTTATAAATGCAATCACCAAAGGACTTAAGTTTGATAATAAATACTTATGTTGTTCTCATTATATAGAAAGAGATAAGGGTAACTATTATGCCGTTTTTTTTGTAACACCTCATTTATATGGGTTGCAAAAAATGTTAGAGGTGAAGTGGAAAGAAGATCCTTCAAGGGGTAAAGGTTTTAAAAAGGAAAACTGGGGCTTGTTTGAAGAAACCAGAGTCGACGTTAATAAAAAAATACAATTAAATTATCTAAAAGGCTTATTGATTGATAGTCTTAAAAAACTAGATAAAGGTTTATCAAATGTAGATTTATTTTTCTTTGTTTTATCAAATGAGTTTTTGCCAGTGCATATAAATGCAATAATAAGGGACTTAAAGGAACAGAAAAAAATTGTTACTACAGATCAGAATTATATTGAGAAAAATTTTGGAAATACCACATATATTAATTTAGACCACTATAATAAAAACGACATTAAAATTTTTTTTAAATTGAAATAATTATGTCTCAATCTTCTATCGAATGGACTGAAATGACTTGGAATCCTACTACTGGATGTTCCAAAGTTTCTGCTGGATGCAAATACTGCTACGCGGAAGTTATGACCATGCGTTTGCAGGCAATGGGTATAGGGAAATACAAAGATGGCTTCAATATAAGGATGCATGAAGATGCATTAGATATTCCTTACTCCTGGAAAAAGCCTAAAATTGTTTTTGTCAATTCTATGAGCGATCTTTTTCATCCAGAAATCCCTTTTGAATTTATTGAAAAGGTATTTTCTGTTATGAACGAAACGCCTCAACATACGTATCAAGTGCTTACAAAAAGAGCAGAAAGATTGAGTGAATTACATAGAAGGCTTAACTGGACACAAAATATATGGATGGGCGTTTCGGTTGAAAATGAAAAAGTAAAAAAAAGAATTGAGTATTTACGTGATACAGATGCCAAGGTAAAATTTCTTTCTTGTGAGCCGTTAATTGGGCCATTAGTTAATATGAATCTGGAAAATATTAACTGGGTTATAGTTGGTGGTGAAAGTGGAAGAAACCCGCGGTTAATCAAGGAATGGTGGATATGGGATATTCGTCAACAGTGTCAGGAAACGGGAGTCGCTTTTTTCTTTAAGCAATGGGGGGGCGTCAACAAAAAGAAATCAGGACGTGAGTTAGGTGGAAGAACATATGATGAAATGCCACTTTTCTCTTCAATTGTGTATTAATTAAAAAATATTTTTCAGATTTATTTGGAACATTCGAGAAATTATTTCCATCTTTGCACTCATTATAAAACGAACGATGAAACTCACACTCATGTATATCGAATCAAAAAACGCCATGGTCTTCGTGCAGGACTGTGTTGTTTGCGGGACGGATCATGCTATGTGTTAAGTTATAATTGTAAACCTAACAATACCAGACCCCCGCAAACATTGCGGGGGTTTTGTTTATAACCATATGAAACAATAATAATTTTTTTAAAAGTAAACAGCTTATATGTCAAAGCAATCAACATATACTTCAACAGGAATATTTTCTTTTATAAAACGGGCGATCAAAGGAGAGCAGATGGATTATACTACGCTGGATATGCGCAAAGCAGTTTTCATGCTGGCTATACCAATGATCCTGGAGATGGGCATGGAAAGCGTATTTGCCGTTGTGGATCTTTTCTTTGTTGGTCACCTCGAAAATAGTCAGCATACATTGCAAACAGTGGCGCTGACAGAATCGGTACTCACCATCGTATACTCGTTAGCGATAGGTATCAGTATGGCAGCAACGGCAGTGGTTGCAAGACGTATCGGGGAAAAAAACCCGGATGGGGCCGCTAAATCGGGCATGCAGGCAATCTGGATTGCTGTGATTTTAACCGCAGCAATCAGCATTGCCGGATTTATTTTTTCAGCCGATATTCTGCGCTTAATGGGTGCCGAGCCTCAAACCATCGCTATCGGCATTACTTATATTCATATTATGATGGGAGGCAGCATGGTGATTATGATGTTATTCCTGATCAATGGAATTTTCCGTGGTGCAGGCGATGCTTCCATGGCTATGAGAAGTTTATGGCTGGCTAATATTTGCAATATCATTTTTTGTCCATTGCTGATCAATGGCCTGGGACCCATTCCTGCATTTGGTTTAACGGGCGCTGCAATGGCAACAACCGCCGGCAGGGGTATTGGCGTATGTTATCAATTATATCATTTGTTTAATGGGAAAGGCATTGTAAAAATTCGCGCACATCATTTGCCGCCCGACTGGCCGATCATAAAATCGATTATACGTATTGCCTCGCCTGCAACCTTCCAGTTCATTATTGCTTCCTGCAGTTGGATCCTGCTTGCCCGGTTGGTGGCGGAAACTGGTCATAGCGCCGCATCTGCAGGTTACCAGACTGCTATACGGATCGTTTTGTTTTTTTTGTTACCTGCCTGGGGAATGAGCAATGCGGCAGCTACATTGGTTGGACAAAACCTTGGTGCAAAACAACCACAACGCGCCGAAGATGCAGTCATCAAAACAGCGAAATATAATGCGGTGTTCATGGCATCGGTTTCACTGATATTCCTGGTATTTCCGGAACCGATTATTTCAATATTTACAAAGCAGGACGACGTAAAAGAATATGCAGTAAAAGCATTGCGGATCATCAGTACCGGCTATGTATTTTATGGTGTAGGCATGGTGATGGCAAATGCGTTTAATGGTGCTGGTGATACATGGACGCCCACCTGGATAAACCTCATTGGTTTCTGGCTCTTCCAGGTACCACTTGCTTATGCATTGGCAAAATATTTCGGGCTCGGACCAACAGGTGTATTTATCGCAGTGCCTGTGGCGGAGACTGCTATTACTATCATTGCCTATATTTTATTCAGGAAGGGCAAGTGGAAAACGATGAAAGTGTAAGTTGAACTTCTGATTAGAATGATTTAAATGATTTACTATGTGAGAATTTAAACTTGAAATAAATATTTCGCACAGAGCTAGCAGAGAAAAGGAGAAATATTCTTCCTCTTTTTCTCTGTTAGCTCCGTGCGAAATTCCACATAGCAAATCATTTAAATCATTCTAATCAGAAGTTCAGCTTATACCCTAACATAAATCTTCTTCCTATCCATTGCATAAGCAATCAACCAGTAAAAGCCAACAATGATCAAAGCATAAAGCAAAGATCCGTTTTTCAGGTTATCGGAAACGGGTCTGCAGATATGTTCATACAACCATGGGAAAGGCGTAATGTAAACCGGCTGTCCTTTTTCATCTGTTCTGTCAACCCAGCGTATCAATCCGAGTAAGCGTGGTAAAAAGCCGCTAAGAACATAAATAAAGAGAGGATTTTTTCCAAACACATCGAATACTTTGGTCCATTTACCCCTCCAGTTCCGGAATTCAATAATATCCATTAAAACACACAATAGCAGGATAGCTAACCCCGATGTATATACGACAAAGGAGCTGGTCCATATTTTTTTGTTGATCGGGAAAACCAGATCCCAGCAATAACCCAGAAACACGAGCACGCAACCTGTTACAAAAAGTTTGGTGATGGTTTCGTAGGTCTTGCCTTTTTGTACAATATAATTCCCTGCAAAATATCCGAAGATCACCTGCGTAATGGCAGGAATAGTGCTTGCAAGCCCTTCCGGGTCGAAGGCGACATGTTCTCCCCGGTATAAATGCGGAACACCTAAAACAGTTTTATCAATCGCTGTTCCGAAATATCCTGCCAGGCTAAATGGATCATCAGCATCTCCCAACAAAAGACAAAGTGCCCAATATCCGAGGAGAAATATAATGCTCACAAGAAAGGCTCCACTTATTTTGAAATAATAAATAATAATTGAAGCAAAAAAGTAACACATTGCGATGCGCTGTAATACGCCCAGAATGCGGACACCGGTTTCCGGGTTTTGCGGGTTGACCCAATGCCTGAACACAAGATGGTTATCTTCCCAGCGAACAAAAGGAAACCAATTGAGAAATAAGCCGATTCCGAATATCAGCAGGGTTCTTGTAAAAACTTTTCTGAAAAAAGCCGCATCCCCTGCCGCTTGCAAACGAGGCATTACAAATGCAAGCGAATTGCCAACAGCAAATAAGAAGAATGGAAAAACAAGATCTGTAGGAGTGCAGCCATGCCATGAAGCGTGCTCGAGAGGAGTATAGATATTGTCCCAGTTGCCTGCATTATTCACCAATATCATAAAGGCAACCGTAGCACCACGAAACACATCCAATGAATAAAAACGCTGGTTCATAAATATTTAGTAATAAAGTGCTATTGTTTTTGGTGTAACAGTTCCATCCCAAGGTACACTAAAAGCTTGTTTTTCAATAAATAATCACCTGATTGAAATATTAAAATCTATTATATTTGCAAAACAATAAAATCTGGTATCTTATTTTCTTATGAAAAGCAATATTTTTTAAATAACCGGGGGTCAATGAGTGCAATAGGAGGTTTTAAAGGTTGCTAAAACATGATTAATTCTGTGACTAAGAAACTGAAGTTAATAAACATAATAAAAATATTTTGGAAGGGTGTAAGGAGTGTCTAATGAGATGCCTACTTATGCCCTTTCGTTTTTAGAAAAATAATACGTTGAGCTGAAAAGCGGCGTTAAACATAGATATCTTAAAAATGTCGCATTGTCAATCGGTTGCAAAAAATAAATGTGACTGAGGTGGCGAAGCTTTGGCAAAGAAGAAATCGCAGCTGAGTAAAATAAGAAGCCTTATTTTTTTGATCAAACCAAAATTATTTTAAACCTATTAATTAAATCAACCATATTAAATAAATACAACCAAAAATAAAACCCTTTAACTAAAGCTTTCACTTTATTTCATGATCAAATCCACAAAATGGTACGTGCTATACACTAAACCCCGTTGGGAAAAAAAGGTGCATCTTTTGTTGACAGAAAAAAAAATAGAAAGTTATTGTCCGCTAAACAAGGTGAGACGAAAATGGAGCGACCGGATCAGAATTGTGGAAGAGCCTTTATTCAAATCATATGTATTTGTTAAGATAACAGATGAGGAACAAAACAAAGTGCGCATGACCAATGGCGTGGTCAATTTTGTTTACTGGCTCGGAAAGCCTGCTGTAGTAAAAAATAAAGAAATAGAAGTGATCAGAAAATTTCTCAACGAATATGATAATATCATTGCCGAGCCGATTAAACTTCAACCCGAAAGCAAAGTAAAAATCCGGCAGGGTATTTTCATGGATAAAGAAGCCACCGTGCTCAAAGTGAGAGGAAATAAAGTGCAGGTAATTATTGAAAGTATCGGGTATTGTCTTGTAGCCTTTCTTGATAAATCCAATGTAGCAATGAGTGAAAATTCCTGAGCGAAGTCGAAGGATTCAAGTTTTTCACGTAGGTTTGAAAATAATCACAGCATAATATGATGCGTATATTGATTACTGGGAGGAATTGTTTTTATGTAGCTGCTTTGGCGGTTATGGCTTTTTCATTGGGCTCCTGTGCCAATGTAAAAAACCTCACTTATCTGCAGGGGCAATTTGATACTACAAAATTGAGCCAGTTGAATGCCGACGAACCCATTATCCGTAAAGGCGATATTTTAAGTATCATTGTTTTCAGTGATAACCCCGAAGCTACCAGAATATATAATCAAACAATTATTGTTACATCAAGCACTTCTTCTTCTGGAGGTGCCATTACCGGAACAGGTACGACCGAGGGCATGATCGGTTCAAGTCCCAGCACCGGGGGTTACCAGGTAGACGAAAACGGAAATATTATTTTCCAGGCCCTTGGCTTGCTGCATGTGGAAGGCATGACTAAGGCACAACTCAGAGATACACTCGATGAAAGATTAACAAAATTTCTTACTAATCCTTATTTCAATATCCGTTTTCTCAATTATAAAATTACGATGCTGGGAGAAATTGGAAGGCCCGGGGTTTTCAGTATTCCAGGCGAAAAGATCAATTTATTGCAGGCACTTTCGCTGGCAGGCGATATGACTTTTTACGGTCGACGGGATAACGTTTTGGTGATCCGTGAAAACAATGGCAAAAGAGAGTTTAAGCGTTTGGACCTTACTAAACCGGAAGTCATGTTATCTCCCTATTTTTATCTTCAGCAAAATGATTTGGTTTATGTAGAAGCCAATAACAGAAAAGCTGCTGCAAATGACGTGGTTACAACCCGCAACATATCAATAGGCCTGGCGTTAGTATCAACGTTCGCTATCATTTATACTTTATTTAGAAAATAATTTATTTCCCAGCTGTATGCCGGAATCAACAAATGGACTTTCTTTTTCTGACAATATACCATCGGATTCCCCGATGAAGATTGCCCCACGCGAATTTATATTCAAATACCTCAAATACCTTCCCTGGGTGTTAATTTGTATAATGGTAGGATTGGTAATCGCTTATTTAAAAATAAGATATACCATACCTATCTTTCACATGGAATCCTCGATGCTTATTAAAAATGATAAGGGGAAAGGAATCAAAAATGACAAATTCGATGAATTGTTTTTCAACCAGCAAAACGCTAATCTCAGTAACGAAACACAGATACTTAAATCCCGGCTTGTTTTGCGCAGGGTGGCCCAGAACCTGGAGTTCCAGTTACGTTATACCAATAAAGGTAAGATTCGGTCAACACTCTGTTATCCCGATGCTCCGATCAAACTACAGATACTCCATCTTGCTGATTCCTCGATAGGCTTTGGAATGCAGGTAACGGTGTTGGACGATAATAATTTCATTTTAGGTGTTAAACCCGGAAAGCGCCTGGCCTTTGGAGAACCTTTTGATGTTGGGGGAAACCGCTGCATATTATTGCGTAATAATTATTTAAGTATACGTAAATATGCAAGCCCGGAGTACCAGATTGGCTGGAGCCCGATTGACATAGTTGTGGGGGGGCTCATGGGCGGACTAAAAGTAACTCAACCTACCGATCAGTCAACTATCCTTTCGTTATCTTTCGAATCAGAAAATATTGCCTTTGGCAAGTCTGTTCTGAATATGCTAATGATGGTATATGATTCCATAAACGTGGAAGACAATAACCAGATATCTCTGAACACCCTCCATTTCATCAATACGAGTCTTGATACCCTGACTATTCAGCTAAACAACCAGGAAGGTGGAGTGAAAAATTTCATGACTAAAAATAAGGTGTTCAATATTGACAATGAAGCGGCAAAATACCTGGGCCAGGTAGGAGATAATTCGTCGAAACTCGCAGAACTGCAGGTTAAGATAAGTATTGTAGACTTGTTGATAAAATATATCAATGATGAAAAAAACAGTTATACCCGTGTGCCTTCCAATCTCGGTATTGACGAACCGCTGCTGGTTCATTTGGTCGCAGAATATAACCGGCTGCAACTGGAACGGGAAACCAATCTCAAAACTACCAGCCCGAATAATCCGCTAATACTTGGTATTGAAACATCCATGGATAAAATGCGACATAGTATTGCCCAGTCCCTGGAAAATGTAAAACAATCTTATCTCATTGGGCTCAATATGCTTCAAGGGCAAAGTCAACAGTTGGAGGGAGAAATAAAATCATTACCAGGCAAATCCCTGCAATTAACCAACATACAAAGAAGGTTGAAAATTCTGGAGGACCTGTATTCATTCCTGCTTCAGAAGAGAATAGAAACTTCTATTTCTTCCGCTTCCACTATTTCCAATTCAAGAATCATCGAATTTGCATTGGAATCACCTGTTCCTGTAAAACCGGATAAAAAGGGAACCTACCTTTTTTACCTGTTCATGGGTTTGGTTATCCCGGTAACCCTTATCGCCATACGCGAA
>Ga0137407_10002499_pt1 | contig 12092 bp, 5 predicted proteins | sample CZOMad2_2_16fung_FD_108410 | JGI IMG/M metagenome (GOLD analysis project Ga0137407, IMG submission 108410) | Vadose zone soil fungal communities from Angelo Coast Range Reserve, California, USA - CZOMad2_2_16fungal (Illumina Assembly) | ecosystem: Environmental > Terrestrial > Soil > Vadose zone...
GAACTTGCAGCCATCGAACACGCCGAAGTCGATGCCCACGAAAACAGCGACACCTCAGAAACTGCCAAGCGCTCGCAAGGTGGCTGGTTGCTGGAGCTCGCTTCGATTCTTGACCAACACAGAATCTGGGTCGAGACCGGTGGCGAAGGCGGAACAAAAGCGGATTTGTGCGGCGTAAATCTTGAGAACGCCGATCTTACGGGCGTGAATCTGCAGGGCGCGTTTCTGCAACGCGCCAATCTGCGCGGAGCCGATCTTTCGATGGCGAATCTACGCCACGCTTCACTGGTGCAGGCGGATTTGTGCAACGCAAATCTCTTGGGAACGGAATTGCGCGGCGCGAACCTCATGGGCGCAACATTATATGGCGCCGAAGGCCTGTGGTTGGGCCGGCTTGGCGGCGCAAATTTGTACGATGCCATGCTGCCCGAAACGATTTCCTCGATTGACGGATCGAAAGCGGTTTGGGAAGCGACTCGCAGTGCCCGGTGGTTTTATTTTCTAATGCTCACGGTTTGCGCATTGTGCGTCCTTTGCGTCGCCACCACCAACGACCCGCGCTTGATTCTGGACGGCCAGACCATTGCAATCTCGCGCCTGGGGAATATTCTTCCCATCAATGGTTTCTATTTGATCGCACCGATTCTGTTGCTTGTACTGTTTGTGCGGTTCCAATTTTTACTTCTCCGCGTTTGGAGCAGTATGGCGGCATTGCCGGCGGTTTTTCCGGATGGCCAAACCGTGGAGCACGGCGGGCCGTGGTATTTGATGGGTCTCGTGCGGCGCCACTTCCGTTGGCTCCGCGAAACGAAGACTCCCGTGTCCTGGATGGAAAACGTAATCGCTACGTCGCTCGCGTATTGGGTTGTGCCTGCCACGACTGTGTTGTTATGGGTCCGTTATCTCGTTCGCCAGGATATGCGCGGTACTTCGCTCCACGTTCTGTTTTTTGTGCTCAGCGTCAGCGTGGCGACGGGGCTGCCTTCGGTGGTGAGCCGCGTGATTCGCAGCGGTGAAATGCGGCGTCCAAGTTCGCGAAGCGTTGCCCGCATGGCATTTCTGACCTTGCGTGCGCCCATTGCGGCCGGATTGATTTTGCTCCTGCTTTCGTGCGGCGTGATTCTGGGTGTCCCGGCGGATTCAGACGCCTCGCGCAGATATTTCAGCGCAAGTCCCAGACGCTGGGCGGCTGAAGCATTCTTGCTGGTGGGTTATCGTCCTTATGCGGATTTGATTGAAGCGACTCTCGTTCCGCCACGGGCGCGCCTGGCAAGTGCAAACGACGCACCCGGAGACGGTGCCGGCGCCAGGTTGAATGAAAATAGCCTGCGCTATGCGAGAGCGTATCGCGCAGTGCTCGGCGGAGCGCGGCTATGGCGCGCTGATCTTGTAGGCGCATATCTGACCGAGGCGGATTTGCGCAACGCCAACCTTCGAGAGGCCCACCTTCGTGATGCCGTGCTTGATCACGCCCGGGCCGACCATGCTTTATTCATCTCCGCGGATGGTAAGGACGCGAACCTCACTGGCGCGGACCTCCGCGGCAGCGATATGACTTACTCGATATTCGAGAACGCAAGTTTCGCGGGAGCAAAACTTGCTGGCGCCTCGCTCTACGGCGCATATTTGCGTCACACCAATTGGCTGCGTGCGGATTTGACACGCAGCGACATGCGCGACACGCAAATGCAAGAAGCCGAGTTTTCGTTGGCGAATCTTGAGTTGACGGATTTTTCCGGAGCGAAGTTGACTGGCGCCCAATTTGCCGGAGCGCAGTTCAAAGGCACTATTTTGCTCGGCGCGGACTTGCGGAATACGGGATTGCGGGGCGCCATTTTCCTGGGAGCAGTGTTGCGAGATGCTCCGATGGACGGCGCACAACTCGACGGAGCGGATTTCCGCGGGGCGCTCGGCTTGACCGCAATCCAGGTCTGCTCTTCACGTGGATGGAGCACCGCCCAATTCGACGCCGACGTACTCCAAGCCGTGCAAGCCCAATGCGGTGCGAAATAACTCTGACCGGACCCTCTCGGGATCCATTCTCACCTGAGGAAACCATTTTCCCCCGGAACTGAACGTTGCAGTATTTTTTGCGCAGCACGTAGAAGGGTGCTGCACGTAAATATGTGCTGCATATCGTTCCATGGGGGCGTTCCATGAAAACCAAAGACACGCCGACAAAACAGAAAGCCGACATACGTTGAAACTGGACAGGGATCTTATCCGGGAAATTCGAATTCTTGCGGCTGAGGAAGACACATCGATCAGCGCGCTCCTGGCTGTGCACCTTCAGGAAATCGTGAAAAACCGGAGTGGCTACGACGAAGCAAAGAAGCGGGCGATTGCCAGAATGCGCAAGGGCTATGATCTCCGGTTCACTCCTCCTAGGTCTCGCGTCGAGCTCTATGAGCGATAAGTTATTGGTAGACACGAATCTTCTGGTTTATGCCTACGATCGTTCTGCAGGCGCGAAATACCGAGTTGCGCTCGAGTTGGTGCGCAACATTCGGATTCGGTCGTGACCGTTGTTGGCGAACCGTGCGTCCCACGGCTGAAGCGATTGCCGCGTAGCTTCAAACAACTCTACTGTTCTTCGCCAAAAAGTTTGATGTCCGCAGGGCCCTCGCTAAGCGGTGTCGCCTCACGCCCCTGAACGAGTTCGCGAATTTGCTCAACGATATCCGGATTCGCGAGCGTCGTGATGTCGCCGGTATGCATGCGATTGGAAATCGCGGCAAGCACGCGACGCATGATCTTCCCCGACCGCGTTTTCGGCATGTCCGGTACCACATGGATTCTCTTCGGACGCGCGATCTTTCCGATCATCGTTTCGATGGTGTGCATGACCTTGTCGATCACCTGCTTATTCGGATGTAGTCCCGGCTTGATCGAAATATAGACTTCCGGCACCCGCCCTTTGATTTCGTCAACCACGGGCACAACCGCTGCTTCGGCGATTTCCGGCACCGTAAGGCAGGCGGATTCGATCTCTTTTGTGCCGAGACGATGTCCGGCGACGTTAATCACGTCGTCTACGCGGCCAAGAATGCGGTAGTAACCATCCGCAGAAATCATCGCGCCATCGCCCGCGAAGTACGGCCAATCGCGCCAGTCAGTGCTATTCGGATCCTTGCAATACTTCGAATAGTATTGCTTCGTGAAGCGTTCGGGTTCGCCCCAAATGGTCTGCATGATTCCCGGCCACGGGTTCCGTATACAAATGTTGCCGGCGGCATTCTGCCCGGGCTTCACCTCTTTGCCGTTTTCATCCCAAATCACAGGATAGATTCCGAGCGCCGCGGGCCCTGCGCTCCCGGGCTTCATCGGATCGAGTGCCGGCTTTGTCGTGCACAAAAAGCCGCCCGTTTCCGTTTGCCACCACGTGTCCACAATGACCGCGTTGCCCTTCCCGACCACGTCGAAATACCACCGCCAGACTTCCGGCTCGATTGGTTCGCCCACCGTCGTCATGTGCTTGAATTTGTAGTTGTACTTGGCAGGTTCGTCGGGCCCGGCTTTACGCAACATGCGAATCGCCGTCGGCGAAGTGTGGAAAATATTCACATCCAGTCGTTCTGCGATGCGCCACGGACGGCCCGCGTCCGGAAATTGCGGCACTCCTTCGTAGAGAACGCTCGTAGCGGCGAGCGCGAGCGGTCCATAAACGATGTACGAGTGACCAGTAATCCAGCCAATGTCCGCCATGCACCAGTAAACGTCACCGGGATGAATGTCCTGGTAATACTTCGACGTCCCCGCGACGTATGCCAGATATCCGCCGGTGCGATGCTGGCACCCTTTGGGTTTTCCGGTCGTGCCGCTGGTGTACATCAGGAAGAGCGGTGCTTCAGCGTCGAGCGAAACAGGTTCAACGATTTTTCCGGCGTAATCTTTTAAAACTTCTTCGACGATGAAATCCCGGCCCATGACCATCGCTGCTTCCGACGATGTCCTTCCGGGATTCCGCCGCCAGACGAGCACCTTGTCAATTTCCTGGCCCTCTTTTTTCGCTGTTTCGATCGCAATATCCGCATTGCCCTTATGATCGACCCATTTTCCGTTGCGCCAATATCCATCGGCATAAATCAAAACGCGGCTCCCGGAGTCTGCCGCTCGCAGTCCGCAGGCTTCGCCGCTGAATCCGCCAAACACCACCGAGTGAACAACGCCAAGCCGCGCGCATGCCAGCATCGTGATCGGCAATTCAGGAATCATCGGCATGTGGATCGTTACGCGATCGCCGGCTTTCAGTCCCGCAAAGTCGCGCAACATCGCCGCAGTTTCGTTCACGCGAACATAAAGCTCTCGATATGTCAAAACTCGCGGCGCTTCCTGCTCTGGTTCCGGAACAAAAATAAACGCCGCCTTGTTTTTGTACATGGCCAGATGCCGATCCACACAGTTGTAGCAGACGTTCAACTTCCCGCCGACGAACCACTTCCAAAAGGGAGGATGCTCCGTATCCAACGTGGTGTGCCAGTAGCTGTCCCAGTCTAGAAGATCCGCGTACTGCCGGTAGCATTCCGGAAATCTCTCTTCACGAAACGACTCGACAAAAGCCGGATCGACAAGATTCGATTGCGCAATGAAGCTCGCGGGCGGACGAAACAGTTCCTCTTCTTTCCAGTGAACCGCAATCTGCGCCTCATTCGATTTTGGTTCCATTGCGGGCTTGACCGCGGCCACGCTCTTCGTTTGCGGCTTTGCGTTGGACTTCCTGATTTCTTTCGGACGAGATTTAGCCACGGCGGAAAATTCCTTTCCTGGAAACGATTAGCCAGAGTGCACGAGGGATCGCGTTAAGTTGTGTCACGAGGCCGGACCGCGCCCTCGCAGCCACCAGTCCGCCTAAAATAGTTCGACAAAAAATGATGCTACCGGGGGCTGGAGCGAGTCAATCGGTCGCGTTGTGCAGTGCGGGCGCTCAGGGCTTCGCGCCTCCGACCTCGTCCCAGATGCGCGTTCCGTGCGTTTCCTTCAACAGCAGGCTGCCTACGACGAACGTGATGCTCGCGATGATCATCGGGTAATAAAGGCCCGCGTACATATTTCCGGTTGCCGCGCAGGACCAAAGCCCGATAAGCGGCACCAGCCCTCCAAACACGCCATTCCCAATGTGGTACGGCAGTGATAGTGAGGTGTAGCGAATCTTGGCGGGGAACGCTTCCACGAGATATGCAGCGATCGGCCCATAAACCATGCAGACGTAAATCACTTGGACGAATACGAGCAGCACCAGCATCGGGACATTCGGTGACGGCGCTTCTTTTGCCGGTATTTGTGCTCCGGACTCGTTGACGGTCATCGCCGTAAGGTTGATCTGTCCAGTGGCCTTGTTCTTTGAGGACACTACGCCCACAACGTTGTTCCCCGCCGCTTGCTGCATCGCTTTGTAAATCGGCATGTACGTCAGGACGGCCAGCAGACATCCGGCGAGAATGATCCACTTGCGTCCTATCCGGTCGGAAAGTGCGCCAAACACGGTGAAAAACGGCATGGCGAGCAGCATCGCCAACGCCACCACGATACTCGCCGTCTTGGTGTTGATTTTCAAGACTGTCTGCATATAGAAAAGCGCGTAAAATTGTCCTGTGTACCAGACGACACCTTGTCCTGCCGTCGCTCCGAAAAGCGAGATAAGCACCCGCTTCAAGTTGTCCCATTTCGTAAACGCATCCGTGAGCGGCCGGGTGGAGGTCATACCCGCCGTCTTGATCTGCGCGAAAATCGGCGACTCCTTCATTTTCAGCCGGATATACAGAGAGATGCTGACCAGGATGATTGATACCAGGAACGGAATTCGCCATCCCCAGTCGCTGAATGCATCCTTGCTCATCACTTGCTGCGTGAAAAGGATTACTACCAGAGAAACGAAGAAGCCCAGCGTCGCTGTGATCTGGATAAAGCTGGTGTAGAAACCGCGCCTGCGGTCGGGAACGTGTTCCGCGACGTACACGGTTGCCCCGCCGTACTCGCCGCCTAGCGCCAGACCTTGCAGCACTCGAATTAAGAGCAGTGTGATAGGCGCAAACCAGCCCGCAGTCTTGAACGTCGGGAGGAAGCCGATCAGTGCCGTGGCTCCGCCCATAATGGACAGTGTCACCAGGAACGCGTACTTGCGGCCGACAAGGTCCCCAATCCGTCCGAAGAACAGCGCGCCGAATGGACGCACGAGAAAGCCGACGGCGAAAGTGGATAGGTAGGCGACCAGCGCAATCGTGTCGTTTCCAGCAGGATAGAATTTTGGAGAGAGAACAACGGCCAAACTTCCAAAAATATAAAAGTCGTACCACTCGATCATCGTGCCGACGGATGAGGCGAGAATGACTCGCCACAAACCGTGCTCGCTCGTTCCGTCCAATGCAATCGCAGCTGTGCGGGTTGCCATGCTTCCTCCTGGATAGGAGTGCCGCCGTTGGCAGGCGCGTGCCGGGGGGCGAAAACTCCAAAGCGAACGCTTAAGTTCGAGTACCTGATCCGCCAGTCGCTCCCTGACTACCCCCCTGTGACGTCCGCAGACGAACAAACGAAAGCAAAAAACGTCAGGTCTTCAGAAAAGGCTCTGGTGGACGAGTTCATATCGCGTAAGGGCCGCCATGTCAAGAACGTCGCACAAATCCTCCGGGACCTCCAGCAAGATAACCGTGCTTCGGAGTTCCTCTTTATGGTCGACCACTTGCCACGAACGCCTCGGCACACAGCAGCAATCGCCACCCTCAACCCGATTCCAACTCGGATCCACTCCCAGATGCCACAGATATATGAAAGTATGTATATGAAGCATCCAATTTGTCATTTTTCAAAGAAAAATCGGAGATAATCCATTTCTCCCTTACATCTAAGTTATTTAAAAATATGGCCTTAGAGAAAATTGAGAGTGGCGAAGAGATTGCAAGTTTAGGTATTCAGTAAGAAACTGCCAGGTCTGTTCGCAGGGGCGAGGAAATTCCGTTGAGTTTCCTTTGCAGAAGAACAGGTTGAACGCGAAATCGACTTTTTGGGTGCCTTTCCATCTAGCAGGACGAACAACGTTTCGGGACTAACCATCCAGGCTTGAATCTACGTTTCTAGCCTCTGGGTAGAGGTGTGTCCTCTCACTGCGTCCGTCCATTTCGAACGTTCTTTTCACGAAGGCCATTCGTTCCACGAAAGGCCACTCTCTTCACGAAAGGTAGGATGAATGCGAAGAATCACTTTGTTTGCATTGATTGCAGCGTTGGCTCTTCTGACCGGTAACTCCGCAGCGTTCGGTCAAGCCACCGCCAGCGGCACCATCCAAGGAACAGTCCTGGATAAATCGCAAGCAGCCGTAGGCGGTGCAGTCGTTGAGGCCACGAATAAGGCGACCGGCTCAGTTCGAAGCACCGCTTCGAGCGATTCCGGATACTATCGCTTCGAGCTACTCTCCGCGGGAGTCTACACCGTCAAGATCGCGAAGGCAGGGTTTTCCAGTTTCGAGCAGACTGGGGAATTGCTCGTCGGCCAAACGCTAACGATCAACGCTGAACTCAAAGTCGGTGCTTCGACCGAGATTATCGAAGTTACTAGTACTGCTCCCATCGCCGATATAGATAAGACTGATGTGGGAGTAAATATCACGCCTAAAGATGTTCAAGAACTTCCTCTGCTAGGACGAGATGTCGCGACGCTGGCTACCCTTGCACCCGGCGTTCGTGCGACTGACTCCTACGATCCCACTAAGAACCGATACGCGGTTATCTCAATCAACGGACAAGGCGGACGCAACGTAAATGTCACCGTGAACGGCGTCGACAACAAAGACAGCACCGTTGGCGGAACGGTTATGCAGCTGCCACTCGAGGCTGTCGCCGAATTCGTGATCAGCACGCAGCGTTTTTCAGCCGCCAACGGCCGGTCGGAAGGCGCAGCGATCAATATGATTACCAAGTCCGGAACGAACGATTATCACGGTTCGCTGTTCGGCTTTTTCCGTGATCAGGCACTCAATGCCAAGAACGTCTTTGAAGGAGAAAAGGGACCTTACAGTCGCCAATTTTTTGGCGGATCTTTCGGAGCTCCTATCGTCAAAGACAAATTATTCGGATTCTTCGCGTTGGAAAGACAACGGGAGAGCACGAGCCTTGCGGAAACGCCGTTTGCCTTTGACCAGCTGTCACTAGTGACTACCCTTGGAGCGGAGCCGGCATCTACGATTCCCACGCCATTCTACGAATGGAGGTATAACGGACGCATCGATTATCGGTTCAACGATCGCCAGACTGCTTACATCAGCTACACTTCGCAGTCAAACGAAGGACAAAACGATCAGTCGGATGGGCTCGGTGACCTCACTGGTGGCAATTTCACAAAAAATCATCTGCAGCTAGCTAACTTCACCTTGAATTCTGTGTTCACACCTACACTCGTGAACAGCTTTACGTTTGGCTATCAATTCTGGAACAATATTATCGACAGCAACATCAATGCGCCCTACACGACATTCGCTGGGGGCGAATGGTTTGGCACCAACACCAACGTTCCGCAAGAATCCTATCAGCGCAAGTTCCAGTTCCGCGATGACCTGACCAAGACGATTCGCAATCACAATCTGAAATTTGGTGTGGATTATATTTACAATCCCAAATTTGGAGGATTCTTCAAGTCAAACTCTACGCTGGAAATCGATTTCGGAGGCGATCCTAGTGACATTATCGCGAACACTGGCGCACAGTATCCCAACAGCTTTGCGAGCCCCGGAGCCGTAACCAGCATGTCGATTAGCGTTGGAGATCCATACTTTATTCTTAGTGGCAAGCAGCTAGGTTTGTATCTGCAGGACGATTGGAAAATTACCCGCAGATTCACGTTAAATCTGGGTGTGCGCTGGGATAAGGACTATAACCTGATCGGTGCGAGCGCTATCAAGAATAGCCGGACATTTCAAGAACTGCAGGCTATTGGAAGTCCGTTCTCTTCTTCTCTTCCGCACGACGACAACAAAGACTTCAGTCCTCGCATCGGCTTTGCTTACGACGTTACTGGAAAAGGCAAGCACGTAGTGCGTGGTGGATATGGCTTGTACTACGGAAATGTGTACGAGAACATTCCTCTATTCATGATTCAACAGGCCAATCCCACAATCTACCAAGGCGTATTCTCGATCGCCTCGGGCGACGAAGTGCCCGGCACGGGCATTCTACTAAGCGATTGGCGCTATGGTGTCGATCCGATGCCCACAATTCCGCCACCATCCTCAGAGCTCAATCCCGGTTCTACAGGCCGTTTGATGCATCCGGACTATCGCAACCCGGTATCCGAAGAATTCAACGTTGGTTATCAATGGGCCCTTACGAACAATTCAGTGTTTGAGGCAGAGTATGTTCACACATTGGGCTTGCACCAGAACAAGACCGTCAACATCAACCCAACCGATCTCAACGGCGTGCGTCCTTTGTCACAAGCATTTTCGGACGCTGGCGTACCAGTGCTCGGTAGAATCAGTGTTGAGGAATCCATCGCTCGTTCACGTTACGATGGCATGAACCTCAGCTATCGGCAGCGCATGACCAAGCACTTCAGTCTCAACGCTAACTACACACTCTCGCGCGCAGTGGGCTGGGCGATCGATAGTTCTGGGTTCCGAAACTACCCACACGATCCTCGCAACATCTGGGATCCGCGTGACTTTGGGAACACGCCGAATGATGAGCGCCATCACATCGCTCTCAGCGGAGTGGTTTCTCTACCATGGGGTTTTCAGGTCGCTCCTATTCTGCAGTTCGGAACGGCTCGTCCATTCGATCTAACCTCTAGCTACGATCCACTTGGCGTCGGTAGCGGCTATGCTCGACCCGCCATTGTGCCGACTGATGACCCGACTGATTACGCTACCTATGCTCATTCAAACAAAAGTACGGTCAATGCTTGTCTGACCGATGGTTCATGTCATCAGGCCGGTTACGATACTTTGCGCGGTGACAATTTCTTCCAGTTGGACGCGCGAGTTAGTAAGAGCATCCATCTTGCGGAGCGCTACAATCTGCAGTTGATGTTTCAAGGCTTCAATCTGACCAATCGTGCGAACTACGGTAATAACTTCGTGAACTCGACCGGCTCCGGCAGCTTCTTGCAGCCGGCGGGCTTCATCAATCCGAGCACAAGCTCTGCGGTGCTTCCTCGCGCCTTCGTGGGCGAGTTCGGCGTCCGCTTTACGTTCTAAACTAATCGGAGCTCACGCTCCGCGTAGCGCGATCACCGGGGCTGGCGCGAAAGCGGCAGCCCTTTTTTCTGGTACGCCGAGCAGGGTTCGATAGCTTGGAGGTGAAAGTCCTCTTCACAACCTGATGAGGGTGAAGTGATAGCGAGCGCAAGGGCGTCGCCGTGAGGCGGGGTCTGAAGGAAGCGTGGAGCAAACACGCGAGCCGATGAACAAGAAGCGGATATGAGGCCTACGGTGCCGGACGAAGCGGCCAATGACGACGAAGCCCATACTCATCAAGGACACTGGTGGTAAATCCGACGGTTGCGCGTGGAAGGCGATCGAACTTATCTCGGGAGATCTGCTGCACGTCTTGGATTCATGACTGAGGGTGAAGAGATTCATCCTGACCCTGCAGCAGAAGTCAGCAGCGGGCGTAGTACTCACGCGACTGTGGCAGGGGAGAACGGGCGACCGTTCCCCCTATGCCGATTGTGCCGAGCATCTTCGATGTGAAAGTCCTCTTCACAGCCTGATGGAGGCGAAGTGATAGCGAAGCGCAAGGGCTGAGCCGCGAGGTGAGGTCTGAAAGAAGCGTGGAGCAAACGCGCGAGCCGATGAACAAGAACTGGATAGGAGGCCTACGGTGCCGGGCGAGCGGGCAGATGATTTTTTCCTTCCAGACTTTCCTGCGTTAACGCTATACTCTTCCTAGGGAATGCCACGCTGTTCCTCATCCAAAAAAACAAACAAAGTTTCGAAGTCGCTTTCTCGAAAGTGTCATTCTGCTGCGGCTTCTCATTCCTCATCTGTGAACTCTTATTTGCAACAACTCGGCGAAAAGCTCCGTGCTGTTCGTGCACGCCGTGGAATGTCTCTTCGGCAGCTCGCCAAAGAATCCGCGCTGTCCGCGCGTTTTTTGGCAAAGGTCGAGCTCGGTCGCGGCAACATCTCAATTGGCCGGCTGCATCAGGTTGCCCATGTGCTTGACGTCTCCATTGAGACTCTGGCGGCGGACGGCCAGCCCGCTGCTCCTCCGTTCGAGCAATCCACCGCATTCTTGAAGAAACTTCCGCCCGGCCAGCTGCGCGATGCCCACAAGCTTCTTCTCGAAAAATTCGGCGGGGTCGATTCCGCGTCGCGGCATTCGCGCATCGCCTTGATTGGTCTGCGCGGTGCCGGCAAATCCACGCTCGGCTCACTGCTCGCGCACAGGCTAGGCTTTCCGTTCATCGAACTCGACAAACAAATTGAGCGCGGCTCCGGCCTCACTCTAACGATCATCTTCGATCTTTACGGTGCCAGCGGCTTCCGCCGCATGGAGCGCGAAGCTCTCGAAGCCGTTTTCGCCAAACATCCCCGGTTCGTGCTTGCCGCTGGCGGCAGCATCGTCTCCGATCCCGGTACGTATAATCGCGTCCTCAGCGGGTGCTTCACCATCTGGCTCCGCGCGAAGGCGGAGGAGCACATGGCTCGCGTGCTCGCCCAAGGCGACCGCCGCCCCATGGCACACAATCGTCAAGCCATGCGCGATCTTCGCCGCATTCTTTGGAGCAGGGAAGCCCTTTATCGCCAAGCAGATGCAGTGCTCGAAACCAGCGGGCAATCCGTAAAAGAAAGTCTCCAGGCTCTCCAACGCCTCGCCCAGCCTTCGCCCTAAGGGTTCAGGGTTTGTTGTTGCAAACCTGACCTAAAAAGAGGAACTATAGTTCCTCTTTTATTGAGTCCATTGGACTTAGCCAGGCGACGCCGATTTTTCGTTTACAGATCATTTTCATTCGTCCACATGTGCATTTTCTCTAGGTTGTCATCCTGGGCGCCCCGATTCTGATCGAGGCGCGAAGGATCTCAGCCTCACGGCCTTGCAATAACTCTCATCTAGGGTCCGCCGCGTTCGCCCTAAAAGAGGAACTATAGTTCCTCTCATGTTCTC
>Ga0137407_10002500_pt1 | contig 12092 bp, 9 predicted proteins | sample CZOMad2_2_16fung_FD_108410 | JGI IMG/M metagenome (GOLD analysis project Ga0137407, IMG submission 108410) | Vadose zone soil fungal communities from Angelo Coast Range Reserve, California, USA - CZOMad2_2_16fungal (Illumina Assembly) | ecosystem: Environmental > Terrestrial > Soil > Vadose zone...
AGAGAACTTCTCTTGTCTTGGACTGGCCTTTTCTCAGCGCCCTCTGCGTTCTCTGCGGTGAAACTGGCTTTCATCCATCGACGTGCAGCGCGCCAGCGTTTGCTGCGTTTTGCGCGGCGCGACCAGCGCGAGCGCTCTTCGCGCGGCGGTTCGAGTTTCATCGCACCGATATCCGTACCTGGCTCTGGCTCCGGAATCGCCCGTCCGCTGTCGCGCCAGCCTGTTGCCGCCGCAAAGCCGAATTCTTCCGCGTAGCGCTTGAACCACAACCCTTCCGGCGAATGCCGCGTGATGCCGTCGAACAGCGTGGCGAGCGTTTGACTACTAGCCAGGCCCATCATCTCGTAAACCTGGTTGATGACGAGTTTTTGCATCATGAGCTGGTTCTTCGGCACACCCGCCATCCGCTGCGCCAGAGCCAGCACGGCTGCGTCCAGCCGCTTCGCCGGGACGGCGTCGGCCACGAGCCCCCAATCCTTGGCGGTCCGCCCGTCGATCAGATCGCCCGTCAGCAGCATCTGCTTCGCGCGCTGCGCGCCAATTCGATATGCCCACATCGCCGTGGTCGGGCAGCCCCAGACGCGCGCAGGCATGTAACCGATCTGCGCGTCGTCGGCCATCACGATGAAATCGCAGCACAGTGCGATATCGCTGCCGCCGGCGGCCGCGTAACCGTGCACCCGCGCGATGGTCGGCTTGTAAGAACGCCACAGTGCCATGAAGTCGTCGGTATTGCGCTTCATCAGTGCGAAGTCGCGCATCGGGTCCCACGGCATCGGCTGCGTATAGGTGCGCACCAGATCGTGCTCGGCGTATTGCTTCAGGTCATAACCCGCGCAGAACGCCTTGCCTGCACCCGCCAGCACGATCACGTGCACCCGCTGGTCGAGATTCGCGGCCTCGACCGCGCGCCGGATTTCGCCCGGCGTCGCATCCGTGATCGCGTTCAGCCGCTCGGGCCGATTCAGCGTGATGGTGGCGATGCGATCGTCGACCGAATAGGTAAGCGTCTCGTATTTCATCGGTTCCTCGTTCTGGACAACAAGAACCCAATGCTCGCGTAATCTCATACAAATCCCTAATCCGAGCAATCCGTGTCCGGCGTGGTTGGAAAACTCTCCGCTGTTCGTCGCCGGCTGCTCTCGGCGGCCTCCCTCGGCGCGGCCACCACCGTTGCCGGAGCACTCGGCTGCAGCAGCAGCAGCCCCACGCCAGCGCCGGCACCGGCCCCACCCGCACCGACGCGCACCTGGAAGCTTGGATTCTCGGGTACACCGCCGCGTCTGGATGTAGCGACCGTGCTTGCCGGCATCGACCGCTGGAGCACCCGCGCCGAGATCGCGGCGATTCACGAGGAACTGCCGTGGACCGATCTCCTGGCCGGCATGTCGCCCGACGCGATCCTCGATCGCGACAAGGTACAACTGGTCCAGTACTACCGCGGCAAAGATCTGCAACTCTATTTCATGGCCGATCTCACCGACGGCCTGGCGCGTGAAAAAGAGGCGCCGCAACTGCGCGCGCTCGGTCGCAGTCTGAGCGAGCCGGCGGTGCAGCAGGTGTATCGCAACTACCTCGCGGCGGTCGTGCGCAAGCTGCAGCCCGAGTACCTCGGGCTTGCTGCTGAAACCAACCTGATCCGCGCCGCCGCGCCCGCGTCGCTCTACGCCGCGGTGGTGCAGGCCGCGAACGCGGCCGCTGCCGACCTTGCGGGCACAACCAGCGCTCCGCTTTTTGTCAGCGTCCAAGTCGAAACAGCGTGGGGCCTGTTCACGGCTACGCCCTTCATCGGCATCGACACGGACGTGCGCGACTTCGCGTTCACGCAGCTGCTTGGGCTTTCCTCGTATCCGTATTTCTTGTTCGGCCAGCCGGAAGACATGCCTGTCGATTACTACAGCCGGCTGCTTTCGGGCCGGACACTGCCGGCGATGGTGGTGGAGGGCGGTTGGACCAGCGCGGCCGCCGGCAGCATCAGCTCGACGCCGGACAAACAGGCGCGCTACGTCACGCGCCACGCGCAGTTGCTGGACAGCATCAGCGCGCGCGGCTTGATACAGCTTCTCTACGCGGACCTGGACCTGGCAAGTTTTCCGCCGCCGATTCCGCCCAACCTGCCGTTATTCGTAAGCATCGGTCTGACGGATAGCAACTTCGGCGCCAAACCTGCGCTGGCAGCATGGGATGCGTTGTTCGCGCGCCGACGGGTGTGAAGGCCTCGGCGACTGCGGGAACGTCCAGCCCGCTCGCGACATCCAATCGCTGCCGAAACGATTGAACACCCGATGAACTCTCCGTTGAACTCGCCGCCCGCACGCCCCGCGGCGGACACGCCCGAACGCCGCTCGCGCGATGACGGCGACGACCTGGACCTGGCGCGTCGCCGGCGGTGACGTGCAGGCGTTCGAACGCTTGCTGCGCCGGTTCAATCGCTCGTTGTTTCGTGTCGCACGCGCAATCGTCAAGGATGACGCCGAGGCCGAGGACGCGTTGCAGGAGGCGATGCTGAGTGCCTACCGGTCGATGTCCACGTTTCGCGGCGACTCACGCATGTCTACGTGGCTGGTGCGCATCGTTGCGAACGAGGCGCTGGGAAGATTGCGCTTGCGCGCTCGACGCGGCGCTGTCCTGCCGTTGCATGCCGATGCGCCCGATCTTGCCGAGTTCGAGCTGCCTGCCGACGCCGCGTCTGTTTCAGCACCGCCTTCGACGCGCCAGGATCCGGAGCGTGCAGCGATGCAAATCGAAATGCGGCATCTGCTCGAATCGCGCATCGATGCGCTGCCCGACGCATTCCGGGTCGTCTTCGTGTTGCGTGCGTTGGAAGAACTGAACGTCGAGGAAACCGCAGCCTGTCTAGGCATCCCGCCGGCGACGGTGCGCACGCGCTTTTTCCGCGCCAAGAGCCTGCTGCGCGAAGCGCTGTCGCGCGAGATCGATCGTGCCTACGAAGACGCGTTCGAGTTCGGCGGTGAGCGCTGCGACCGCATCACCGCGCGCGTCCTCGCGCGTATTGCATCCGAAGCCTCGCCTCCCGGGTAGGCGCACCACGTTCCTTGCTCTTTGGCGCGTGCCTGCATCCGCGGGCGCGCGATGGTTCAACACGTCCACAAACATGGAGACCAACGATGTCGTTCCTGCTCTTTGCCGACTCGGCAAACCCACACGCGATCGCGCAGCCGGCGCGGCGCAACGTTTTGCTGCTCTCGGGCACCGCCATTGCTTTGCTTGCCGGGCGCGAGGCGCTCGCACAAGGCGCCGCGGCAAAACCCGAAGACCTGCAAATCCTCAACACCGCGCTCGGTGCCGAGCATGAAGCCGTGGCCGCGTATCAGGTCGGCGCGGAAAGCGGGTTGCTGCAGAAACCGGTGCTCGATATCGCGGTGAAATTCCAGGGTCATCACAAGCAGCACATCGACGTGCTCGCAAAGACGATCGAGAAGCTTGGCGGCAAGGCCGCCGGCCCGAAGCCGAAATACGAATTTCCGGTCGCGCAGCTCAAGACCCAGACCGATGTGCTCGGTTTCGCAGCCAAGCTCGAACAAGGCGCCGTCAGCGCCTATCTTGGCGCGGTTCCGCTCTTCGCCAACCGCGATCTTGCCAAAGCCGCCGCGAGCATCCTCGGCGATGAAGCGATGCACTGGGCGATCCTGCGTCAGGCTCTTGGGCAGGATCCGGTACCAGGGGCGTTCGTGTCGTGATTGCGGCTGCGCTTGCGATCGGTCTTGCCGCCGGCGCCGCACTGAAAGGCGACCCGCAGCGCGGCGAGGAAATTTATGCTCGTTGCGGCGCTTGCCATGCGATCGAGAACAACCGCACCGGGCCGCGTCACTGCGGCCTGTTCGGGCGCCGCGCCGGCAGCGTCACCGGGTTTGCCTACTCGCCGGCGATGAAACGTTCCCGCATCGTCTGGGACGCACGCACGCTGGACTGGTTTCTCACCAATCCGTTGCGCGCTGTCCCAGGCACGACGATGGGTTATGCCGGCATTGACGATGCGCAGGAACGCGCCGACCTGATCGAATACCTGCGCACCGCCACGGCGAACGCGCGTTGCGCTAGATGATCTTCACGTTCAGGTCGGGCAGACCGTCGATGTGACAGGCGATCTGATCGCCTTTTATCACCGGCCCGACGTTCTCCGGCGTACCGGAGTAGATGATGTCGCCGGCGGCGAGTTCGAATGCCTGTGAAAGCTGGCTGATCTGCTCGGCGACCGACCAGATCATCTGGTTCAAATTCGCGTCCTGCCGGGTTTCGCCATTGACCTTGAGCCAGATCGAGCCCTGGGTGAAGTGGCCGATACGTGACGCAAGATGCAGCGGCCCGATCGGCGCGGAGCGATCGAAACTCTTGCCGATTTCCCAGGGTTTTTTCTGGTCGCCCATCGCACGTTGCAAGTCGCGCCGCGTCATGTCGAGGCCGACTGCGTACGCATAGACGGATTCGAGTGCCTTTTCCGGCGCAATGTTGCGTCCGCCGCGATAGAGCGCGGCGACCAGTTCGACCTCGTAGTGATAGTTTTTGGTGAGCGTGGGATACGGATGTTCTGCCACCGTGCCGGGCGCAACGTTCTGGATGGCATCGGTCGGTTTCTGGAAAAAAAATGGTGGCTCGCGGCTCGGGTCGGAACCCATTTCGCGCGCGTGCGCTGCGTAGTTGCGGCCGATGCAATAGATGCGGCGCACCGGGAACATCTCGTCGCTGCCCGCGATCGCGATGTGGGTCGAGCCCACGGTGAATGGCGTTTTGACCCCGTTGCCCGCCAGGCCGGGGGTGGCGCAACCGGCGACGGCGCCGACGGTCATCGCGGCGGCGGACTGGATTACTGCGCGGCGTTTGTTTTGCGGCATGGCCTCCTCCTGGAGCGTCTCTTGGCGGGCTGGCAGTCTAGCTCCGCGGTGGGCGAAGCCAACCGGCTACGATCCGCCTCCCAACGACCAACCAGGCAGGGGAGCGGGAACATGATTCTCGAAGTGGCGGACATTCGTATTGCACCCGGCAAGCAGGCCGAATTCGACGAAGCAATCCTGCGCGGCATCAAGACCGTCGTGTCGAAGTCCAAGGGATTCCTCGGCTACAAGGTCAACAAGGGCATCGAAACGCCGGAGCGCTACATCCTGCTGATCGTGTGGGAAACGCTGGAAAACCACACCATCGATTTTCGCCAGTCGCCGGCGTTCACGGCGTGGCGCGCCATCGTCGGTCCGTTTTTCGCCCAGCAGCCGTACGTCGAGCACTTCACGCTAGTCGGCGAGTACGCGCCGGTCTGAGCTTCGAGCCCGATAGCAAGCATTGATTTCACCGCAGAGAACGCAGCGGGCGCAGAGAAAAGAGTCCGGCAGGGAAGCATTTCCTCTGCGTTCTCTGCGGTAAAAAAAGCCTTTTGATCTACGGCCGCGCGCGCGCAGCGAGCGACCGCGCGTCGCCGCCAGCGCCGACGCGCCACGCAGCTTCGATCAGTTGGTTCGCACGCGGCGCGCCCAGGAGCGGATCGACCAGCCCGTGGAATTTGCTCTCCAGATCGGCATCGCTCATCGGCCGGTGGAGCGAGCCGATCGCGTGTTCGACGAAGACGTGCTCACGCCGGCCATCGACCAGGACGGCGACCACGTCGGCGGCGGACTCGTCGATCCGATCGTCGATCGTCGCCGTGACCTTGCGGCGCAAGGTGACAACGTCGTCGCGCCGGGCGATCGCATCGGAGAATTCCTCTTCCGTGGCGCGCCCGAAGATCAGCCCGACCGCGCAGCCGTGATAGACGCTGAATTTGCTCTGCAGTCCATCGGCCGGTTCCCTCTTGCCGGTGAGTTCCAGCACCAGCGAGTGCACTTTCATTTCGATCTGCTGCACCTCTTCGGCGCGCACACCGCGCGCGCGCAGTTGCGCGCACGCATCGATACACGGGTGGATAACCACGCCGCACGCGAACGGCTTGTATGAATTAAATGAAATCTCGAAACGCTCGCCGAGCGCATCGGTAAGTTCGTTCCATGTGTATTTGGGCGAAACCACCTGCGCCAGACCACGCGGCGCCTCGAGCGCGCGGGGGCTGGCGGTAAAGCCGTTTTGCGCCATCAGCGCGGCCATCAGGCCGATCCGCGCGGCGGCCCCTGGATGCAACGACTTGGTCATGGTGCCGAACTGCTCGCGCAACCCGGTTGGTTGCGACGCGGCGATGCCCAGCGCCATCGACGTGCGGCGCTCGTCCAGTCCCAGCAGGCGCGCGCACGCAGCCGCTGAGCCAAGCATGCCGGTCGAGCCGGTGATGTGCCAGCCGCGATCGTAGTGATCCGGGTAGATGGCGTTACCCATCCTGCAGGCGACATCGATCCCGAGCACGAGTGCGTCGATCAGCGCGCGTCCCGACGCTGCGCGAACCTCGGCCAATGCAAGCAGCGCCGAAGCGACCGGCCCGGCGGGATGGATGATCGTCTTCAGGTGCGTGTCGTCGAAGTCGAAGATGTGCGAGGTGATGCCGTTCACCAGCGCGGCACTTGCCATGTCGACCCGCCGCTCGCGCCCGAGCACGGTTGCCTGTTGCGCCGGCTGCAGCGCTTCGACCGCAGCCAGGACGGCATCCGCGGCTTCGTGATGGGAGGCGCCGATTGCGCACCCGAGCCAGTTGAGCAACGTGCGATGCGCTTCGTGCTCGACCCCGTCGTTCCATCCGCGTGACGGATGAGTGGCGACAAAACGCGCCAATTGTTGCGTGACGGGTGGTGCATCGTGATCGGCGGGGACTTTTGTATTGCGTGCCATGCGCTCGCTCGGTGGAATCAGGATTCAAGCTGGATCTTGGGTTCGCGCGCCAGTGCAGTCCAGCGTGGTGTCGGCGCGGACGTACTGGATGAAAGCGTACGTCGTTTCACGCGCGCTCCCTGCAGCGTTGCCCCGCGTCGAGCTTCGAAGGTGCCAACGCTAGCAAGGTTCGCGCTGCCTTGTGCGCGCTACTTGCCGCCGGGCCGGATTGGCGTCGCTGCACGGTCGGTCAGGCATTGATGGCCGCGGCGGGCGGTGACAAGCGCCGCCGGCCGCGCGCATACTCGGTCGCATGTCGCCCGAATCGCTCGCACCGCGCCAGGTCGCTGAACACGATAGAAAAGAGTTGTCGCGCGTCCGCCATCTGCGCCAGATCCTGCTCTGGCCGCTGCGGTTGATTCATCCGCAGGGCATTGCCACGAAACGGCCTTGGGAGATTCTCGAAGCGCTCGGCGCAACGTCGCCCTGGCGCGAGGCGGTCGACGAATACACCGGGGACGTGAGGCAATTTCACGAGCGGCATTACCACGAGTTCGTCACGTTCCTGCCGTACGTGCAGCAGTTCCTCTACGGCGAAGGCCGCACGCGCCGCAGTGTCTGCGACCCCGGCGCCGAGTCCCCGATGCGCGTGTTCCGCCGTCACGACGTGGCTGCGGTGCGAGTCCAGCCACGCCCGCAAGACGCACCGCTGACGCTCGAGATCGTCCACATCGACTTGTATTTCTTCTACGACGTGGACGTGGTGCTGCTCAACGTCGAGGTCAAGGCGAATGAGCTCGAACTCGCGCAGGCAGAAGAACTGCTGTATCGCTTCGGGCGTGGTTACCCGGCGGGCTGGGATGCGCAAGGCCATGCGCTGCATTCGCCGGCGCAAGTGGAGTGGCTCGGTGCGAATGAGGTGATATTGGCACGCTCCGACGCGCAGGATCGCGACACCTTCCTCGCGTTCGTGCATCAGCAGCGCGCGCCGCGCATCGCGGCGCACTGGGCCTGGCTGCTCGAGCCGCTGGTGCCGGATCATTCGGAGCGGGAAGGCGCGCTGCGCTACCGGCAGATCGAGTACTACCGCATGCCGATGATGGCGTATCTGGCGCTGAACGATCCGCGCGTGCTGACCCGGGCGGACTTCATCCGGCTCGGCCTGGTGACGGGGCCGGCCCTGGGCGACGCGACGCTGCCTTACGGCGAGGAGCATCTGCAGGATTTCGAGCAGCGCTACTGCTACGACCGTTTCTGGTCCGACTCGGGCGCAGCGCCACGTACACGTTATCTTTGCAGCGGACACGCGCTGGTGGTGGTGGGCGACGCGCGTTCCGAGTTCTACGGCTGCGCGGATCGCGGTGTCCTGGCCCAGTTTCGCCACCAGCACTTCCTGCTGTTTCTCATCGCGCACTTCCAGAAGGCTGCACTGCTGATGTTCTCGGATCGGCTGGTCGAGGCGCTCAAGCGCCTGAACGTGAACGATCCCGATAGCATCAAACGCTTCAAGCGCGCCATTCGCAACAGCTTCGAGGCGTTCCTGCGTTTCACCCACCGCTACTGGTTCCACGAAGTGTCGGAGCAGGCGCACGTGCGCGCGTTGTTTCATCAATGCTCGAAGCACCTGGGATTGGATCCGCTCTACGCCGAGGTGCGCGAACGCATCGGCGACATGAACAGCTACCTGGATGCCGACAGCCTGCGGCGCCAGGCCAACACCGTGGTGCGCCTGACCGTGGTCACCATTTTCGGCTTGATCGGCACGGTTACGACCGGGTTTCTCGGCATGAACCTGCTGGCTGAAGCAGAAGCGCCCATGTGGTGGCGCATCCTGCTGTTCGGCATCGTGTCCGTGGCGACGATCGCGCTCACGTTCTACACGATCGCGAAGTCCAAGCGGCTGTCCGACTTCCTCGACGCCATTTCCGATGAGCGGCTCTCGACCTGGCAGAAGATGCGCACGCTCGCGTCGGTGTGGAAACGCGCGTCGGAGTAGTCCGAGCACCTGCTACCAGTACGACACCACCATTTTGGTGGCGAGCACGATGAGCAGGCCGGCGAACACGCGTTTTAACGTGGCGACCGGCAGCCGATGCGCTGCGCGCGCACCGAAGGGGGCGGTCAGCACGCTGCCGATCACCAAGGCCACCAGTGCCGGCAGGTACACGAAGCCAACCGATAACGCGGGCAGCGCTTCGACGCGCCAGCCGCTGACCACGAATCCGATCGTGCCGATCACCGCGACCGGGATGCTCACCGCCGCTGCGGTGCCGATTGCCGTGTGCATGGCGACGCCGCAAAAGAGCATGAAGGGCACCGTCAGGAAGGCACCACCGGCCGAGACGAGGCCGCAGACGATACCGATCGCCAATCCCACCGCAATCGTCCCTGCGAGGCCTGGCAGCGTTCGCGCTGCCGCGGGTTTTTTTCCGAGCAGCAACTGAATCGCACCAGCGTAGACGATGACAGCAAACGCCAGTGCGAGCGAGCGTTGCGCCACCCAGCCACTGGCGAGGGTCGAAAGCAGGGTGCCGCCGACCATTCCCGGTGCCAGGCGGCGGACAATTGCCCAGTCGACGGAGCCGAGGCGATGATGCTCGCGCACGCTCGCCGAAGACGTGAACATGACCGAGGCCATGCCCGTCCCGAGCGCCAGATGAACGCTGTGAGCAGGCGTGAGTACCTGCGCGGAAAACAGCGCAGCGAGAATCGGCACCAGTGTCATCCCGCCACCGATGCCGAGCAGGCCGGCGAGAAATCCAACGAAGGCGCCCACGGCAGCGTAGGCCGCTAACCAGACCAAACCGGTTTCCTTGCAGATGGCGGCAGGCCGGATTGTGCCTGCGCGCGCTTTGACGCCGGCCGCGCCCGACGAACGTCAGGTCTGCGCCGAGACCGCGAAACGTGCTCGCGCTGCGCGCAGACAGTCGCGCGCTTGCGGGTAGTCGTAGGACCGCATGTGTTGCTCGAAAGTCTGGGCCACGTTGGCAAGCAGCGGGCGAATTGCGTCGGCCGCCTTGCGATACAAGGCCCCCGCGCCGAAGTCGGCATTTGCGAGCAAGGTGTCGAGTTCGTCCAGCGTTGCCTCGAGTTCCGCAGTCGGAGGCGACGTCCCTTCGAGCGCTGCCGGCGGTGCAGCCGCAAGCTCGAGCCTTTCGCGCAGCGCCTGGATCAGCGCTGCAAGCGCGAATTGCAATTGTTCGGCCGCGTTGGTTACTTCCGCCGTGCGCCGGCGGGCCGCCAGAGCCGACTCGAGCGCCGCGGCGAGCTTCTGGATTCGTGTAGCGCCAACGACACCGCTCGCTCCATTGAGCGAATGGGCGAAACGATGCAGCTCGCGGCGCCGGCCCGCGTGCAAATCCTGCATCAGCGTGGATGCGCTGTTGCCGTAAAGCGCATCGAACTGTTGCAGCACCTGCATGAAACTCTCTTCGCGTCCGCCGCAGAAGCGCAATCCAAGAACGGCGTCGAACCCGGGGATACCCGCCAACCGGTCGACTGCTGTTTGGGCCGGTGTCGCGGTCGTGGCCATCGGCGCCAGCGACGCCGACTTGAGCGTGTTGTGCGGCAACCACCGCAGCAGCGCGGCGTACATCGTCTGCACGTCGACCGGCTTGGCTACGTGTTCGTTCATCCCCGCGGCCAGGCACTCGGCACGATCTTCGCCAAAGGCGTTGGCCGTCATGGCGAGAATCGGCGTGTTTGCGCGCCCCGGCAGCTTGCGAATGCGCCGCGCCGCCTCGAGTCCATCCATCACCGGCATTTGCACGTCCAGCAGGATGAGATCGTAGTCGGCGCCTTCGGCCGCTTCGACCGCCTGTGCGCCATCGACCGCCAGATCGACGCTGAGTCCGGCGGCCTGCAACAGGCTGAGCGCGACCTCCTGGTTGATCGGGTTGTCCTCGGCCACCAGTACGCGCGCGCCGGTGTAGCGGGTGCGCAGCAGATCCTCGGCGTGCGAGGACTGCACCTGAGGCGGCTCTTCCTCGGCAAAAAGCAGCGCATGCAGCAGGCAGTCGTGCAGCGATGAGGCCGTCACGGGTTTGGGCAGAACGCGCACCGTTTCACCGGTTTCCGCCAGCGTTTGATGTTGATGCGCAGATCCTGTTTCCACGACGAGCACGCACACCGGCGACTTGCGCAACGCAAGGTTGCCGAGTTGAGCCGCAACCCGGTTGCCGTCGACGTGCGGCAGATTCGCGTCGAGCAGCACTACATCGAAGGGGTCGCTTGCGTCGGCGGCCTTGACGCGTGCCAAAACCTCTTCGCCGGAAGCGACCGCGACGGCACGCAAGCCAAGCGCCGCGAGCATTGAACTGATCGCCGTGCGCCTTTCCGCGAGTTCGTCGGCAACCAGCACCCTGCGGCCCGTCAGCGGCGAGTGCGCGATCGTGGCCGCAAGCGCCGCGCCGCGGCCCAGCCGCGCGGTAAACGAGAACGCGCTCCCGACGTTCAGCTCGCTCTCGACGTCCGTCGTGCCGCCCATCAGCTGCGCAATGCGACGCGTGATTGCAAGTCCGAGCCCGGTGCCGCCAAAACGGCGCGTGGTCGAGACGTCGGCCTGCTCGAAGGCATCGAAAAGATGACCGATTTTTTCGCGCGCGATACCGATGCCCGTGTCGCGCACGACAAAACGCACCAGCACGCTGTCCTGCTCGCTCTCCACCACGTCGGCGCGCAACAGGATCATTCCCTTTTCGGTGAACTTGACTGCGTTGCTGAGCAGGTTCAGCAGCGCTTGCGAAAGACGCGTCGGGTCGCCGCGCAACGTATCCGGCACCCGGCCGGTGTCGACCACCAGTTCCAGTCCCTTGTCGCGTGCCCGATCGGCAACCAGGGCGCAGGTTCGCGAAAGCACCGCGTCGAGCGAAAAGTCCGTCTGTTCCAGGGTCAACTTGCCCGATTCGATCTTGGACAGATCGAGGATGTCGTTGATGATCGTGAGCAGATGGTGCGCGGCCTGGTCGACCTTGCCCAATCGTTCGATCTGCGCCGGCGTGCGCAGATCGCGCTGGAGCAGGTGGGTGAAACCGATGATGGCGTTCATCGGCGTGCGGATTTCGTGGCTCATGTTGGCCAGGAACGCGCTTTTGGCCCGGTTGGCGGCATCGGCGCGATCGCGCGCGCGGGTCAGCTCGTCGTTGAGCTCCTGCAGATGCCGTTCGGTGCGTTTGGTGTCGGTGATGTCGGATGCAAGCACGAAAAAGCCGCGGATGCCTTCATCCTGCCGATCCGGGATGTAGTGAATGAGCGTGATCACATCCTGGCCGTCGGCACTGCGCTCCTCCCGCTCGAAACGCTGCGGCTCGCCGTCCAGCACGTTGCGGACCTTGTCTTCCACCTTGCGGAAG